>Ga0157371_10005640_pt1 | contig 10507 bp, 12 predicted proteins | sample C45metaG_FD_113462 | JGI IMG/M metagenome (GOLD analysis project Ga0157371, IMG submission 113462) | Corn rhizosphere microbial communities from Kellogg Biological Station, Michigan, USA - C4-5 metaG | ecosystem: Host-associated > Plants > Roots > Rhizosphere > Soil | place: USA: Michigan... | reverse complement strand
CGCTGTTTTTGTTGGAAATGGTTTTGGCAAACTTGCGGGAAGCACACAAATAAATGAATTGGGGAATATAGAAACTCCTGTTATATTAACCAATACGTTGAATGTTTCCACGGCGATGGATGCATTGATTGAATATACATTAAATGAAAAAGGAAATGACAATGTAGCCTCCGTAAACGCTGTTGTTGGAGAAACGAATGACGGCTTTTTGAATGACATTCGCGGAAGACATGTAACGAAGGAAGATGTTTTATCAGCAATAAAAAATGCAAAGGACGGCAGGGTAGAAGAGGGAGTAGTTGGGGCGGGAACAGGTACTGTTTGTTTTGGATTCAAAGGTGGTATCGGCACTTCTTCCAGGAAATTGCCGGCAAGTTTGGGTGGGTATACGGTCGGTGTTTTGGTACAAACAAATTTTGGCGGAGTACTACAAATTGATGGGGTTCCGGTAGGAAAGGAATTAGGAAAATTTAGTTTTAGTAATGAACTTTTAAATAATGTCGACGGCTCTTGTATGATCATCGTAGCAACCGATGCTCCATTAGATCACCGCAATCTTTTGAGATTGGCAAAACGTGCGATCATCGGCATGGGAAAAACCGGAGGGATTGAATCAAATGGTAGCGGGGACTATGTTATAGCGTTTTCAACAGATAGCGCTTCCCGTGTTCCTTATACAGTGAACGAAAGAATAATGAAGATTCCTGTTTTGCAAAATGATGCTATGTCTCCTTTATTTATGGGAACGATCGAAGCAACAGAAGAAGCGATCATTAATTCTTTATTTGCAGCAAAAACGGTTACCGGACGAAATGGAAATAAAGTGGAATCTTTGCCATTGGCTAAAGTTATTCCTATTTTAAAAAAGTATAACCGTATTGCAAAATGACCAAAATTTACTCTGTAATTAATGGAGACTTTGTTTTAAAAAATGAAGCATCGGTTTTGATCTCTGATCTTTCCATTCAGCGCGGCTATGGAATTTTTGATTACTTCAGAACCGTAAATAACCTGCCTCTTTTTCTAGAAGATCACCTTGACCGGTTTTTTTATTCCATCTCAGAAATGAACCTGGAACTTCCCATAAACCGTCAGGAAATCAAACAAATCATTCAGCAATTAATTGCAAAAAACAACATTCCTGATTCCGGGATCCGCATGACTGTTACCGGTGGATACTCTGAAGATGGTTATTCTGTTGCAAAACCGAATTTATTAATCACCCAAACTGCTTTTACTTTTAATAAAGAGAGTTTTAATAAAGGCATTAACCTGATCACATACAATCATCAAAGACAGTTGTCTTCGGTAAAAACCATAGATTATTTAATGGGCATTCGTTTGCAGCCTTTTATTAAGGCACAAAAAGCAGATGACGTTTTATATTACAACAACAACGAAATTACTGAATGCCCGCGCTCCAATTTTTTTATGGTAACCCAAAAAGGAGAGGTGATCACTCCTTCAAACAATATTCTTAAAGGAATCACGAGAAAGAAAATTCTTAATTTTCCTGAATTTAATATCATAGAAGCAAACGTGAAACCGGGCCATCTTCAAAGCGCAAAGGAGGCTTTTATCAGCAGCACAACAAAGAATGTTTTGCCCGTTTTAGAAATTGACGGAAGAGCAATTGGAAATGGCCAACCTGGCGAAATCACTACTGCGATTTATAAAAAGATTTGTGAGATCAAAGAGAAATGAAACGGTTTATGGAAGAATCAAAAATGAGTTCATTCTGCAAAAATTACCAAGCGGTATAATGCAAAAAAAAGCGTGGGTATAACCCACACTTTTTTGTTTTCCTTTTCTACTTATACTAAGAGAAAATTAAGGTTCTTTTTTACTTGTCATCCTTATCAGGAACGATCGCGTCTTTAGTGTCTTTTGCCGCGTTGCCTATCGCTTCCCCGGCTTCATTCACACCTTTTTTAGTAGCATCCCAGGCATCACTGATAGCATGTCCGGTTTTATCAAAAAAGTTGCCATTGTGATCTACTACTTCCCCGTCATCTAAAGTAACGGTTTTGTTATCTTTTTTTACTTTTCCATCTTTATATACGGTAACGCCATCGTCCATTTTTACATCGTCATCAGCCTTTACCCAGGCGTTTCCACGCCATACCATCAGTTGATTATCCTTATACGTCACATCGCCTTCGGCAGGAGTATAAGTAGTGGTAGAGGTATTTACGGTAGTGCTCATGCTATCATTTGTATCGGCACTCGCCACACTATCCGTATTTACAGTGCTATTTTCAGTTGTCGTCGCACTATTACATGCTGTTAATGCTGCGGCAGCAAACGTTATTAAAAAAATCTTTTTCATAATTTCTGATTTAACAGGTTAAAAAATCTGGTTTCATTTATTTATCGAATTACTATGCCAATTTTAAACTATTGTTAATGAGAAAGATATGTAATACAGATGGGAATTAATTTGTACTTATTGTGGTGTTAAGACCCGCATTTCGATTCTTGTCTATCATTTTTTAAATACTTCATCCTACCGTTAGCAAAAACATTTATATTTACGAAAACATTTCTATGGAAAGACGTCAATTTCTCAAAAACAGCGCCATAGCCGGCGTAGGTATGAGTCTTAGCGGCTTAAAGCTTTCAACATTTGCAAACAAAAGTGCTGCTGATAAAATAAGGATAGCTGTAATTGGTACAAATGGCCGTGGACTGGCGCATATCGAAGCATATCACACGATTCCGAATGTAGAAATTGCTTACATCTGCGATGTTGAAGAAAAGGCGCTTGCAAAAGGGATGAACCTTGCAGAAAAACTGAATGGCAAAAGGCCAAAAGCTATCAAGGATTTTCGTACCGTCTTAGATGATAAAAATTTAGATGCTGTTTCTATCGCTACTCCCGATCATTGGCATACGCCTGCCGCTATTCTTGCCTGTGCAGCCGGTAAACAGGTTTATGTTGAAAAGCCTTGCGGGCATAACCCTGAAGAAGGAGAAATGCTCATCGCAGCAGCAAAAAAATATAACCGGTTGGTACAAATGGGCAATCAACGCCGCTCGTGGCCAAATATCAATGAAGCAATGAAGGCCGTTCATGATGGTATTATTGGCGATGTTTATTTTGCAAGTGGCTGGTATGCTAACAACCGCGGCTCTATTGGTCATGGAAAAGTAGTGCCTGTTCCTCCAAATCTTGACTGGGAACTGTGGCAGGGACCGGCGCCCCGAGAAGCTTACCGGGATAATTTGGTTCATTACAACTGGCACTGGTTCTGGAATTGGGGAACCGGTGAATCATGCAATAACGGAACTCATGAAATTGATTGCATGCGCTGGGCGTTAGGGGTTGATTATCCTGACAAAGTCGTTTCAGGAGGTGGCCGTTATGCATTTAATGATGACTGGCAAACAACAGATACACAAGTCATCACGTTTGAATTTCCGGAAAAAAAAGCGATAAGCTGGGAAGGCCGCAGTTGCAATAATTATCCGGAAGCCGGTGGTGGCAGGGGTTTTAAAATCTTTGGAAAAAAAGGGACGTTGGTGAATAGCGGCGGCGATGATTATAAAATCTATGACGCAGGCAACAAACTGATCAAACAAAGCTCAGAGGAACAAAAAACAGATACAATTAATGCAATGGGACCCGGCGTACAATTAGATGCGTATCATTTCAGCAATTTTGTTGATGCAGTAAGGCAAGGAAAACCTTTAAATTCACCTATTACAGAAGGGCATAAAAGTGTATTGTTATGTCATTTGGGAAATATTGCGCAGCGGGTCAGCAGAACGCTTCATTGTGATCCGGCTAACGGTGGAAAAATACTGAATGACAAAGAAGCGCGGGCACTTTGGAGTCGCCAGTACCAGCAGGGCTGGAGACCGAATATAACTGTTGCATAACCATTTTTGTCGTATCGTTAGTATTTCATTTTTCATCCCAATTTATTAAATATGAACTTAAGGAATTCGTTGACCGTTCTCGCTTTTTTGCCGTTTTTATATTCAGTTACTTCTACTAAAACCGGCCAACCCGGCTGGACAGATTTGTTTAATGGCAAAAATCTCGATGGTTGGCACCAATTGAATGGCCATGCAAAATATTCTGTGGAGAATGGAGAAATTGTAGGAACAACGGTGGCAAATACTCCCAATTCTTTTCTTGTTACCGATAAACCATATGCCGACTTTTTTCTTGAAGTGGATCTGAAAGTAGATACGGCAATGAACTCCGGAATACAGATCAGGAGTGAAAGCTCGCCGGATTATAATAATGGAAGGGTGCACGGCTACCAGGTAGAAATTGATCCTTCAAAAAGAGCATGGAGCGGCGGCATTTATGATGAAGCGCGCCGGGGATGGCTTTATCCTTTGGAACTCAATCCGCCTGCAAAAAAAGCGTTCAAAAATGGCCAATGGAATCATTATCATATTGAGTGCATCGGCAACAGTATCCGCACATGGGTAAATGGAATTCCTGCCGCTAATCTTGTTGATAGTATGACCCATAAAGGATTTATAGCCCTGCAAGTTCATGAGGTACCGGATGCGGCTCATGCAGGAGAACACTTCCGTTGGAAAAATATCCGGATCAAAACTTCCGGTCTGAAACCATCTCCTGATGACCACATTTTTGTAGTAAACCTGATTCCAAACACGCTTTCCTCACAGGAAAAGAAAAATGGCGTACGGCTTCTTTGGGATGGCAAAACTTCCAAAGGCTGGAGGGGAATTAATAAAGATCATTTTCCTGATTCCGGATGGGTAATGAAAAATGGCGTACTGACTATTTTAGCGTCCAATGGGCAGCAGGAAGGATCGGGTGGCGACATCATTACTGATAAGGAATACGGCGCTTTTGATCTGCAATTTGAATTTAAACTTACGCCTGCAGCGAACAGCGGTGTCAAATATTTTGTCAAAGAAAGTTATGATACACATGGAATGTCGGGCATCGGGCTGGAATACCAGGTACTGGACGACAAGCTGCATCCGGATGCCAAGCTTGGCCGTAATGGTGACCGGACTTTATCTTCCTTATATGATTTAATTCCCCGGAAAAATATTCCCGCTGCGTTGAAAGATGTGGGCGAATGGAACCGCGGAAGAATTATTGTTTATCCGGATAATCACGTAGAACACTGGCTTAATGGTTATAAGATGCTGGAATACCAGCGCGGCTCCGGCGCATTTAAACATCTTGTTGCCGTTAGTAAATACAAGAACTGGAAAAACTTTGGCCTGTGGGATAAAGGCCATATTCTTTTGCAGGATCATGGTAATGAAGTGTCTTTCAGGGATATTAAAATAAGGGAGTTGAAATAAAATTATAAGTGAAATCAACTATTACTTTCCTCAACAAATTAAAGCTGTTGTGATTAAAAAAAGCTATAATTTATTTGCTTACTGTAATAAAAATATCCTTTCATTTTTAGCCGCATTTTTTGGCATACCGCTTGTCTTATCTCTGAAAATTTCAAGTATGTCTGATAATAAAAATAATATTGGAAGTCCTGACAGAGACAGAATCAATTTAACGGAAGATTACGAAGTACGCTATTGGGCAAATAAATTCCGTGTCAGCCGCGATGAATTAAAAAAGGTAGTGCGGCAGGTTGGCGATAATCCACAAGCAGTTGAAGATTATTTGAAAGCCGGAAAATAATTTGGGAATTACTGAAACAGTGAAACAGTCGAATTAATGCGATTCCGTATACTTTTTAAAATTATCCAGGATTGCCTGCCATCCGCTTTGTTGCTGTTCAAATGAATGTGTCGCTTCCGCTTCAAAAGTTTCGATGATCTTTGTTTTTTCTCCTTCATCCCAAAAATCGACTTCCACTTTTCTTCCATCGCCAATGGTATATTTAATGGTTTTATATTCAACGATCGCATCATAAACTCCTTCAAAATCAAATCCAAAGCTTTTATCTTTTGCTTCCATTCTTGAAAGAAATTTTCCGCCAACACGAAGATCATTTTCTGAATAAGGAGTATGCCAGTCATCAGAAGCGTTATTCCATTGTTTGATGTCTTCCGGATTTGTCCAATTCTTCCACACTTTTTCAATCGGAGCATTTACAATGGTTGAAACGGTAATTGTTTTATTGGTTGATTCCATTTCTTTTCTTTTTTATAAAATTCCAACCTTTTATGCTTCCTGCAAAGTTTTTATGTCAAACTTTTTCATTTGCATCATTGCCTTCATCGCTCTTTTTGCTTTTTCCGGATCCGCATTATTTAATAACGCGAATAAAACCGTTGGAACAATTTGCCATGATAATCCATACTTATCCTCAAGCCAGCCGCATTGACTTTCCTTTCCTCCATCAGTGAGATGATCCCAGAAAAAATCAATTTCTTTTTGTGTTTCACAATAAACAAAAAACGAAACTGCGGGAGTGAAGGTAAATCCATGCTCGTAGCTGCTATCCATTGCAATAAAGTCTTCGTTCTCCAAAGAAAATAAGGCAAATTGGATGGTTCCTTCTTTATCCTGACCTCCTTCCGGATAACGTGAGATCAATTTTATTTCAGAATTTTTAAACAACGAAATATAATAGTTGATCGCCTCTTCTGCTTTGCCTGCCACTTTTCCTGTAAACATCAGGGAAGGAATAATTTTTTGAGGTGAACCGGTAAAATTCAGTTGCCAGGAAAGCCCGTATTTATCCTGTATCCATCCATATTTTTTACTAAAAGGATATTCTGATAATTCCATCATTACGGTTCCACCTTCCGAAAATTTTTTCCATAATTCATCTACTTCATTTTCTGTTTCACAGTTCACCGAAAAAGAAACCGCGGGAGTGAATTTAAAAACCGGTCCGCCATTTAACGCGATAAATTCCTGGCCGTTTAATCGGAATGCTACAGTCAGAACGGAATCTTTCGGTTGGCCTGAAGCTTTTGCCGACGCTTCATCGTAGCGGTTTACACTTCCGATTTTTGAATTGTTGAAACAGGACAGATAAAAATTTACCGCTTCTTCCGCTTCATTTGAAAACCATAGAAAAGGAACGATCTTTTGAGAAATATTGTTTGTTGTCATAATTCATTTTTTTAAAAACAAGAAAAACGAGCAGCAACGCTAAGTTTATATGCAGGAAATCTGTTAAACAAGCTTCTGCAACAAATAAAAATCTAACCGAAAAAACTTACCAGAATCAGGGTAACTGCGGATCATAATTCACCATCCAGTTGGTGCCGAATTTATCGGTTAAATTGCCGTGCCAGGAGTTCCAGAATTGTTTTTCATACGGATGATTTGCTTTTCCGCCTTCGCTAAGCGCATCATACAGTTTTTGCCCTTCTTCCACGCTGTCTGCATGGATGGAAATGTAATAATTATTTCCCCGCCGAAAAGTTTCATCATTGCAATTGTCACTGGCCATCAGTACCTGGCCACTGTTCAACGGCAGCGCAATGTGCATGATCTTTTCTTCCTGTCCTTTCGGAACGGGCATACCCTTTGCATCTTTCATACGCATTACCATTGCAAATTCGCCACCGAAAACGGATTTATAAAAATTAAACGCTTCTTCCGTGTTGCCGTTAAAGTTCAGATAAGGATTTACTACTTTCATTGCTTTTTGTTTTTAAAGTTTGAAAAATATTGTTGACCTGGTGAATGTGCCTTTGTGTATGATAAACGATCAGGTGCAGCCATTCTGCTCTGGTCAATGCGCCAAATACAGGAAGGGTAACCGTTTCACATATTTCACTCAAATCTTTCGTTTGAATTACTTCTTTTATTTCGGCAATTCTTTTTTTCAAAGAACTGATAAGGTTTTCCTTGTCAATAAAATCATTTGACGGAAGTATTGCCGCTGCTGTTTTTGCTTTTAAATTGAAGTTTAAAAAAAACCCTTTTAATTGTTCAACTTTTTCATCTGCTGGTCTTTCTGTTTTTGTTTGTGACGATTTTAATATTTCTACAATTCCATAGGATTTTAATAAATGTTCCCCAACCTGTGCTGCTGTCCAGCTTTGGGGGAAAGGAATTTCATTCAATTCTTTTTCGCCTGCTGCTGAAATCAACTCAAGAAGCTGCTCACTGGTTTCGATCCATTCTTTTAAAATTTCTTTTTTCATCATTTTAATATTACCCCTTTGAATTGTATTGGTGATAGTTTTATGAATGTCAGTATGCAAACCTAGATCGATTCCGAAAAACAGAAAGGGTGTAAATACGGCATTTTAAAGGTTGATTCCGGCAAGATTCTTTTATCAATTATTTTTCGAAATAAAGGCAATGGTTTCGATTCCTTTATTTATAATTTTTATGAAAGGGAGAAAATAAAAACACAAGCCAGCACTGGCTCACACTCTTTTAAATTTACCTGGAAATAAAATGAAAAACGTTGTTATTTATTTGTTTACTGCAGTGAAACAGGAAACACTGATAATGACGCAAACCTTTCCTTCACGGTATTTTTTTCTGTATTTGCCAATAATGTCCAAACGGATCTTTAATGGTACCCTGCCTGTAACCATATTCGTAATCCTGGGCAGCATTCACTTCAATTGCTCCGGCTTCAATAGCCTGGTTCATTACCTTATCAACATCCGGAACAAACAAACCAATACAAACTGTGGTGCCATTGTTTTTATCCGGAGAAAAAAAGTAGTTCTTTGCAGTTATTTCGTGTAAGTGAAACAGAGCGCCGTCAATAGACAGTTCTGCTACATGAATACTGCCATCATCATTGGAAAAACGCCTTAGTTCCGTTGCTCCAAACGCGTTCTTATAAAATGAAATGTCTTTAACTCCATTATTAATAAAAAGCTCCGGAGCAAAAAAGGTTTTACTATTTATGATCATATTTGTTTATTTACTGGAGAAAATTTTTTCAATGGGAAGATATTCCAAAGTTATATTTTATTACAATGGGCGACATTGTTTTATACGTAATTGTTTAAATTCGGAATCATACTTTTTCAAACTGTTGATTCACCATTCATTCCTTCATCAAATAATTTCCAATCCATTCAGAAAATGATTAATTTTAATTTCTCAAATTTTTTAAACCCTTAAAATTACAACAATGAAAAAATTACTCCCGAAAGTTCTTCTAATGACATTCGTTGGAATACTAATGACTTCACTGACCTATGCCCAGGCAGATAAATCAAAAAGAGCAAGCCCGCCGGAAACCGCTACCGGCACTGTTGACGGCTCAACGATCACCATTAATTACAGCAGCCCTGCCGTAAAGGGCAGAAAGATCTGGGGCGGCCTTGTTCCTTATGATAAGGTATGGAGATTGGGTGCAAACGAAGCCACCATTTTTGAAACAAGCAAAGACATCGAAGTGGAAGGGAAAAAATTGCCTGCCGGAAAATATAGCCTTTATGCCATTCCTGGTAAAAATGAATGGACATTCATTTTCAATTCAAAAACCGTCGATAATGGAAAGCCGGTTTGGGGAATCAAAGATGAGAAAGGAACTACTACAGAAGATCCTGCCAATGATGTTTTACGCGTAACAGCGAAACCCAAAAAATCGTCCACGTTTAATGAAAGAATGAAGTTTAATGTAAATGAAGATGGTTTCGATGTTGAATGGGAAAATTTAAAAGTTCCGGTTAAGATTGACGATTAAATAATTCTTTATTTCTTCGAAGACCTATAGGTTTATTACAGCTTTCAATTGAAGCATGTGTATATAAATCTATAGGTCTTTTTTTCTCTCTATTCTGCTCGCAATTGAGAAGAGGTTTTTAAAAAAACTTTTTTCTCCGTTAAATATTGCCGTTACTCATTAGATTTTTTTCTCATCATTCCTTAACTTCCTTAACTTCAACTATTCATTTTCTTAAAGTTACTTGTATGGCAACAAAAGATCAATTATTGGATATGACACCGGTTGGTATGATATTTAAAGTATTAAACACCAGCGCGGATACACGTGGAAAATCATTAGACCTTGAATGGGAAATATTGCCGGGCTGCAATATGAAAGACCCACTGATACATATCCATCCACATGCAGTGGAGAGTTATGAAATGCTCGACGGTGAAATGGAGTTTTTTGTGAAAGATAAATGGATTACGCTCAAAAAAGGGGAAAGACTCGCTGTTGAAAAAGGCGAGTATCATAGTTTCAGAAATCCAACTGACCATGTTGCAAAAGTTTTTAATACCCATCAGCCTGCATTAAGAATGGAAAATTACTTTGAGGGAATCTGCAAAGCAGTCAGTGAAATAACAAATAACGGGGAAAAGGAATTAAAATGGGGCCTGAAAAGCAAAATGTATATGTGTGTTGTGCTGAATGAATTTCCGGAAGAAATTGTAATGAAAACACCACCTGCTTTTATTATTAAAATGATGGCTTTTATCGGCAGGTTGAGAGGGATAAAATTGTAAAGATTCCCAACCAGTCCAGGGCATAAATGATCCTGCAAAAACTAAGGATTGATCATAACATGTGCGTGATAAGTTCCGGGGTCCATGAGCCATGGCATACCGGGAGCAGACGCCTTTTCAGGCAAACCTGTTCCTGCAGCTGTTGCAAAAGGCATG
>Ga0157371_10005638_pt1 | contig 10513 bp, 9 predicted proteins | sample C45metaG_FD_113462 | JGI IMG/M metagenome (GOLD analysis project Ga0157371, IMG submission 113462) | Corn rhizosphere microbial communities from Kellogg Biological Station, Michigan, USA - C4-5 metaG | ecosystem: Host-associated > Plants > Roots > Rhizosphere > Soil | place: USA: Michigan... | reverse complement strand
TAATGGTTATCCGATTGTTACACCTATCCGCTTTGTAAGGAGCCTGACCATGCGCTACGCCTATCCCACCGAAACTGACTCGCTGATCCAGCTGCGCCAGCGCTACGGAAACTTCATCAACAACGCCTTTGTGCCGCCGGTGCAGGGCAACTACTTCACCAACACCTCGCCGGTTAACGGATCGGTGATTGGTGAATTTCCACGCTCCGATAAAGAAGACGTTGAGCGCGCGCTGGATGCCGCACACGCCGCCGCCGAAAGCTGGGGGAAAACCTCGGTACAGCAACGCTCACTGCTGCTGCTGAAAATTGCCGATCGCCTGGAAGAGAACCTGGAGCGGCTGGCGGTGAACGAAACCTGGGATAACGGCAAGCCGGTGCGCGAAACGCTGGCCGCCGATCTGCCGCTGGCGGTGGATCATTTCCGCTATTTCGCCGGCTGTTTGCGTGCGCAGGAGGGCAGCGCAGCGGAGATCGACGAATTTACCGCGGCCTACCATTTTCATGAGCCGCTGGGCGTGGTGGCGCAGATTATACCGTGGAATTTCCCGCTGCTGATGGCGGCGTGGAAGCTCGCCCCGGCGCTGGGCGCGGGCAACTGCGTGGTGCTGAAACCGGCCGAGCAGACGCCGCTGTCGATCACGCTGTTTGTGGATCTGATTAAAGATATTCTGCCGCCGGGCGTGCTGAACGTGATTCACGGTTTTGGCCGTGAAGCGGGTGAAGCGCTGGCAGGCAACGTGCGCATCGCCAAGGTCGCCTTTACCGGCTCAACCGCCACCGGCGGCCATATTCTGGAGCTGGCGGCGAAAAACCTGATCCCATCCACCGTTGAGCTGGGCGGCAAATCACCTAACATCTTCTTTGAAGACATCATGCAGGCGGAACCGTCGTTTATTGAGAAGGCTGCAGAAGGGCTGGTGCTGGGCTTCCTCAATCAGGGAGAAATCTGTACCTGTCCTTCGCGCGCGCTGGTGCAGGAATCAATTTACGAGCCGTTCCTGGCGGCAGTAATGAAGCGCATCGCCACCATCAAGCGCGGCGATCCGATGGATAGCGAAACCATGGTGGGCGCGCAGGCGTCACAGCAGCAGTTCGATAAAATCCTTTCCTATCTCGATATCGCTCGCCAGGAAGGTGCCGAGGTGCTGACCGGCGGCGGCGTGGAGAAACTGGAAGGCGGGCTGGCGACCGGTTATTACATTCAGCCTACGCTGCTGAAGGGCAACAACACCATGCGCGTATTTCAGGAGGAGATTTTCGGACCGGTGATCGGCATCACCACGTTTAAAGATGAAGCGGAGGCGATCGCCATCGCCAACGACTCCATCTACGGCCTTGGCGCAGGCGTCTGGACGCGCGACATCAACCGCGCCTATCGCGTCGGTCGTGCCATCAAAGCGGGGCGGGTCTGGACCAACTGTTATCACCTCTACCCGGCGCACGCCGCCTTTGGTGGTTATAAAAAATCGGGCATCGGCCGTGAAACACACAAGATGATGCTGGATCACTATCAGCAAACCAAAAATCTGCTGGTGAGCTACAGCACTGAGCCGCTAGGCTTTTTCTGATTCTGCGGGCAGTGCCAGCGCGATGCTGAGAAATAAGCGGAGATTGAGCCCTGTCCTGGCGATCGGACAGGTAAATTTCCGCTATAACTATGTCATACAGCGGCGCGTTTGCCGCATGACTTTCATCATTGCAGGAATTGTATGACAACGTATGGACAGCCCGCTCTTCAGGAAGAGATCCTCGACGCGGTTGAGGAGAGCCTGATTTCGGTAAATTTGCCTGGCCGTCACCATATCTGGCTGATAGGCAAACAGGATTACGATCTGCTGCTGGTGACTAAAAAGCAGGATGCCTCGCAACTGCTGTGGCAGCAGCTGGAACAGGAATACCGCTTCTCCTGATCCTCTTTTCACTTTCGTCATGCGCAGCAGCCCGGCTCCCGCCGGGCTGCTGCTTTTCATGCCTCTGCCCAATTCTGCGCTTCATCATTACCTTCTCTCTGTCGCGAGGTTTTCGCCGTTTTCGCGCGCCGTGCGGACGATCACAAACCGGTAACATTTCGTGAAAATGCTCACACCAGCCAGGGCAGTTGCCCAACAATTGGCCGTTAATCACCACGCTTTGGCTAACGATTAGCCAGTGATTCCTGTTTATATTGTAAATGAAACGACGTTTTAAAAATGACGTTACAGGATACTGTATAAGGGAGCACACCGTGAAAATTACCGATGTCAGCGTCACCGTTTTTACCTATCCCACACGCCGCAGCGTCGACAGCGCCGGCCATTCCCATCCCGGCGAGATGTCGCAGGCCAGCATGGCGATGCTCACCATCAGCACCGACGAGGGCGCACAGGGATACTCTTTTGCGCCGCCAGAGGTCGTCAGACCGCACGTGGTGAACGCCTTTTTCAAAAAGGTGCTGGTGGGCCAGAATCCGTTTGACCGCGAGCGGCTGTGGCAGGATCTGGTGCACTGGCAGCGCGGCAGCGCCCATCAACTGACCGAGCGCGCGCTGTCGTTTGTTGAGCAGGCGCTGTGGGATCTGATCGGCCGCAAACTCAACATGCCGGTACACAAACTGCTGGGCGGCTATCGCGAAAAGGTCCCTGCTTACGGCAGCACCATGTGCGGCGACGAGCTGAAAGGCGGCCTGTCGACGCCGGACGAGTACGCCGAGTTCGCCCTCAAGCTGGTGGCGCGCGGCTATCAGGCGATCAAACTGCACACCTGGATGCCGCCGGTCTCGTTTGCCCCTAACCCAAAAATGGATATCAAAGCCTGCGCCGCGGTGCGGGAAGCGGTCGGGCCGGATATCGCCCTGATGATTGACGGCTATCACTGGTACAGCCGCAGCGAAGCGTTAACTATCGGTAAGGCGCTGGAGAAGCTCGATTTTGCCTGGTTTGAAGAGCCGATGCAGGAAGAGAGCATGTCATCTTATGTCTGGCTGGCCGACAACCTGTCGATTGACGTGATCGGCCCGGAGAGTCTCGGCGGCAAGCATCACAGCCGCGCCGACTGGGTAAAAGCGGGTGCCTGCGACATTCTGCGCGCCGGAGCCAACGGCGTTGGCGGCATTTCACCGACCATGAAAGTGGCGGCGCTGGCCGAAGCATTCGGCATGGATTGCGAGGTGCACGGCAACGGTGCCGCGAGCCTGGCGGTGGTTGGCGCGATTCGTAACTGCCGCTGGTATGAGCGCGGGCTGCTGCATCCGTTCCTTGATTATGACGAGGTGCCGGCGTACCTCAATGCGCTGGTCGATCCAATGGATGAGCAGGGCTTTGTGCACCTGCCAACGCGGCCTGGCCTCGGTGAAGATATCAACTTCGACTATATCGACAGCCACGCGGTGCGCAACATCGCCTGATCCTCCCTGAACCTGCTGGAAGTGACAACATGAACACTGGCTCCCGTACCGGGGCGTGGCTGTTTGCGCTCCTGATGTTGATTTCTGTTCCCTCGCTGCAGGCGCGCACGCCGCCCGATCAGCTGATCATCGGCATGAACATGAACAACCTGCTGACCCTCGATCCGGCGGCAATGACCGGCAACGAGGTGGTGGGCATCGTGGTGAATCTCTACGACTCGATGATCGAGCTGGACCCCAACCGGCTCACCGAGGTACGGCCGGCACTGGCCAGCAGCTGGCAGGTCAATGAGGCGCGCGATCGGCTGACCTTCCAGCTGCGCAAAGACGTCAAGTTTCACTCCGGCAATCCGCTGACCGCGCAGGATGTCGTCTGGTCGATGCGCCGCATCCTGCACCTGAATCTGGCGCAGGCGTCGGTGTGGAAATCATACGGCTTCAGCAAAAACAACGTTGATGAAATGGTCACCGCGCCGGACGATTACACCGTGGTCATCCAGCTGCCGAAAGCCAACGATCCTAATCTGGTGCTCTATTCGCTGGCCGCTCTGGGCAGCGGTTCGGTACTCGACAGCGCCACGGTGAAAAGCCACGAGCAGAATGGCGACTGGGGTAACCGCTGGCTGACCACTCATGAGGCGGGTTCAGGGCCGTTTACCCTCGATACCTGGCAGGCGAAAGATGTGCTGCGCATGAACCGTAATGCTGATTACTGGCGTGGCGACATCAAGCTGTCGCGCGTGGTGTATCGCCATTTTCAGGAGTCGCAGACGCTGCGGCTAATGATGGAAAAGGGCGATCTGGATGTTGCCAGCAACATGGCGATGGCCGATCTACGCGCGCTGCGCCACGATCCAGATGTCACCATCGACGCGGTGAAAAAAGGCACCATCTACTACGTGGCGATGAGCATGAAGGAGTCGCACTTTGCCAACGCCAAAGTACGTGAGGCGGTGCGTTATCTTATCGATTATCAGGGCATTAACAGGGCGCTGATGGCCGGGTATGGCGAGCTGCACCAGCGGCCGATTCAGAGCGGTCCGGCGACGCTGCCCGATCCTGGCTATCGTCTCAACGTTGAAAAAGCCAAACGTCTGCTGGCCGAGGCGGGCTATCCGCAGGGCTTTGACACCACGCTGCGCGTCCTGGCCGATCAGCCGTTTCTAAATATCGCCATTGCCGTGCAGTCGACGCTGATGCAGGCGGGCATTCGCGCCAAAATCATCACCGGCACCGGCAACCAGATTTACGGCGCGATGCGCGAGCGCCGGTTCGACATGCTGGTCGGGCGCGGCGGCAGCGGCGTGGAGCCGCATCCGCATTCCAGCCTGCGTGCGCTGGTCTATAACCCGGATAACAGCGACGCCGCGCGCCTGACCAACTTTCAGGGCTGGCGCACCGGCTTTTACGACGCCGGGCTGAACAAGGCGATCGACAGCGCGCTGCTGGAGCGTGACGCGGTAAAACAGCAGCAGGATTATCATGCCATTCAGCGCCGTTATGACCAGCTGATTCCGGCGCTGATTCCGGTCTCGCAGATGGTGGATTCGGTGGTGGTCAGCAACCGCGTGCGTGATTTTCAGCCGCATCCTTCCGCCACCACCTTCTTGCGCGATGTCTATAAAACCGCTGATGCCCCATCAGGAGAGACGCCATGACCGCTGCTGCGTTATTTACCGCTAACCGCGCCAGGCGGCTCAGTCGACGCCTGTTGCATATCGCCATTACGCTGTTTGGCCTGCTGGTGCTGACCTTTTTCATTGGCCGCGTGATGCCGGTGGATCCGGTGCTGGCGATTGTCGGCCCCGATGCCGATCACGCCACCTATCAGCAGGTTTATCACCAGCTCGGCTTCGATCGCCCGCTGTGGATGCAGTTTCTGATCTATCTGCAATCACTGCTGCAGGGCGATCTCGGTAATGCCCTGTTAACCGGCAAGCCGGTGAGCAGCGACATCCTGCGCGTCTTTCCGGCAACGCTGGAGCTGGCGACGCTGGCGATCATCATCGGCGCCGGGCTGGGCATTCCGCTTGGCGTGCTGGCGGCGGCGCGGCGTAACAGCCTGGCCGATTACGCGGTACGCATCGTCAGCCTGGCGGGCTACTCAACGCCAATATTTTGGGTCGGCATGGTCGGGTTGCTGGTGTTTTACGCCGCGCTTGGCTGGGTCGGCGGCGCCGGACGTGTCGATCTCAGTCTTGATGGCCAGGTCACGCGCCATACCGGGCTGCTGGTGGTTGACGCTATTCTGGCGGGCAACGGCGCGGTACTGCGCAGCGCGCTCAACCATCTGATTTTGCCCGCCTCGCTGCTCGGTTTTCACTCGCTCGCCTACATCAGCCGCATGACGCGCAGCTTTATGCTGGCGCAGCTGTCGCAGGAATTTGTCATCACCGCGCGGGTTAAAGGCTTGAGCGAATGGCAGGTGATCTGGCATCACGCCTTCCGCAATATTCTGGTGCAGCTGCTGACGGTGGTAGCGCTGGCCTATGGCTCGCTACTGGAGGGCGCGGTGCTGATCGAAACCGTATTTTCCTGGCCCGGCTTTGGCTCCTATCTCACCAGCAGCCTGATGCTGGGCGACATGAACGCGGTGATGGGCTGCGTGCTGGTGGTGGGCGTGATTTTTGTGCTGCTCAATCTTTTCTCCGACCTGCTGTATCAGGTCTTTGATCCGAGGACCAAAGTATGACCGTTTCGCTGGACTCCTCTTTTAACAGCGGCAGCGAGCGGCTCGCCCGCCTGCGCCGCCGCGCCACGCGCATTGGCCATTTTCTCTGGCTGATGGCGCGCAATCCGCTGACCGCCATTGGCGGCAGCATTGTGCTGCTGCTGATGATCGTCGCGCTGTTTGCACCGTGGATCGCGCCATACTCGCCGCTGGTGCAGGATCTCAACAACGCGCTGAGCCCGCCGGGTGCCGCCCACTGGTTTGGCACCGACGAGTTTGGGCGCGATATTTTCAGTCGGCTGGTTTATGGCTCGCGCATCACGCTCTACATCGTGCTGCTGGTGTCGGTGACCGTCGGGCCGCTTGGCCTGCTGCTGGGCATCACCGCCGGTTATTTTGGCGGCAAGGTGGATGCGGTGCTGATGCGCATTACCGATATTTTTATCTCCTTTCCCAGCCTGGTGCTGGCGCTGGCGTTTGTTGCCGCATTAGGTCCTGGCCTTGAGCATGTGGTCATCGCCATTACGCTCACCGCCTGGCCGCCCATTGCGCGACTGGCCCGAGCCGAAGCGCTGTCGTTGCGTCAGGCGGATTTTATCTCCGCGGTGCGCTTGCAGGGTGCCTCATCGGTACGCGTGCTGGCGCGCCATATTCTGCCGCTGTGCATGCCGTCGGTGATTATCCGCATCACCATGAACATGGCGGGCATTATTCTCACCGCTGCCGGTCTCGGCTTTCTCGGACTCGGTGCGCAGCCGCCCGATCCGGAGTGGGGTGCCATGATCTCCAGCGGCCGCAGCTACATGATGGAGTGCTGGTGGGTGGTAACCGTTCCGGGACTGGCGATTCTGATCAACAGTCTGGCATTCAACTTCTTAGGAGATGGCCTACGTGACATCCTCGATCCCCGCAATGAATAGCCCGCTGCTCGATGTGCAGGATCTGCATGTCAGCTTTGTCTCCGGCGGTCAGCTCACCCAGGCGGTGCGCGGCGTCTCGTTTCAGCTGGGCCGTGAAAAACTGGCCATTGTCGGCGAGTCCGGTTCCGGTAAATCCACCGTCGGGCGCGCGCTGCTACAGCTGCATCCGGCCAAAGCCCGCATCACAGCGCAGGCGATGCGCTTCGGGGAGTTCGATCTGCTCAACGCCAGCGCGGCTGAGATGCGCGGCATTCGCGGCAAGCGCATTTCTATGATCATGCAGGACCCAAAATACTCGCTGAATCCGGTGCTCTGCGTTGGCGAGCAGATCGCCGAAGCCTGGCGCATCCACCACAAAAGCAGCGCGGCAGCGGCCAAAGCGCGGGTGATCGAGATGCTCGACGTGGTGCGCATCCGTGAGCCGCAGCGGGTCTATAACCTCTATCCGCACGAAATTTCCGGCGGGCAGGGGCAGCGCATCATGATCGCCATGATGCTGATCACCGATCCTGAACTGGTGATCGCCGATGAGCCCACCTCGGCGCTCGACGTCTCGGTGCGCATGCAGGTGCTGGAGCTGCTGGATGACCTGGTCAAATCACGCGGCCTGGGGCTGATATTCATCAGCCACGATCTGAATCTGGTGCGGCATTTTTGCGACCGGGTGTTGGTGATGTACGCCGGGCGCGTGGTGGAATCGATCGCCGCCGCCGATCTCGATCGCGCGCAGCATCCTTACACCCAGGGCCTGCTTAATGCACTGCCCGACATGAACCATCGGCGCCCGCGTTTGCCGGTGCTGCAACGCCAGGCGAGCTGGCTGACCGAATAAGGAACGCAACATGGCTGAACCGATGATCGCGGTGCGTAACCTGAACCTCAGCTTTGGCGAAGATGCCCAGGCGAGTCAGGTGCTGTTTGATGTGAACTTCGAGGTGAATCAGGGCGAGATTTTTGGCCTGGTGGGCGAATCCGGATCGGGCAAAACCACGGTGCTGAAGTGCCTGGCCGGGCTGTTTACTCACTGGCAGGGCGAGCTGGCCATTAACGGTGCGCCGCTGGCCCATGAGATAGGCCGTGAGCGCTGTCGGCTGGTACAGATGGTGTTTCAGGACCCTTACGGCTCGCTGCATCCGCGTCATACTATTGGCGATATTCTTGAGGAGCCGCTGCATATCCATCAGATCGGACAGCAGGATAAAAAGGTGTGCGAGATGCTGGAGAAAGTGGGGCTGAGCCGCGCCTATCGCAGCCGCTATCCGCATCAGCTCTCAGGCGGTCAGCGGCAACGCGTCGCCATCGCCCGCGCGCTGATTTTGCAGCCGCGTGTGCTGTTGCTGGATGAGCCGACCTCGGCGCTCGACGTCTCGGTCCAGGCGGAAATCCTCAACCTGCTCAGCGATCTGCAGCAGCAGGAGCAGCTCACCTGGCTGATGGTGACCCATGATTTAGGCGTTATTGCGCATCTCTGCCATCGCGTCGGCGTCATGCAGTATGGCCGCCTGCTGGAGACGCTGGATGTGGAGGACCTGCTGCACGATCGTGCCCGCGAGTCCTATACGCAAACGCTGGTCAGCGCCAGCCGTGACTACCCTCGCGCCACGGTGTGAAGTGGGAGGATGACGCACGAAAAACAGGTCAAACCGGTTTAAAAGTGGCTTCAATACTGAAGCGTGTCAGGCTGTTTTGATATCGCTTACGCATTTCAGCGATGGCAATGGGCGTATGGGCCGCTTATGGCAGGCGCTGATGCTTAGCCAATGGCGAGCAGAACTGGCATGGCTCCCGGTTGAGACCTTGATCCATAACCAGCAGCAGGATTATTACAATGTGCTGGGCATCTGCGATCGCGCCAGTGATTGCACACCGTTTGTTGAGTTTATGCTGGCTAAACTTCGCGAGGCGCTGGAGGAAAATGTTCAGACGCGCGTGAAGCCGAATGTCGCAATGTCGGTAGAAATGTCGGTATAAAACCCGTCAACGCCTGGGGCAACGTCGCAACAGTTATTGATGTTACTGGCGCAGCAGCCTGAGCTCACCGTGATATAACTGGCAGAAAAAATGGGCCTCAGCCGACGAACGATTGAACGTCATCTGAAATTATTGCAGGCGCAGCAGCGTTTGCAGCGCATGGCTCCCAAAAAAGGCGGCCGCTGGCAGATTGTTTAATCTCTTTATCCGCTTGATGCGCCATAAAAAAACCACGCCGCGGCGTGGTTTTTGTGTGTTAGCGGCTGGATGGCAGAACAAATCAGAAGGTTTCCCAGCCCGCATCGGCGGCAGGCGATGCCGCTTGCAGGCGCAGCGGCTTGCTTACTGCTGCAGGCTGACGCACCGGGCTTTCGTTGGCGGAGATTTTAAATACCGCCACTACCTGCTCCAGCTGCTCTGCCTGCGACTCCAGCGAGCCCGCTGCGGCAGAAGACTCTTCCACCAGCGCGGCGTTCTGCTGCGTCGTGGTGTCCATCTCCGCCATCGCCTGAGCGATCTGGCTGATGCCCTGATTCTGTTCATCGGACGCCGCGGCAATTTCGCCCATGATATCGCGCACCTGTTTCACCGAATGAACGATTTCCGCCATGGTTTCACCGGCGCGGCTGACCAGCGCCGATCCATCGCTGACGCGATTGACTGAATCGCTGATCAGCGCCTCAATCTCTTTGGCCGCTACCGAGCTGCGGTGCGCCAGATTGCGCACTTCGCCCGCCACAACCGCAAAGCCACGGCCCTGTTCACCGGCGCGAGCCGCTTCTACCGCGGCGTTCAGCGCCAGAATATTAGTCTGGAAGGAGATGCTGTTAATGACCGAAATGATTTCGCCGATTTTACCAGAGCTGCTGCTGATGCCATCCATGGTGCTAATCACTTTCTGGATGATCTCGCCGCCGCGTCCGGCATTGGTGGAGGCGTCCGCTGCCAGCTGGCTGGCATGATGGGCGTTCTCGGCATTCTGTTTCACCGTTGAGGTCAACTGCTCCATGCTGGCAGCGGTTTGCACCACGGCGGCAGACTGCTGTTCAGTACGTGAAGAGAGATCGGCATTGCCCGCGGCGATTTCAGCCGAGGCGCGCGCCACGCTGCTGACGCCGTCACGCACGTTAACGATAATCGCCTTCAGGCTCTGGTTCATGCTGTTAACCGCCTGCATCAGCTGGCCAATCTCATCGCCACGCTGAGTATCGAGTTCCACCGTCAGGTCGCCTTTGGCGATGCGTTGTGCGGCGCTTAGCGTGTGACCCAGTGGCACGGTGATGATGCGGGTCATGCGCCAGGCGATCAGCAGGCTGAGCAGAATACACACGCCGGACGCGACCGCAATGCGCCACTCAGCGGTTTTCACAAAGCCCGCCGACAGCTGTGACTGATAGGCAAAAATCTCCGCTACCGAGGTGTTCAGTTTGCCTGCCGCATCAGTCAGCTGAGCGGAAACGGCATTTTGTGTGGTGCTGGCGGTAATGTAGGCGGTCATGGCGGCGGTGTGCTGTTCAATCACTGCCATCGCCGCAACCAGTGCGCTTTGCTGCTCAGCAGGCAGCAG
>Ga0157371_10005636_pt1 | contig 10515 bp, 9 predicted proteins | sample C45metaG_FD_113462 | JGI IMG/M metagenome (GOLD analysis project Ga0157371, IMG submission 113462) | Corn rhizosphere microbial communities from Kellogg Biological Station, Michigan, USA - C4-5 metaG | ecosystem: Host-associated > Plants > Roots > Rhizosphere > Soil | place: USA: Michigan... | reverse complement strand
GCCAGGCGGTCATCGATTTTGCTTTTAAAAGAATGAATTTCCATTCCTTACAGGCTATCATCGACCCGGCGAATGTCATGTCGGAACGGGTCCTGCAAAAGCTGAACTTTGTTAAGGAAGCACATTTCCGCGACAAGAGGTACTGGAATGGCCAATTCTGCGATAATGTCATCTATTCACTTATCGATAGCTAACCTGCGATATTGTTTCAAAATGCCTGAATACGGTTCAGCAGGCTGTTTAAGGCCAAGAACGAACAATCGCCGCTGGAATTCAGGACATCTTTCCCCGGCCGGGTTCCTTAAAAATTAGTGCTTCCGAATCATTTTGTATCGAATATTTTAGGATAAAATCTTCCTGCTTTGTTGTTATTTCGGCTTAAGTTTGCTTTTTAACTCATCTATCTTGAGCCCTTTAGGCAATAACAATATGAAAAGATTCACTTACTTGCCCCTTGTGGCCATACTTACCCTACCTGCGGTGATCAATCCGGTATTCAGTCAGACTCTGGCCACTGTGCGCCCATTATCTGGAACCAATCCATTCTTTGCTAAAAGTAAGCTGCCTTTTCAGGCCCCGGATTTCAGCAAGATCAAGACATCCGATTTTAAGCCTGCCCTGGAGCAGGGGATGAAAGAAAAACTGGCAGAAATCGCGAAGATCGCGAACAATCCCGTATCAGCGACCTTTGAAAACACCATACTTCCGCTAGAGAAATCCGGTGCACTGTTGTCGCGTACCAATCATGTATTTAGCTTGCTGACGGGTGCGAACACCAATCCGGAGTTACAGCAGATTGAAGAAGAGGAAGCGCCCAAACTGGCAGCAACCACTGACGCCATGTACTTAAACACGAAGCTGTTTAAAAGAATATCGGCGCTTTACAACAAACGCGCGCAACTGAAACTGGATGCAGAGTCCAGGCGCCTGCTGGAATACTATTATGAGCAGTTTGAACTTGCCGGAGCCAAGCTTTCAGATGCAGATAAAGCAAAACTGAAGGCCTTGAATAAGGAAGAAGCATCATTGACGACCAAGTTTACCAGTCAGCTTTTAGCAGCCACCAAGGCAGGTGCACTAGTTATCAGCGACAAGTCAGAGCTCGCCGGCTTATCGGACGGCCAGATTGAAGCCGCCGCACAGAATGCCAAAGAAAACGGTATGCCGGGCAAATGGTTGTTGTCTTTACAGAATACCACCCAATAGCCCATGCTGGCTTCGCTAACCAACAGGAAAACCCGTCAGCGTTTATTTGAAGCCTCGGTAAACCGGGCAGAGCATGGCGATGCGAACGATACCCGTGCAGGGATCCTGCGCCTGGCGCAACTCCGTGCGGAGAAGGCTGGCTTGTTGGGTTTTGAGAACTATGCAGCCTGGAAGCTAAAGGACCAGATGGCGCAAACGCCAGAGGCCGTAGACATATTCATGGCACAGCTGGTACCTGCAGCAGTGGCACGCGCCGGACAGGAAGCGGCCGACATTCAGGCGGAGATCGACAAGCAGCAGGGTGGCTTTAAGCTGGCTGCCTGGGATTGGGATTTCTATTCCGAGCAGGTTCGTAAAGCGAAGTATGACCTGGATGAGTCGGAAGTTAAGCCTTACCTGGAACTGGACAACGTGCTTCAGAAAGGCGTGTTCTATGCGGCAAACCAGCTTTATGGATTGACATTTAAAGAAAGAAAAGACCTTCCGGTGTACCAGGAAGATGTGCGCGTGTTTGACGTTTTCGATAAGGATGGCAGTCAGATCGCCTTGTTCTACTGCGATTATTTTAAGCGCGACAATAAAGCAGGCGGTGCCTGGATGAGCAACCTCGTGGAGCAATCCAAATTGATGGGCACCAAACCCGTGATCTATAATGTTTGCAACTTCAGCAAGCCTGCGCCAAACCAACCGGCTTTGATCAGCTTCGATGACGTGACAACCATGTTCCATGAATTTGGGCATGCGCTGCATGGGATCTTTGCCGATGCGCAGTATGCAAGCTTATCGGGTGCCAATACCGCACGCGACTTCGTTGAGTTTCCTTCGCAGTTCAATGAGCACTGGGCTATGGACCCCTTGGTGTTTAAGAACTACGCGATCCATTATAAAACCAAGGAACTGATGCCGCAGATATTGGTGGATAAGATCAAAAAGGCCGCGATGTTTAATCAAGGTTACGCGACTACTGAAGCAGTTGCTGCTGCGGAGCTGGACTTAAAATGGCATACCTTAGGCCGGGATGCGGCACCTAAAGATGTTGATCAGTTTGAGACCGACGCCTTGAAACGCAGTAACCTGGATCTGCCGCAAGTGCCACCGCGTTATCGTTCCAGCTACTTCCTGCACATCTGGAGCAACGGCTATGCAGCCGGATATTATGCATATATGTGGACAGCCATGCTGGAGAATGATGCGTATTCCTGGTTTAAGGAGCATGGGGGATTGACCCGCGAGAACGGGCAACGACTCCGCGATATGATCCTGTCAAAAGGTAATACCGAAAACCTGGGTAAATTGTTCGTGGACTTCCGTGGACATCAGCCGGACATCAAGCCTTTGCTTGAAAACAGGGGATTAGTCGGACAGGAGAAATAGGCCCTGCAAGCTACGTTTGAAGAACTTGACGCTCCCATGTTGGCGCTGGGAGCGTCAAGTGTTATCTTCGCAAAAAAATAGTTATGCTTGAAATTGTTTACCAGGATGAACATATCATTGCCATCAATAAGCCTCACGGACTGCTGGTACACCGCTCGTTGATTGCCAATGATGCCAAGGAATTTGCGCTGCAAATGCTGCGGGATCAGATCAACAGGCGCGTTAGTCCGGTACACCGGCTCGATAGAAAGACCGGCGGCTTGCTGTTATTCGCGTTCGAGAAGGATGTGGAATCGGCCCTGCACCAACTATTCCGCGATGGAGGCGTCACCAAGCGCTATCTGGCCATTGTGCGTGGCTATGCACCCGATCAGATGGATATCGATTATCCGTTATTAAAGGAAAATGGCGCCATGCAGGATGCTTTTACGTCTTTCGTGACCTTGAAGCGTGCAGAGCTGGACATCCCCTTGGGTAAACACCCGACTTCCAGGTACTCCCTGGTGGAAGCAACGCCAACAACCGGGCGTATGCACCAGCTGCGCAGGCATTTTGCGCATATATTTTATCCCATTATAGGCGACCGTAAACATGGCTGTAACAAACAGAACCGCTTTTTTAAGTCGGAATGGGACATGACCACCATGTTCCTTCATGCCTCTGAGCTGGAGTTCATTCATCCGGTCACCCAAGAAAGAATTCATTTGAAAGCACCCGTACACGCGGAATTTACGCGTGCCATGGAGCTCATGAACTGGAACACACAATAAACCCATATATGAGATCTGCAAGTCAATTTCTAAGACAAACTTTACTGGCTGCGTTGCTGGCCATCCCCGTACTTTCTTCTGCCCAGGACCAGCTCGTTCAGCAGGTTAACCCGGACAGTAGAAATTCCGTAGCACAACAACAGAAACCATATGTCATCCTGATTTCCGCCGATGGATTCCGGTACGATTATGCCAAAAAATACAATGCAGCGCATTTACTTGAGCTCAGCCAGACAGGTGCACGGGCAAAGTCAATGATCCCGAGTTACCCATCTTTGACCTTCCCGAACCACTACACGCTGGCGACTGGCTTATACCCGGCGCACCATGGCCTGGTGAACAACTCATTTTATGATGAGAAAAGGCAGGAAACATATAGATTGAGCGACAAAACCAAGGTTACAGATGGGAGCTGGTATGGCGGTACCCCACTTTGGGTGCTTGCTGAAAAGCAGCAGATGATCGCAGCCAGCTTATTTTGGGTAGGTTCTGAAGCCGCCATCCAGGGGGTGCGACCAACTTACTACTACAACTATACGGAGCAGATTACGCCGGCGCAACGCGTTCAGATCGTTAAAGACTGGTTGGATCTTCCGGAAGACCGCAGACCACACCTGATTACCTGTTACTTGTCGGAACCCGATCACTCCGGCCATACCTACGGCCCCGATACCAAACAAACGGAAGCAGCCGTGAAAATGGTCGATTCTACGGTTTACATGCTGACGGAGATGGTTAAGTCGACCGGCCTTCCTGTTAACTTCATATTCGTTTCCGATCATGGTATGACCGCTGTGGATACATCCAGGCCAATTGCTATTCCTGCAGCCGTGGATCCTAAGAAATACATTGTTGCTTCATCGGGCACCCTTGTGGATATTCATGCTAAAGATAAGGCAGATGTTGAGCCACTATACCAGGAACTGAAAAGAACCGCGGTAGACTACAAAGTTTATTTGAAGTCGGACATGCCTAAAGTTTATCACTACCGGGATACAGACGACCGGCTGAACCATATTGGCGATGTGCTGCTTATTCCGACATGGCCACGAGTGTTCTCTAACCGGACGCCGAACATTGGGAACCACGGTTTTGATCCCCGGAAGGTGAAAGAAATGCAGGCAACCTTCTTCGCCTGGGGTCCGGCATTTAAGGCAAATAAGAAGATTGGATCCTTTGAGAACGTTAACGTGTATCCGCTGGTTAGCGAGATTTTAGGCTTGCAGGTTACTGCGCCTGTTGATGGTAAAATATCTGTGTTGGGTAAGTTATTGAGATAGAGTCAATTTGCTTGTTTATTAACTCATTTAACAAATTTTAACAATTCTCGAATTTACTTTTTCTTTTTCCTGTAGTCATACCTACAAACACACAAGAAACATGAAAAAGTTAATCGTTATGTCTGTTCTTCTAGCAAGTAGCTTTATGTATAAAGCGGCAGACGCACAAGTAAGAGTTAGCCTGAACATCAATGTAGGAAGCCAACCTGAATGGGGCCCTAGCGGTTATGAGCATGTGGATTACTACTATTTACCTGATCTGGACATGTACTATAATGTACCTAATCGCACTTATACTTACCTGCAGGGAAACCATTGGGTAACTGTAAACAAGTTGCCTAAACATTACAGGAATTATGACTTTTACAAGGGCTACAAGGTGGTGGTGAATGAACCAAACCCATGGAACAGGCATGAGAATTACAGAACCCGATATGCATCATACCGTGGAAACAGGGATCAGGTTAACTGGAGAGATTACAGGAAAGGCCGTGTTGTACAAGTAAAAGAGGTTAAATACAAAAAGCATAACGGTCCGGATAAATATCAAAGATACGAAGCGGTTAAAACAGTGCGGTCCTATCCAACCGAACGCAATTCAAGAGATGAGCGACGTGGAAACGACCGCAGCACAAGAAATGGTAGAGGATAGGTGAGAACGATGGATGAGGCCGGAAGACATTCCGGCCTTTTTTATGAATTTACCAATTCGATAAATGTTTGTTAGCTTTGCTTACTATGCTGTCGAAGAAAACCAAGTATGCAATAAAGGCCCTGGTGGCTTTAGGGAAGAATGTTGACCAGCCGCCCATGCAGATCCTGCGCCTGGCCCAACAGGAGATGATACCCCGTAAATTTTTAGAGCAGATCCTACTGGACCTAAAGAATGCGGGCTATCTGTATAGCAAGAAAGGCGCTGGTGGCGGTTACAGTCTGAATAAGGATCCCCGGGATATTTATCTGGCAGATATTCTGCGAATTACGGATGGGCCGATCGCCATGTTGCCTTGTGCGAGTCTGAAGTTTTACAGGAAATGTGATGAGTGCCATGATGAGCGTACCTGCGGGATCCGCAAGAGCTTTATCGATGTGCGTGACGCAACTTTGAATGTCCTGACTCATACTTCTGTAGCGGACGTGATTGCACGAGAGAATGAGCCCGATCCAAATACACCAGTCCTATAACTTTTCAGGGATAAAAACGTTTACTTATGGCGTTATCCTTTTACCCATTAACACACAATATGAACAAACTGAATAAAACTATGTCCGGAAAGAGCGCATTGCTGTTCTCTCTGATGTTATTCCCGTTCCTGACCTTCGCGCAAAAGCCGAACTGGCAGAACCTGGACCTACAAACAGATACCACCTTCGGTATTAGCACGGAGAAAGCTTATCAGCAGTTGCTGAAAGGAAAGAAAAGTACACCAGTTATTGTCGGCGTTCTGGACGGCGGCGTTGATCTGAACCATGAAGACCTGAAAAGGATCATCTGGACAAATAAAAAAGAGAAAGCAGGAAACAAGGTTGATGACGATAAGAACGGCTATGTCGATGATGTTCATGGCTGGAACTTCCTGGGATCGGCAAAGGGCTCGGTTGGCCACGAGGCTTTGGAGTTGACTCGCTTGTTGCGCAGAGACCAGAAGAAATTTGCCAATGGTGCGGCTGTTTCTGAGGCTGACCAGGCGGCGTATAAAGAATATCAGGCGATGCGTGCAGAATATGACGCTAAAGTTCGTGAGGCTACAGAAGCCGTTACCGGTATGCAGGGCTTTAAGAAAGTGCTGGATCAGGTTGTGGCTAAGATTGGAAAGCCTGCACCTACAAGTGCCGATTTTCAGGCCTATACGGCAGATAATGAAATGGAAGGTCGCTTAAAAAACGTGATGATGGAGCAATTGAAGGATCAGACCTATCCGGAGTTCTATTCCAGTCAGATCGTTAAGGGCATTGACCATTACGCAGATGAGCTGAAATACAATTTGAACCTGGAGTTTGACCCAAGGCCAGAGTTGGTTGGCGACAATCCAGAAAACATCAAAGAACGCAAGTATGGAAACAATGATATAAAAGGTCCTGATGCGAGTCATGGAACACACGTTTCCGGAATCATTGCCGCAGATCGAACAAATACTTTGGGTATTAAAGGTGTTGCGGATAATGTGTTGATCATGGGCGTACGTGCAGTGCCAGATGGCGATGAGCGCGATAAAGATGTAGCAAATTCCATCCGCTATGCGGTGGACAATGGGGCGAAGGTGATCAATATGAGTTTTGGTAAGCCATACTCGCCGAATAAAGCTGCAGTTGATGAAGCGGTTAAATATGCGATGTCTAAGGACGTATTGATCGTTCAGGCTGCCGGAAACGACAACAAGGACATCGATACAGCAAAAAACTTCCCGGACCGCAGGTTCTTGTCTGGCGATACGGCGAAAGCTTACATCACCGTTGGAGCCTCAGGCTGGAACGACAATGCGGATTTAAAGGCTGATTTCTCTAACTACGGTAAGACAATGGTGGATGTATTTGCTCCGGGTGAGCAGATCTATTCGACCGTACCGGAATCCAAGTATGAGGCTTACAATGGAACCAGTATGGCTTCGCCGGTGGTTGCTGGTTTGGCTGCCTTGATCCGTTCGTACTATCCGAAATTAACGGCACTGCAGGTGAAAGAGATTATTCTGAAATCTGTGGTAAAGGTTAACCATCCGGTAAATGTGAAAGTAGGCGAAGAGGTGAAATCTATACCATTCTCTGACCTTAGTGTAACCGGTGGTATCGTGAATGCTTATAATGCTTTGCAGTTGGCTGCGACCTACAAATAGATAATTAAATAGCTTGAAAAGGGATCTTTAGACATAAAGATCCCTTTTTTTGTTTAAAACAATATGGCTATCTGTTGGAATAGATTTGTATCATTACGCTGGTAATACTGACTACTTGATATGATAACCAACCCATGAGCTCCACGATTGACATTTTTGAACTTTCTCCTTTGGCAATGTGGATATGCGAAGAAACTACACAACGCTTTTTAGCCGTGAATACGGCTGCATTAGAAGCCTTCGGCTATTCGAAGGTTGAGTTTTTGTCTATGAACCTTTCAGATATTTGGAACATAGATAATGGACGTATCCTAAAGAAGGATGGTAGTTTTCATTCTGCAGAGTTAAAGACCAGTTCTATGGACTTTGAAGGTCGGCCTGCGCGTTTGAGTATAATCATTGATCTGTCGGAACAGCTGGAAAGAGAAAGAAAGCTGCGGGCGGATGCCGAAAGATTTGATATTCTGTCTAAAGCAACAAGCGACACGATCTGGGACTGGTCGCTTTCACAAAACACAATCTTTTGGAACAAAGGGGTGAAGGGAATCCTGGGTTATAAGGATATTGCGGAGAATACAACAAACAGCGAGTGGTTTGCAGAGCGGGTTCATCCGGAGGACCGGGAGCGTTTGCTGGAGAAGATGAATCAGCATTTGCGTGAAAAAACATCCAGATGGCGGCTTGAATATAGATTTCGCTGTGCGGACGGACAATATAAACACATTTCAGACCGTGGATTTATCCTTTTCGGCGAGGACGGCAAAATCGCGCGCGTGATCGGTGCGATGGAAGATATCTCCAAGCGGAAGGATGAAGAACATTGGTCAAAGCTGTTGGAATCTGTGGTGGTAAACGCAACGGACGGGGTGGTTATTACAAACGCAGATAAAGACGTGGACGGCCCAAGGATCATTTATGTGAATAAGGCCTTTTGCGACATGACCGGCTACGAGCAGGAGGAGCTGGCCGGGCAGTCGCCCAACATTTTCTATGGAAGTCATACGAACAAGCGTTCGGTTAAGAAGTTGCGTCAGGCCTTCCGCGATGAGCTTCCCTGTGATACCGAGCTGATCAACTACAACAAGCAGGGTAAGGCATTCTGGGTGAGCCTAAGTGTTACGCCGGTGTCGGACAGTACGGGTAAGATTACCCATTGGATCTCGATTCAGCGTGATATTACGGAAACCATGAAATACGTTCGTGCGATCGAGGAACAGAACAAGAAGTTTAAGGAGATTGCCTGGATCCAGTCGCATATAGTTCGCGCGCCACTTGCCCGCGTGATGGGGCTGGTGAACCTGCTGAAGGATCAGAAAGACGCCGATGAAGCGGAAGTGCTGATTGAGCATTTAACAAGCTCCGCAATGGATCTGGACAAAATTATCATCAACATTGCGGATAAGATGCCGACGATCAACATCAACTAGCGTTCTGCTTCTTCGTATTTGATAAACTGCCAGTCTGCACCCTTTTTCTCAAACCATACCTTGAAATTATCATTGGGTGGGATGGTGAAATGAAAGCTGAGTTCACTGGCTGCTTTATCTTTTGGGATAAAGCCCGGCAATAGCGCATGTGCTATTTTTTCTACTTGGTCTTTTGATTGCATATTAACGATATTTTAAGCTTTATTTCTCCACTGTAAAAGTAGCGGTAACATTTGATAACTGGTGCAGGTTATTGCCCGATTTCGTTGCAGCATTGACGCTGATGTTTAAAGCGTGGAATGGTCTGTTTTCTGGCTTGCTGTGGCTACTATTAATGTTGGGCGGCGGGAATGCCTTTGCACAAAGCTGGCTTCCAGGTTTTAACTTCAGAAAACGGATCAGCATCAATAAGGATCAGGTAGCCGGCACGGTTGACCTGCTGAATTTCCCGGTGCTGATTTCGGTTACAGATCCCGACCTCCGGTTTGTCAAGGGGCAATGCAATTCAAACAAGTTATCCAGCGAAGCCGCGCTGGATATATCCTTTGCCACAGTAGGGGCACCCAGCGTCGCACTAAAGTATCAGCTGGACAGCTACGATCCGGTAACGGGCAAATTAAACTGCTGGGTGAACATTCCTGTACTCACGGCTTCGGGTTCTGCCGCTGCGGCTACCGCAATATACTTGTATTATGGCAGCACGCAAATACAGGAACCGCATGAGGCAAGCAGTTATGCCACCTGGCCGGATTTCAACAGGCTTTGGCATATGAACCTGGATGTGGGGCCCGCGACGGTCATGAACGCCCGGAGCAGCCTTCTTGCGGATATGGCCAAAGGCATAGGAACCATGAATGCTGCCAACTTTACTGCAGGAAAGATCGGCACTGCGCCAAAGCTGAACGGAAGTTCTGAAGCCATGAATGTGCAAAACGATACCAGCTCAACATTCACGATATCCGCCTGGATCAAGGTAAATCGCACCGATGTGGAGCAGGTGCTGTTTACGAATGACAGCATTGGCGGTTACGTGATCCGGCTGAATGCTTCTGGGAATTTAGTTATTGATACCCGGCGGTCTGCTGGAAGTTCGTTGGCGAGCAGTATATCAAGCTCAACCGTCTCAGCAAACGAGTGGTACTATATCGTCATTCAGCGAGGACCTGTTAAAAGGAGCCTTTTTGTTAATGGGAAGAGTTGGGGATCTTTCACGCGGACGGAGACCATGCAGTCGAGCGGCCGTTTGAGTATAGGAAGAAGCAAGCAGAACGACCGCTATTTTGGTGGGATGATCGATGAGTTGCGCTTTACCAACCAGACCAGATCCGTAGAGTGGATAAAGACGGAATATAACAATCAAAATGATCCTGCAGCTTTCTATACCGTTGGATCGGAAGAGCAAAATGAAATGAGCAGCCCGGTTGGTTCAGTGTTTACCGGCGCAGTAAGCAAGCGCTGGTCTGAACCAGGAAACTGGAGTTCAGGCCGCGTGCCGGGCGCTTATGCGAATGTAGTTATTCCGGCAGCCGGTATGGTGACCATCGATGATCCGGCAGAAATCCGTGTAAACCAGTTGAGTTTGGGCACAACATCTACTTTAAACATTCAGAGTCTCACTGTTTTTATC
>Ga0157371_10005632_pt1 | contig 10519 bp, 9 predicted proteins | sample C45metaG_FD_113462 | JGI IMG/M metagenome (GOLD analysis project Ga0157371, IMG submission 113462) | Corn rhizosphere microbial communities from Kellogg Biological Station, Michigan, USA - C4-5 metaG | ecosystem: Host-associated > Plants > Roots > Rhizosphere > Soil | place: USA: Michigan... | reverse complement strand
GTTCGCGTCAGGCAGGGCGATCCACTCATCAGAATTCTCCTATCCCATAAATACATTTATGAAACCTTATTTCCTGCTGCTCCTTCTGCTAACATCATAGATACAGCAACAAGTTTTCAATCGCGAAACTAATTCTTCTCAAGCGTTATTGGAAATCGGAACGCTGGATTTTGATCTTGAAATAATTATTTGCTTTACTTGCTGAATTCTTTAAATCCGACAACAGTTCTTGGAATACGGCTAAAAAACGAAACCAAAACCGAAACCAGCTAAAAACAAAAAATCCAGAAAAGCATTGTCACTCTGCATTTCAGGATTTTATATGTCGGGTAGACAAGATTCGAACTTGCGACCCCACGCCCCCCAGACGTGTGCGCTACCGGGCTGCGCCACTACCCGTTTTTGATTGTTGCAAATCTAAAGTAAATGAAGTTTTTTTCAACATTAAATAAGAAGAAATTATTTAAAGAACCGTACCAGGAATTTTTAGAAAATATGTTGCTTTACTATTTAAGAAAAAAAATTCGAAAGAAACGAAGATTAAAAGACATGTTCCCAAATTATCCGTTGTACATCAATTGGTTGTATTTTTTTATTCAAAGGATTATTGGTAATAATAATGGGATGAAGTTCTTCCGGCGTTCCTACTCTGCCGTGCGAACCTTTTATCAGTGTGGCATCTAAAGGAATTACGTCCATCGAATATCGAAACCCTGCTTTCTTCTTCAATAATTTATAACCGGCGCGGAGTTTGGAAGTCATAAACATTTCAACCGGATCATACCCGGGTTTTTTATGAATATCCACGACCCGCGCATAATCCGGAGCTACTTCATCATCCATCCAAAAATAATAAGTAAACCAACTCTTTTGATCGGCCATTAATACTAAATCTCCACTTCTATCATGATCTATATGATACCTTTTCTGAGCAGTTTTATCAAGTATTAGTTCTATCCCTGATACTTTTTCTAAAAGACTTTTTACTTTACCGGTAACCGATGCATCATTAATATAAACATGTGCCACCTGGTGATCTGCTACAACAAATGCTTTTGATGCTCCGGCATCGAGTAACTCCAAACCTCTTTCGACACGGATCTGCAATAAATCATTTTGCCTTAACAAACGATTTAAATGGATCGGATTATCAACCGCGCCTATACCATATTCAGAAAGGATAATTATTTCAGCATTTTTCTTTTCATAAAAATTAACCAGTTGCTCTACTACTTTATCTATTTCATTTAACTCTTTTAAAATCTTACTTACATCCGGTCCAAATTTTTGAAGGCAGTAATCAAGATGTGGAAGATAAATTAGCGTTAGAGATGGATCATGCCAGTCATCAGTGAGCATGGAAGCATCTGCGATCCATTGGGTTGATTTTATATCAGCGCCCGGACCCCAAAAGTGAAACAATGGAAATTGGCCAAGTTCTTTTTGTAACCTGTCGCGCAATTCGGCAGGATGAGAATAACAATCAGGTATTTTTCGTCCGTCTGCCAGGTAGTTCGGTCGTGGCGTTACTGAAATGTCAGCCGAAGAATACATATTATACCACCAAAACATAGTAGAACAAGTAAAAGAAGGAATTTCTTTTTTTGCTTTTTCCCAGATTTTTTCAGCATGAACGAGTTTATTAGATTGCTTCCAAAATTTTATTTCACAATCTTCCCGGTCGTACCAGCCATTCCCTACAATGCCATGCTCAGAAGGCCATTTTCCAGTAAGATAGGTTGACTGAACCGAGGTGGTTACAGCCGGTAACATCGGTTCTATTGAACTAAGATTTTTGTCAGCTATATATTTTTGCAGAAAAGGCGTATGCGCACCTATTAACGATGAAGAAAGACCTACCACATCAATAACAACCGTTTTTTTCATTTAGCGATTTTCAGTTTTTCCAAAAATTATTTATCAAGAATTTGCAGTACCCATTGCAATTCCCTTGTAATCGAATCCTGCATAGCCAATTTTAATTCTGCGGGAAGCACATCCCATGTATAGGTTTCCACCTCAAGGTGGTTGGTAAAAGGATTCTCCTTTTGAATTGCCAATACTTCTTCAATCTCATCTTGCGTGGAAGATAATGCATCAAAACTTTTCGTGAAAATAGGTACATGAAAATGAGCACGCCATTCTTTAAACAACGGGGTTTCTATTTCGTTTAATGCTTGGGGGAGATCAGGATAACGTAAAAGCTTTCCGGCGTTTGTCTTTGCCACTACCTGGTGGAGATAAGTTGGCTCATTGAACTTTTCAAAATTTTGTCTAATATCTTTTCTATCCCTTTCATTCATTTTACATTTCAATGCCGCACTTATCTGGATTTTGCCAATCCTTATTCCACGTTTTAAAACTTCGTTGATGATGTTTTTATGAGGTTCATAGCTGATTGCAAAATGGCAAACGTCATAGCATAAACGCAAATGTTCTTTTATCAGGTCTTCAGCATGTTGCCCTGAAATTTTGAATTTTTCTTTTATAACGGGAATGCCTATTCGCAGAAGATCATTCTCAAACCAATCAATAAATTCTTCACCTGTTTCCAAGAGTCCATCCGGTTCCGGTTCTATATCCAGGTGCAATAACTTTCCGGTTGACTTATGAATTTGAATTAGGTTTGCAATTACACTAATGATATTTTTGGTCGCTGCTTCCCTGCAATCCTCCAGGCTTTCTTTCGTCTTAAACCAAAGCCTGTAACTCATTGGAGAAGTAGAAACGCCTCCATCCATACCTTCAGGCAATAAAGCAGATAAAATATGGAAAAGACGCAAAGTGTAATCCACTCTTTCAACAGTTGTCCAGTCGGGCGCATGAACCTTGTCTTTTACAACCGTATTATGAAAGCCACCATAAGGAAAGCCATTCATTGTAAAGACATACGCATCAGACTTTTTAAGCCATTGCTTAAATTCCGCCAGGTTTTCTTTTTTGATTAATTCAATACTTGCTTCATTCGATAAACGCAAGCCAATGCCCATACGGTTATTCGGAGAAATCTTTCCTTTTATAAGAGGGAAATTCTGGCTGATAGCAGCAAAATGATCGTTCCAGTTTTCTCCGGGATGAATGTTGGTACAGTACGTTAAATGGCCTGCTTGAGTAAACATACTTATTCTTTAATTTTTCATTTGCTTAATTGGTGCTGGTATTCTCCCAACTTTTGAGATGCTTCTTTTAGTAACTGAATATCTAAATCGTGCACTTCTTCACCGACGCCAATATCACGTAATAACATTATCGTTAAGAGGCCTCCAAGATGCTCGCGAAATTCTTCTAACCCTTTTAATATCTCACTATTTTCGTTTTGAATATCCAACAACGGACTAGTAATTTCAAAACCAAGTTTTAAAAATAACTGAATAATTGTATCCGCCTTTTCCATTGACAAGCGGCCTGATAATGCCGAATAATAGCTATCCAAAGCGATCCCCATCGCAACTGCTTCTCCATGCAATATGCGAAATCCTGATAGTTGTTCCATTTTATGCGCACTCCAATGACCGAAATCCAAAGGACGGGAAGAGCCGAGTTCAAAAGGGTCGCGGGAAGCTATATGTTGCAGGTGAAGAGCAGCGCACCGACGGATCAACAGGTTCATTATTTCTCTATTACGGCTCACTAATTTTTCCACATTCTTTTCAATCCAGTAAAAGAAATCCGCATCTTTTATTAATGCCACTTTTATAGCTTCCGAAATTCCCGAGCGCCAGTCTCTTTCGCTGAGCGTTTCTAAAAAAAGATCGTCATTGAATACAGCAACTGGTGGTGCGAAAGTCCCGATGAAATTCTTTTTGCCATTATAATTAATGCCATTCTTTACACCAACCCCCGAATCGTTTTGTGATAAAACGGTGGTAGGAATGCGAATGTGTTTTATTCCGCGATGAGCCACCGCTGAAGCAAAGCCTGCCACATCAAGAACTGAGCCGCCACCAATAGCTGCTACATAAGAATGCCGGTCGATCCTGTGAACATCAATCGCTTCTATTATTGAATCAAGATATTTTGAATTATTTTTTGCTCTCTCGCCGCCGGGAATCACCAAAATATTTTCCACTAATGAAACGGGACTGTTTTTAAAATAAGACCTGATCTGCTCAAACAGAAGTGAATAAGCTTTCACCACCCCTTCATCAATTATAAACAGCATTTTTTGAAGTACACGTTCCTCTTTGTTTTGCTTTAGAAAAAGTGCAAAATCTTTATTTCCTTCATCGAAAATACCGGTAGTAAAATAAACCCTGTAATTAAAATGCACATCAAATGACTGCTCCAGATAATCCATAAAACAAAGTACTTAAAAAAGGATTTAATATTTTGACAAAAATTATTCTTATGTGACTGCAAAAAGTTTGGCGAGCCATAAAGAAACCGGTAACAAAAGTAAGATTAAGAAAGCAAGGGCAATGGCACTAAAAGCTGCCGCCCATGAAGCATTCATTAGGATCAAAGCGATAACTCCTGATTTTACTGCCTTGCCAATATTTTTCGGAGAAGTTTTGAGGATGGCTCTTATCAAAGCCGAAAAGATCATCCACGAAAATGGCAATAAGAAAACAAGAGACCACCATATCATTCCCCTGCGCGATGACACAAATAAAATGCTTCCAATTACTACCAGGTAAAAGAATGCCGCAAAATATAAAGTACTTTTTTTACCTCCATGAACTTCTCCCCTGCTGATCATCGTGATAGCGGCGATATAAATAACAGGAACTACCGCAATTGACCACCACGCTGCAACAGACGATGAAATAATACTGATTCCCAATAAAAGATTTAAGCCACGGCAAAATCCCATATTTAACGGACCGGCAATTGAATTATGCTTACTCCATTTATCATAAAGCAAAGCTGTAATAGCAATTGATAAGGCAAGGATTGCTGAAACTGCGTTTACAAGTAACGCTCCAATAACCCCAGTCAATAACAAAATAATACCCAGGAATGTCGCCTCTTTTAAAGAAATGTCTCCACGTGGAATCGGTCTTTCAGGCCTTTCCACTTTATCGAGATCTGCATCAAAAACATCATTAAATACTACCCCACCTCCATACAAACCAATGGTAGAAACACATAAAAGTAAAATTTTTGAAATTTTATTTGTTGACAGATCTCCATTTACTAAAACTCCTGAAATAGCAATGCCTGCAAGTACATCAGCTACAGAGGTAACTATATTCGCCGGCCTCACCAATTGAAGAAAACCTTTACTTTTTTTCAAGCCGTGGAATTAACTAATGATAAGAGATGATTTATCGATCCGTGGCGCTTGTCCCCCACGAAGTACGGTATTGCCTTCAAATTTTTGAGATTGATCGATTTCCTGAACTTTCTGAAAATCTGACTCATCCATCTGGCCACTTTGTCCAAAAGCAGTGATCGCATTTCGATAACAAATCATTTCTATATCCTTTGTTTCGATGCCGCGTATTTTCATAAGTGCCGCTGTTTTCGGAACCGCCAGAGGATCGCTGATTCCCCAGTCGGCAGCAGAGTTAACAATAATGCGTTCAGTACCATATTGTTTCACGATCTCCACCATTCGCTCATTACCCATTTTAGTAAAAGGATAAATAGTGAAAGCCGCCCAAAATCCTCTGTCCAATACTTCTTTTACCGTTTCTTCGTTGTTGTGATCCACTATTACCGAATAAGGATCAAGCCCCTGCTCAATTGCAATGTCCATACTTTTTCGAGTGCCTTTCTTCTTGTCACGGTGAGGCGTATGAATCTGCACAGGCAAATTGGCTTCTTTGGCAAGTTGCAATTGCAACCGGTAATATTTTTCTTCTGCTGCAGTCTGGTCATCAAAACCAATCTCACCAACTCCAACCACGCCTTCTTTATAAATAAACAAAGGTAAAATTTCCATTACCTGTTCAGCCAGCTTTTCGTTATTGGCTTCACGCGAGTTTAACCCAATCGTGCAATAATGTTTGATGCCAAACTGCGAGGCGCGAAACCTTTCCCATCCGATAAGGCTACTATAATAATCACGGAAAGTAGCAACACCTGTTCGTGGCTGGCCGAGCCAGAATGCGGGCTCAATAACCGCCACGACTCCTGAATCAGCCATCGCCTGGTAATCGTCGGTTGTGCGTGAAACCATATGAATGTGAGGATCAAAAAAATGCATTCCCTTTATTACAGAGAGATCGGATGCCAAAAGCTTTTCCGGTTCCATTTTAGCACGTTCTTCATTGCTGCAACACATAATCTTAATTTTATTTAATTATTATTTTATAACATTTGCCAGGTCACTTCTTTTTGCTCAATGGCGGTTTTCAATTGCGGATATTGATCCAATAACGAAGTTGCTTTTTCAAATGACGAATTGCTCAAAGCCAGGGCTCCCGCCTTTTTATCTGTCTCACTTCCTTCTTTCATCAATTTTTCAAAAAGGTAAAAATGAGATTCATCAATATACTTTTCTGTCAAACGCCATATTTGTGGATTCACTGTGCGTCCTGCAGCCCAACGTTCTTCTACATAATCAAAAAGCGTATTTGCCAGGTTTTGATTCGTTCTTTCATCAAGTCCCACAATTTTATTTACATCTTTGTCAGTAAAAAAAGCTTTCAGCACTAGTTGATTCCATGCAGTCTGATCTAAATTATTTGCAGGATAAGGATTATGATACATAATTGCCTCAAGGACTGTTCCGATATTACTCCTCACACCTTCCGCACAACACAATTTCCATGTTTCGGAATAATTGAGAATCGGCAGAGAAGAATACAAAGCGACGAGTTCATTCATCTCGGCCTGGGGAAACAGGTTTTCAATGCGGCTTACATAAGCCTTCCCATCTCTGCTTTCTAATTGTCCTAATAACCATACCCGGCATAACCTGTCAATCGTCCAGCCTTTTACGCTAAAGCGGGGAATTAATGACTGCAGCTTTTTTTCATCCGCCTCCTGCAACTCAATTTCTTTCTTACCGGTATGTCGTGGAATAGAAGTGAAAGTAAGGTTTAGCTGATAATTGTTATTCAGTGCCTGCGCAGTTTTGTCAAATAACCATTTACGGCTTTCAACTGTAAGGTTCTTTTCAATAATAGAGGTTAGCACTTCATTGAGTGTCCTGGCAGTATCTGTGTCCATAATAAATAACCTGCAGAGTTTTTAGTTTAACGAGCCACAAAATAATTCATTGCTAACGCCGCACTGATTATCAGTAAACCAAAAAACTCTCTTGTTTGTTCAATGTAAGGTTTAGTCGCCTGCATACTTTCTACTATACTTGGCTTGTTATATTTTACGATCCAGTCTCTCACTCCGTCTTTGATAAAAAAAAGACGGATAGCATACAAAAGATAAAATGAAATAGCCACAAGGTACACAATTGGAAAATACCTCTGAAATACAGCCAGGCCGCAGCAAACCGATGCCACCATATAAATACTCACCCACAACCACGCATCCGGATCATTTAAGTTTACATAAGCAAATGCTGCAAAGGCAAGGCAAAAAAAAGAATTGATAAAAATTAATAGCATTTAAAAAGTAGTTTTGAAAACAATTAATCTAGCTGTTCCCGGGAAAGGGATTTTATTTCCGCAAGTTCTATAAAAAATCAATAAAACTTATTAATTTATGAAACGTTTAATAGAGTTTGATTTGATACCCTTCCATGAAAATAAAATTCTTCTTTTTTCTTTGTTTCCTTCAATAAAAAGGACTTCGAAAATAAAAAGAAATGGTTATCAAAAAAATTAATAACAATTAAACTTGAACTAATGCTAAAAACATTTATTACACTCCTTTCTATGGCAATAATCTCACACTTGGTTGCCCAAAAACCAGATGAAATTCTACTGAAAGATTACAAGCCGGTTTCAATTTATCACACTCCGGAAACAAACATTCAAAAGGCTTTATTTCCTGTGATTGATATGCATTCGCATAATTATGTGCCGGCGAAAGATTTGGATGAATTGGTGAAACTGATGGATAAAATGAACATTCAAAAAACCATAATTCTTTCAACGCAAACAGGCAAAGGGTTTGATAGTGTGCTTGAAATATACAGCCGTTATCCTCGTCGTTTTGAAGTTTGGTGTGGGTTTGATTATACTGGTTACGGAACCGCGGGTTGGCAAAGACATGCCGTTGCCGAGTTGGAACGGTGTTATAAAAAAGGAGCGCGTGGAGTGGGTGAATTAGGTGATAAAGGCGAAGGTGAATTATATTCAAAACCTGTACCGGCCAAAGGGATGCATATCGATGACCCACAAATGAAACCGCTGCTCCGAAAATGTGCAGAGCTTCATTTGCCCATCAGTATCCATGTTGCAGAAGATCAATGGATGTATGAAAAAACTGATTCCACTAATGACGGATTGATGAACGCTGCCACCTGGCATGTAAATATGAATGTTCCCGGAAAATTAGGTCATGATGAATTAATCAAATCATTAGAAAACGCTGTTCGTGACAATCCGAAAATAACATTTATTGCCTGCCATCTACTGAATTCATGTGCCAATCTGCAAGTATTGGGTGATATGCTGGAAAAGTATCCTAATTTATATGCAGATATAGGCGCCCGATTTGCAGAGATAGCGCCGGTGCCGCGTTATGCAGCAGCGTTTATTACAAAATACCAGGAAAGAATATTATATGGAACTGACAATTATCCCGACGAAAAAATGTATAAAACTACATTTAGAATTCTTGAAACCGCTGATGAACATTTCTATGAAAGATGGTTGTTTAATTATCATTGGCCGTTATATGGCTTAAACCTGCCGAAAAAAGTATTGGAAAAAATTTACAGGAAGAATGCAGAAAAAATACTTGATCATAAATAAATGATGCAGGTCTTATGGTAATAGGCGGGTTGTTTACTCATGTAAGAATATTTACTTGTTGTTTCATTATTAGCATTCAATAATGATACTGCAGTAGTCAGACATGCAGGAAAAACTTGTTATCAAATTTCAAGAGAAATAAAGTTGATGAGAAAATAAAATATAAACAGGAGCTATTTATTTGCTTACTATTTTAGTTATTACATCTTACATTCCATGTACCTTCGTACCTGAGACTATGGTGGACGTTAGAAAAATACTTGTGAAAATGCTGTTACTCGTTACTGATATACTCGTATTCGGATGGAAATGCATAAAACAAATAATATTGCCTACCGCGGGAAGGAAAGGTAATCTTCTCACTACTTTATTCAATCTATTTGATGGTCTCATTTACCGGTTGAATTATTTCCAGGAAAACAATTTCAAAATTGCTTCGCTGACCTTGAAGAAGCACGTAAAGCAAACTGTTTTACTGCTAGGAACAGTGCTGTTCCTGTTGTCATTGCTTGAGTGGACACCTGACCAAAAGGATACTCGCTTTTCGCAGGCAAAATATGCTGAACAATTTCAAAGAGATAATACTGGCATTTCTGCCGAGCAATCTCAGCAACAATTTTTCCCCGTTAAGAATAAGACCATTAAATGCAAACCATCATTTGAATCTGCTGTCGCCTTCACTTCTTTTTCATTTATTCCATCGATAAACAGATACCTGTTTGTAAGGTCTCTTTTAATTTGATAGCAGCTTTTTTTAAAACCAACTACTCCTTTCTGAAGGACTTTTAAAAAAGCAAATCAAATGAATCATGAAAAAAATATTAGTCATAATTTTATTATTTCCTCTTTTTACCAGTGCTCAAAATTCCTTTAAAGCGATAGTAAAAAACGACAATACTAAGGAGCCTTTAGAAGGCGCAACTGTCCGGGTTAAAGGATTACAAATCGGGGGGGCAACAAACGATTCCGGCATCGCCGTTCTCCAAAACATTCCAAACGGTAAGTTCGTGGTTGAAATTAGCAATGTCGGATACCAGAATTTAAAAACATCGTATCTTTTCCCTTTAAACCGCATCGATACCATTCCCCTTTTTTTGGAACCGAAAGCAAGTGAGCTTGCAGAAATAAAGATATCAAGCACCAGGACCGGCAGAAGCATTCGCAATACACCGTCGCGGATAGAAGTTATTGCTGCTGATGAAATTCATGAAGAAGCCACGATGCGTCCTACCGATATTAAAATGCTGTTGTCAGAATCTACAGGAATACAAACACAGCAAACTTCCGCAACCACGGGCAATGCAAGCATCCGCATACAAGGGCTGGATGGCCGTTATACCCAGATTTTAAAAGATGGCTTCCCTTTATATTCCGGAGCGGCTAATGGATTAGGGCTTTTGCAAATTCCTCCTCTTGATCTGCAACAGGTTGAAATCGTCAAAGGCGCTTCTTCTACATTATATGGAGGCGGGGCAATTGCAGGACTGATTAATTTGATCAGTAAGGTGCCTCATGATCAAAGAGAGCTCCATTTTAATATAAATGTCACTTCCGGTGGAGGACTAGATGCAAACTCATTCTATAGCCAGAAATTTAAAAAGACAGGTGTTACGATATTTGCTTCAAGGAATAGCAACAAACCTTACGCTCCAGGCAACACTATTTTTACTGCTATTCCCAGCTTCGACCGT
>Ga0157371_10005627_pt1 | contig 10521 bp, 9 predicted proteins | sample C45metaG_FD_113462 | JGI IMG/M metagenome (GOLD analysis project Ga0157371, IMG submission 113462) | Corn rhizosphere microbial communities from Kellogg Biological Station, Michigan, USA - C4-5 metaG | ecosystem: Host-associated > Plants > Roots > Rhizosphere > Soil | place: USA: Michigan... | reverse complement strand
TCTCTAATTCATCCCGTACCATAAGCTATTTTCTTTAAGTATGAAGATATGTACAAATGCTGAAAAATGAAAGCTGTCGAATTTCTGTAATGGGCTGCCTTCTGGCCTTTCAATCAATAAACAAACCAATAAAACTTGTTTTTGCTAAAGTGACCTTGTTATTCCATTAACCACCGGTATTCTCTTTTCTTCTTTCATGTCATGGCGAGCCCCAAATACGGTGTTGTGGTAACTACGAAGCATAGTATTTGATGCGTTCTTTGATTTCATTTAAGGCAGCTTTAATGATTTCGTGTAAAAAGAATTATTCACGGGGCCGGATGCAAAGAGAATTTTAATAAAGCTATGATTTCTCCGCCTTCGTTGTTCCATTCGGGCATACACCTGTTTACCATAAAAAATAAGTGTGCCTATATTCGTCGTGAAAATATTTTATCTACTTTTAACCTTCCTGTAAAAGCATCATTCACTTCATGAATAAAATTATGAGATTTATTAAAATTTCGATTTTACTTTTTGCGATTGCATTAACAACAATTACAGTAACCGCACAAAAAGAAACAAAATTTACAATTGAAAAAGCAACAGCACCAACAGCGCAAAGTAATTTCTTTAGAGCCGATAATTCTTTGATTCAATATTACGGAAGAATTCAAAAAACCAATGCAGAGCTACCAAGATTTTGGTCGCCGGCAGTTTATATAAAAGTAAAGTTTGACGGTGACGAATGTTCTTTTTTTCTAAATGACCAGGAGCTTAATGGCACTGTTCATAATTATTTGGAAGTAGTAGTTGATGGAAAACCCTATCGTTTTCAGACAAGGTTTGCAACGAATAAGATTACCCTTCATCAGCTTGGCAAAGGACCTCACTCCCTTACCATTTGTAAAGACACAGAATCCGGGAACGGCTATTTAGAATTTGCAGGAATAGAATGTGAAAAATTGTTGTCCCTTCCTCAAAAGCCTTCTAAAAAAATTGAATTTATTGGCAATTCGATTACGTGTGGATTTGGAGCAGACACTTCAGAGATCGGATGCAGCAAAGGTCAGTGGTATGACCAGCATAACGCTTACATGGCTTACGGACCGCTGACTGCAAGGGCTTTTAATGCTCAATGGGAACTCACATCTGTATCAGGCATTGGAATGATACACAGTTGTTGCGGAATGAAAATTTTGATGCCGCAGGTATATGATAAAATGGATCTGCGGGATGATTCTATTTCATATGATTTCAATGATTATCTTCCTAATCTTGTTACCATTTGTTTGGGACAGAACGACGGCATACAGGACTCAACCGCTTTTTGCAGCGCTTATGTTGATTTCGTAAAAACGATAAGAAGTAAATATGCGAACGCAAAAATACTTCTACTAACCAGCCCGATGGCGGATGCAAATTTGAGAGCTGTTTTAAAAAACTATCTTACTTCAATTCAAAATTATTTTCATCACAATGGTGATGAAAATATTTATAAATTCTTTTTTGAAAAACAATACAATCATGGCTGTATCAGCCATCCTGATTTAAAAGAGCATAAGGAAATTGCCGAGTTGTTGATTCATTTTATTAAAGAAAAAAAGCTGCTGGTTAATTCATGAGGTTTAATTACAGATTTTCTTCAACAAATTTTTTAGAATAAGCTTTGATCATATCTCTTACATTTCTGAATTGATGCATTACCTCTTCTTTGTTTCCCTGTGCTTTGGCAGGATCAGGAAAGTTTTGATGAAATTTCTTTGCTGAAGAAGGAAAGAAAGGACATCTTTCTTTTGCGTTGTCACAAACGGTAATTACATAATCAAAGTGAATGCTTTTATACTCATCGATGTTATTCGAAGTGTGATGAGAAATATCAATTCCATCTTCTTTCATTACTTCGATCGCTTTCGGATTTACACCATGTGTTTCTATTCCGGCAGAATAAACCTGCGCTTTGCCATTGGCAAATTTTTGTAAATAACCTTCAGCCATCTGGCTCCGGCAACTGTTGCCCGTACAAAGAACCAATACTTTTTTCATAAATTTCCAATATATTTAAGAAGCAAGTGAAGTTTGTTTATAATATTTTTTTCTAAGCCAAAAAGCGACATTCACTAAAGAGATCAATGCAGGCACTTCAACCAAAGGCCCGATAACACCCGCAAAAGCCTCTCCGGAATTAATCCCGAACACACCAATCGCAACGGCTATGGCCAGTTCAAAATTGTTTCCTGCAGCAGTAAACGCAATAGACGTGTTTGTTGAATAATCAGCCCCCATTCTTTTGGCAATTAAAAAGCTTGCAAAAAACATAATAGCAAAATAAATTACTAACGGTATGGCTACACGAATCACATCCATCGGAATCTGAACAATCAATTCTCCTTTTAAGCTGAACATGATCACAATCGTAAAAAGCAAGGCAATCAAAGTGATTGGAGAAATAACAGGAACAAATTTTTCCTGGTACCACTTCTCTCCTTTCAAACTTATTAAGGCAAGCCTGGTGATTAATCCTGCGGCAAATGGAATGCCTAAATAAATGGCAACACTTTTTGCGATCTGCCCGATTGTAATATTTACCACAGCGCCGGAAATACCAAATAACGGTGGGAGCACGGTCACAAACACATAAGCATAAACACTGTACAAAAGCACCTGGAAAATACTGTTTAGTGCCACTAATCCCGCAGCATATTCCCGGCTCCCTTCGGCCAGTTCGTTCCATACAATCACCATCGCAATACATCGCGCCAGGCCGATAAGGATCAGTCCTGTCATGTATTCAGGATAACTACGAAGAAAAATAATTGCCAAAAAGAACATTAATATCGGCCCAATAATCCAATTGAGTAAAAGTGAAACACTCAATACTCTTGTGTTTTTAAAAACTTCGCACATCTTATCGTATCTCACTTTTGCAAATGGTGGATACATCATTAAAATCAACCCCAGCGCCAGTGGAATATTTGTTGTACCGGAAGAAAAAGAATTAATAAATCCGGAAGAAGTCGGAATAAAATATCCGATAGCAACCCCGATTAACATTGCTAAAAATATCCACACGGTTAAATACCTGTCTAAAAAACGTAAATGTTTTCTCTCTTGTGCGGGAGCACGATTGATGGCTGACATACTTTTAACTTTTTAATTCCCAATAATTGAACTTCTTCTTTCCATAAAAACAGTATCTCTCCATACACCATTCATCTGCCCTATTCTTTCTCTTGTTCCGAGTATACGAAATCCGGCTTTCTCATGAATTTTTATACTGGCAATATTTTCAGGAAAAATACCTGCCTGCATTGTCCAGATTCCATTGACTTCACTTTCATGAATCAATTGTTGCAATAATCGTTTCCCAATTCCGTTGCCTCTTGCTTTGCCACTGACATAGACATTTACTTCCGCCACTCCGGCATACACGCATCTCCCGGAAACCGGTGTAAGCGCGGCCCATCCTACTACTTCATCATTTTGTTTTGCAACAATCCTGCTGTGTTGCAAGTGACTTTTATCCCATTCTTCCCATTCAGGCACTTCCTGTTGAAAGGTGGCATTGCCTGTTGCAATACCTTCTTCATAAATTTTTTTTACTGGCGGCCAATCATGTGGCTGCATTTTATCGGTACGCATTCTTAATTGATTTTAATTGCAACAACCCGGAGCACACCCGCAATCACTTTGCTGCGGTTTTTCCGCATAAACAGTAATGCTAAAAATTCCAGCTCCTGAATTTTTAAATAAATCGATCTCCTGTTGTGATAAATAATTTAATAAAATATCGTCAGGAACGATTACGGGTTTTTCTTTTTGAATGATAATATTTGTAAAGCCATTGGATTCGATCAGCTCCAGGTAAACCTGTTTTGGAATCGCTCCTGATACACAGCCGGCATACATTTCAGCCGCATTTTGAATTTTTTCAGGTAACTGTCCAACTAACACAATATCTGAAATACTAAAGTGGCCACCAGGTTTTAAAACCCTGAAAATTTCTTTGATCACACCATCTTTATTGGGTACCAGGTTCAGCACACAGTTACTCACGATCACATCAGCAACGTTAGAAGTAACCGGCATTTTTTCGATATCGCCTTCACGGAATTCAACATTATTAAATCCTCTCAACTCGGCATTAGTTCTTGCTCTTTCAATCATGGCCCGTGTAAAATCAATCCCTATGACTTTGCCTGTTTCACCGGTTTCATGCCTTGCTATGAACGCATCATTTCCTGCACCACTTCCGAGGTCAATCACAAAGTCTCCTTTTTTTATTTTAGCAAATTGCGTGGGTAACCCGCAGCCTAAGCCCAGGTCCGCGTCAGGGTTGTAGCCTTCCAGTTGTTCGTAATCTTCCGACATGATGTTGTACACTTCATCGCTGCAACAACCGGAACCACAGCATGACGACTGGTTGGTTTCCTTATCCTGTAAAGCGATCTCAGCGTATTTTCTTTTTACTATTTCTTTCAGTTCATTTTCGTTTTCCATATTGTTTTATTTTTTATGTTATCGTAATATTTAGATGAATACTTTGTGATCAGCAACAGGACTGGTTTTCTTTAAAGGAATCAAATAATTCTATCAGCCGTTCTTTGGCAGCTTTCCATTCTTTATCATTGATGCAATAACAAACCTTCGCACCTTCGATATCCCCTTTTATCAGCCCTGCTTGTTTTAATTCCTTCAAATGCTGTGATACCGTGCTTTGCGATATAGGAAGCTCATCTACAATATCGCCGCACATGCATGCCTGCCTTTTAATCAATAATTTAAGTATCGCAATCCTTGCCGGATGAGCAAGGGCCTTAGCGTATGTTGCCAGGCGATTATCTTTTAAAGTAAATTCCTCTGCTTTTGTTATACCCATTGTTTTAAATTATATCGCAATATTACGATTAATTTTCAGAACGGAGAAAAATATTTTTAATCAAAATAAAAAAACCAGGTTTATTGGTTTACAGTAACATATCTGAAAGATTGTCATAACTAATTTGGACTTGCTTTTTTGAATCGGATTTTTTTATGAGCAGGCAATTTTATGAATACGAATCATTTGATTTAAGTGTTGTTAAGGTATATCAAAATAAAAATCTTGAATATTTGTTGGCTAACTATTAAATATCCTCTAAATCCATTACTACTGTCGTCTAATACATTTCTAACATTTATCTTGCAGAAAATTTTTACATGAAAAAAACGGGTATACTTGGCGGAGGCCAGTTAGGAAGAATGTTATTACAGGCAGCAGCCAATTACCCGGTGGAAACTTTTGTGATAGAAAATGATCCGCAATGCCCGGCAGCACACTTGTGCGATCATTTTACAAAAGGTGATATTACCAATTATGAAGACGTTTACAATTTTGGGAAAGGTCTTGATGCAATAACGATTGAAATAGAATCCGTAAATATTGAGGCCCTTAAAAAACTCCAGGACGAAGGTGTAAAAGTATATCCAAGGCCGGAAGCATTGGAAGTAATTAAAAATAAAATCGATCAAAAAAAATTTTATAAAGAAAATGATATTCCCACATCAGCGTTTGTAGTTACCTCCAAAAAAGAAGAGCTGAATCAGCATTCGCATCTTTTGCCGGCGGCTCACAAACTTGCCATGGGCGGATACGATGGCAGGGGCGTACAGCTTTTGAAGGAACAAAAGGATTTTGAAAAAGCATTTGATGAGGACGCGGTGCTCGAAAAGCTGGTACACATCAAAAAAGAAATTTCCGTAATTGTAGCGATGTCCGATGATGGAAAAAGCGCGCTTTATCCCCCTGTGGAAATGATCTTCAACCAGGATCTCAATTTGCTGGAATACCAGTTGTGTCCTGCTATTATCGGTGAAAAAACTTTATGGAAGGCAGAAGCCATAGCATTAACGGTGGTGAAAAAGCTTAAAAGCGCCGGTATCTTTGCAGTTGAACTTTTTATAGATATTGACGATAACGTTTTGGTGAATGAAACAGCGCCCCGTGTTCATAACAGCGGGCATCACACAATTGAAGCGGCTTACTCTTCACAGTTTGATATGCTCTGGAGAATAATCCTTGGATATCCTCTAGGTTACACTAAACAGATCATGCATTCATCAATGGTTAATTTAATAGGCGAAGAAAATTATAAAGGAGAGGCTGTGTATGAAAATCTTGAAGAAGTGTTGAAAATAGAAAATGCATTTGTTCATATCTATGGAAAAAGGGAAACAAGACCCGGTAGAAAAATGGGACACGTAACCATACTGAGCAATGAAAGACAGGAACTAATTCATATCGCTAACAAGGTGAAGCAACTTTTAAAGGTTGTGTCAAAATGACACCGAAGGTTTTTGGCAATTAAAACGTCATATAAATTCAGCAGAAAAATCAGCATTTTAAATGAAATTGAAGTACGGCAACCTATTATCACTCATAATCTTTATATCCTTTCTTTCTTCATGCGGAGACAAAACTAAAAAAATCGAACCTCCTAAAGGCGGTTCCAAACTTCCAGACCCCCCGGTTTTAGCTGTTGATGGCTATGTAATTCGTCCGGCCGTTTTGCATTCAAGCATAGAAGTAGCCGGAACTTTATTGCCATTCGAGGAAACAGAAGTTCATCCTGAAGTTTCAGGAAAAGTAACTTACCTGTCAATACATGAAGGAACTCATGTAAGAAAGGGAACACTGCTTGCCCGGCTTTTTGACGGGGACCTGCAGGCGCAACTTGAAAAATTAAAAGTACAATCACAGGTAGCGCAAAAAACTGAGGAGCGGCAGGCTGAGTTATTGAAAATCGGTGGGATAAGCCAGCAGGATTATGACCTGAGCGCCCTTGACGTGAGCAGTATTAAAGCGGATATGCAGGTATTGAAGGCATCGATTGATAAAACTATTATTCGCGCACCTTTTGATGGAAAGATTGGTTTTAAAAATATAAGTATTGGCGCTTTTGTCACCCCAACAACAGTGATTACAACCATTCGGCAGGATTCAAAATTGAAACTCGAGTTTAGCGTTCCTGAAAAATTTACTCCAAAAGTCCGGTTAGGGAATGTAATCGATTTTACAACTGAATCCTCCAACAAAAAATATGATGCAAAAATTTATGCAACAGAATCGGGGATAACTGAAGAAAACAGGAGCCTGAAAGTTCATGCTGTTGTAGAGAATACCGACAAAAATATAACCGCAGGTTCTTTTGCAAAAGTTGCCTTTGATATGGGAAACAACAACAGTGCTATAATGATACCTACCGAAGCAGTTATTCCGGAAGCAAGAGATAAAAAAGTAATTACATATAATGGCGGTCTCGCCCAATTTAACGTAGTAACAACGGGTACCAGGGATTCGGCAAGAGTCGAGATATTAAGTGGGCTTTCAATTGGGGATACGGTAATTACTACAGGTTTACTCTCTATTAAGCCAGGCAGCAAAATCAATCTTTCATATTTAAATAAACAGTAGAAAAGGTGAACATTTCCGAGATAAGTTTGCGCAGGCCCGTTTTCGCCATAGTTTTAAACGTGGCGATTGTGCTGTTTGGCATAATCGGTTTTAAATTCCTGGGCGTAAGAGATTATCCGGCAATTGATCCTCCGAATATATCCGTAAGAACTTCTTATGCCGGTGCGAACTCTGATATTATTGAATCGCAAATAACAGAACCACTTGAAAAAGCTATCAACGGAATTCCGGGAGTAAAGAATATCAGTTCATCAAGCAGCCAGGGACAAAGTAATATTAATGTTGAATTTGATTTAAGTGTGGATCTTGAGACAGCCGCCAATGATGTAAGAGATAAAGTTTCCCAGGCAACCCGTCAGCTGCCACAGGATATCGATGCACCGCCGGTAGTTTCAAAAGCCGATGCGAATGCCCAGCCAATAATCGCAGTAACAGTTCGAAGCAATACACGTAACCTGCTACAGGTAACGGAATATGCGGAAAATAATATTGTAGAGAGGCTTCAGACCATTCCCGGTGTGAGTTCTATTTCTGTCTGGGGAGAAAAAAGGTATGCAATGCGTATCTGGTTCAAACCTGATCAGATGCAGGCTTACGGAATTTCAATGGACGATGTTCAGCAGGCATTGCTAACTCAAAGTGTTGAATTGCCTGCAGGAAAAATTTCAGGAAATACAACAGAATTATCTGTTCGCACATTTGGAAAATTAAATACAGAGGAGCAATTCAACAACCTTATTGTAAAAAATATTGGAGGAGTAAATATCAGATTGAGAGACGTTGCAGATGTGGTGTTAGGGCCGGAGAATGAAGAATCAGGATTAAAGGAAAGCGGAGTTCCTATGATCATGCTCGCGGTCATTCCACAACCCGGGGCCAATTATGTTTCTATTGCTGATGAATTTTACAAACGACTTGACAATATCAAGAAAGAGGTGCCACAGGATTTAAAAATGGATGTGGCTTTTGATCAAACCAAGTTCATTAAAAAATCCATTTCTGAAGTTGAAGAAACACTTTTGATAGCCTTAGGTTTAGTAATTCTTATCATCTATTTGTTTTTCCGCGATTGGATACTAGCGCTTCGACCGCTGTTTGATATTCCTGTTTCGCTGATAGGCGCATTCTTTATCATGTATATTTGTGGGTTTACTATCAATGTACTCACCCTTCTTGGCATTGTTCTGGCCACTGGCCTTGTCGTCGATGATGGCATTGTCGTCACGGAAAATATTTTCAAGAAAATAGAAGCCGGCATGAACAAGTACCGGGCGGCGAAAGAAGGCGCCAAGGAAATTTATTTTGCGGTTATTTCCACTTCTATCACTTTGGCAATCGTGTTTTTACCGATAGTTTTCCTCCAGGGATTTGTAGGACGCTTGTTCCGTGAGTTTGGTATTGTCGTTGCCGGTGCAGTTCTGATATCCGCATTTGTATCACTTACTTTAACGGTGGTTCTGAATGTAAAACTCACCCATAAAAAGATTGGCCATTCATGGTTTTATAAAAAAACCGAACCTTTTTTTGTGGCTATGGAAAACGGTTATAAGAAAAGCCTGGCCACGTTTATGAAATTCAAGTGGGTGGCTTTAGGAATCGTAGCAATCTGTATTGGTATCATCTATTTTATTTTTACTTCGATTCCTTCAGAGTTGGCGCCAATGGAAGACAGAAGCCAGTTCAGGCTAAGTGTTACTGCGCCGGAAGGCACTTCTTATGATTACATGGATTCTTACATGGATACATTGGGCCAGTTTTTAAAAGATTCCATTCCTGAAAAAAAGATGATGATTAGTCTGACTGCTCCAGGATTTGGTGGTGGTTCTGTCAATTCCGGATTTTTTAGTGTGGCGCTCGTCGATCCAAAGGACAGGGTAAGGTCGCAGCAGGACATTGTGAATATGGTAAACCGTAATTTAAAAAGATTTGCCCAGGGAAGAGCTTTTGCCAGCCAGGAACAAACCATTTCTACAAACAGGCATGGTGGACAGCCGATCGAATTTGTAATTCAAAATAATGACTTTGATAAGATCAGGAAAGTGCTTCCGGAATTCCTTGACGAAGCAAAGAAGAGCCCGGTCCTGCAAGGAGTTGATGCCGATCTTAAATTTAATAAACCAGAAATCCGTGTAAATATCGACCGGCTTCGTGCCAGTGAACTGGGTGTGAACGTGGATAATATTAACCAGGCGCTGGAACTGGCTTACAGTGACAGAAGGTTAGGCTATTTTTTGAAATCGGGAAAGCAGTACCAGGTGCTTGGCCAGGTAGACAGGAGTGATCGTGATGATCCGAATGACCTGAGTAAAATCATGGTGAAAAATGTTCGAAATGAAAATATCGGCCTTGATAATCTTGTTTCAATTTCAGAAGCTTCAGCGCCACCAACTATTTATCATTTTAACAGGTATAAATCTGCAACCATTTCCGCCGGCCTTGCTCCAGGAAAAACAGTGGGTGATGGTATTGCCGAAATGCATCGCATTGCGAAAAAATTATTAGATGACTCTTTCACTACTGCACTTAGTGGTACTTCCAGAGATTATTCAGAAAGTTCAGGAAACACTGTTTTCGCTTTTGTGCTTGCGCTGATTCTTATTTATCTTGTATTGGCTGCGCAGTTTGAAAGTTTTGTTGATCCGTTCATCATTATGATAACCGTACCATTAGCTCTTGCAGGCGCGTTACTTTCGTTGTGGATCTTTGGGCAGACTTTTAATATTTTTTCTCAAATAGGAATGATCATGCTCATCGGTTTGGTAACCAAAAACGGTATCCTGATTGTTGAATTTGCCAACCAGAAAAGAGACCAGGGCATGAAAAAAATTGATGCAGTGGTTGAATCAGCTTATTTACGTTTACGACCAATTCTGATGACAAGCCTTGCGATGTCTCTTGGAGCTTTGCCGCTGGCACTATCTATAGGAGATGCTTCCACAAGTCGTGTTCCGCTGGGAATCGTAATTGTCGGGGGAATTTTGTTTTCCCTGATACTTACTTTATATGTAGTGCCCGCGATGTATGCATTTCTTTCACGTAAAAAACAACCATTGGATGAGGCTCTTCTATAAATTCTTTTTTGTTTTATT
>Ga0157371_10005625_pt1 | contig 10523 bp, 16 predicted proteins | sample C45metaG_FD_113462 | JGI IMG/M metagenome (GOLD analysis project Ga0157371, IMG submission 113462) | Corn rhizosphere microbial communities from Kellogg Biological Station, Michigan, USA - C4-5 metaG | ecosystem: Host-associated > Plants > Roots > Rhizosphere > Soil | place: USA: Michigan... | reverse complement strand
TTCGATCCGATCGGGCCAAGCGTCAGTTCGTCGATACGCGATTCGAGCTCCGCGCAGTTCTGGCGCCACTGGACCAACGACCGCTTGTTGGATTCGTTCTCGATGTTCAACTCGTCGCACCGTAGGCGCAGCGCGTCACGCTCGGATGCGGTCGCCTTCGCGATCTCGACCATCGTCCGAGCTGCGTCGAGCGCTTCGGTCATGGTGGGCGGCAAGCCAAAAATCTCCATCAGTTCACGCGTCTGCGCGGCCAACTTCGCAAATGCTTTCTCTGCCTCGGTCGTTACCGGCTCAGGTTCCGTCTTCGACGACACCGACGAGGCCCCAGCCCCCGGAGGGATCGCTGGCGGCGCGGCAACCTCCTGAGCCGGTTCGGGCTTCGCAGGCACAGGGGGATTGCGGCGCGCGAGCCAGTACACGTACTCGTTGCCACCGCCCTTGCGCTTTTCCCGCTCGATCACGCCGTCGGCATGCATCCGATTCAACTCTTTCGCAACGTCGAGTTGCGGCAGGCCAATGCGCTCGGAGATCCGCTTCGCAGTCGCCTCGTTTGCTGCCTCCAGGTACGTCTCAATATCTGCCCGCACGATGCCTCCGTGTGTCTTAGCCGAAACCAACGATCTTTACTGCGCGCCGCCCTCTTGCTCTTCGTGCCACGCCTTCCAGCCCTTCACCCAGGCGATGCACAGCGCTCCAGCCATGACGGGGCAATCGCTCTGCGGCTTGCCTTCGCTGGCTGCGAGGTAGCCGGCTTCTTCGGCTGCATCGAGCTCTTCCTGCAGCGGTTGGTGTTCGATTGCGCCGACCGGGCGAAACTCGGCGTCGACGATGTCGCCGTCCTGCGGCCCATTCATCCCATCACCGTCCTCGGCGGTGTATTCGCCGCCGAGATCGAGGCCGCGCTGATCCGATTGCCCCTTGACCTCATCCATACCGGCCGTGTGATCCGCCGCTCCCGCCACCACGACCAAAACAGCCTTTCCCTGCGCGTCGTAGAGTTCGTGCAGCGACGGCGCGGCCGCGCTGAACTTGATGACAGCCTTCACGCCATCCTTGATCGTGATTTGATCGAGGTCGCCCGCCACCACCGTGCGCCCCGCGCTGGCCAGGGTATGGACCGCCATCGCGATGTTCGATTGCACACGGGCGCGCAGCCGGTCGATGATGTCGTCTTGCTTCTTCTGCGACAGCTTCGGCCATACATCGGGCAGCAACTTCAATTCGGTCACCAGCGCGGAGAGCAGATCCTTGCCGACGGAATCGGCGGTCATTGCGCGGAAGTCGTTGGGTGCGTTCATCGGGTTTCCTTCTGGTTCGAGGTGGCAGAAATGAGTTAGGCGGCCTTACCGGCGAGCGCTCGCTTGATGCCGTAATAGACGGCCTTCGTTGCGGCCAGATCGACCGCCGCGTTGTGCGCGCCCTCCAACTGCCTGCCGGTGAAGTGCTGATACGCCTCGCCGAGGTTCGGCGACTTGGCGTGCTTGCGGCCGGCCGCGAGCATCTTGGCCGTCGGCGGCAAGTTGAGGATCTTCGTGCTCTTGCCCTGAGTACAGAACGCCGCCCCCCCCTTCCACTCGTCGTGAAACGGATCGTCGATCGGGAGCACTCGGAAGTACTCGATGCGCAGCATCCGGGCATCGAACGATTCGTTGTGGCCCACGCGCATCGCCGCGCGACGCCACATCCGGGTGAACTGCTGCAGCGCGTCCGAGAGCGGGATACCTTCGGCCAATGCGCGCTCAGTCGTGATGCCCGTCAACTCCGCGAGATCATCAGGAATCGTCCAGTTATCGGGCTTGATCAGCACGTCCATCATTGCAATCGTGTTGCCGCTTCGCTCGTCACAAAGCTCCGCGGCGAGCTGCGTCACGTGCGGCTGCGACGGATCTTCGGACGGCAAACTCCATTGCGGCAGTCCGTTCGTTTCTGTGTCGTAGAGAAGGATGGTGTCCATGTCGATCTGTCCAGTGGTGAAAGTGTTTATGCAGCTTCAGCAATCCGGGCCGAGTACAACTCGCCCTTTTCGATCCAATGCGCGCGCGTGGTGGGCGGCAATCCCTCCGGCACCTTCTTCAGCGTGCCGAACACCAAGGCGGTGACGATCTCGCGTTGCGTTGCCATGTCGTCGAGCAGCGCCAACAAGTCGCCGCGACCTTTGAGGTCGAGCACATCGAACCGGTCGAAAAATACGATCCGAGATTCCGACAGCACAGCGATCGTCAGGGTGATCAAGGCATCGGCGCGGTACTTTTCGGACTCGCTCAGGAGCGAATACAGCCGGCCGCCGACGCGGATCGTCATGTCGGGCTCGACGACCGGCACCGCCCACTCGGCGAACGCCGCGAGCTCAGCCAGCCGGTTATTGATGGGCGCAAGCGCCTGCACGAGCATGTCGCCCGGGATGCCGTCTGGGGACAGCGCCGCAGCGATGGCCAGCCATTGGATAATGTCGGCGTGGTGCTTGGCCGCGTCTTCCGTCTTCTTCGAGGCGGACTCGGCCGCCCGCTTCGCGATGTTCAACTTATCGAGTTCGGTGCGCAGCGCGTCTCGCTGATTTGCCGCAGCCGTGACCGTCGTGCGCGCGCCGGTCAATTGTTCATCCGTGACTGCCTCGACCTCCGATTTGAGCTTGAGCGCCTCGGTTGCCGCGCGAGCTGCGGCAAGGTCGCGCTCATCGTTCTCGACCGACCGCTTCATGAGGTCGCGGGCTTTGGCCAGTTCCGGGAGGCGCGCGCGCGCCTCTGCATCGCCGTCCTCGGACGGCTCGCCATGCTGCTCGACGTACGCGGCATACGCCCGCTCGACCGTGGACAGGTCATAGGCGCTCCAAGGCTTGATTGCGCCCGTTTCGCGCTGAACGACGCTCTCCGCGTCCGCGATGATGACGGTGAACTCGCGCACCGCTGCGGCCAGGTCGTGAACGAGCCCTTCCCGCTGCGCTTCGCCCGCGCGCTGCTGATTTTCACGCAGTCTGGCTTCGGCTTCCTCCAGGTGCTTGCGATCCGCGGCCAGCTTCGCCTCGATCCTCGTCACGTTCTGCGCCAGTTCGGCGCTACGCTCCGCGGCTTCGCGCGAAGCGACGTAGGCTCGGTGCTTTTCCTGAAGCGCTCCCAGCTCAGTATTGGCCTTCGCGATCCGGCTCTCCGCTGCCGTGAGCTGGCGGGTCGCTTCCGCGTGCCGCGCAGCGTCGAAAGAGGGCACTTCCGCCTCCCAATCGGCGCTCTTGTCTTTGCCCCACTGCTCACTGGTGATGGCCTTCCAAGCACCCTTCGACTCGCGCGCCTCGTCCTCGGCGAACTTCACTGCGGCCGGGAAGCCGGAGCGCAGCATCGGCAACACTTTCTCGACTTTCTTGCTGTCGCATTCGCGTTCGAGCAGCAATGCCTTCACTTTCTCCGGCGTCGCGCGCAAGCCCGTCAACTCGAACAGGAACGAGCGTCGGTCATCGGGCTTCAACTGCGCGAGCCGTTCGGGGTTCAGCAGGTAGGGAAGCGCCCCCGTATAGACCGTCAGGCCAACGTGGCGCCCCTCGGGTAGCGTTATGCTCGCCGGTCCCACATCCGTTTCCAGCGACACGACAGACTTCTTCTGGCCTTCAGTGACCATCGAGCCGTATTCTTTCTTGAGCGACACTCGCGAAATGTCTCCGGTCAAGGCAGCACTGATCGCTTCGCGAAGGCTGCTTTTGCCTGCGCCATTGGGGCCGGCGAAGATCGTTACGGGCGTATCGACTTGCACGTCGATGGCGCGCGCGCAGACAAAGCTTTGTGCTGTTATGTGCTGGATCTGCATGTCAGTCTCTCGGAGTTTGGCGGGGCTCGGCGATGGCGGCGGCGTAGATCAACGCTCGCAAGCTACATACGCTGCAACCGAATGCGAGCCCCATTGGCTATTACTCGACACTCGGCGCGGCGCCGCGCGTGCGGCGACCGGCGCGTTCGAACTTCTGACGCAGACTGATCGCGATTGCCGTAAGGCGCTCTTCGGCGTCGGGATCCGGTACGTCAGCTATCAGCGCGATCGCGGTATTCAACTCGTCGCTGCTACTTGCGGCGTTTAGGCGCGCGGAGATTTCTGATTCCGATAGCGGGCCGGATTTCGAGACGGTTTGGCCGGCCTCGGCGCTTTGCCCATCAGGCCCACCCGTCTGTTCTTGGTCGACGGGCTGCAAATGTTGTTCGGTAGATGGAGTTACGGTGCGATCAGCTTCCCCTTGCGATGTAGCGTCTGCCACAGAGGCTTCGGCCGCGTTCACTTCCGCACGGCGCGCCGCCGGCGATGTCGCGGCCGCGCGAAGAGCGTCGACATCCACCGCGAACTTCCCGTCCGCCGTCGGCTCAAGGTCAATGATGTCGTGGACTTCCTCCGCTGTTTGCAGACCCATCAACAATTCCGGCGCATAGAGCTTTCCGAAGAACGCCGCCGATCGGTATCGGAGCATCACTTCTGGCATCGTCATCCACTTGCTGCCGTTCTTCGTCAGCCAACCCTCATCGATCGCCATCTGAATGCTGATCGTCGGTGATTCGAGTCGCTCACCCGTCTCCTTTTCGATTGCCCACGCAACGCAGGTCTGGTGACGGACCTTGACTTTGCGTTCGACCGAAACCTTTTTTGCCCGACCGCCGTTCGGCTGGTCCTGCCATTCGGTTGCGGTGTACGTAACCTCTTCGAGCTCACCTGCCTTGCTCAGGTCAAAGCGCAGCGGCGAGTACTTCCCGCACGAATTGATCGCGGCGATAATGAACTGCGAGGACCACGATGGCCGGCCCTCCACGATGTAGAGGTTCTGCATCACCATCAGCGGATCGGCGCCCATGCGCTGCGCCATGTTGAGCGCGACGACACAATTCGAGAGGCCGCTCGGATTGTCTTCGTAGCCCGTAACCTTCCCGTACTCTTTGATTTCGGTGCGAGCGCGATATGCGACGGGCACAAGCGTCGAATGGCTCAGCATCTTTGCAGCACGCTGCATGAGTTCGAACGACTGGCTGTTTGCGAATCCCATCTGCACAGCGGGCAGGTTGACGTCGCGGTTCGGTTGTTGCGCGACATCCTGCAACGTGCGCGGTTGTGTTGGTGCGTTCATTTATCGCGTCCTTTTTATTCGTGATAGATGCAGGTGTCCCAGCGCGAGCAGTACTGCTTGCTGCACAGGTACGACTGCGGATTCGGTGGGAAAAGGCCAGCGCGGAACATGTCGGCCGCAAGCTGGATCAGCCCTGGCGCCGTATCGGTGCCGACCAATACGCGGCGCGCATCGAAAATCGGACTCACCGCAACAGGCGTCTTCGACGTGGTGCCCAGCGCAATGATTTGCGCGCCGGCCGTGTGCTCATGCATCGTCTGCTCGTACATGAGCTGGTAGGTGCCCGTCTGCGCCGAGCGCGATTTGATGTTCGCTTCGCCGTTTGTGACAACGCGAGCGCCAGTCTTCACGTCCGGAATGATTGTGCCGTCGACGGTCGACGCAACGCGGGCGCGGTCCATCGTCCCCGTCAGCGTGATCGTGGTACCGCCGCCGCAATCAATCTCCAGCGGGTCGAGCGTCATTTCGACGGCCGTGTACGTGTACTGCGGCGCGATCTCCGTGCAATACCTAGTGGTGAGCACCAGGCCGATGCGCTCGGCTTCCTTGAACGTGATGTTGTCGTTCGCGAAATCGACGTCGTACTCCGGATGGTGGAGCGTGTCGACGAACGCGCCTGCAGCGTCGTCCGGAGTGATCTCGCCGCCATTCAGGCGCGCCGAATCGAATGCGGCCGTACCCGCATGAACGCTCGTACCCAGCAACGCACGCAGGCCCGCAGGCTTGCGCATGCCGAGCAGATGCTCGCCTTCCCACGAGTAGGCACAGTCGAAGAACTTGCCGAAAGACGAGGCGCGGATACGAAGGCTACTCACGTTGCCGCCCTCGAGTTGGTTGACATCATCTGCATCTGCAGAATCGCGCTGTTGTCCGAGTCCAGGCTGTGCGCGACATAAAGCACGACACAGCAAACCACCAACATCGCCGCGAATGCCTTTTTGGGATGCTTCTCGTAGAAGCGATCGAATGCGCGAATCACCGCCGATTCCCCTCTTTTCCGTTGCTGGCCCGCACCGCGGACCAGCGCGAGCAATCCCACGATCACGCCTATATAGGCGAGGCTTCCGAGGATGAGAGTCACAATGCCCCCGCCTTAAACGCCACGATGGCAAACCACACGCCGCCAATGACGATTCCGTATCCGATGGCCCAAACCCAGCCCCTCGCGTTGTATTTCTGCGCGACTGTCAGCCGCGCATAAGGCCCGAACTTGGACGACTGAAGCGAGCGAGGCGTCATTTGGTAATGCCGAACGTCACGTGAAAACGACATGTCAACCTCCGCACAAGATCAGGACTAACCGACCGTGAAACGCGAACGTGCCACCCACCATCACAGCGAAGAACCCAAACAAAACGCCAACCGCGATTGAATGGGCCGCCTCGACGTGCCGACATTCGTTCTCATCGATGAATTTCATAAGGACTCCTAACTAGGTGATCCTCAACGGATCGCGCTATGGCACAGCCCATCGGTGCAGTCGACGCAAGCTAGGGCATCGCCCGCGCCGCTCGTTCAGCTACCCGCTAACGCGATCCGTTCAGGATGCCCGGATAAGGCCCCGGGCCGCCCCTCCCAAAACACGCGTAGGCGACGCGCGGCGCACTGCAAATTGACAAATTTCAAATGAACAATCTGCGGACGGCGCGAGCGCGACCGGTGAGGCCCTTGAACGCGCCGTACTGGTTGCCACCATCGAAGTCCTGGATCCAGGCGTTGCTGGCCGAATACTGCGTACTCGTCCAATACCAATCGTCCGTCTCGAACTTGTCCGGGATGGTCGCGAAGCACAGGTTCTGTTCGCGTTGCGCCGGCAGGTAGAAATCCGAATAGCCATCCTTCGTGTACTGCGCGGCCCATTGCGCGGCCGGGTGATCGCCGTCGGCGGCGAGGATCGCCTTGGTATTGGCAGCGCCATCGATGCGGCTGTCGGCGCCCTCGATCTTCTGGCCATATTCGCCCCACTCGACGCCCTCGGCGCTTTCCTCCGAGACGATCAGGTGATACGGGCGTAGGCCGTTCTCGCCGGGCATCAGTCCAGCATAGATACCGCCTTGGCCATCCCAGTACTCGCCGAGCTGCGGCACTTTGAGCGCCGCTTTTTCCATCACGTCCGACATTGCCAACTCCTTTTTGAGTGCGCACTGCTTTCTGAAAAATCCCGTCGAAGCGGGTCTGTTCACTGCGACGGGATGCCCCTTCCGAAAATCAGGATTCCGTTACTGCCGCTTGCTGCGCCTCGGCTTTCGCCCGAGCCTTCACGACTTCAAAGCACGGCTCGCAACATGTTGCCTTGGCGGTGTACTTCGGCTGCTCGTAGTAATTGCTTTCGTACTTGCGCGACTGCACGGCCGGGTCTTGCTTCAACTCGCCGCACTCATCGCAGCGGGTCAAGGTCCGCACGCTCACGGGGCGATTGCGCCATTTCTCCAATTCAGCGGGTGTCATGTCACCTGTCCTCCGAATCGTCTTCACCATCCTGCTCGTCGTCGATCTCTCGCTCTTCGGCCTCGACGGCTCAAGCGTGATCGCGATCGATAATCCAATCGCCCAAGGTTTCGAGCTGCGCTAACGTGGGCATTACAGACCACCGCGTTGATCCGCTACGCCCTGCGCAATGATGTTCAATGCGATCGCGCGCAGCAGGTGTTCGGTCAGTGCGCCGCGCGGCATCGCGCGCAGCGCCAACAAATCCTTTGCGAACAGACTCATCTCGCTCTCCTGTCGTGCCGCTCGGGGTCTTACGCGCCACTTCCGCTGCCCCAAGCACTTGCTCACCGCTGGGTATGCAGATTCAGGCCGCGATCGCTTGCAGGCGGGCGCACATCGCTGCGTTCGAAGCGACACGTGCGACTTTCGCTTGGGCGCGGGCGGCGCGCGCTGCGGTGATGCGCTTCGATTCCTCGCACATCGCGACGGCCTGCTCGTCGGTGATCTTGCTCAGGCCGTTATGCGGAACGAATGAATAGAGCTGAGTGCCGTTCGTCAGGATGTAGGCGCCCGGGTTGCCGTCGCCCGTCGCTTCGAGCCCGGCGACTACAACCAGGCTCAGGAAGCCGACGCGAACGGTTTGGCCTACGGTCCAGTCTTGTTTGCTCTTGCTCATGGCGGTCTCCGGTGGGGTTCGGTGCTGCGTTGATGTGAATACTAGGAAAACTCATTGTTTAGGTCAATAGTAAATCTCGTAACAACGAGGAAATTTTATCTATCGATCCGATAGCTTGATAGGAATGGAAGCGGACCCCTCGCGAACGGAGGGGTCTTCAGACGATTTCGTGTCGGCCCGGGGAATGCTGCTGTTGAGGTGCGCCTTGATTCTTGTTAGTGACGGCGGACGCTGGCCGGATGCAGGAGGGGGACTAGAGGCTGTACCGAACGTCAGCAAGTTGCTGGGCAAAGGTTAGACAATAGGACAGCCTTTCCAGGCGCAGCAGCAGTTCTTTACAGCGGGAGCACGCGCAAGATTCCTCGTCGTTCGGCCTGGGCTCGGGCGGCTTGTCGTTCAGCAGGCGCCTCGTTTGATCATCCATCGTTCGACCTCGCAAATGGGTAAGAATTTCCTGACACGTGAGTGTCGCGGAAAAGTTTCATCCCATATGAGGGTTTCCGTAAGTTGTGGTAAATACTTACAAAGATTTGCCGTTATCCGTCATAGGCCCTTTGTCTGTGCGCTCTCGCCGGGCCATTTCTTCCTGGATGGCTCGCTGGATGAATTCGCGGGTCTCGGTCGATACGCCGTAGTCCTGGTTGCGCAACGGGTCACAGTTCTTGTAGAGCTCGCGCACCTGGTCGGCAAGCGTTGGGCTGATGTCGTCGATACGCACCTTCAGGACCTTCGCAAACTGGCCTACCGCCTTCAGGTTGAGCGCCACTCTTCCCTTCAGGTACAGGTTCACGTTGGATTGCGAGCCCATGTCGTAATCGGCCGCGAATCTCGCCTGCGACATGTCCTTTGGCTTTCGCTCTTTCCATAGGCGATCGAGACGCCGAGCGTCCTCAAGCTGCCAATCTGAAAGGTTCTGTTTGACCATGGGCGCAACTATAGATTTTCTAGTGTTCATCGCAACAAGTTTTCCTGTTGACAATGACAATGAGTTTTCCTAGTATCGAGGCATGAAACTCGCCGACTACCTCATCAAGCACAAGATCAGCCAGAAATCGCTGGCCGATCACCTCGGAGTCACCCAGGGCCGCGTATGGCAATGGCTGAACGGAGAACCGGTTACGCCCAAGTACTGCCCCGACATCGAGGTCTGGAGCAATCGCGAGGTCACGTGTGAAGAACTCAATGACACCGTGAATTGGCATTACGTGCGCGATTCCGCCGAGTCGATCGCCAGCAGCGAGCCGCCCTCCAATGTTGTTGATCGTGCGTCCGCGAGCGACGACACACAAGCCCCTGTTGGTTCGGTCGACAGCACTTCCGCGAAGAAAGGGGGTGGTGCGGTGAAGAAGACGGCGGAAGCAAAAGCGGCATAGGTACATCGCGGTCCCGTAGTTGTTGGATCGGCGCTGGTTGTTTCGACGCCATTTTCTTTGGCCCCAATTGATAACTGCTGCGCCGCAGCGATACGAGATGAGATCAAACAAAAACACCAATTCTCAATCGCAGCTTGTTCTCGACTTCGAGGCAGGGCTGACGGAGCGCTTCAACAGCGCACGCGAGTGCATGGCGCAAGGCGTCTATCAGCGTGGCTTGAAGCGAGTGGCGGCCGATCTGAACGAAGCGCCAGGCAATCTGAGCGTGAAGCTTTCGGATGATCCTGTGCGGCACCTCTCGCTCGACATGTTCGAGCTCTACCTCGAGAAGACAGGCGATATGACGCCGCTCTACTTCCTCGTCGAGAAGTTCCTCGGCGACAAGCGCAACACGAAACAGGCGGCCGTCGAGCAGATTCAAGCGCTTGGCCCGCAACTCGTCGCGTTGCTCAAACAAGCGGGGATTACGGCATGAACCAGCAACGTAATTGCGCTGGTTGCGGCATCGACATTTCGGCGCGCCACGGGAAAGCGAAGTGGTGTCTCACCTGTCGAAAGATCGCGGCTACTGCCAACAAAAGAATGCATCTGCCGAGCATTCGGGAGATAGGTCAGAAGGCTGCATTGAAAGCCGTGTATGACGCAGTGCGTTCTGGAAAGCTTGCCCGTGCCGATACGCTCACGTGCGTGGACTGCGGCAAGCGCGCTGCGCACTACGACCACCGTGATTACAACCGTCCTTTGGACGTGCAGCCCGTATGCCGTTCGTGCAACGCGCAGCGTGGCCCCGCAATTCCCCGCATTCGGGAGGCAGCATGAAGCTCACCGGCATCGAAAAGCTCGAGATCTGCGCGCAAGCGCTGAGCCGACCGACCTTTCGCAACCGCTATCGATTTTGGCGATATGTCGAGGAACGCGGTCCGGTACGGGCCGCGTTCATGGCTACCGTGGCTTC
>Ga0157371_10005623_pt1 | contig 10525 bp, 8 predicted proteins | sample C45metaG_FD_113462 | JGI IMG/M metagenome (GOLD analysis project Ga0157371, IMG submission 113462) | Corn rhizosphere microbial communities from Kellogg Biological Station, Michigan, USA - C4-5 metaG | ecosystem: Host-associated > Plants > Roots > Rhizosphere > Soil | place: USA: Michigan... | reverse complement strand
CGCCCGCGCCGATTTCATGGATTGGGTGGAACGCAACGAGCAATACCCCTTCCCGGCAGTTTCGATTCGCGGCGAGAGGGCATAAGCATGGCAACGGTAATGAAGAAGGTCGATGCAGTCATCGTCGGTTTTGGCTGGACTGGCGCGATCATGGCCAAAGAGCTGACAGAAGCAGGCCTGAACGTGTTGGCGCTGGAGCGCGGACCGATGCAGGACACCTACCCTGATGGCAACTATCCCCAGGTGATCGACGAACTCACTTACAGCGTGCGGAAAAAACTCTTTCAGGACATCTCCAAAGAGACCGTTACCATTCGCCATAGCGTGAATGACATTGCACTGCCGAACCGCCAACTCGGAGCGTTCCTGCCCGGTAATGGCGTGGGCGGCGCAGGCCTGCACTGGTCCGGCGTGCACTTTCGGGTCGACCCGATCGAGTTGCGGATGCGCAGCCACTACGAAGAACGCTACGGCAAAAGCTTCATCCCCAAGGACATGACCATCCAGGACTTCGGCGTCAGCTACGAAGAGCTGGAGCCGTTTTTCGATTACGCCGAGAAAGTCTTCGGTACCTCAGGTCAGGCCTGGACGGTGAAAGGCCAGCTGGTTGGCGAAGGCAAGGGCGGCAACCCTTATGCACCGGATCGCTCGAATCCCTTCCCGCTGGAATCCCAGAAGAACACGGTTTCCGCACAACTGTTCCAGAAAGCCGCCACAGCTGTAGGCTACAAACCCTACAACCTGCCGTCGGCCAATACGTCCGGCCCGTACACCAATCCCTACGGCGCCCAGATGGGCCCGTGCAACTTCTGCGGTTTTTGCAGTGGCTACGTTTGTTACATGTACTCCAAGGCTTCGCCGAACGTGAATATTCTTCCGGCCCTCAAGCCGCTGCCGAATTTCGAGTTGCGGGCCAATTCCCACGTGCTGCGGGTCAACCTCGACAGCACCAAGAGCAAAGCCACCGGCGTGACTTACATTGACGGCCAGGGCCGGGAGATCGAGCAACCCGCCGACTTGGTGATCCTCGGCGCGTTCCAGTTCCACAATGTGCGATTGATGCTGCTGTCCGGCATCGGCAAGCCTTATGACCCGATCAGCGGTGAAGGCGTGGTCGGCAAGAATTTCGCCTACCAGAACATGGCCACCATCAAGGCGTTCTTCGACAAGGACACCCACACCAATAACTTCATCGGTGCCGGCGGCAACGGTGTGGCGATTGATGACTTCAACGCCGACAACTTCGACCACGGCCCACACGGCTTCGTCGGTGGCTCACCGATGTGGGTCAACCAGGCCGGCAGCCGGCCGATTGCCGGGACGTCCAACCCGCCAGGCACGCCGGCCTGGGGCAGTGCCTGGAAACGTGCCACCGCCGATTACTACACCCACCAAGTGTCGATGGACGCCCACGGCGCGCATCAGTCCTACCGTGGCAACTACCTGGATCTCGACCCTGTTTACCGCGATTCCTACGGCTTGCCTCTGCTGCGCATGACCTTCGACTGGCAAGAAAACGACATCAAAATGAACCGTTTCATGGTCGAGAAAATGGGCAAGGTCGCCGAAGCAATGGGCCCCAAAGCCATCGCCGTGATCGGCAAGCAGGTCGGTGATCACTTCAACACCGCGTCTTACCAGACCACCCACCTCAACGGTGGCGCGATCATGGGTACTAATCCGAAAACCAGTGCCTTGAACCGTTACCTGCAGAGCTGGGACGTGCACAACGTGTTCGTCCCTGGCGCGTCGGCATTCCCACAAGGCTTGGGCTACAACCCTACAGGCCTGGTCGCCGCATTGACCTACTGGTCGGCCCGGGCGATCCGCGAGCAGTACCTGAAGAACCCCGGCCCGCTGGTTCAGGCTTAAGGAGCGATGACCATGAAAGCATTCGTTATCGCGACCTTGGCCCTGCTTGGCAGTGGCTCGATCAGCGCCGCTGAAGTTGATCAAAACCTGATCAAACAAGGCGAATACCTCGCCCGTGCCGGCGACTGCGTGGCCTGTCATACCGCCAAGGACGGCAAGCCATTCGCCGGAGGCTTGCCGATGGAAACGCCAATAGGGACGATCTATTCAACCAACATCACACCGGACAAAACCGGCCTGGGCGACTACAGCTTCGAGGACTTCGACAAAGCCGTGCGTCATGGCGTCGCCAAAAACGATAGTACTTTGTACCCGGCGATGCCGTATCCGTCCTACGCCAGCGTCAACGCAACCGACATGCAAGCCTTGTACGCCTACTTCATGCACGGCGTGGCGCCGGTGGCCCAGGAGAACAAGGCCAGCGATATTCCCTGGCCATTGAGCATGCGCTGGCCGCTGATGGGGTGGCGCTGGCTGTTCGCCCCGGCCGTGGCTGACGACAAAGCGGCGCCTGGCGCAGATGCCGTGGTCAGTCGTGGGGCTTATTTGGTGGAAAGCCTGGGACATTGCGGCGCCTGCCATACGCCGCGTGCCCTGACCATGCAGGAAAAATCCTTGAATGCCGGGGAAGGTAGTACGTTTCTGTCAGGCAGTGCGCCACTGGAAGGCTGGATCGCGAAAAGTCTTCGCGGTGATCACAAGGATGGCCTTGGCAGTTGGAGCGAAGAGCAACTGGTGCAATTCCTCAAGACCGGGCGCAGTGATCGAAGTGCGGTGTTCGGTGGCATGAGCGACGTGGTCACCCACAGCATGCAGTACTTGACCGACGCCGACCTGACCGCGATTGCCCGTTACCTCAAGTCCCTGCCGGCCAATGACCCCAACGACCAGCCGCACCAGTACGACAAACAAGTCGCCCAGGCGCTATGGAAAGGTGACGACAGCAAGCCTGGCGCCTCGGTATACATCGATAACTGCGCGGCCTGCCACCGTACCGACGGTCACGGATATACGCGGGTATTCCCGGCGTTGGCGGGCAACCCGGTGTTGCAGTCGGACGATCCGACGTCGTTGATCCACATTGTGCTCAAGGGCGGGACCTTGCCGGCCACGCATACGGCACCGTCCACTTTCACCATGCCCGGGTTTGCCTGGCGGCTGTCGGACCAGGAAGTGGCGGATGTCGTGACCTTCATCCGCACAAGTTGGGGAAATAAAGGAGCGACTGTAAAGTCCAGCGATGTAGCCAAACTGCGCAAGGATGATATGAAAACAACTTCCGGTGACGATCTTGGCCAACTCACCCAGCATAACTAAGTTGTCGTGATGAAATGAACCTGCATGAGCGATCATGCAGGTTTAATTAGTTATTCAACTATCAAGGATTGACGATAACGGAATAGGCCTTGGCCAGAGCCAGCAGCTTTTCCTTGTCATGACTATCGATATCACCGTCGCCATCCACATCACTGCTGATTGTCCGGATGTTAAAGGATCGACCGCCATCCGCCGAGACTGCGGTGATGTAGACGGAATCTACCAGTGCTTCGGTCTGTACGCCATTGACGGCATCCCAATCCAATTCCTTGCGGGCAAGTTGCATCGATACTTGCGCTTCCTTTGGGTTGACAATAGTCGGGGCCAACAACTGCAAAAAGATACCGCGCTGATTAAACATTGACATTTATTAATTCCATTTAATAAGTAATTCACGAAGATTTCGTGTGCCGGAGATAATACTTACCTCACTACACTACAACCTACTATTTATATGTTTCCCATGATGACGACATGCCTCGTTAATACGCCCGATGCAAAAACTGTTTTGATGCGGCAGATCGCCGAACGGCACTGGCCGAATTCTCCGGGCCCCTATACTGTATGTGCATACAGCCTGGAGCAAAAATCATGGCCACCCCTCTGCCACCACGCGGTCGCGGCACCGCCACCAACCCGCACAATCGCTTCGCACCGAATCGCTCGGTGTTCGAGGATGACGGCTGGTATCAGGAAGCCCCGGTCACCCAAGGCACCGAGGTACGCATCGAAACGGCAAAAACCATCATCACCCGCAACAATTCGCCGGACTTGCCTTTCGACCGCTCGATCAACCCCTATCGCGGCTGTGAACACGGTTGCATTTACTGCTACGCGCGGCCCAGCCACGCTTACTGGGACATGTCGCCAGGACTGGATTTCGAAACCAGACTGATCGCCAAGACCAACGCCGCCGATGTGCTGGAAGAACAACTGTCCAAGCGTGGCTATCAATGCGCGCCCATCAACCTGGGCTCCAACACCGATCCTTATCAACCGATCGAGCGTGAACACAAGATCACTCGCAAAACCCTCGAAGTGCTGCTGCGCTACCGCCATCCGGTGACTATCATCACTAAGGGCTCACTGATTCTTCGCGATCTGGACCTGTTGGCCGAACTCGCGGAGCAAAGGCTGGTGGCGGTGATGATCAGCCTCACAACCCTGGACGATGAGCTCAAGCGCATCCTCGAACCCCGTGCCGCCGCGCCCAAGGCCCGGTTACGCGCGATCAGGGTGATGCGTGAAGCGGGTATCCCGGTGGGCGTGCTGTGTTCGCCGATGATTCCGATGATCAACGACAGCGAACTCGAAAGCCTGCTCACTGAAGCTCACGCGGCGGGCGCGCAAAGTGCGGCCTATATGATGTTGCGTTTGCCGCTGGAGGTGGCGCCGCTGTTCGAGGAATGGCTGGCGGCCCACTACCCACAACGTGCCGCGCATGTCCTCAGCCTGATCCGGCAAAGCCGTGGCGGCGAGCTCTATGACAGTCGGTTCGGCGCCCGGATGCGCGGTGAGGGGCCGTTTGCCGATCTGCTGGCGCAACGTTTTACCAAAGCCATCAAACGCTTGGGGCTCAATCATCGCGAAGGCTTTAATCTGGACTGCGATTCCTTCTGCCCGCCGGGTCGCCAGATGTCATTGATTTGAGGACAATGGGCGTATGGTTGAGTAGCGGGAATACACTTGGCCATTACTCCAGTCACGTTTTTTGTGACCTGGAACACACGTTCTAGAGCGTTCGATTCAGTTTGAGTTAAGTTTCGACGGCTACCTTGTTCATCGAGTGACTGACGGGTCGGGCTTCTCGGCCTGGATGTTTTTTAAACAGCCACTGGCTTCACACCGGACAAAACGGGAAAAATCCCTGACTCCGCCAAAGAGGATGAATCATGAGTGACAAGGATAAACAGCCGTTGGCTGCGTCGGCTTCAGCCCAACACGAGGCGGAAACCGCCGATGCAGCGCTGAAACATATTGTTGACGGCTTTTTGCACTTTCATCACGAGGTTTTCCCGCAGCAGGAAGAACTCTTCAAAAAACTCGCCACGGCCCAAAGCCCGCGAGCGATGTTCATCGCCTGCGCCGACTCGCGCATCGTTCCCGAGCTTATTACCCAAAGCTCCCCCGGCGACTTGTTCGTAACCCGTAACGTCGGCAACGTCGTTCCGCCTTACGGTCAGATGAACGGCGGTGTTTCCACGGCCATCGAATACGCCGTGCTGGCACTCGGAGTGCAACACATCATCATTTGCGGGCACTCCGATTGTGGCGCAATGCGTGCCGTGCTCAACCCGCAAAGCCTGGAAAAAATGCCCACGGTCAAAGCCTGGCTACGGCATGCCGAAGTGGCGAAAACGATGGTCCAGGAAAACTGCCATTGCGCTGACGAAAACGAAAGCATGCACGTCCTCACCGAGGAGAATGTGATCGCTCAGCTGCAGCATCTGCGCACTCACCCTTCGGTCGCTTCGCGCATGGCCAATGGTCACCTGTTTATCCATGGCTGGATCTACAACATCGAAACCAGCGAAATCAGAGCCTACGATGCCGATCAGGGCTGCTTCCTGCCGCTCGATGGCAGTCATCCGATTCCGGTGGCGACGCCCAAAGCGCGCTTCTAAATCCTCCTAAATCTTTGTGTGGTTTAGCCGAGGCTGCTGATTAAGCAGCCCGGCTTTGCCACGCCTGAAAAAAACTTCGGGAGAGTCACCATGCGTGCTGCGCAATTGAAAGCTGTTCTGCCACGGGAGCTGCTGGCATCCGTGGTCGTGTTTCTCGTCGCCTTGCCCTTGTGCATGGGCATCGCAATCGCTTCGGGTTTGCCACCCGCCAAAGGTTTGATCACCGGGATTATCGGCGGACTGGTCGTTGGGTGGCTTGCCGGCTCGCCTCTGCAAGTCAGTGGCCCGGCGGCAGGTTTGGCGGTATTGGTCTTCGAATTGGTGCGCCAGCACGGTATTGCCATGCTCGGGCCGATCCTGCTGCTGGCGGGTTTTCTGCAACTGGTGGCCGGCCGCTTGAAGCTGGGTTGCTGGTTCCGGGTCACGGCGCCAGCGGTGGTGTACGGCATGCTTGCCGGGATCGGTGTGCTGATCGTGCTTTCACAGGTGCATGTGATGCTTGACGCCGTGCCCAAGCCTTCTGGACTGGACAATCTCGCGGCCTTCCCGGCTGCCGTCATGCAGGCATTGCCGTCCCTTGGCTGGCAGGCAGGTTTGCTTGGGTTGTTGACGATTGCCGTGATGTGGCTGTGGGAAAAATTCCGCCCTCACTCATTGCGCTTCATTCCCGGTGCACTGCTTGGCGTCGGGTTGGCGACTGTCGCCAGCCTGATCCTCGCGTTGCAGGTCAAACGGGTGGAAGTCCCGGCCAATCTGGCGGAAGCCATCGACTGGTTGAAACCGGCCGACTTGCTCAACCTCGCAGACCCGACCTTGCTGATCGCCGCTTTTGCCGTGGCCTTCATTGCCAGCGCCGAAACCTTGCTTTCGGCAGCAGCGGTGGACCGTATGCACAGCGGCCAGCGTTCAGACTTTGACCGAGAGTTATCGGCGCAAGGGGTGGGCAATATGCTTTGCGGCCTGATGGGTGCGCTGCCAATGACCGGTGTGATCGTGCGCAGCTCGGCCAACGTTCAGGCCGGAGCCACCACGCGTCTGTCGACGGTGTTCCATGGTTTGTGGCTGCTGGCCTTTGTGTTGCTGTTGTCCAGCGTGCTGCAAAGTATTCCGGTAGCGAGCCTGGCGGGTGTGCTGGTGTACACCGGTTTCAAACTGGTCGACCTGAAAGCCTTTCGAGGCCTGGGCCGCTATGGCCGGATGCCGATGTTCACTTACGCGGCGACCGCGCTGGCCATCATCTTCACCGACCTGCTGACGGGCGTGTTGATCGGCTTTGGCCTGACATTGGCGAAACTGGCGTGGAAAGCTTCGCGACTGAAAATGAGCCTGATCGACCTGCCCACGGACGGCGAAATGGAGTTGCGCCTGATGGGCGCCGCGACCTTTCTCAAAGTACCGGCGTTGACTCAAGTCCTGGGGACCATCCCCGCAGGTACGACGGTGCATGTGCCGCTCAATAACCTGAGCTACATCGATCACTCGTGTCTGGAATTACTAGAGGAATGGGGCCGGGCCAATGCGGCCAAGGGATCGAAGCTGATCATTGAAGCGCGGGGACTCAAGCGCAGGCTGGAAGGGCGTTTGCGGACGACCACCGGCGTAGGTTCAGCCGCGTAGAAAACAATGTGGGAGTGGGCTTGCTCGCGAAGGCGGTGTGTCAGTCAACATCAATGTTGAATGATCGACCGCATTCGCGAGCAAGCCCGCTCCCACAGGTGTTCGGTTTCTCCCGTTGGATCAAGCCGCCGGCTGATCCAGTTCAAAGCCCACGCCTAAACGGCGCGACATGCACGGCCAGCGCTTCCACGCGGCGCCAGTGTCCGGGCTACTGAGTTTCTCCCGGTAGGCTTCAACGGATTCCAGCGCGAAGCTTTCCTCGTTGAGCATCTCGTCCACGGCGTGATGGACCGCCTCGTCCAGCTGGTTGGCGAACGCCTCACCGATCAATTGGTGGGCAATCAGGTTGGCGACAGTCATGTCCAAGGGGATCAGTGGCTGGCCAAAATGCTTGATATACAGGTCGTTGACCTCTTCAACCAACCGATGTGCCAGATACGCCTCGTCCAGCAGGCTGTCCAGACCGACATGACCGGCCATGATCGCCGGTGGCTGAAGGAAATACTGTTCGGCAATCGTCAGCACCGGTTTGATCTGTGACTCGATACCCGCTTCCCTGGCGACTTCATTGGCTGCATCCAGCAGATCAGGCACTTCGTTAATGTAAGCGGCGACGAAGCGCGCCAGTACACCGCTGGCATCCGTTTCCGGCAATTGAATCGATGGATGTAGATGAGGCAGTTTGCTTTCCAGCTGACGAGTCAGCAGGCCGGTCTCGGCTTCATGTTGTTGGGCTTTTTGGATCTGCTCGCGCAATGCGGCGGTGTTCATGAAAACTCCAGGAAACAAAGGCAATGAAATAGGGAAGACATAACTTAGCTGGCCTATGACGTACGCTAAGACGTATTTGTCATAATTATTTCATCCTTGAGAAGCCTCCGTTATATCGGTTTGCCACCACTCGTCTGCATCCTTCTCCATTCGTGACCTTGAACGCAAGTCCCAGCTGTTTCAGATCATTTACGCCATCACATTGCGAGGTCGCGGTCGCTGTCTATACTCGGGTTGGAATGGAGTTAGCTGATGACGCCCGACTGCACATGCAGCAAGGCACGGCGATTCAAGTTCGTAGTCTGAAAAAGCCGCTCCCTTGCCGCTGGTGTTTGCCGGCGGGATAACAAGAACGATAAGGGGAACCCGCAATGATGCGACATCCACACGTCTGGATGGGCCTCCTGTTGTGGTCGATTTTCAGTCCTGCGCACGCCGCCTGGACTGTGAATATGGCGCCGGGAGCGACTGAAATCAGTCACGCAGTATTTGACCTGCACATGACCATTTTCTGGATCTGTGTGGTGATCGGCATCATCGTCTTCGGCGCCATGTTCTGGTCGATGATCCTCCACCGCCGCTCGACCGGGCAGGTGGCTGCAAAATTTCATGAAAGCACCACCGTCGAAATACTCTGGACCATCGTGCCCTTCCTGATCCTGGTGGCCATGGCGGTTCCTGCGACCGCAACCCTGATCAAGATGTACGACGCCAGTGAACCGGATATCGATATCCAGATCACCGGCTATCAGTGGAAGTGGCATTACAAATACCTGGGCCAGGACGTTGAGTTTTTCAGCAACCTGAACACCCCTGCCGATCAGATCCACAACAAGGAAACCAAGGGCGAGCACTACTTGCTCGAGGTCGACAAGCCGCTGGTGCTGCCGATCGGCGCCAAAGTTCGTTTCCTGGTGACTTCCGCCGACGTTATCCACTCCTGGTGGGTGCCGGCCTTCGCGGTCAAGCGCGACGCGATCCCGGGGTTCGTCAACGAAGCCTGGACCCGCATCGACAAGCCGGGCATCTACCGTGGCCAGTGCGCCGAATTGTGCGGCAAGGACCACGGCTTCATGCCGATCGTGGTCGAGGTCAAGGAAAAGGCCGACTACGACAAATGGCTGGCCGAACGCAAAGCCGAGGCCATGCAGCTTAAAGAGCTGACCAGCAAGGAATGGACGCTCGACGAGCTCAAAGAACGCGGCGACAAGATCTACCACACCACCTGCGTGGCCTGTCACCAGGCCGAAGGCCAGGGCCTGCCGCCAATGTTCCCGGCGCTCAAAGGCTCGCCGATTGCTACCGGCCCCAAAGCCGACCACCTGCACCGCGTTTACTTCGGCAAACCCGGCACAGCCATGGCGGCGTTCGGCAAGCAGCTCTCGGAAGTCGACATCGCGGCAGTCGTGACCTACGAACGTAACGCCTGGGGCAACAACAAAGGCGACATGGTCACTCCTAAAGAAGTGCTGGAGCTGAAACAGGCGGAAAGCAAATGACCCGGTCTATTGCGCACGTAAGGAACCGGTCGGGGCTACGCGCCCTGGCCTGCCCAGCCCCTCTGTTTGCAGGAGACAGGACATGACTGCTGTCGTCGATGACCATGTTCAAACCGAGACCGCCCACGCCCACGGCCCCGCCAAGGGCCTGATGCGTTGGGTGCTGACCACCAACCACAAGGATATCGGGACACTGTACCTGTGGTTCGCGTTCTGCATGTTCCTGCTGGGCGGTTCGTTTGCGATGGTGATTCGCGCCGAGCTGTTCCAGCCAGGACTACAAATCGTCGAACCGGCGTTCTTCAACCAGATGACCACCATGCACGGCCTGGTAATGGTCTTCGGTGCGGTGATGCCGGCCTTCGTCGGCCTGGCCAACTGGATGATCCCGTTAATGATCGGCGCGCCGGACATGGCCCTGCCACGGATGAACAACTTCAGCTTCTGGCTGTTGCCGGCCGCGTTCATCCTGCTGGTCTCGACCTTGTTCACCCCCGGTGGCGGACCGAACTTCGGCTGGACGTTCTACGCCCCGCTGTCGACGACCTATGCGCCGGAAAGCGTGACGTTCTTCATCTTCGCCATCCACTTGATGGGGATCAGTTCGATCATGGGGGCGATCAACGTGATCGCAACCATCCTCATCCTGCGCGCCCCCGGCATGACATTGATGAAAATGCCGCTGTTCGTCTGGACCTGGCTGATTACCGCGTTCCTGCTGATTGCGGTGATGCCGGTTCTGGCCGTTTGCGTGACGATGATGCTGATGGACATCCACTTCGGCACCAGCTTCTTCAGCGCCGCCGGTGGCGGTGACCCGGTGTT
>Ga0157371_10005622_pt1 | contig 10527 bp, 3 predicted proteins | sample C45metaG_FD_113462 | JGI IMG/M metagenome (GOLD analysis project Ga0157371, IMG submission 113462) | Corn rhizosphere microbial communities from Kellogg Biological Station, Michigan, USA - C4-5 metaG | ecosystem: Host-associated > Plants > Roots > Rhizosphere > Soil | place: USA: Michigan... | reverse complement strand
GGACTTTATCGAAATTCGCGAAATTCGTGGATCGCGGCAGGCGTATTCGTCATTCGACGGACCATTCCGACCGTCCGCAACGTTCACGAGTTCATTGTACCCTGACGGTGGCTATGGCTATCTGTTGAAGGGACTCTTTGGCTCTGTCGCAACAGCAGCGGCAGGCGCATCAGCAACGGCGAAGACGCACACCTTTGGTGACGCGCCTGTGCTGAAATCGTTCTCGTTTGAGCGATCAGACTCCCGAGACGATGTGTCGGGTGGTATTCTCCACGAGCGGCTTGAAGGCGTCAAGATCGAGAGCATCGGCTTTACGTGTAACTACGGTGAAGACGTTGAGATGAGTGTCACGGCGCAGGGATTGAAGTTCCCCGTTGACCCTGCCTCAAAGCCGTTGGCGGCATTGTTCAACACAGGCTATCCGACTGCCGATCCGATGCTGTTCACAAGCGCAACTGTCTCAATCGACGGCGTGGCAAACAGCTACTTCAAGAGTGTGGACTTTGAGTTCACGAATACCCTTGAACGGCAGGAGGCCCTTCGTGGTACCCGTGAAGCGTTCAGCCTCATGGAAGGTGGACTTGAATGCACGTTGTCGGGAACGCTGATCTTCCAAGACCTGACGTTCTACAACAACTTCAAGAACTCAACCTCCTTCACGGTTACGGTCGTCTTCCAAGGCGCACAGATTGCGTCTGACTTTCCTGGCCCTGCGTACAACAAGTATCGCTTCCACTTCCCGAAGGTCAAGGTTTCCAACTACGGAATTCCGATGACCGCAGGCGAGATTATGGAAGCGGACGTTGAGTTCGCGGTGCAGTTCGATCAGACGACACAGAAGCTTGTTGACGTTCAGTTGACAAACCTTGTCACATCACTTGCATAACCTTTTGGGGGAGCTTCGGCTCCCCCTCCCTCGTGGACGTGCCCACGTATTTTGCACGGCAGCATCGCATTTGCGATGACCCCATGAAAGGACAACGTACAGATGGGAAATCGTTTTAAGAAAGCAGATCGTGACGCGACAGAAACCTTTACCTTTGGAGAAGACGGTGAAGACACAGACTTTCTTCGTGTCCGTTCGTCCTTGTCCAAGGCAGAGGCGAATACCATTCTTCGGCACATGCCCACGGAGCAGCGTGATCTTGAAGGCTATACAAACCTTCTCGAACGCCTCTTTGAGACAGTCGTTGTTGGATGGTCGATGGAAGAGGACGGCAAGCCCGTGGAGCCAACCGTGGAGAATTACCGCGAAATGGAGGCTGAGGGTGCTGCCCTTATCGATGAGAAGCTGCGTGACGTTCTGAGTACGCTCTTTGGAGCCAAGACTGAAGAACTTGAGGGGGAATCAGTGAGCTAGCAGAGGATGCCGCAATGGGGCGTTCCATTTCGAGGAAGCTACAAACCTCGGAGGTACGCCAACACTACGAGGATTATCTGCTATGCCGAACGACGCAGCTTATGATATTTCGAAAACCAACAAAGAAGCAGGGCGAAGAAAAGATTGTTACGGTCGTTTGGCCGTCAGGCTTCAACACCTTACCCGACGAGGGCGGGTGGAACGATCAGGACTACTTGACGACGCGTCTTTTTGCGGCTGCCCTTCGGGGTGAGCAGAGAGGCGTTGCGCGTAATATGTCGAAAGCATAGCCCTGAACAGTGGGAGGGGAGCTATGCTTCTCTCCCACCTTTTTTTGTTTAAGGATAATGACCCATGGCAAAAGCACGATCTATTACCTTTAATATTTCGACAACAGCGGACTTCGGACAACTCGAAGGCTTGCGTCGTGCCATTAATGATGTTTCAACGGCGGTTGAGGGGCTAGCGGGACACATGCGCTCCTTCAACAACAACTTCAAGGGCATCAAGAGTAACTACGACAAGGCCACGGCGTCTGTCAAGCAGTTTCAGAGTGCTACGGTCAAGATGACCGCAAGTATCGATAATGCTGCGAAGGCACAGACGAGGTATCAGCAGGTCAGTCGTCAGCAGGTCGCCCTTGGTCGTCAGTTGAAGTCACAGAACGATGCGCTTGTTCGCTCGCGGGAAAACCTCGTCAACGCCGAGCGTGACCTGAAGAAGGCACAGTCGGGTGGTGATCAAAGAGATATTGAACGAGCGTTGCAGGTTCACAAGGAAGCAAAGGCCGCGTTCGACGCTGAGGTAAAATCGGCTGCCAAGCTTGGCAACGAGTACGAAAAACTTGATACGGAACGGCGCAATCTCGGAAACACGATCACCAACCAAAAGGGAGCAATCCAAGGGTGGTACTCTTCGCTGTCTAAAGAAGCACAGGCGGGAGCAGCGGGTGTCAAGGGTATTGTGACAAGCCTGACCGACGTAAGCACGAAGTTGAAGGGGACCATGGGAACATGGACCAAGTACGGTGACATTGTCAAGGAGAACACCCGTCTCTCGAAGGACACGGGTGGTGACAAGATCGTGCAAGATGCCAAGAGAACGGCACAAGTTCTCGAACAGTCCGCTCGCGGACAAATTGAAGCCTCAAAAATGATTGCGCAGCAGGAGAAGGTTGCCGAAGAACAGCGCATTGCGCAGATTCGGGCAACACGTCTTGCGCGTGAGCAGAGCGACGACGCCACGATGGCGAGTATGCGCCAACGAATGCGTGCTGAGTCCGAAATGTGGGACGACGCCATTCGGATGAATAAGGAATACGACCAAGTAACCAAGAAGTCGGCGCAGGATCAAGCCAACGCACAGAAGCAAGCGGCACAAGCAATGCAGCTTCAGCAGCAAGCGATCCAAAACGTTCAAAATAAAATCAAGAGCATGGCATCCCTTGCCGCGAGCGCATTCAAAAGCTTTGCGAATGCTGCCGCAGGGACGTTTCAACGCTTTGGCGGAATGCTGATGACGGCACAGAACGCCGTGACGCGCTTCTCCAAGGCGGTCAGCAACGCCATGACGACGGCACAGCGTGCGATGACGAACTTCTATAATTCAGGATGGTCGTTTATCACGTCGGGCTATATCTTTCAGAACTTTGGACAGCAGCTAGCGCGGACCCTTGGCATGGGTTTGCAAGAATATACCACGTATGAGCAGGACTTGACACGGGCGGCAATCGCAGGTCAGGACGAGCGTGGTCAAATTAATTCGAAAAATATTCAAGACCTTGTCTTTGGTCTTCAGCGCGGAACCATTGGTGGAACACCACTGAAGCAGTTCAGCGCAGACGATATTGCAAAAGCAGCCTACTACTACTCATCGGCTATTGGTCAGCCGATCACGCCTGAGACGCAAGGTCAGGTTGGTGGTATGTTGAGCGACATCCTTCAGTTGGCAAGTGCGTCGATGACCGACGTGGAAACTGCGACGAAGGGTATTTTGAACATCGCCATGGAGTTTGGTGTCAGCCCTCAGAAGGCTATTCAAGAGCCAACGAGCAAAGAGGCCCAAATCATGGACAAGCTGCCGAGTCAAATTGCGTACCTCGCAAACTTGACGACGCAGGAAGTTCCCGACATTCTTGAAATGTTCAAAATGGTTGGTCCGATGGCCCACATTTTGACGGATAGAACGGGGCCAGGAGCAGGACTTGACGAAATCATGGCCCTCTCGGTCTTCACATCGAATCTCGGTCTGCGCGGTAGCCGCGTGGGTTCGGGTGTGAACCAAGCCCTTACGACGTTGCTCGACCCGTCAGACAAGTCAATTGACATGGCGGCAGCGGCGTGGGGTGACAAATTCGGTGAGGCAACGAAGGACAATTGGAATAAATTCTTCTTCGATGATGACGGAACTCTAGAGGGCGGTATTAAGGGCTTCTTGAAGAAGTTCGAAGATATTGCTCCTAAGGATCAGGCTCGAATCCTTGCTGAACTCTTCACCACAAACGCAACACGTAACCTCGTAGCAATTCAGCAGGCTCTTCAAGATCATCCTATCGAAGAGGTTATCGCACAACTCAACAGTCCCGAAGCAACAGGCTTTCTCACGAACGCCTTCGAGGCAACGAGTAAGACGATTTTCGCAAGCATTCAAAACATGATGAATGCCATCTTCCAATTCAAGACGGCGGTTATTGACGGTGTGAAGGAGCCGCTGATCGCGGTCTTTGACACCGTCGCGGCGGCGTTCTTCAAGCTCGCGACAATTGTTGAGAATAACCCATGGATTGGCACTGTGCTCGCGGGAATCATTGCCGTGACGGCAGCGGTGTCCACATTGATTGGTACCCTCTTCATGGCGGGTGGTTCCATCCTCTTGATGTTGAAGGCATTCACCGTTCTCGGTGGCATGTTTGGGCCGATGGTGCTCCTGCTCTCCGCCTTTACGACGGGCTTGTTGGTAATCATTCCCCTTATCGCGGCGATTGGTGCGGCCATTCTGTATCTTTCCAACCAATGGAAGGATGCGGACAGCGTATTCCATCAGACCGTGGTAATGTGGGGTGAGCGCTTCCACGACGTGTTCTCAAACATTGGAGAGACGGCCCCTGACACATTCTCGCGCATCGCGGGAATTGTCAACGCCTTCGTGAATAACACAGGCGACCGTATCGTGGCGTGGGCCTATAAGAATAGAGACGCATTTATCGATCTGAAGGAAGCCGTTATGGAGTTCCTTACCGCGTTTGGTACAGGAGCCTTGACCTCCTTCATCGCGGCAATTATGTCGTTTGCGCATGTGCTTGGTATCGTACGAGACACCTTCAATGAGGTTGTTGATGCGATGTTTCATGGGCAGCAGGTGTTTGACATCTCTACACAACGGGTGGTAGAGATGGAAAGCAGCTTTGAGAATCTTGTTGAAAGTCTCATTGGGGTAGAAACAGAAAGTATCAGCCTTGCCAAAGTCGTCGGAGGTGTACTTGGCGCAGCATTTGGACTCCTTGTGGCACGGCACTTTATTCCAAGTATTGCAACGACGATTCTTCTTCGAGGTTCGTTTATTGCACTTCGGGTTGTGATGCTTGCGCTCGCGGCTGCCTCCTTTGTTGTGTCGGGGGCGTTTACAGTGTTGCAGGCGACCTTTACGGTTATTGGCGCACTCATTGGTGTGCTTGGAACAATGTGGGGCGCACTAACAACAATTACTGATCTAAATACGGTATCAACCGCAGCAAACTCTGTTGCAAGTGGGATTCTTTCCGCAGCGTTTGGTATTCAGGCGGCAGCGGCGAGCACACTCACAATTGTGCTTGGTTTGCTCGCGGTGGCGTATCTCGCAGTCATGGCAGCAATCGCTGTTATTATCGTTGGGATCATTGCGTACACGACAGCAACCCAAGGACTTTCGGCAGGACTTGAATCTGCCAAGCAGGCTGCACTTGGCGTTGCTGAGGGCTTTTGGATGGTCATGGAGCCAATTGTAAAATTGGTTGCAGGTATCGTCATGCTTATTGGAAGCCTTCTTGAGTTCGTGAGTGTCAGCACAGATGTTCACACGCTTGGAGTGATTCTTGGTGTGATGCTTGCAGGACTTGCGGTAACTGTTGTGGCCCTCACAGCCGCAATTGCTGCCCTTGGCGTTGTGATCGCAACGGTTGTGGTTGTTGCAATCCTTCAGTGGATTGCAGCCCTCATCGCTGCGAACTTGCCACTGTTGGCAATCGTCGCGGTTGTTACACTTATCCTTGGTCTTCTCTCAGAGTTCCTTGGGTTCGACGGCGTCTTTGACATGCTTGGAGCAGGATTTGGACACGTCGCTCATGCCGCAGAAGTTGCCTACAACGCAATTAAGCGTGTGGCAGGTGGCATCAAGGACATGTTTACGACTACAAAGGAAGAAAGCAAACTTGCCGAAATCTCAGTGCTCGAAGCACAGCGGCAAGACATTATGGGACAGTACACAAAACAGGCGTATCCGAGATATGAGCAAATTCAGCAGGAGGCATTTTCGGGCGGGGCGTTCTCTGACCAAGAGCTAGAGAAATGGTATCAGTCCTCAGGTGCCGCAAGTCGTGCTGAATTCTTCAATCAGCATAGTTACGACGATTGGATGAACTACGCTGTTCAGCAATTCACGGGAGGGTATTCTCCGACCGAGAATATCGATCAACAAATTGCGATGCGGCGAAGTGAACTTGCAGCAATGCGGATGCCCGAAGACGTTACGCACCCCGAACTTCAAACAGATGTGAATGTAGGTACATTCTCGTCTGACAAGACAAAGAAGGGATTGATGGATCGCATCAACGGATTCTTTGAGTCCTTTGGGTTTGACGTTCACGATCCCGTTGGTTCCCTTACGAAGATGATGGGCCTCGGTACGCTCGATGAGTTTACCGCAGGCGCACAAAATCTTGATCTGTCTGCATTTGGAACGTCGCCCGAAATGGCGAAGTACATGCAGGATACCGCAGATTACGGTGAATATCTCCAACGCGTAGCTGAGGTATCGAAGCAAATATCAGCTTCTCGTGCTGCGGCGGGAATGGGCGCACTTGATCCCAAGACCCTCGAAGAGGTGGCGAAGTCTCAGGTGCAAATGGAATACAACATGCGTGGCATGGCAATTCCCGTACAGCCCGTTCTACCCGACACCGCGATAGCAGGCGTTCAAAATCAACTCGACAAGACTGATTTTGAAATTCAACTGACCGCAGCCATCGCAAAGGGCGCAGACCTCCCAACGACGCTTGGACTTGCCTACGGTAAGAACAGCGCGGCATCGGGAATCCTCCAATACAGTGATCAGATCATGAGTGCGCTTGGTGACAGTGCGCCGTGGATGAATCCAACCGAACTCCTTGCCGACGCGGCAATCAGCGGGGACTTGTCTACGGGACTCGCAGGAAAGAATATCCAAAAAGAATTGGAGCCATTCCTCAGAGTGACGGCAGAGCAAACGGGTGTCTCGATCAGTGACATGATTAAGGACATACCACGCTTTGTTGCGCCTGATGCACTTGTCAATGTGGCGACGACGGAACTGATTCAGGGTCTTGACACGATGCCCGAAGAGATTGGCAAACGCCTTGACCTTCTTGGTACGGACGTGCAGGATCGTTGGGGCAACTTCGTTGCGGAAAATGGATTTAATTGGAGCGAACTTGCCACGTATGCGGCATCGCAGGGAACCAATCAAGATTGGAACCTCATCGACTACGCAACACAGGCGTGGGATATGACGACGGAGCAGGCGGAAGCCTACTTCAAGAGTCACGGTGTTGATCCAAATATCATCAATGGTGCTCTCTTCGGAGACACACGCATGATGGCAAATATGATGGACGGCGCTGTTGCCGTTGTTGACGACGGATTCTACAAGTGGGCACAGACCGTAGACTCGAACCAAGACAAGATTCTTGAAATCACACAAGCAGGTTTCGACGCCCTTCCACTTGCCGTGAAGATTGGCCTTTCAAACATGGGCTACTCCTTCGTGATCGGCGGGGAAGAGGTTGCGGGACAGATTGATGCGACGACACGAATGCTTGGCGAGCGTGTCATGAACACCTATAAAATCTTCGATACGTCAGGTGCCGAGGTATCTGAAAAGGTGTCCAAGGCATTTTGGGATTCGATATTTGCAGACATGGCTGACGATGGCATCATTAACGGAGCATGGGCTGCAAACTATATCGATGAAAACGGAAACCAAGTCCTCACTGACGCAGCGGGGAATACCATTGTCATTCCGCCTGCGGAAATCAAGGGTGCGGCTGAATACGATGCGCAGATGGATCAACTCGAAGCGGACCTTGATCGTTGGCGAAAACGCCGCGAACGACTGAAGCAAGAGATTGCTGATCTGACAACGGATATCGGTGTGCTCCAAGAGGACGACAAGAAGGGTCCGTGGCGTGCGGGATTCATGTACGGTGGAACGTCCGCTGATAATGACAAGCAAATTCTTAATATTCAGGCGAAGATCGATACGGACCAAGCAAGCCTTGATCGTACGCGAACCGCCATCAATAACGCACTTGGTATCGCAGGAGCAGGTGACGAACCGAAGACAATGACCATTGACAGCGTAGAGATATCTGTCAGTGGTACCGAGGGATTCACCACAGCCGTGAAGGAAATGGTAAAGACGGGCGTATCAACGGGAATGCAAGAGATAACACTTGACGCAACGATCCTTGATACCACCTTCTCAGCAATTGGAACATCAGCAGCGGCAGCGTTCAGCACGGCGTTCAGCAACGCTATGGCGGTGTCAGCACTCTATAACCAAGGCGGTTCACAGAGTTCTGATGGACAAATCTACGGTGACGCGGGAACGACACGACAGCAGGCGACGGCACCGACGCAGACGATCACAACGAAGTACGCGTTGGATACAACCGACTTTGATGCGAAGTATGCGGCGGTAATGATGAAGTTGAGCGATTCGACCCATCTGACGTACCTTACAAATATCGATCTGAACCACGTCAACTTCGATACCGAGCTTGCGGGAGTCAACACCGCACTCGATACATACAATGCGCGTGTCGATAATGCCACCGTTGGCATCGACTCGGTGCAGATGTATGGAGAGTTGTACGGTGTAAATGCCGCGCTTGACACTTACGATTCGCGTGTGGTAAATGCCACCGTTGGCATCGTGGACTACGCAAGCACTGCCCTTCAAAACATCATCAACAAGATGAATGAACTGAACGGAAAGGTGTCAACGACGTACACGCAGCACGTCGATCTACAGTCGAACACGGGACCACAACGACAAGCAATTGGTGGTGTGACCCGAGAGCCGTTGCAGATCGTTGGTGAGCGTGGACCTGAGTTGGCCGCAATGCCGATGGGAACACGAGTGCAGTCGAGCGGACGTACCATGCGAATGCTCCAAGAAGCGCTCTCACCGAAGGATAACAACGTCGAACTCGCGAGCTTGTTCCGACAGGCCGCGCAAGACACAGCGGGTGGAGACACCGTCAACAGTGGAAACACCACCGTGGTTATCCAAAATCTTAATATCACAAATGATCAGGACGGACAGCGCTTCTTTGAGCAGATGGATCGGTGGCAAGGACGCCGCAACCAACTTGCCAACCGTGGCATGATCCCGACTGATAACGCATCGACCATCTAGGAGTAGGGGGTATCATCCCCCTACTGCCTTTACGCACAATCGTGCGGAATTCCATAGAGGAACAAGGGGAAATTACCTATGGCTGTTAACACAACCGCACTGTCATTTAATGGCATTAACCAACACGCAAAAATGACGGTCACAGGCGGAGGAACGCCCACAGGACCGTCGATTCACGGGATGGATACCTTCACGTGGATGGCGTTTATCAAGGTGGGCCGTCTCTCACTCAGTTCACAGCAACGAGCGTGGACTGAGGTGCAGGGCACGGCAAACGGAAACACCCAAGGTGGTATCCGCTTTGCGTGCGTTCCGTATAAGGGCAAGCTGAGGTTTGAGTTTTCAGCCAAGGACGGTCGTGCCGACACTAACTACGACTACTCCCTTGATTGGGGAGCACGGTGGCGGCACGTTGCCTTCGTAGCCCGTCTTGGTGGATCGACCCCAACCTACGAAACCTATCTCGACGGTATTCAGGTGGCAACGGGAACCCTCGTGCTTCCTGCGGGAACGACGGCGATTTCCGACACAATCCCGATGCCGATTACGGGCGGATCAAGTGCTGTCTATATGGGGAACTACTCTTTGCACAGCAATCTTGGGGCGGAATCCCTTGGCTCTGACAAGTATTGGCACGGCGCGATAGACGACGTTATGATCTTCAATACCGCAAAGAGTGGTGGGGATATTGTTTCCTATATTTCTCGAAGAAATTCGTGGGACAGCGCCGACGCCGACCTCTTTTCTGAGTGGAGATTCAACCCAACGATCCCCGCCACGACAACGTCTATCGTAGACAGCGATAACCCGACATGGACGGGAACTATCTATCAAGCAGGGGTTGCGTCGAGTGCATTGTGGACCTCGAATCGGGCGCGATCCAATGACCGCCCATACCTCGGAGCCTCAACCAACATGGCGACGGGGCCAAGTGACTCATCCGCGCCAGCGGCACCCACGGGCCTTTCGAACTCCACACCTACAAGCGATGGTACCGTAACTATTACCTACAATCGCTCTACAGATAACATTTACGTTCAAAGCTACGTGCTTGATATTTCGACGCTTTCGAACTTCTCAACAAAAACGTCATACACGGCGAATAACACAGCTATCGATGAAGACTCTCCGAGTCAGGACTCGATGACGTTGACGAATCTTTTGCCGAATCAGACATACTACGTTCGTGTGTCGGCAATTGATGCCGCGCTCAACGTAAGCACACCGAGCACGACACTGTCGTTTGCAACGCCCGTGGCTGCTGACTTGACGCCACCAAGTGTGCCGATTAACCTTGCGGTTACGAATCTTACGTATTCAACCTTTCGTGTTACCTACGCGGCGGGATCGGGTGATACGGTAGGATATCGAGTAGACGTGTCAAGTAGTCCTACATTTGATTCCTATGTATCAGGATACCAAAACCTTGATCGAGGGTCAGCGCTCTTTGTAGACGTAACAGGCGTTGAGCCGTTGAAGAAATACTATGCTCGTGTTCGTGCATACGACCTCGCAGG
>Ga0157371_10005620_pt1 | contig 10535 bp, 9 predicted proteins | sample C45metaG_FD_113462 | JGI IMG/M metagenome (GOLD analysis project Ga0157371, IMG submission 113462) | Corn rhizosphere microbial communities from Kellogg Biological Station, Michigan, USA - C4-5 metaG | ecosystem: Host-associated > Plants > Roots > Rhizosphere > Soil | place: USA: Michigan... | reverse complement strand
TTAACTTTTCCAAACCAACCGGGCCAGCGCCAACAAGTATGGTATGTATGGTATTCAATTTTATGAAGACAGGAAATAACTGATTGCCTTCCATAAAAACTACAATTCTTCTTTTAAAGCCTGATAAAAGTCTTTGATTGGCTGAAAAGAAGGATGTAAAGAAACCACCTGACCAAATATCAATAAAGCCGGTGCTTCAATACCTTTTTCCTCTACCAGTTCCACAATGGTATCCACAGTACCCACGGCTAGTTTCTCATTCTCTGTTGATCCGCTTTGAATAGCAGCCACAGGCAATAAATTCTTACCCTCATTCTGAAACAGTTTTACAATCTCTTTAAGCTTACCCAATCCCATCAATACCACTACAGTAGCCTTTGAGCGGGCAGCCTCATAAAGATCATTCGATATTTTTCCAGATGATGTAGTACCGGTTACAACCCAGAAGCTTTCGCTAAGTCCACGGTGAGTTACCGGTATTTGCTGCAAACCAGGAACTGATATAGAGCTTGATAATCCCGGCACAACCGTTACCGGCACACTGTAACCTGCAGCAAAATCCAATTCTTCATACCCTCTGCCAAAAACAAACGGATCGCCGCCTTTTAAACGAACCACATGGCCGTAGTTAAGGGCGTAATCAATCATCAGTTTATTTATTGCATCCTGTCCATATGAATGTTCACCAGATCTTTTACCAACATATACCTTAATGGCATTAGGGTTGGCATAATCTAAAACCCCTTCATTAACTAATGCATCATACAAAACCACATCAGCAGTCTTTAGTGCATTAGCCCCTTTCATGGTGATTAGTTCCGGATCACCAGGACCAGCGCCCACAAGCGTGATCCTTGGTTCTCTGTTATATATATTTTTATGAGTGATCATTCGGTTACTCCCCTCTTGTTCCTTTAATTGAGTTATAAAAACGTTCAACATCAGCTAAGTAAGCTGTTGCAAATGCTTCTGTAGGCTCGTTTTTGTTAATTTGAAGTACCAGATCATTAAATGAACCTTCAAGTACAACTTCTCCGGTTTCAACGTAGTTTTTATCAAACTCTCTGATCACTCCTATTTGGGTACTGCTATTCACACCTTTATCTAGTAATAAAGCTTTGGCAGAACCAACAAATACTGCATAAGTATGATAAATAGCATCAGACCACGCGCCAGCTTCGTAAGAGGCTTTTGCCCAACCTAATTTTTCTTCAGATTCTAATAACAAAGTAGCCACAAGATCTATCACCACACCAGCACATTCACCAACACCAATGGCAGTTTCAAAGGTTTCTTCATGTCCCCAATCAACAAACTCTTCATCTTTAAGATTCGTAAGATCAGCAAGCGGTTTCAACAACTGGTAAAAATAATCCTTACCGTTTCTGTCGTAATATTGGTTAAAGCCCTCTCCTGTTTCTGCTTTCGCACCAAAGTCGTTTAACAATGTTCTTAAAACATCAGTAGCGCGTTTAGATGGCGCTTTAATTACGCGTTCAGCTACCCTGCCTTCGCCATTACCAACTGTACCACCACCAAGCATTACCTGTACTGCAGGTACAACTTTACCGCTAGCCTTTACAGAGCTGCCATGAAAACCAATGTGAGCCAAACCATGCTGTCCGCATGAGTTCATACACCCACTGATCTTTATTTTAAGGTCTTTATCGTAAATCAATTCCGGATATTCTTCGTAGATCACGTCTTCTAAAGCAACAGAAAGCGACATACTGTTTGATATACCCAGGTTACAAGTATCTGTACCAGGGCAGGTAGTAACATCACCAACACTATCAAAGCCTGGTTTAGCAAAACCTAAAGCTTTAAGTTCAACATATAATGCAGGTAAAGCTCCTTCTCTAACAAATTTCAACAACAAACCCTGGTTCTGGGTAACACGAATTTCATCAGCAGCAAAAGGACTGATGGCATCAACCAGTTTACGTGCAAGATCCGTTGGAATATCACCTTTAGTTACTTTAATGTACACACCATAAAAACCTTCTTGCTTTTGAGCAACAACGTTGGTAGCACGCCAGTGTTTGTAATCCAATGAGTTTATCACATCATCTAAAACAGGATAATCCAACAATTCCGGAACCTGAGGATCAAGTACAGCGTCACGGTCTATTTTAAAAGACTTTGATTTATTCGCAGTACGCTCTTCCTCAATCAGTCTTACAACTTCTTCCAAGCCAAGTTTCTGAACCAGATATTTTAATCGCGCTTTATTTCTGTTGGTTCTTTCCCCGTAACGATCAAATACTCTTAGCATGGCTTCTGCATAAGGAATGATCTGGTCTTCGTGCAGAAAATCATGAACAGGCTCAGCTAAAAATGGTTGAGCCCCTAATCCGCCACCTAAAACAACTTTAAAGCCGCGTTCGCCCTGCTCATTAATTTTAGGAATAAAACCAAGGTCATGGATGTAGCTAAATGCCGAATCAGTTTCGTCAGATGAGAAAGAAAACTTGATCTTTCTGCCCATCTCCTGGCAAATTGGGTTACGTAAAAAATATTTAAAGAATGCATGCGCATAAGGCGACACATCAAATGGTTCATTTGGATTTATACCTGCATCCGGAGAAGAGGTTACGTTACGAACAGTGTTTCCGCAGGCTTCGCGAATGGTAACATCATCACGTTGAAGTTCTTCCCAAAGCTGAGGAGTTCTATCTAAACTCACATAGTGAATTTGAATATCCTGACGGGTGGTAAGGTGTAGGTTCCTGCTTGCGTACTCATCAGATACGTCTGCAATACGCAAAAGCTGACTAAAAGTTACTTTACCAAATGGCAGCTTAATACGTACCATTTGAACGCCAGGCTGTCTTTGGCCATAAACACCACGCGCCAAACGCAAGCTTCTAAATTTCTCATCATGGATTTTACCCTCACGGAATTCCCTGATCTTCTTTTCAAGATCGATTATATCTTTTTCGACAATAGGATTTTCTAACTCTGTTCTAAAGCTCTGCATCTTTTGTTAGGTCTAATTTAAAAAAAGCTCCTTGGTCGGGGAGACTGAAGAAGCTTTTAAAAGTTTTGTTCCAAACAGTCTGTAGCATTACCCTTTCATGCATTGCATGATCATGTAATTAAAGCTACAATTCACTGTTTTCATAAAGCAAATATATAAAGTATATAGGTTTGGTAGTACATAGAAATGTAAAAAAAGTATTAATAAACTAATTATCAATCAGTTATTTTGCTATTTAAAACCATTCAAAATACGCTGATCAGGCGGTACTGAGCTTTACTTCATGTTAACCAACAAAAAAGTGTTAACATAATGATAATATGGAATTTACAATATCTTTATGTTGTTTTGTAATTCTTAAAAAAACATGTCATGAAAGATAAAAAAAAGGGATCAGCTATCAAATCTGCAATCAAGGAACTTCGTAAATCACTAAACACTCAGCTAACCACAGGAATTGAAGCAGTAGTTACAGGATTGGACTATAACCCTAAAGATGCCAAAAAAGAAATTAATAAAACGGCAGCTAAATTGGCAAAAAAATTATCAAAAAAACTTAAAGTAAGCAGTTCTGATTTAATAGAAGCAAGCACAGCAGCTAAAGAAGCACAAGCTCCTGTTAAAGAAACCACTGCACCTGCTAAAATTAAAAAAACAGCTATTAAAGACCCTGCTAAAAAATAACGCTTATTAAAGCGTTATTTAAGCAACGAAGCAGACTCAACACGTTCTCCTACAGGATGGTTAGCAGTAAACTTAAAACCCAGAAAATGGGCTAATGTTTGCGCAAACTGTTCCTGATAAATCTGCCCTTCTGTACTCATTTCTCCTTTGGCCGGAGTGTCTGGCCCTATCACTGCAAACCATGTTTCGTTGGAATGAGGCGTTTCCGAGCCATGACTTACCCACCCCTTATCTATACCGCGACCATGATCCGGACAAATCATTATAGTAGTATTATCCTTATAAAAAGGATCAGCCTGGAGACTTGCCCAAAGACTTGCAATCATTTTATCCAGATAATGCCCTGCATCAAGAAAAGAATCATATTGTCCTGAATGTCCAAATTCATCAGTATCAATAAAATCTATATAAACCAATCTTGGATGGTTAGCAACAATGTAGGTTTTAGCTAAAGCATACGTAGTTAAATCGAAACGCTCTGATTTACCAAAAGTATTAGGTAAAAAGTATTGCAATTCGTTAGCCAGTTTTTGAGCCTCCGTTAAGTTTACCCCTTTTACATCTTCGTAAGGATTATACAAAGGCATTTTGTTCCTGTTACGGTTCACTATGTTTCCTACAGCATCCCAGCCAGCAAAAGTTACCACCTTATTTTGATAACCCTTTTGCTTGTTAATAAACTCAAGCACGTTTTCGTTCGGATTATCGGGATAACTATTCGAATTAATTGCCGGATCATAATAACCACAAAGCGTTTCGCTCCTGCCAGGATAAGAGAACCAGTATTTATTTTTTACATTCACGTAATTTTTCAGATCGCGGTTACCATAGAGCTGACCTTGTTTAGCAATAGTATTCCAAAAAAACGGCATCAATTTTTGTCGGCGCTCATTTGCATTAGCCGCCCAATACTTTTTAACCAGCTCCGCTGAATCCTGCTTACGATATTTTTTTTGAAACAATAATGATGAATCCGCACCTTTAAAAATTTCCTGCCAGCGGTACCCGTCAATAGAAATAAGAATCAGGTTTTTTGTCTTACCTTTCTGAGCAAATGAAGAGGTAATTGTCGCCACAAAAACCAAGGCAAACACAAGTAATTTTGTTTTCATAATTTTTAGTATATATAAACTTTAAGATTAAATAACAATAATTTAACAATTAGGTATTTTTAAATTAAAAACAGGTAAAATGCACTATATTAATTAGATAAATACAACTAAACAAATATCATTCTTTTTTATATGTTTACAAATATTAAAATAAAATACACATTAACATTTACACCCTGTAAATCCAAAACAATACACAGCAATGTCATATTGAGTAACATACCAAACACTTTACCATCCAAGCTGTAATTTTAATTCGTTTATAAAATTACATGAAAAGAAGAATCAGTGTTTTACCACTAGCTATAATAGCAATACTACTGTTTGTTTTGAACTGGTACGTGCTTTCAGGCATCAGAATAGTAAGTTCAAACTCATTTACCACTCCCCTTTTCTGGGGTTTTATTTCCCTTACTACCATTGCCCTTATTTATTCTATTATAAGAATGCGCGATAATGGAATGGACTTACTTTTTAAAATAACAACCCATGTTTTCCTGATCCTGTTTGTTACAGAGGTGATATTTTCAGCATTTCTGTTGCTAGGCGACCTATACAGATTAATAACACAAGACTCCAGAAACATACATTGGGTCGAATTCACACTACTGGTTGTCCTCCTCGTGATCCTGATATTTATATATGGTATTGTTAAAGGGAAATATGCTTACAGGGTGATTAAGCACACTTTATTTTTCGATGATCTGCCTTCAAATTTTGACGGTTTTACCATCACACAAATTTCAGACGTGCATGCCGGGAGCTTTAAAAATCCGACTGCAGTACAAAAAGGTATTAATTTGATTAAAGCGCAGAACTCTGATCTGTTTGTGTTTACCGGCGACCTGGTAAACAACAAAGCCGAAGAAATTAAACCATGGATAGATCATTTTAAACAAGTTAAAGCACCTTATGGACAGTTCTCGGTTCTGGGAAATCATGATTATGGCGACTATATCCCCTGGAAAAACGAAGCAGAAAAAAGCGCAAACCTGGACCAGCTAAAACAATACCATAAAGAGTTAGGCTACAAACTACTACTTGACGAAGAGGTAACCTTACATAAAGGGGATCAAAAAATAGTACTTGCAGGAGTAGAAAACTGGGGAATTGGCTTTGGCGAAAGAGGAGATTTAAACAAAGCTTTGGCAGGTAGCGAAACCAATGACTTCAAAATATTACTTTCACATGATCCATCACACTGGGAAGCTGAGGTAGTTAAACACCCCTCAAAAGTACACCTTACCCTATCTGGCCACACCCATGGCATGCAATTTGGTATAGAAGCATTAGGCATCAAATGGAGCCCTGTAAAGTACCGCTACGCACATTGGGCGGGGATAACAAGCAAGAATGGACGTTTCTTAAACATCAACAGAGGCTTTGGTTTCCTCGGCTTTTCGGGCAGAATTGGTATATGGCCAGAGATAACTGTAATAGAATTGAAAAGATCGCCCGAAATAAATTAACAATACCTACTTTTGTACCTCGTTATAAAAAGCATACTTGCAACCCCTAGATGGAAGACACACAAGATCTGAAAAGGATATTTCAAGACAGAAAAAGAACTAACATATTAAGAAATGCGGAACAAAACACCATTTCTTTTCTCGTAAAGCGGGTTCCTTCATCCATAACCTCAGACATGCTAACGTTTACAGGCACAATAGGCTCTCTGATTGTGCTTATAGGTTTTATTTTAGCCACTTACGATAACCGCACATTTTTATTGCTAGGCATTTTAGGTCTGGCTATAAACTGGCTTGGCGACTCGCTTGATGGCAGAGTAGCCTATTACCGCAATATTCCAAGAAAGTGGTATGGTTTCTCTTTAGACATCATAATGGACTGGGTAAGCACTGTGCTTATTGGACTAGGCTACATGGTATATGCAAGAAATGAATACGAACTTATTGCCTTCGTTTTTGTGGTTTTATATGGCTGGGCTATGATCATTTCACAGCTGCGCTATAAAATTACAGATATTTACTCCATAGACTCAGGTATTGTAGGCCCTACAGAAATCAGAATCATATTAGCCATTATACTTATTGCCGAAGTTCTTTTTGGGCACTTAATAGAATACTTTGCTGCAGCGATCTGTATCACCCTTTTCATTATTAACTTTTTAGATACCAGAAAACTTTTAAAACTTGGCGATATTCGTGACAATGCAGAACGAGAAGCTCGTTTAGCCAGAAAAGATACCATTTAATGAGTAAAAAGAATGCTGTATTTGTTTTTGCCAAGGCCCAGCTTTCGGCCTTTACCGGCGGGATAGTTGATTATCTGGTAATGATTTTTTGCACAGAAATACTAGGCATTCATTACACCATTTCTATCGCCATAGGCGGAATAGTGGGCGCAGTTGTAAACTTCTCTGTAAACCGCTACTGGACATTTACTACCGCAAATGCAAACAAAGCTCCGGTTGGACAACAATTGGTTAAATTTATATTCGTTGTTGGCGGCAGTATTTTGCTAAAATCATCAGGCACTTATCTGTTTACCACCTGGTTAAAAATAGACTACAAAATAACCCGTATCATGGTCGACATCATTGTATCTTTGGGTTTTAACTACGTTTTACAGAAATACTGGGTCTTCAGAAGAAAGTCTCTTTAACTTCCATCCTTCTTATCATTTAAAATTTGTAATATTTCTATTGTTTAGTTTAACTAAACATATATTTACATATATTTAACTCCAGAAAGGAAAAAGCAGCCGCGCTGTATCAGCTCCGTGATCTTGATACCTAAGCACACATGCGTCATCTCGACTTTAGGAGAGATCTCTTGTTTAGGTATAGTTCAAGAGATCTCTCCTAAAGTCGAGATGATGAAGAAAACGGCGGCAGCTTTAAGACAACAGATTGTTTTAGTAAAATTTTAAACCACAAATAACAAACAAATGAAAAAACTAATTATTGCCGTTTGCCTATTTTGCTGCTCAATGCAACTTAATGCGCAGATAAAAAAAGTAAAACACGTTGTTTTAATTGGATGCGACGGATTTGGTGCTTACGCAGTACCAGATGCTAAAATGCCAAACCTTAAAAAACTAATGGAAACAGGATCATGGTCGTTAAAAGCAAGATCCGTTTTACCTTCATCAAGCGCGGTCAATTGGGCATCTATGCTTATGGGCGCAGGCCCAACGGAACACGGTTTTACAGAATGGGGCAGTAAAACTCCTGAAATCCCTTCTGCAACTACTACAAAATACGGTCTATTTCCTTCTATTTTCAGCGTTATCAGAGATCAAAAACCCAATGCTAAAACTGCCGTAATTTACAGCTGGCCTGGCATTGGACCTCTTGTAGAGAAAGATGCAATAAGTATAGTGGTTCCGGGAAATGACAACGACGACTTTTGTGCAGACACTGCAGCCACCATTATCAAAAAAGAAAAGCCCTACTTTACTTTTGTACACCTTGATGAACCCGACGGCACAGGCCATGGCATCGGACACAGAACTCCTGCTTATTACGAACAACTTAAAAAAGTTGACGTTAGAATCGGCAAAATTGTACAGGCAGTAAAAGATGCAGGCATCGAAAATGAAACCATAATTATATTATCTGCAGATCATGGAGGAACCGGCAAAGGCCATGGAGGAAAGTCCTTAGATGAAGTAGAAATTCCATGGGTAATAAATGGCGCCGGAGTTAAAAAGAACCATGAAATTAAAGATGTAATTATCACTTATGATACAGGCGCAACTATCGCATGGATATTAGGGCTGAAAGCCCCTCAAAGCTGGAGAGGCAAAGCCGTAACAGATAGCTTCTAATTTAGTTAGTATAAGTACTATTTAAATACAGATTAAGCACATATTAAATACATAGTTGCTATACCATTGCAATACCCTTAGCATACCCTTAGCATACCCTTGATATACCGTTGAAATACCTATATGTATTTCAACGGTATATCAAGGGTATCTCAATAGTATGTTAATTCTGTATTTATATTGTAGTTATATAATTCTTATTATATATTAATTAAGAACAACATAACAATTGATCATAATTTACACTTAGCTGAATTCCAAATTTTACTTACTTTTGGATAAAACGCGAAAACCATGGAAGACGATATCATCCTAAAGATCAGCTACAGAATAAAAGAAATACGTAAAGAAAAGAATATTACCATCCAGGAACTGGCCGACCGGGCTGGAGTGAGTAAAGGTTTGATCTCTCAGATTGAAAATAATCGTACTATCCCATCACTACCTGTTTTAATGAACATAGTTCATTCGCTAAATCTTGATCTCACCGGCTTCTTTAAAGACATCTCCCCTGCCAATCATCAGGAAAAAGTTTTTGTAATCCGTGCCAACGACTATAAACCTCTTAAAAAGGAAGCAGCCAAGGGATTTAATTACCAACGTATACTTGCCCGCAACATTCATGGCGGACCTGTGGATTTTGTATTGCTGGAACTAAAAAAGGGCGCACGCCGTAATAAAATGGTAACTACCGATGCATTTGAATACAAATATCTGATAAAGGGAAAAATAGATTACCTGATTGAAGACAAAAACTATATCCTGGAAGAGGGCGACTCAATTTTCTTTGACGGAAGACTTGGGCATAATCTTTCTAACATAGGCGACTCTGATGCAATTATGCTTGTCGTTTACTATTTCATCACGAACGATTAATTTACCCACCAAACTTTTTTTTGTTTATAAATACTAAATAGATTTTACATCTATTTTCCTTATTATTAATAAATTTTTCATAGTCATTATTAAAACTACCTACAATGACACGTTTAGTTATAAACTTATAATTTTTTACCTAAAATTATAAGTTTAAAAGTTTAGCATTTATTAACAATTTGTTTATATAAAGTATTTACATTTGTATAAATACTAAACAAAGTATAGCCAAACTAAACACTTAAATTATGAAAATTTGTTACTCATTAAAGAAAAGAAGCCTGCTCACTCTGGTGATATGGTTTTTAGCTTTAGGCGTCACCTACGCCCAAAGCACAATTACGGGTTCGGTAAGTGATGAAAACAGCCAGCCGTTGCCCGGGGCATCGGTTAAAGTAAAGGGTAGTAAAATAGGCGCTACCACAAACAACAATGGTAAGTTTAGTATCTCCGCTCCGCCAAACTCGATTTTTATTTTCAGTTTTATCGGCTACAAGCCAACTGAAATTAACATCGGCACTCAAACAACCATTGATATAAAGCTAAGTCCAGATCAAAGTGCTTTAAATGAAGTTGTAGTAACTGCCCTTGGTGTTAAAAAAGAAAGAAAAGCTTTGGGTTATTCTGTTCAGGAGGTTAAGGGTGCAGATCTTGTAAAGGCAAGAGAGCCTAATGCCATTAGCTCTTTAACGGGAAAAGTAGCCGGATTAACAATTTCTCCGAGCCCGAATTTATTTGGTGACCCTGGAATACAATTGCGTGGCCGTTCGGGTGTACTTATTGTGGTTGACAACGTTATTGTAAAATCTGATTCGTGGAACCTTAGTCCTGATGATATTGAGTCGTACTCTGTGCTAAAAGGCCCTAACGCTGCGGCATTGTATGGTGCATTGGGTATAAACGGTGCAATTGTTATTACTACAAAAAGAGGATCAAAAAATAGCCGTGGCTTTGCTGTTGATTTTAATTCGAGTACCCAGCTGCAAACCGGATACAATGCAATTCCTAAGTACCAGACAGAATATGGGGCCGGAGACGGTTTTAAATATGCTTTTGTTGATGGAATGGGGAGCGGCATTAATGATAACGAT
>Ga0157371_10005618_pt1 | contig 10541 bp, 9 predicted proteins | sample C45metaG_FD_113462 | JGI IMG/M metagenome (GOLD analysis project Ga0157371, IMG submission 113462) | Corn rhizosphere microbial communities from Kellogg Biological Station, Michigan, USA - C4-5 metaG | ecosystem: Host-associated > Plants > Roots > Rhizosphere > Soil | place: USA: Michigan... | reverse complement strand
GCGTCACTCCGGTCGGCCGGCTCCTCCGCCGCCTGTCGCTGGACGAGCTGCCGCAGCTGATCAACGTCATGCAGGGCAAGATGTCGCTCGTCGGGCCGCGGCCGCCGCTCCCCGAGGAAGTCGCGCTCTATCAGGACGACGTCCGCCGCCGGCTGCTGGTGAAGCCCGGCCTCACCGGCCTGTGGCAGATCAGCGGGCGCAGCGATCTGGACTGGGACGAGTCCGTCCGGCTCGACCTGCGGTACGTGGAGAACTGGTCTTTCACGCTCGATCTGATGATCCTGTGGAAGACCATGTCCGCGGTCGTACGGGGGCGCGGCGCCTACTGACCCCCGCGTGTCGTCCCCACGTGGGGCGCTGGACCATCGGTGATGCCGGGCGGCGACGGCCGCCCGGCATCACGCACGTGACCGGTGCGCGTCGCCATGGGGGAGCGCCGGAACAACCCCGCGATCGGAGAGGTAGACGTACACGTGGATGACGCGCTGCTGGCCGAGGAGCTGGCCGAGCGGGCCGGTGCGCTGCTGCTGCAGCTGCGCGCCGCGGGCGCGGACGGCAGGACCGGTGACGCGGAGTCCGACGCGTTCCTGCTCGCCGAGCTCGCCGCCCGGCGGCCCGGCGACGCGGTGCTGTCGGAGGAGAGCCCGGACCCGGCCGCCCGGCACACCGCCGAGCGGGTCTGGATCGTCGACCCGCTCGACGGCACCCGGGAGTTCGGCGAGGCCGGGCGGACCGACTGGGCCGTGCACGTCGCGCTCTGGGAGCGGGGCGAGCTGGCCTGCGGTGCGATCGCGCTGCCGGCGCGCAGCTCGGTGCGCTCGTCCCGGACGCCGGTCCCGCCGCCGGCCCGCGAGCGCGTGCGGCGGATCGCGGTGAGCCGGACCCGGCCGCCGGCCTGGGCCCACCCGGTGGCCGAGGAGCTGGGCGCCGAGCTGGTCGGGATGGGCTCGGCCGGCGCGAAGGTCGACGCCGTGCTGCGCGGCGAGGTCGACGCCTACCTCCACGACGGCGGGCAGTACGAATGGGACTCGGCCGCCCCGGTCGCGGTGGCGTGGGCCGCCGGACTGCACGCCAGCCGCGTCGACGGGTCCACGCTGCGTTACAACCAGCCCGACCCGTGGGCGCCGGATCTGCTCGTCTGCGACGCTGGAGTGGCGGACCGGATCGTCGGGCTGATCGGCCGGCACCGTACGACGAACGAGGGAGCACGAACGCGATGACCGACCCCCAGCGGTACCAGCTGTCCCAGCTGCAGGCCCTGGAAGCCGAGGCCATCTTCATCATCCGCGAGGTGGTGGCCGAGTTCGAGCGGCCGGTGCTGCTGTTCTCCGGCGGCAAGGACTCCATCACCATGCTGCGGCTGGCGGAGAAGGCGTTCCATCCGGCGCGCATCCCGTTCCCGGTCATGCACGTGGACACCGGCCACAACTTCCAGGAGGTGCTCGACTTCCGGGACCGCCGGGTCGAGGAGCTCGGCGTGCAGCTGGTGGTCGCGAGCGTGCAGGAGGCCATCGACAACGGCTCCGTGGTCGAGCCGCCGGACGGCACCCGCAACCGGATCCAGACCCCGGTCCTGCTCGACGCGCTGGAGAAGCACCGGTTCACCGCGATCTTCGGCGGCGCCCGCCGGGACGAGGACAAGGCCAGGGCGAAGGAGCGGATCTTCTCCTTCCGCGACGACTTCGGCCAGTGGGACCCGAAGAACCAGCGGCCCGAGCTGTGGTCGCTCTACAACGGGCGGATCCACGACGGCGAGAGCATTCGGGTCTTCCCGCTGTCCAACTGGACCGAGCTCGACATCTGGCAGTACATCGAGCGGGAGGGCATCGGCCTGCCGTCGATCTACTTCGCGCACGAGCGGGAGGTGTTCTCCCGCCGCGGCATGCTCTTCGGCGTCCATCCATACTGCCGGCCCCGCGACGGCGAGGAGGTCGGCGTGCGCCGGGTCCGCTACCGGACGGTCGGCGACGCCAGCCTGACCGCCGCGGTGGAGTCCGACGCGGACACCGTGGCCAAGGTGATCGCCGAGGTCGCGACGACCCGGATCACCGAGCGCGGCGCCACCCGGGGGGACGACAAGTTCAGCGAGGCGGCGATGGAAGACCGGAAGCGCGAGGGCTACTTCTAGACATGGACATCCTGAGGTTCGCGACGGCGGGGTCCGTCGACGACGGCAAGAGCACGCTCATCGGTCGCCTGCTCTACGACACGAAGACCGTCTTCGCCGACCAGATCGAGGCGGTCGAGCGGGTCAGCAAGGAACGCGGCGAGGACCACGTCAACCTCGCGCTGCTCACCGACGGCCTGCGGGCCGAGCGGGAGCAGGGCATCACGATCGACGTGGCCTACCGCTACTTCGCCACGCCGAAGCGGAAGTTCATCATCGCCGACACCCCAGGGCACATCCAGTACACCCGCAACATGGTCACCGGCGCCTCCACCGCCGACCTCGCGCTGGTGCTGATCGACGCCCGCAACGGCATCGTCGAGCAGAGCCGGCGGCACGCGTTCCTGGCCACCCTGCTCGAGGTGCCGCACCTGGTGCTGTGCGTGAACAAGATGGACCTGGTCGACTACTCGGAAGAGGTGTTCAACCGGATCCACGAGGAGTTCACCGCGTTCGCCACCAAGCTGCACGTGCCGGACCTGACGGTGATCCCGGTCTCCGCACTCAAGGGCGACAACGTGGTCACCCGGTCGGAGAACATGCCCTGGTACGACGGGCCGAGCCTGCTGCACCATCTCGAGAACGTGCACGTGGCCAGCGACCGCAACCTCATCGACGTCCGCTTCCCGGTGCAGTACGTGATCCGGCCGCAGTCCGATGCCTGGCACGACTACCGCGGCTACGCCGGCCAGGTCGCCAGCGGCGTGCTCAAGCCCGGCGACGACGTGATGGTGCTGCCCAGCGGGCTCACCACTCGCATCGCCGCCATCGACACCGCCGACGGCCCGGTCGAGGAGGCGTACGCGCCGATGTCGGTGACCGTGCGGCTGGCCGACGACCTCGACGTGTCCCGCGGCGACATGATCTGCCGGCCGCACAACGCGCCGATGGTGACCCAGGACGTCGAGGCGATGGTCTGCTGGATGGTGGACAAGCCGCTGCGGGCGGGCGCCAAGCTGGCGCTGAAGCACACCACCCGGTCGGCCCGGGCGGTGGTGCGCGAGCTGCGCTACCGGCTCGACGTGAACACGCTGCACCGGGACGAGGACGCGGCCGAGCTCGCGCTCAACGACATCGGCCGGATCAGGATGCGGACCACCCAGCCGCTGTTCGCGGACGAATACCGGCGCAACCGGATCACCGGCGGGTTCATCCTCGTCGACGAGGCGACCAACGCCACCGCCGGCGCCGGCATGATCCTCGAGGGTTAGCCCTTCATACCGGGCTAGCGACCGTTAGCTAGCGGTGCTCGGGGACCGGGAACGGCTCCAGCAGCGACAGGTCGCGCATGCTGTAGCCGTAGCGGCGGGCGCGGTCCTCGAAGCCGCGCACCAGGCAGTGGTAGAGCAGGTAGGGCAGCGGCGCCCGCGAGGTCGACCAGGCCGCCCACTGCGCCTCGTACCGGCCGCTGCGGTGGCCCTGCAGGGTGTCCGGCGGGATCGGCCCGTCCAGCCCGAGGAACTCGCCGATGCCGGCCAGCGCCTCCACCGGCCGGGCGACCAGGTCCTCGTACTTGACCACGTGCAGGTGCCGCACCGCCGGCGCGTCCGCGGTGAACAGGTCGTGCGCGGTGAACCAGTGCTCGGCCAGCCGGCGCAGCCGCATCTTGCGGGCCCACTTGCGGGTGGACAGCGTCACGACGACCGGGTGCCGGACCACCATCACGAACCGCGCGTCCGGGAAGAGCGCCTGCAGGAAGCGGGTCATCAGCAGGTTCGGCGGGCTCTTCTCCACCAGCACCGGCCGGTCGAGGTCCCAGTGTGGCCGCCAGGCGGCCAGCAGCCGCTCAGCGGCGTCCGGGGTGACCAGCGGCGAGTCCTCGGTGAGGTGCGCGGCCGGGGTGAAGGCGAAGTGGCCGGCGCCGCCGTAGTCGCGCACCCGCGGGTAGACGGTCTGCAGGTGCTGGCCCTCGTCCTCGCGCGCGCCGGTGCCGGCGAACCCGCTGACCTGCGGGTGGGCCGCGAGCGTCCGCGCCAGCGGGGTGGTGCCGCTGCGGTGCAGCCCGCCCACGAACACCAACCGGTGATCGTCCACGCCTGTGTTTCCCCCACCCGAACCCGGTCCGACGTGGGGACTCTAGTCCATCGCTGCTGCTGGCCCACCGGGACCGAGCGTGTGCACCCAGTAGCGACATTAGGCCGGTCGTGTGTACCTAACCGGACACGTCACCCCGAGCGGCGGCTGCGCCTTGTGACCGCTCTTGTAAGGGGCTATGGTCCCGCAAGCCTCTCGGGAGGACTCCTGCCGGGGGCTGCTGGCCGCGGGCTTTGCCCAGGTTCGGTGCCCAGGCAGGGGCGTGCGGTCAGTGAGTGGTCCGTCGCAAGGTTGCGGCTGCCTGCTCGTACCAGGCTCACCACAGGCGAAGACGCACGCCGGGAGAGGAATCAATGGGTCACGGCTCGCGCCACAGACGGCCCGCACCGGGTCGCCGGCACGGACGTACGCAGGACGGTCGGCAGGTCGCGCCGACCACTTCCCCCAGGAGGAGCGGTTCTCGCGCCGCCAAGTTCGTCGGGGCCACCGTCGCGCTCTCACTCGGCGCCGGGGTCACCGCGGTCATGGCCGGCGCCGCCGACAACGGCTCGGCCCCCACGTCGCTGCGGGTCTCCGCCAACGCGGACACCTACGTCTACCAGGAATACCCCGGCGAGAACCGGGGCGCGGCGACCAAGCTCACCGCAAGCAACCAGGCGAAGCTGCACACCCGCAGCTACCTGAAGTTCACGGTTGCCGGCGTGCCGGCGGGCGTCTCCCCCGAGGCCCACCTGCTGCTGTCCTCGGACCGCAACCAGCCCAGCACCGTCGAGCTGCACGCCGTCACCGATACCCGCTGGAACGCGATGTCGATGACGATGCGCAACGCCCCCGCGGTGGGGGGTGTGGTCGCCACCGCCAAGCCGGCCGCCCGGCAGAAGTCGCTCGACTTCGACCTCACCGGGGTCGTGAAGGGTGACGGCACCTACTCGTTCGCCCTGGTCGCACCCCAGGCCGACACGGTCTCCGCGGTGTTCGCCAGCGAGCACGGGACCGACGGGCCGACGCTGGCCCTCGACTGGTCCGGCCCCGCCGGCAAGCCCGCTCCGGCACCCCCGTCGGCCGCCCCCTCCACCCAGCCGGCCCTGCCGTCGATGTCGCCGCTGCCGACATCGCCGAGCAAGCCGGCGCCGTCCTCCAGTCACAGCTCGACGGCGCCGGCCCCGGCGCCCGCCCCGGCGCCCGCGCCGCTGGGCAGCACGCTGTTCGGCACCAGCCTGTGGACCGGAGACGGCTCGAGCACCGCGCAGGCGCTCGCCCGTGAAACCACCGCGTTCGGCCGGCCGGACATCGTCCGGACCTACTACACCGGCATGCCCAAGGCCTGGCCCGGTTCGGCCGGCGTCAGCGGCGGCCCGGTCGCGGTGTCGTTCAAGGCCGCCCCGAAGGACGTCACGTCCGGCCGGCTGGACAGCCAGTTCGCCAGCTGGTTCGCGAGCGCGCCCAAGGACCGGCCGATCTTCTGGTCCTACTTCCACGAGCCGGAGAACGACGTCGAGTCCGGGTCGTTCACCACGGCGGACTACCGGGCGGCCTGGGTGCACCTGGCCGGGCTGGCCGACCGGGCCAACAACCCGCAGCTGCGGTCGAACCTGATCCTCATGTGCTGGACGCTCCAGTCCGGCTCGCACCGCAACTGGCAGGACTACTTCGCCGGTGCCAGCGTGATCGACACCATCGGGTGGGACTGCTACAACAAGTCCTTCTCCAAGGGCTCCTACGGCGACCCGGCGTCGATGCTCGGCAAGGCCGTCGCCACCTCCAAGGCCGCCGGGGTCAACTGGGCCGTCGCGGAGCTGGGCAGCAAGATGGCCTCCGGTGACAACGGCACCGGCCGGGCCCAGTGGCTGACCGCGGTCGGCAGCTACGCCCGCGCCAACGGCGCCGCCTACATCACGTACTTCGACTCGACCGTCGGCGGGGACTTCCGTCTCCTCGACGCGGCGAGCAGGAACGCGTGGCGTCAGGTGATCGCCGGCTAGGACCGGAAATCGGACGAGGCCCCGGGGTGATCCCCGGGGCCTCGTCCCGTCTCAGATGCCGCGCCCGCGGGCGTTGAGCTCGCGCACCACCCGCTCGCCGGAGACCGCCTTCGCCGCCACCGCCAGCGCCAGCACGGCCCGCCGCTCCGTCGGCCGCAGGACGGCGGTCCGCGCCGCCCACCGGACCGCAGCGCCGCGGTGCCCCTGAGCCGCCTCGGCGAACGCGATCTGGCCGCTCAGCCGGGCCGCGCCGGCCTTCTCCCGGGAGAAGTCCGGGTAGGTCGCCAGCAGCCGCTGCAGGGCCGCGGAGACCGTCGCCCAGCGGCCGGTGAAGTAGGACTTCGGGTGCCAGAGCACCTCGACCAGCACGGCCGGCAGCGACCGCACCGGCGCGACCCTGGCCGCCCGCAGCAGCAGCTCGTAGTCCTCGGCGTAGCTGCCCGGCAGCGCCTCGTCCACCATCCCGATCTCGTCCAGCAGCGAGCGCTGGATCAGGAACGTCGACGGGTGCAGCTCGGTCAGCCGGTCCCGCAGCAGGTCGGCGAACGTCACCCGGTCCACCGGCAGGCTGCGCTCGACGACACGGTCGCCGTACCGGACCCGGATGCCGCAGCTGACGAACCGCGCCTGCGGGTCGGACCGGAACACCTCGACCTGGCGGGACAGCTTGTCCGGCAGCCAGCGGTCGTCGTCGTCGCAGAACGCGACGAGCTCGGTGTCGGCCAGCGCGATGCCGGAGTTGCGGGCGCCGGCCAGGCCGGGGGAGCGCACGTTGCTGGTGACCGTCACCGTCGCCCGCTCCAGCGCACGGTCCGGCTCGGTGCCGTCGTGCACGACGACGCAGCGCACCTCGCCCGGGTAGTCCTGGGCCAGCACGGCGTCGACCGCGGTGCGCAGCAGCGCCGGCCGGTCCCGGGTCGGGATCACCACGGTGACCGCGGGCGGCCGGCGCGGCCCGGCGGCGTCGGCCTCGGCGGCCGGCAACCCGGTCACTTGCCGTCCCGCACGGGGTAGCCGTAGTTGGCCAGCGGCCATGCGGTCAGCGCGGAGACCTGCAGCCGCGCGACCGGAGGCATCTCCCGCCGCCAGGCCTCGTCGGTCCGCAAGGTCAGCCGGCCGGTGGAGAACCGCATCGGGTTGCCGCCGATCGTGTGGCTGGCGCCGAGCTCCGCGCTGTCGGAGTGCAGGAAGCGCAGCGCCTCCTCGCCCGCGGGCAGCCCCAGGTAGCGCAGCACGTCGCCGAACACCAGGCTCGGCGCGGCCAGCAGGTCCTCGTACCGCAACCGGAACACCGGCGTGCCGAGCCGGCCGAGCAGGTCGAACAGCGTGTTGTTCGCCGCCCAGAGCACCGCGGCCCGGGCCGGCGAGTAGCGCGGCATGTAGACCTCGTCGTCGGCGATCTCGGTCCGGCGCACCTGCTTGGACCACGAGTGCGCCACGCCGCGGCTGTCCCGGACCATGTGCAGAACCCGCAGGTCGAGGTCGGCGGCCCGCCGCAGCGCGTACGCCAGCGAGGCGTGCTTGCTCGCGTCGACCAGCACGCTGTCCCCGGTGACCGCGGCGACCCCGCGGTAGAGCCGACGGTAGAGGTCGCAGTATTCGTCCAGCGCCCGGGCGTGCTTGGCGGACGCGGCCGGGCCGGCCAGCCGCGGCACGTACCGGGTGCGGTCGACGGCCGCCTTGACCGCGAGCACGTGGTCGACGTCGAGCTGGTCCCAGCCGCCGAACGCGGCCTCGCCGACCGCCTGCCAGTGCGGGCAGCGGGAGAACGGCTCACCGCAGCCGCACCGCTCGTCGTCACGCAGCCCGCGCTGCCACAGGTGCACCGACTCGCCGACCGCGCTGACCCCGGGGATCTCGTTGAGCATCCGCTCCAGCAGCGTCGAGCCGGACCGGCCGAACCCGCCGAGGAACGCGATCCGGGGCCGCTCCGGGGCGGGCGGAGTGGCCGCGCCGGCCGGCAGCAGCCCGTCGACGAGCGCGCCGAGCCGCCGGGTGGTCGCGAGGATCTCGGCCGGCACTTCGGCCGCCGGCCCGCGCCCGGCCGCGGCCGCGGCGTCCAGTGCCGACCGCAGCGCGGTCTCGTCCTCGGCCACCGTCACCAGCCCGCTGGCACCGAGCCGGCGGCAGAACAGCTGCTGGTGGTCGTCGACGTGCTCGTCCCGGGCCGGGTCGCGGGGCACCACGATCGGCCGGTGCCCGGCCTTGCGCGCCTCCGAGATCGTCGCCGGGCCGCCGTGGCTGACCACGACGTCGGCCTGCGCGATCTCCGACTGCACCTTGTCCCAGTTGAGGTACGGCTGGCCGGCGGCCACCTCCGGCGGCCGGGAGGTCCCGTGCTGCACCAGCACGTCGGCGCCGCGGTCGGCGGCCCAGCGGTCGATCCAGCCGACCAGCCGGTCGAAGCGGTGGAAGTCGGTCCCGACCAGAACCAGGACCCGCGGCGTCACAGCAGCGGTCCCACGACGACGGAGCCCGGGTAGAACTTTCGTTGTTCCTCCCACTGCACCAGGAACAGCCGGGTGAACGGGCGGCACAGCCGGCCGGTCAGCGTCGGTGAGTCGATCCTGTCGTACACCTCGAGATACACGGTCGGAATCCCGCGTAGCCAGGCGAGCACGAAGAACGGCACCGCGACGCCGGCACCGGTCGACACGATGACCGACGGCTTCGCCAGGCGCAGCAGGCGGAACGCCAGCCCGGTGTTCCGGATCAGGTTCGGGATGTTGCGGGTGGTCGGGTAGTGCGCCCACGCCACCCGCTCGCCGGGCAGCTGGGACTTGGCGTCCGGCGTGGGGAAGGTCACCCACGCCCGGTCACGGTCACTCCACCACGGCCGCAGTGCCAGCAGCTGGGCCAGGTGCCCGCCACTCGACCCGACCAGCAGCACCGGACCGGCATTCGCCGGCACCTGCGCCATCGTCGCCGCCGCGTCGGCAGCCGTCATCCCGTCAACCCCCTGCACCGCGTCCGGTCCCGCGTCGCCCGCATCCCGCGGGCCCCGTCCGCCACCCCGCCGGCAATCTACCGTGACGGCATCTACCCGGCGGCGGCGCCGCCGACGCACGGTGAACTTCCCTCCGCCTCAGCGGCCTACCGGCAGCCGTCTGGTGTTGAAGTAGGGCTCGGCCAGCAGGTCGCCGAACCGGCCCACGGCGGCGCCCTTCAGCGCGAGTTGCGCGCGCGGTCCCTTGGACTTGTCGTCCGAGTCGAAATAGACCAGGGCCTTGATCGACGGGTTGTCCTTCGCGGTCTTCTGCGCCTGGTCGAGCCAGGCGGTCTGGCCGCCGGGGAACCGATCCGAGGTCGCCCACTCGCCGATCATGATCGGCTTGCCCGGGTGACCCTTGGCCCAGGCCAGGAAGCCGGCCGCGGCCTCCTGGAACGTGTCCAGCTTCTGACCCGTGTAGACGTCGGCACACACCCAATCAACGTCCGAGTCGCCCGGATAATACGGCGCGGCGCGGTCGGTGTCGGAGAAGCCGGCCGCCGTCGGGCACCAGACCCAGGAGACGTTGGTCGCCTGCTCCTCGGCGAAGATGGTGCGGATGTGCCGCCAGGCGGCGATGAAGTCCTGCGGCGTCCAGATGCTCGCCTGCAGGTTGGGGCGGTCCATCTCCCAGCGCCAGCGCAGGAAGATCGGCTTGCCGAGCGCCTTGACCTCGCGAGCGCGCTGCCGGATCAGGTTGTCGTACCGGCCCGACTGGATCACCCGCGTGTCGGTGCCGGCCCAGGACAGCAGCAGCATCCGGCCGCTGTCGACCGCCCACTTGTCGGTGGCGTCGGGGAAGTCGTCGTCCCACGGGTGGTAGGTCTGGACGATGTCCAGCTTCCGGCCGGTCGCCTTCTCGAACTGCGTGACCGCGTCGATCCGGCCCTGGGGTGTGTAGTCGGTGTCCGGCTGGACGTACGCGCCGAGGTAGGCGCCGTCGGCCGGTGGCCGCGGACCACCGCCGGCCTGCGGCTCGCTCGGCGGCGGGGTCGTGCCCGGGGTGGGGCCGCCGAGCCCGGCGGTCTCCGGGTGGTTGACGACCGCGAGGACCGCACCGACCACCACGACGATCGCGAGGAGCACCCCGCTGACCGCCACCAGCCGCCAGTGCCGGCGCCCCCAGCCGGCACTGCCGCCGAGCCGATGCTCTGACCCCACTTCCCGATCCCCTCACGCGAGCGTCCACCACGCCACGGCCGGCTCCGGTCCGCGCGGGCGTCAAGCCTTCCACATGTGCAAGCCCAGTATCGGCCGGCCGGCCTACCGGCCCCCGATCAGGGGACGGCGGCGCCGTACCAACTAAAGTCCCTCGCGGGTATGCGCAGCGTGAGGGGGAGCCGGATGACAACCGCCGTACCGGTGGCGT
>Ga0157371_10005616_pt1 | contig 10543 bp, 9 predicted proteins | sample C45metaG_FD_113462 | JGI IMG/M metagenome (GOLD analysis project Ga0157371, IMG submission 113462) | Corn rhizosphere microbial communities from Kellogg Biological Station, Michigan, USA - C4-5 metaG | ecosystem: Host-associated > Plants > Roots > Rhizosphere > Soil | place: USA: Michigan... | reverse complement strand
TTCAACTTGTTAAAGAGCAGTGGCTTGCGACCGTGTCGCTAACCGAGGCGCGCATTCTACGCTAGCCTCACATCCTGTCAAGCGTTGATTTGAACTTTTTCGTTTCAACTCAACCACTTGCGCTTGCCTGACTGGTTCAACCGATCGCGGCAGCGGGAGGCGAATCCTACAGCATCCCAGGACGCTGTCAACCCCTCCGCTTCACCTCAGCGCTCCCCGAAGGAAGCTGCCAACCGGCGAGGACTCCGTAGCCCCCTCGCCCGGCTCAGACCTAAGTGCTTGATTTGCAAGCTCTTCAGCGTCTGCGCCGGAAGTGGGGCGCATTATAGGCGAGTTTCACAGGGCGTCAACAGGTTATTTCAAGAAACTTTCAACAGGGACCAAAAAGGCCGATCAGAGTCGAGCTGTCACCAGGGCAAGGTAAGATGTCGATAGACGATGTTTCGAGGATTGCATGACTTCCATCCTGGCCCGCTACCGGCAACAGCTAAGGAACACCCTGGGCGATTGGTTTCCACGCACGACGCTCTTCCTTAAAGGAGAACTGCCTACTAAAGGAGAGCCAAGGCCTGGCAGCCAGAAAAATGCAGGACGGGCCAAGGCCCGCAAGCGGCAATCCGAGCCTAAAGCAGCCACCCAGGGGACGGCGGTTGAGATCCCCGTCGCTCAACCCCCTTCGGCCACCCCCTCCCCTGCCAGCATCTACGGCCCTGCACTCACGGTGAAGCGCTCCCAGGAGCAGCGGATGAAGAGGCGTGTCGAGCAGGCCGTGGCTCAGGGCATCATCCAACCACCGTCGCCTGAGCAGTGGAAGATGATCCTGGCTCGTGCTCCGGCGACTCGCATCTTCGCAGGCGCCGGTTCGGGCAAGACCACGACTCTGGTGCTGCGGGTAGTGTTCATGCTTTGCCATATTGAGATCCCGCGGGAGCAGTTGACCGTCATCTCCTTTACCAAGGCATCCTGTGAAGAGCTGCGCGTTCAGCTCAAACGTGTCCTGGCCTTCTGGGGGGTGCCCCTGGATGACGATTCGGCACGGGAACTGGTACGGACCTTTCACTCGGCCATGGCGCAACTGGCACGTACCGAACTGAGAGCGACGCAGTGGTTCGAGCAGCTGTCAGTCCAGTCAAAAGGTGAGGAAGAGCCGGATAACGGCATGCTGGCTGGCGCCACCCTGAACGAGGGTCAACGGCAACTCCTGTTACAGGCCTACGAGAATTGCTATCGCGAAGAAGCCGGTTTTCGGCGTCGTGTTCACCTACTGCTGGAACTGGCGGCGCCCAATGAAGAGGAGCCACCCGGCACACCGCCCTTGCAGCCCTTCGTACTCAACGGCGAGCGTCAGCCACAGGCGCTGCCCGAGCTCTTCTATGGCCAGGCTTCGTTCGCCGAGACCCTGGGGCTACGGGTCGGCTCGATAAAGAGCAGCCAGCTGGAATGCTCGACCCGGGACCGGATCTTCCTGGAGGCCATGCAACAGTTCTGGCGATACTTCGGCAAGTTGCTGAAGGAGCAGCGGCTGATCACCTTCAATACCGCCTTTGCCGTGCTGACGGATCGCCTGGACAAGAAACCCAGTCGCGCCCTGATTGCCCGCCTGCAGCCCTTCACCCATTTGTTGATCGACGAATTCCAGGACATCTCGCCGCAGATCGTCCTCTGGCTGCAGCAGGTACAGCGCAGACTCGCGGAGGAAAAAGTTGCGCCCTCGCTGATGGCCATTGGTGACGACTGGCAATCCATCTATGGCTGGCGAGGCAGCTCGCCGGAGCTGTTCATCCACTTTGATCGCTGGTTTCCAGGCCAAACGCCCAGCCAGACGCTGATGCTGGGAACCAACTACCGTTCTTCACCGGACATCGTGGCGGATGGTGAACGCATCCTGACCCAGGTGCGCCACAAGCAGCCCAAGAAAACCCAGGCCTTCCGCGTGGCGGATGACGAGGGGCACGGGGTCAAGGTCGTACCGCAATTCGATATCGCTCGCCAGTTGGCGTCGTTGCTGGGCGAGATTGAGGCGCAACGGACTTATGCAGCGGCACGAGAGCGGCCGGAGCGGTGCGCGGTTATGGTGATGAGTCGCCTGAACGCGCCCCTGAAAGCCATCAACGAGCAGTTGGGTCGCCAGCCCGGGGTGCGGACCTGCACCATTCACCGAGCCAAGGGCCTGCAGGCCGAGGTGGCGATCGTGCTGGACGACGGCCAGCCCCAGCAGCCACACCCGCTACGTAATGCCCTCTATGCGGCCAGTGGACATTTCCAGCAGAGTTATGACGACGCCATGGCCGATGAAGCGTTGCGCCTGAGCTATGTGGCGGTAACCCGCGGTGTCAGCCGGGTGCTGTGGTACACCCGGCAACCACGAGGTGCGGCAGCGATCCTGATGAGCTGAGTCGAACGGCGCGGCGAGTGGCGTCGCTCCACACGATTGAGGAGCCTCGGTAGGAAATGATGGCCAGCCCTACGCGTGCCTACCGAAACGCCGTGGCAATCGTCTCGCTCAATACCTGCAGACGTCGGGACTGGGCGGAATCCTCCTCAGACGGAGCCTGCAAGAGCAGAAAGCGTGCTGAGGGCAACGCCGGCAAGGTGTCTTCATCGAGCAGGCGCAGCCCTTGCCCTGCAACGGCGGAAGCATTCAGGCAAGCGATGCCGAGTCCCGCCGTCAGTGCTGCCTGCAGACCTGCCACACCCGAAGCGATATGGCTGACCACATAGGGGATGCCTGCGGCGTCCAGGCGGCTACATGCCAGGCGGTGCAGGGAACACCCCTCCGGCAACAATGCGAGAGGTACCGGTCGCCCTGGCTGCAGCAGATTCGCGTCCAAGGCGCTGATCCAGATCAGTGGCTCCTGGTGCAAGGGCATGACGCTAAGCCGAGGTGCCACCTTCCGCTCGACCTCCAGGCTCATGATGATGGCCAGATCCAGCTCGCCCTCGCGTTGAGCAGCCTCAAGCTCGTCGCTTCTACCTATGCGGGTACGCAAGCGCAGTCCAGGCAGTTGCTGGTGCAGGCGGGCCAACAGGCGCGCCAGATCGACCGGGCGGAAGTAGTCGGTGACGCCCAGACAGGCTTCCCCTTCGAGAGGCATCTCGTGGAGATCGCGCCAGGCCGCGTCGGCCATGGCCAATAGCGGTCTGGCATGGGCCAACAGGCGTTCGCCCGCGGCTGTCGGTCTTACTCCGGCTTTGCTGCGAATCAGCAGGGTTTGACCGGCGCGCTCTTCCAGCTTACGCAGTTGTTCGCTCAAGGCCGATTGAGACAGGCAGCGCAGCGGTACTGTCGCTGAAAGGCTACCCGCGTCAACCGCCATAACTAGCGTGCGGAGTTGCTCAAGATCGAAGCCGAACATAAGCAGCCATTCCAAAAACCGATGGATACCATCTTATCTTCCCGCTTTTCCGTTTCAAACCTGCCAGGCAGAGTGGCGTCTCCACTCCAGGAGAACTGCCATGCCCCACATCACGCTTCATCTTTCTGGCGACCGCGACGAGACCCTCGGCCAACGTGCGGTGCTGCTCATCAACGATCTGGTCAAGCAGTGCCTGGGAAAACGTCCCGAAGACATGGCTACCACCCTTCACTACGTTCCTGACGCGGATTGGTTTCTGGGCGGGCAGTCACTGGCGACGCTTGGCGGCAGCGCCTTTCATCTCGACATCAGCATCACCGACGAGACGAATACCAAGATCGAGAAGGCGCGCTTCCTGCGTGAAGTGCAGGCCGCTATGGCGACGCTCAGGCCTGACCTGCACGACCTTTGCTATGTGCATCTCATCGATGCGCGCGCGGCGGCCTATGGCTTTGGCGGCCGCAGTCAGGAATGGCGACACCAGCAAGCCGGCGTCTGATGCCTGGGCTGGCCGCCGCCCTCCCCGTGGGCGGCGGCCGCTCCGACCTCTACTCGATCACGTCGAAGTCCTTGAGATGCTCTTCGGACAGCTCCAGGCCCAGGCCGGGTTTGTCGTCGTCCAGTTGCAGGTAGCCACCGACCGGCTGGGGTTCGCCCTTGAACACGTAGTAGAAGAGCTCATTGCCCACCTCCACGTCGAACACCGGGAAGAACTCGGCCATGGGCGAGGCGGTGCTGGCCATGGTCAGGTGGTAGTTGTGCATCTGGCCGGCATGGGGGATGACCGGGACCGACCAGGCCTCCGCCAGGGCGTTGATCTTGCGTGCGGCGGTGATGCCGCCGACGCGGTTGGTGTCGTATTGGATGACGTCCACGGCGCGGCGTTCGAGCAGGTCCTTGAAGCCATAGGAGGTGAATTCGTGCTCGCCGCCGGAGATGGGCATGAGGCCCATCTTCTTGAGTTCGACGTAGCCTTCGATGTCGTCGGCGATGACCGGCTCTTCCAGCCAACGCGGCTCGAATTCGACCAGCTTGGGCAGCATGCGGCGGGCGTATTCCAGGGTCCAGCCCATGTAGCACTCCAGCATGATGTCGACGTCCGGGCCGGCCAGTTCACGCAGGGCGCGTACCTGCTCGATGTTGCGCCGCATGCCGGCTGGACCGTCCTTGGGGCCGTAGCCGAATCTCATCTTGAGGGCGTCGAAGCCTTGGTTGAGATAGCCCTGGGCCTCTTCCAGGAACAGATCCAGGTTGTCGTTGGCGTAGAGCTTGGAGGCGTAGCAGGGAATCTTTTCCTTGGTGCGGCCGCCCAGCAGCTTGAACACGGGTTTGTTCACCGCCTTGCCCATTAGGTCCCAGAGCGCCAGGTCGACCGCGGAGATGGCGGCCATGCCGATGCCCTTGCGGCCCCAGGCGTGGGTGCGGCGGTACATCTTCTGCCAGAGGTATTCGTTATCGAAGGGATCCTGGCCCATGACGATGGGGGTGAGGTACAGGTCGATGATCTCCTTGGCCACCCGCGGTGCCAGGGCGCAGTTGCCCAGGCCGACCAGGCCGCTGTCGGTCTCGATCTCCACCACCAGCCAGCCGTGGAAGCGGAAGGAGCCCATCGCGTCGCCGCGCTCATAGAGGATGTCGGTGGCATTGGTACAGAAATGGGCCTGGGGCGGGACGACCTTGCCTTTCCATTCGAAGACGCGGGTGCGGACGCTGGTGATTTTCATGAAGGGTTTCCTTTTTCGAGCATGAGTCAGGCCTGCCGGCCACAGGGGCCGGTTCGGCGGATTCGGGAAGCGCCTGGGGCGCCTCGGTAGCTATCAGTGGCGGGACGCGCTCAGGCGACAGGCGATCTCGAAGGCCTGGCGGGTCGCGCCGACATTGGCGCGCCCCTGGCCGGCGATGTCGAAGGCGGTGCCGTGGGCCGGCGTGGCGATGGGAATGGGCAGCCCGCCCTGGACCGTCACGCCGCGGGAGAAGCCCATCAGCTTGATCGCGATCTGGCCCTGGTCGTGGTACATCGTGACCACGGCGTCGAAGGCGCGGGCATCGCCCTGGACCTTGAGAAAGATGGTGTCGGCCGGATAGGGACCGTCGGCGGCGATACCCAGCGCCTTGGCCCGCTCCACCGCCGGACCGATCAGGTCCAGCTCTTCACGGCCGAAGCTGCCGTTGTCGCCATTGTGCGGATTGAGGCCGCAGACGCCGATGCGTGGCCGCGTCAGGCCGCTGCGCTTGAGTTCATTGTCGATCAGTTGGATGGCCTCGATCACCCGCTCCTGGCTGAGCAGGCCGGGGACGTCCTTGAGGGCGACGTGGGAGGTCACCCGTGAGGTCCAGAGATCGTCCAGCACGTTGAATTCGCAGAATGGCCCCGTGTAGCCCAGGTGCTCGGCGAACCAGTGCAGTTCGTCGTTGTGGCCCAGGCCGGCCAGATGCAGTGAGGTCTTGTTCAGCGGACCGAAGAGAATGGCATCGGTATGGCCGGCCTGGGTCAGGTCGAGGGCGATGGCCAGGGTGTCCAGGCTGTAGCGCCCGCCGACCACGCTGGCTTGGCTGCGCGGAAAGCGACCCTCGGCTGCGCCACGGTAGGCGTACAGCAGGGGTACGTCGTCCCGAAAGTCGAGGGCGTCCAGGCTGTCGATGCGCCGATAGGGAAATTCGCAGCCTGCGATGCGCATGCCGGCGCGGGCTTCGTCCTCGTCGGCGATCAGCACCACGCGGGCACGGCTGCGTACCGCGGGATCGGCCAGCAGGCGGGCGATGAGTTCGGGGCCGATGCCGGCGGGATCGCCCAGCACCATGGCCAGGCGGGGAAACGTGGGATTGCTCATGCGGAGGTCCTCAGAGGAATGTCCAGACGAAGGGTGTCGGCCACCGGGCGGTACAGGCGCTGGGCGGTGTCGTGGAAAAGTTGGCGCTGGGCCGTGAAGGGCAGCTCGGCCACCAGGCGCTTGAAGCCGCCGATGATGGTGTCGTAGCTGCCGCACAGGCGATCCACCGGAAAGTTGCTGGCGAACATGGCCCGTTCGGGGCCGAAGACGGCGATGGCCTCGCGGACGATCCAGGCGTTGTCATCGGCGCGCCAGGGCTGGCCGGCGAGACCCAGGCCGGAGATCTTCAGCGCCACGTTGGGCCACTCGGCGAGCCGAGCCAGGGCAGCGCGCCAGGCGGCCAGTCCCTCGGGGCTGCGATCGAAGGGTAGCCCCGTGTGGTTCAGGATCAGTTGGGTGGCCGGGAAATCCCGGGCCAGGCGGCAAGCTTCGTCGAGATTCCACCAGGGCGTCTGCAGGTCGAAATGCAGGCCGTGGCGCTGCAACTCGGCATAGCCGCGCCGCCAGCGCTCGTCGCTCATCAGGGTGCGCTGGCTGCCCAGCTCGTCGGGACGGGTGGGGCCGCCGGGCTTGTGGCGCACGCTACGAGTGCGCTCAAAGGCAGCCTGGGCGGCGAGCAGTTCGACGGCGTCCTCGGCGTCCAGCCAGGCCTGGGCGACCACGGCATTGGGTACGCCATAACGGCGGGCCAGCTCATGGATGTAGCGGGTCTCGCCCAAGGGATCACGCGGATCCCATTCGGTTTCGACGTAGACGGTCTGGACCACGTTGTGCCCGGCCGCATCCGCGAAGTACTGCTTGGGTAGGTAGTCGCCCTTGATGGCGCTGTAGTCACCGTAACGAAAGGGAATGGTCTCCGTGCCGGACAGCCAGGGATGGAAGTTACGTCGAGGCTCCCAGAAGTGGTGGTGGGCATCGACGATGGGGCCGTGGTAGAGCTCAGTCATGCGGCACCTCCCGTGCGTCCAGGGCGATCAGCAGGGTGCCGAGGATGAACAGGCCGGAGCAGAGGGCGAAGAAGCCCAGTACGGCCGGATAGCCACCCAGGTGCTGCAGCAACAGACCGACCAGGATGGGGACGGCGATGCCGCCGAGGCTACCCGCCAGGTTCATCACCCCGCCGATCAGGCCGACGCGTGCCGGCGCCGCCAGCAATGCCGGGAAGCTCCAGTAGAGACTGCCCCACATGAGGAAGAAGGCAGTGAGCGACAGGAGCGCCACAGCGGCGTAGGGATCGGTGAGCCGTGGCAGCAACAGGAAGGCGACCAGGGCCACCAGCCCGGAGCAGGACAGCAGCCCCTTGGCGGCGAGGCCACGGCGTACGCCCTTGCGCACCAGGAGGTCGCAGAGAAAACCGCCGACCAGCGAGCCGGCCGCACCACAGAGGAAGATGACGAAGGTGGCCGCGCCTATGCCCTTGATGTCGAAGCCGCGGGCCTGGGCGAGGTAGCTGGGGCCCCAGGTCAGCAGGCCGAAGAAGACCATGGCCCAGCTGGCGCGACCGATGAGGATGCCAGCCAGGGAACGGCGGGCGATCCCAAGTCCACGGGCTCCAGCCTTGGCCGCCTGGGCCACGGAGGTGGTGCGCCCTTCGTTGATCCGTGCCAACTCGGCAGCGTTGACGCCTGGGTGGGTCGCAGGGTCGTCTCTCAGATAGCGCCAGGCGAGCCAGGCCATGGCCAGGGTGGCGATGCCGGCGATAAAGAAGGCGGTACGCCAGGAACCGAAGACGGCGATCAGGTAGGCGATCAGCAGGCCGCCCAGGGCCACGCCCAAGGGACCACCGCAATCCATCAGGACAGCACCGCGCCCGCGTTCGCTGGACGCCAGCCAGAGCGAATTGAGCTTGCCTCCGGCCGGGAACAGCGGCGCCTCGGCGGCGCCCAGGGCGACCCGGGCGAAGATCAGCGACAGACCGCCGGTGGCGAAGGCGGCCAGGGTCTGGAAAACGCCCCAGAGGCCGGTGGACCAGCCGATGACCCGGCGCGGGCCATAGCGGTCGATCAGCCAGCCACCGGGAATCTGCAAGAGCGCATAGGCCCAGAAGAAGCTGCTGAGGATCAGCCCTTGAATAGCCGGCGTGAGCTGGAATTCACGGGCGATGGTGGGCATGGCGATGGACAGGGAGACGCGGTCCACCAGGTTGATGACGGTGAGGCCGAAGATGATGGCGAAGATGCGCCAGCGCACACGGGAGGCGCGCAGGGCCGTGGGTACGGCGGCGGCGTCCTCTAGGCGGGTGGAACGGGATGTAGAGAGCATGGCGTGACCCCTGGATTATTGTTATGGGCGTTCAGCAGCCGGCTGGCGAGATGGACTATCGGGCGTTGGGTCGATAACCGTCTAATCAAATCTGCGCATAGGTGTATAGCCGCAGGATATAGGTCCAGCGCACCTCTTCGCTGCAGCCCTTGCACCGCGGGCTCCACCGCGAAGCGCGGCGAAAGACATAACCCCAGGCTATCGGTGCATGCCTTTTTTTGAGTGGTCAGGAGTGGCGGAGGCTGCGCACACTCGGCCCACCCAAAACAACGACAAGAAAGAGGTAATCTATGCGCAGCACCACTCTGCTCGCCGCTCTCCCCCTGTGCCTCACCGTCCTGGCCGCCCCCTTCGCCCAGGCCGCCTGGCAGCCGGACAGCAAGGTGGAAATCGTGGTCGCCGGTGGCCCCGGCGGCGGCACCGACCAGCTCGGCCGGCTGATCCAGTCGATCATCACCCAGCACCGGTTGCTCGACGCCAGTACCGTGGTGATGAACAAGGGCGGCGGCAATGGCGCCGAAGCCTTTCTGGAGATGAAGCTGGCCAAGGGCGAGGCGGACAAGATCGTCATCGCCACCAACAACGTCTATCTGCTGCCGCTGACCGCCAAGCTCGGCTACCAACTCGCCGATCTCACCCCGGTGGCCGCTATCGCCGAGGATGACTTCATCCTCTGGAGCTATGCCGATGCGCCCTGGAAGGACGCCCGCGGCTACATCGATGCGATCAAGCAGGATCCGGCCGGCAAGCGCATGGGCGGCAGCCAATCCAAGGATGTCGACCAGACCCTGACCCTGCTGCTCAATCGCACCGAGGGCACCAAGCTCACCTACATTCCTTTCAAGAGTGGCAGCGAGGCGGCGACCCAACTGGCCGGCAAGCACATCACCTCCAACGTCAACAATCCCAGCGAAAGCCTGAGCCAGTGGCGCGGTGGGCAGGTGGTGCCGCTCTGCGTGTTCAGCCAGGCGCGCATGGCCTACACCGCCAAGGTCACCGAGACCCAGGCCTGGTCCGACGTGCCCACCTGCAAGGAGCAGGGCCTGGGCATCGACCAGTACCGTTTCCCGCGCACGGTGCTGTTGCCGGGTGGGGTCAGCGAGGAGCAGCGCGCCTTCTATGTCGAGCTGCTGCGCAAGGTGAGCCAGACGCCGGAGTTCAAGGCCTACATCGAGCGCAATGCCCTGGTACCGACCTTCCTCGAAGGGCAGGCGCTGCAGGACTACATCGCCCAGGACACCGCCCGGGTCACCCCGGTGTTCGAGGACGCGGGCTGGCTCAAGCGCTGATCGGCGCACCGACACAGGAGAGACGGCCATGGCCGGAGATTCCCTGATCACCACCCGCTGGGTGGAACTGGGCCTGGCGGCGTTCACTGCCGGCCTCGGTGGCATCGTGATGGTCGGCAGTCTGGGACAGGGTATCGGCTGGGGTGATGCCGGCCCCGAGCCGGGGTACTTCCCGTTCTATATCGGCCTGTTGTTGACCCTGGCCAGTCTGGCCACGGCGTTGCAAACCCTGTGGCGCTGGCAGGCGCTGCGCACGACCTTCGTCGAGCGCGCCGCCTTCGGCCAGGTGCTACGGGTATTCCTGCCGATGCTGGCCTTCGTGGTCGCCCTGCCCCTGCTGGGCCTCTATCTGACGGCCTTCCTGTTCATCGCCTGGTTCATGGCGCGGGATCGTCAGCGGCAAAGGCGCTACGGCGCGCTGCAGATCCTCGCCATCGCCGGCGGGGTCAGCCTGGCCAGCTACCTGATCTTCGCCCTCTGGTTCAAGGTCCCGCTGGACGCTGGGCCCCTGGCCGACCTCGCCCGCCTGCTGAGGACCCTGTCATGAGCGAATTCGATTCCCTGATGCACGGGATGGGGCTGATCCTGTCCATCCATCACATCGCCCTGATGGTGATCGGCGTGCTGCTCGGCATCCTGGTCGGCGTCCTGCCCGGCCTGGGCGCGCCCAATGGCGTCGCCTTGCTGCTGCCGCTGACCTTCACCATGAGCCCGACCTCGGCCATCATCCTGCTCTCCTGCATGTACTGGGGTGCGCTGTTCGGCGGCTCCATCACCTCGATCCTGTTCAACATCCCGGGCGAGC
>Ga0157371_10005614_pt1 | contig 10548 bp, 14 predicted proteins | sample C45metaG_FD_113462 | JGI IMG/M metagenome (GOLD analysis project Ga0157371, IMG submission 113462) | Corn rhizosphere microbial communities from Kellogg Biological Station, Michigan, USA - C4-5 metaG | ecosystem: Host-associated > Plants > Roots > Rhizosphere > Soil | place: USA: Michigan... | reverse complement strand
CGCGATGCCGGCGGTCAGGGTAAGCTGGAAATTCTGCGACCACAGGGTGAGGCCGTAGGTCGCGGCGCCGAGCCCGACCGTCGCCAGCGCCGCGCCGCCGGCGTCGAGGCGGGCCTGCCCGGGTTCTTTCACTTCCGCGACCCTGGCCAGGGCAATGGCGATTGCCGCGACGACGAACGGCAGGTTGATGTAGAAAATGCTGTGCCAGCCGGCATGGGCGACAAGCCAGCCGCCGACCAGGGGCGCGATTGCGGCGGCGATGGCACCGGCCGCGGCCCAGATGCCGATCGCCCGGCCGCGCGCTTCGCCGGTGTAGGCTCCGTTCAATAAAGCGAGGCTGTTGGGCAGCAGCAGTCCCGCGCCGATCCCTTGCAAGGCGCGTCCCGCCAGCAAGGGTTCGAGCGACGCGCTGAGCGCGCACGCGAGCGAGCCGGCGCCGAACAAGGCGGTGCCGATCACCAGCCAGCGCCGCCGCCCCTGATGGTCGCCGAGTGATCCGCCGAGCAGGATCAGCGCGGCCAGCGGCAACGTGTAGATGTTGACCACCCACTGGACCGCCACGGCGTCGGCGCCGGTCCCGGAGCGGATCGCCGGTAGGGCGACGTTGAGGATCGACCCGTCGATGAAGCTCAGCGACGAGGCTGCGACCGCCATGACGAGGGTCCAGCCGGGGTGGGTAGTTTGTTTAGGGGCTTTACTCACAAATCGTCATTGCGAGCACAGCGAAGCAATCCAGGCGGTGTCTGGATTGCCGCGTCGCCTCCGGCTCCTCGCAATGACGGAACACTCAACCGACCTTCTGCCCAATCGCCGCTTCGACCATCTTGCGCCATGTGTCGCTGTCGCCAGCCGCCGCCATTGCTTCATCGGGCTCGCGCGCGGTGTGCAGCACCGCCAGCGCCTGGTTGATATGCTCGCGCCAGGTGGCATCGACCTCGTCGGCGGCTGACGGGTCGTCGCCTTCCGCATTGCTGCTGAGCTTGGCGCCGGCCAGCACACGGGCGACGCGTTCGACCAGCGGGCGAGTGGATTCGGGCATGTTTGTCCTCCCTGTTTCCAGGCTCAACCCGCCTGCGGGCGTTTGGGTTCAAGGAAGCGTTTCAAGGCGCGCCGGGCGGCCAGCACCAGCCACAGCGACAGGATCACCAGGATGACGGCGATCAGCGCCGCCGCGACCGGGTTGGCGATCGCGAGCCCGAGCAACCCGACGGTCGCCACATCTTCGCCGGTCGAGACGACGACGTTGGAAAAGGGCTCGGGGCTGGCGTTGACCAACGCCCGCGCGCCCGCCTTGCCGGCATGGGCGACCAGCGCCGCGCCGCCGCCGAGAAGGAAGCTGCCGACCTGCCACGCCGGGTCGCCGCCGTCGATGATCGCCATCGACAGCAAGGCGCCGCCGACCGGCCGGATGACGGAGTGGACCGTGTCCCACGCGCTATCGACCCAGGCGATCTTGTCGGCGAAAAATTCCGCGACCGTGCCGAGCGCGGCAATTCCGATCACCCAATTGTTCGCGAGTACGTCGAGCGCATGCAATTGGTCGGGCAGGGGCACCCAGCCGAACTTCATCGCCAGCCCGGTCACCAAGGTCACCAGATAGAGCCGCCATCCGGCGAGCAGGCTGACCGTCGAGGCCAGCGCGACGAGCTGGACGGCGGACATCAACTGACGGCCTGCCGCCATTCATGGGTGTCGGTGAATTGCTCAAAATGGGTCATGCGCCCATCCTCGACGGTGGCGAGATGCGCGAACCGCGTTTCCAGCGGGCCGTTGCCGGTGCTCCCGCGATAAAAGCCGAGGCCGATTGCCTGGTTTTCGCCGACCGGCAGGATTTCATCGGGGATCGCGGTGAAGCTCTGCACATCCCGGCCGATTGGGCCGAAGACGTTTTCGGCGACTTCGCCGAGGCCGTGGTAGACCCCGCCGTAGGGACCGCCGGACGCTTCCACCCAGTGAGTGTCGCCGATCAGCCGCCCGAGCGCCTCGCCATCGCCAGCGGCAAAGGCATCGTATACTTCGCGCAGGACCTTGGTCGCTTCAGTCATCGTCTTCCCCCCCGTTCCTTACAAAACCTCGAACAGCCCCGCCGCGCCCATGCCGCCGCCGACGCACATGGTGACGACGACATGTTTGACGCCACGGCGCTTACCTTCGATCAGCGCGTGGCCGGTCATCCGCGCGCCGCTCATTCCGTAGGGATGGCCGATCGAGATCGAGCCGCCATCGACGTTGAGGCGGTCTTCGGGAATTCCGAGTTGCTCGGCGCTGTAGATGACCTGCACCGCGAAGGCTTCGTTCAACTCCCACAGGCCGATGTCGTCGACCGCAAGGTCGAAGCGCGTGAGCAATTTGCGCACCGCATCGATCGGGCCGATGCCCATTTCGTCAGGTTCGGTGCCCGCCACGGCCATGCCGATATAACGGCCCATCGGCGCAAGCCCGCGGCGTGACGCTTCGTCCGCCTCCATAAGGATCGCCGCCGAGCTCCCGTCGCTCAACTGGCTGGCGTTGCCGGCGGTAATCGACGTGTCGGGGCCGAGCACCGGGTTGAGGCCGGACAAGCCCTCCAGCGTGGTGTCGGCGCGGTTGCCCTCGTCCTTCGCCAGCGTGATCTCCTTTTGCGAAACCTCGCCTGTTTCCCTGTTGGTGACGTTCATCGTCGTGGTCACGGGCACGATCTCGCCGTCGAAGCGGCCGGCGGCCTGGGCGGCGGCGGTGCGCTGCTGGCTCTTCAGCGCATATTCGTCCTGCCGTTCGCGGCTGATGCCGTAGCGGCGGGCGACCGTCTCGGCGGTCTGCAGCATAGGCATGTAGACATGCTTGTGCATCGCCATCAGCGACGGGTCCGGCGCGATCCGCATCTCGGTCGTCTGGACCATGCTGATCGAATCCTGCCCGCCGGCGGCGACCACCTCCATCTTGTCGACGATGATCTGCTTGGCGGCGGTGGCGATCGCCATCAGGCCGGACGAACATTGGCGGTCGATGGTCATGCCCGAAACGCCGACCGGGCAACCGGCGCGAAGCGCGACCTGGCGGCCGATGTTGCCGAATTGCGTGCCCTGGGTCAGCACCGCGCCCCACACGACATCGTCGATCTCGCCAGGATCGATCTTCGCGCGCTCGATCGCCGCCTTCAATGAGAAGGAGCCGAGCGTCGGCCCCGGCGTCGCATTGAACGCCCCCTTGTAGGCGCGGCCGATCGGCGTCCGGGCGGTCGAAACGATCACGGCGTCACGCATGCATTTGCTCCATCACAAGAAAATCATCGTCAACCACAAGGCGGTCAGCGCGGGCTTGTCCTGACCCTCGATCTCGACCGCCACGCGGTGGCGCATCAGCAGCCTTTCCGCCGCTTTCTCCTCGACCGAGTCAAGCGTGAAGCGGCCGCGCACCCGGCTGCCTGATCGGACCGGGGCGAGGAAGCGCACCTGCTCGAGCCCGTAATTGACCGCCATCTTGAGGCCATCGGGAAGCAGCATCGCCTCTGCGCCCATGCGGGAGAGGAGGGACAAGGTGAGGAAGCCGTGGGCAATCGTGCCGCCGAACGGCGTCGCCGCCGCGGCTTCCGGGTCGATGTGGATGAACTGCCGGTCCTCGGTCGCTTCGGCGAACGCATCGATGCGCGGCTGGGCGATTTCGATCCACGAGGAAACGCCAGTTTCCGTGCCGGCGCGCGCGCGGATTTCGTCGAGACTGGCGAGCGGCATGAACTTTGTGTAGCGAGCCGCGCAGTTCGAGCAACCGGTGAAGGAGTGATCCCGTGATCTTTCACATCTCGATCGCCGCCGACGATCCCAGGCGCACCGCGACGATGTTCGCCGAGCTGTGGCGCGGCGAGGCTTTCCCGTTCCCGATGGTCGGTAAAGGAAGCTGGGTCGCCCACGCCGGCGACGACCGCCGCTCGACGATCGAAGTCTATCCGCGCGACCTTGCCTTTTATCCCAGCGACGGCGCCGGCGAGGAACGCGATGAGCCGGTGTCCCGCAACGGCCCGTTCCATGCGGCGGTCGCGACCCCGCTCAGCATCGAGGAGGTCGAGGAGATCGGCCGCCGCTATGGCTGCCACACCAGCCTGTGCAACCGCGGCCCATTCCGGGTCATCGAATTGTGGGTCGACAATGCGCAGATGGTGGAAATGCTCACCCCGGCGATGCAGGCCGAATATCAGGGCTCGATCACCGTCGAGAATTGGAAGGCGATGCTTGCCCAGCGCGGCATCGCGGCCGACGGTCAGCCCTTGACGGGAGAGGCCGGCGCCGCCGCGGCGTAGGGCATGATCATCGTGCCGTCGGGCGCGGCGGTGAAAGTCGTCTGGGTCGGATAGGCGAATTGGAGGCCATGCTCCTGGAACGAACGGAGCACCGCGAGCGCGACCGCGGTGCGGTCGGCGGCCACTTTGTTGACGTCGGTCGTGCGGCTGTCGAAGTGCAATTCGAAATCGATGCTCGACGGGCCGAAGCCGAGGATCGCGCAGCGCACGAACGTGCAGCCCTTGCGGGATTCGACCGCGCCCTTGGCGAGGGACGTAACCTTCTCCAGATCATCCGGCGGTGTCTGGTAGATTAGCCCAAACGGCAATTGCGAGCGGCGCGATCGGCCGCCGGCGAAATTGCGGATTTCCTGCTCGAGCAACTTGGTGTTGGCCATGACGACCGATTCGCCGCTGACCGAGCGCAGGCGCGTGGTCTTGAGGCCGATGCGGTCGACCGTGCCGGTGGTCGGCCCGAACTGGATGACATCGCCGCGGCGAAACGGCTTGTCGAACAGGATCGAAAGCGCCGCGAAAAGGTCGGAGAATATGCCTTGCGCGGCAAGGCCGATGGCGATGCCGCCAATGCCCAGGCCCGCGACCAAGGCGGTGACGTTGACGCCGAGGTTGTCGAGGATGACGATGAAGGCAATCGCGAACAGGGTGACGCTGACCAGCACGCGGATGATCGCGGTGGCATTGCCGAGCGCCGAAGCGGCCTCGTCTTCGCCGGTCTTGCGGGCGATGATCGCGAGGATCAGCTCGCGCGCCCAGATCGCGCCCTGGACGGCGAAGGTCACGGTAAAGGCAATGTCGACAAGATGCTGCGCGCGAGCCGGCGGCTGGGCGTAGGACGCGACGATGTCGAGCGCTGCGACGACCATGAACATGATCGAGGTGCGCGCCAGCACCCGGCCGATGACGCTGCGCCAGCCGAAATGCTCGTGCCCGAGCTCGCCCGCGACCATGCGCTGGCCGACGTAGCGAAGCACGATCATGACCGCGACGATGCCGGCGGCGACGAGGCCGCCGACGATCACTTCATGACGATTGGCGAACACCCATTCGAGGAAGCTCTGAGTATTGCGGATGGGGACGATCGCCGGATGCATCGCTGGCGGTCTTGGCGGCGGCGGCGGCGCAAGGTCAAGCCTTGCGCTTGCGCCGCGGCCGCTTCGCCAGATATTTGAGCAGCGCGACCTCCGCCGAAGACAAATGCTTGCGCGCGCGGGGGCGGTCCTGCCCGTCCAGGGGATCGCGGGGGTCTTCCTTGATCGCCTCGACCAGGCGCGGATGGACATAGGCCTTGCGGCTCATCGCCACCGTGTTGCCGAGCGCCTCGGCGACCGGCTCGATCACCGTCTTGACGCTGATCCGCGCCGATTCCGCTTTTTTCAGCAGCTGGTCCATGGCGATCACGCTCGCGCCCCAGGTGCGGAAGTCCTTGGCGGTGAAGTCCTCGCCGGTTGCGTCCTTGATATAGCCGTTGACGTCGCTCGAGGTGACCGGCTGCGGCTCGCCGTCGCCGTTTACATATTGGAACAGCATCTGGCCGGGCAGGTCCTGGCAGCGCTTGACGACGCGCTTCAAATTGCCGTCGGTGATGTTCACTTCGTGGACGATGCCGTGCTTGCCGGCGAAGCGCATGGCGAGGTGGCGTCCCTTGCGGCGGAGATGGCGCATGCGCAACGTCGTCGCGCCGAAGCTCTTGTTGTCCTTGGCATATTGTTCGTTGCCGACGCGGATATGCTCGGTGTCGAGCAGGCGCACGACGGCTGCGAGCACGGTGTCTCGCTGCATCTTGCGCCGCTTCAAATCCTTGTCGATCCGGCGCCGCAGCTTGGGCAGCGCCTTGCCGAAGGCGCGGAGGCTGTCGAACTTGGCCTTGTCGCGCTTGCCGCGATAGTCGGGGTGGTAGCGATATTGCTTGCGCCCCCTGGCGTCGACGCCAGTCGCCTGCAAATGGCCGTCGGGATCGGTGCAGAACCAGGCGTCGACATAGGCCGGCGGCAGCCCAACCGCGTTGAGCCGGTCGATTGCGTCGCGGTCGGTGACGCGCTCGCCATCCGCGCCGAAATAGGTCCAGTGCGAGCCCTGGCGCTTGCGGGTGATGCCCGGTTCTGAATCACTGCTGTGGCGAAGCATGGTCGTTGCGCATCCGGGCCAGTCGAAACATAGACCCGCTTAAGCGAGTTACCCCGGTGCCGGTTCCTGCATGCCGGTGAAATAATGAAAAGGATGTCGCAATGCCCGCCATCGCGAAGTCGAACGTGCTGATTGTCGCCACCGACGGGTTCGAGGAATCGGAGCTGTTCGGCCCGCGCGAAATCCTTCTCGCGATGGGGGCCCAGGTGAAGCTCGCGTCGCTCGGCCGCGAAGACATCCAGGGCACCGTGCATGACGAACCGGGCAAGGCGATTGCGCCCGACATGCTGGTGGGCGAGGCGTCGGCGGCGGATTACGATGCGCTGATCCTTCCCGGCGGGGTGCGCAATCCCGATGCGCTGCGCACGCACCAATCGGTCATCGACCTGATCAAGGATTTCGCGTCGGCGGGAAAGCCAGTCGCGGCGATTTGCCACGGGCCGTGGCTGCTGGTCGAAGCCGACCTGCTCCGGAGCCGCACCGCGACCAGCTGGCCGTCGATCCGCACCGACTTGCGCAATGCCGGGGCCAATGTCGTCGACCAGCCCGCGGTGGTCGACGCCAATATCCTGACCAGCCGCAACCCCGACGATGTCGAGGCATTCACCCAGGCGCTGGTGGAAATGATCGAAAGCGGTGTGGCGCGGGATACGAAGGAAAGCGCGCTGGCCAGCTAACCGGCTGGCAAGGATTTGCCGTTATGGCGGCGCCATGCACGCGATCCGGGCCCGACAGATTGAATCGACGGTCGTCGCCGCCGCCTCGGCTTTGTTTGCGGCAGCGGTCGCCTTCGCCTGCCTATCGCTCGCCAGGGCCCTGGCGAACCTCGCGCCGGTTTCGCTCGGCGCGCTAACCGCGGCGTGCGCCCTGCTGGCGTTCGTTGCTTGCCGGCAAATGCTGGCCGCGATCGACGGTGCGCCGCCGACCTATTCGGTCAATCCGTTCGACGTCAGCGAAATAGAGCCGATGCCGGCCGGGGAAGAACTTGTCCTGACCGACGCCGACCGGGTCGATCCGGCGCCGCTCGAGCTCGACGACGTTCTTGCCGAGCTGCCGGCGGATTCGCGGGTGGTGCGCCTGTTCGACCCGCGCTCCATGCCCACGCCGGGCCAGCTTCGCGCGCGGATCGACGACCATCTGCGCGGAGCCAAAGAACCGGTCCCGGCCCCGGATGCCTCGCAGGATCTGTTCGACGCGCTCGCCGAATTGCGCCGCTCGCTGCGCTAATCCGCGCTGATCGTCAGCGCTTCGACGGAAAGGCAGGTCGATCCGTCGAGCGCGAATTGCGGCGTGGCCGCGATGATGATGTCGGCGACGACGATGCCGGGGATACTGAATTCCGCTTCCTCCAGCCCGTCGCACAGCCGCCTGGCAATAGCCCGCGAGTCTGGGGCAGGGATGCGAAGATCGAGCGCGTGCCGCTCGCCGTTGAAGGTCAGCGAGCGCCAGTCGGTCGAGACCGCGTCGGTAAGCAAAATCCTATCTCGTCGCACCCCGGCGCGGGCAACCAGCGCGCGGAGCAAGGCGGCGGCGGCGGGCGACATCGGAAGCCTTGTCATCGCCCGCCCTCCATATAGGATAGGACTCGCGCGACCGTCCCCGGCCGCGGGTCGCGGCCGTTCCTCAAATCGAAAACGAAGCGCGGGTCGCCGACGACTTCCCGTCCAAAACGGGTCGGTGCCGTATCGTTCTGACGCAAAAATTTTTCTATTTCCCTGAGCAAATGCACTTGTGATTCCTTACGGTCGAAACGACTCGGCTGCTCCTTACTTTCCAACGCATTTCCTACTTGTCTAGGCACTTACCTATCACTAAGAGGCAATTAATGATGAACGACCCGCGGCAGATCCTTGAGCGCCTGTGCGAGGAGCGCGGCGAGGATTTTGCCGGCCTGTCGCGGATGCTCGGGCGCAACGCCGCTTATGTGCAGCAATATGTCCGGCGCGGCGTTCCCAAGCAGCTCAAGGAGGAGGAGCGGCGCAAGCTCGCCCGTTATTTCTCGGTGTCGGAGACCCTTCTGGGCGGACCGGCCGATGAGCGCTTCGGCGACACCGGCCTGGTCGCGATCAAGCGCCACCCGGTTTCGGTCTCGGCTGGCCCGGGCGCCATCGTCAACGAAGAGCTCGGCAAGCCTTATTTCGGGTTCGACGAGCGCTGGCTGAAAAACCTGACCGCGTCCGGCCCCGCCAGCCTCTCGATCGTCCGGGTCGAGGGGGATTCGATGGCGCCGACCTTGAACAGCGGCGACGATCTGCTGGTCGATCTGGGCGACAGCTCCGAACGGATGCGCGACGGCATCTATGTGCTTCGCATCGACGATGTGGTGGTGGTGAAACGCATCGCGATGAAGCCGATGGGCCGGCGCTTCACGGTGCAGTCCGACAATCCCGCTTATCCCGACTGGCCCGATTGCGGCGCCGACGACATCCATTGCATCGGCCGGGTCGTCTGGGCCGGCCGAAGGGTCGTCTGAGCCTCAGCCTTTACGGCGGTCGGCCAGCCACACCAGGACAGCGAGCGCGGCGCCGGCCGCAGTGCCGATCAACACGCCCGCCATCGGGTTGCGCAGGGCCACTCCGGCGAGGAAGCCGCCGAGGATGAACAGGGTGAGGAAGCAGCCGCCAGCTCTGGCATTGGGTCGAACCATCGCCGCGCCATGCCAGAGCGAGGGCACTGGCGCCACCGCCCCATTTGAAAAGATGGTCAACGCATCGTTGACGACGTTCGTCCGCACCGCCGCAACCGGCCTTGCGCTATGGCGAGGCATGGACAGCCCTTTCATCCACGGCCGGGTGGCTTTGGCCGATGCCGCCGATTTGCTCGAACGGTTCGGCGACGACGCCGGCTTCGAGGCCGCGGCGCGTGCCGAACAGAGCCGCAATAACGGCAATGTCCTGCGCTTTTGCCATTGGCGGCAAATCGAGCGGGTGATCGCCACGCTGGCCAGCGACGAAGTGCGCGGATCAATCCACTAAACGCCGCGATTCCAACGCGATACGCCAAATCTGGAACGAGTCCGGCGCGCCGCTTTGCTACTGGCGCCACTGTTGCGGCGCGGCTAGGCTCCCGCGGGATGCGAGGCCGGGGTTCACGTCGATTTGCCGCGCGGCTGCTGGGCGCGGCCGCCCTTGGCGCATTGCTCCCCGCTCCGTTGCTCGCCCAGGCGGTTCCGCAGCCGCCGCCGCCGACCGCCGAGCCCGCCACGCTCGACCCGTCCGCGCCGATGGCGCCCCTGCCCGACCTCGGCGTCGACTGGCCCGACCTCAACGCCGCGGATTCGGTTCCGCCGCCGGCGCCCCCGGGCGCGCAGCAAGCGACCGCGCCGGCCAAGGGCAAGGCGACGATCGACAATGCGACCAACGAAATCCGTTACACGGTCGAGATCGACGGGCTCGAGGCGATCGGCGATTCCGCCGAGCTGATCGCGGCTTTCCGCAAGCAATCCGCGCTCGAGGCGGACCGCAAGAAGCCGGCCAACGCCGCGCAGGTCGGACGGCGCAGCGAAGCCGATGCCGACCTCCTCACCGAGCTTTTGCGCAGCCAGGGCTATTACGATGCGATGGTCGAGCCCCGGATCGAGGGAAGCGGCAACCAACTGGTCGTCGTCCTCGCCGCCGATTCCGGCCAGCAATATCGCTTTGCGTCGGTGGAATTGCCCGGTCTCGACGCGGCCGGGGCCGATGCCGCCAGGCTGCGCGAAGTCTTCGCCGTCAAGGAAGGCGATCCGGTCATCGCCGCCGACGTCATTGCCGCCGGGGTGGCGCTGACCCACACGCTCGGCGAGGAAGGTTTTGCCAGCGCCAAAATCGGCGAGCAGGACATCGTCGTCAATCACCAGACCCACCTTGCGACCTTGAGCCTGCCGGTCGATCCGGGGCCTGTCGCGCGCTTTGGCGCCATCAGGGTCAGCGGGGCGCCGCCGTTCAGCGCGCACCACGTCGGAATCATCGCCCGTTTCCATCCCGGCGACCGCTTCCGGCAATCCAAGATCGAGGATTTGCGCCGCGCCTTGATCGCGACGACGCTGGTCGCTGCGGCGGATGTCAGCGTCGTTCCGCGCGACGATGGCAAAACGGTCGATGTCGTCGTCAAGCTCGAGCCCGCGCCGTCGCACACCATCGCCGGGGAGCTCGGCTATGGCACCGGCCAGG
>Ga0157371_10005613_pt1 | contig 10549 bp, 8 predicted proteins | sample C45metaG_FD_113462 | JGI IMG/M metagenome (GOLD analysis project Ga0157371, IMG submission 113462) | Corn rhizosphere microbial communities from Kellogg Biological Station, Michigan, USA - C4-5 metaG | ecosystem: Host-associated > Plants > Roots > Rhizosphere > Soil | place: USA: Michigan... | reverse complement strand
CTGAAAAAGATGCTGGATAATAAAGCATGACCCGCTTGACGGCTAGCGCCGTCGGAGACCCTTGCAATGCCTGACCAAGATGTACGTTTGCAACACCTGAAAGTTTGGCTCGATGAGCAGTTGGCAATCCTTTTTGCAGAACAGGATTGGGGCGTCGTACCCCCGGCCACGTTGACCGCGGCGAGTAGTGATGCGAGTTTTCGGCGCTATTTTCGTTGGGAAGGCGCAGGCAGAAGTTTCGTCGTGATGGACGCGCCACCGCCCCAGGAAAACTGCAAACCCTTCGTGGATATCGCTTTTTTGCTGGCGAAATCCGGAATAAATGTGCCGAAAATTTACGCCGAAGACCTTGAACGCGGTTTTCTTTTGCTCAATGACTTGGGCAACAAGACTTATCTTGACGTGATCGACAGCGAAAACGCCGATGATTTGTTCAAGGACGCCCTGGATGCATTGCTGGCTTTTCAGCAGTTGCCGATGGTTGCGCCGCTGCCGAGTTATGACGTGGCGCTGTTGCGTCGTGAGCTGGAGTTGTTCCCCGAGTGGTACGTGAAGCGTGAGCTGGGCATCGAATTCGATGCTGCGCAACAAATGCTCTGGCAGAACGTCACCGATTTATTGATCGACAGCGCCCTGGCTCAGCCCAAAGTGTTGGTTCACCGCGACTACATGCCGCGCAACCTGATGCTCAGCGAGCCGAACCCCGGCGTGCTGGATTTCCAGGACGCGGTGTATGGCCCGGTGACCTACGACGTGACCTGCCTGTTCAAGGATGCCTTCCTGAGCTGGCCCGAAGAGCGTGTCCGCGTCTGGCTGGAACACTACTGGCAGCAAGCGGGCGATCTCGGAATTCCAGTGCAGCCTGACTTCGAAGACTTCCTGCGGGCCAGCGACCTGATGGGCGTGCAGCGCCACCTGAAAGTGATCGGAATTTTCGCGCGCATCTGTCATCGCGACGGCAAACCCCGCTACCTGGCTGATGTGCCGCGCTTCTTTGCCTATATAGATGCAGTGATTGCCCGCCGCCCTGAATTGGCTGAGCTCGATGTGTTGCTGCTGAGTCTGCGCGCTGGAGTCCAGGCATGAAGGCAATGATTCTGGCAGCCGGCAAAGGCGAGCGCATGCGTCCGTTGACCCTGTCCACGCCAAAGCCGCTTGTTCGTGCCGGCGGCGTGCCCCTGATCGAGTATCACTTGAAGGCCCTGGCGATCGCCGGGTTCACTGAGGTCGTGATCAATCACGCCTGGCTGGGTCAACAACTCGAAAGCTACCTGGGTGACGGTTCGCAATACGGCATGCGCATTGAGTACTCGCGAGAAGGTGAGCCGCTGGAAACCGGCGGCGGTATTTTCCGCGCGTTACCATTATTGGGTGACGAGGCTTTTGTGGTGGTCAACGGTGACATCTGGACCGACTACGACTTCAGCGTATTGCATCAACCCATTGCCGGGCTGGCCCACCTGGTGTTGGCGGATAACCCGCCCCATCATCCAGGCGGTGACTTCACACTGGTTGACGGACAAGTGCGCGACGCTCAACCGGGCGCCGCGACCCTGACCTACAGCGGCATTGCCGTGCTGCATCCGCAGTTGTTCGACGGTTGCTCGGCCGGCGCCTTTAAACTCGCACCGCTGCTGCGCAAGGCCATGGCCGATGGGCAAGTCACGGGCGAACACCTGCGAGGGCATTGGGTGGATGTCGGCACGCACGAGCGTCTGGCCGAAGTTGAAACCTTGATAGAAGCGAGACGCTGAGATGCTGTGGCCAGGGACTCTGATTGGAGCCGGAGCGGGCTTTGCCATAGCCAGTATTCCGGGGGCCATGCTCGGCGCTTTGTTGGGGCAGGCACTGGATCGGCGCTTGCACTTGCAGAGCTGGGGACAATTGCGTGAAAAGCTCGGCGGTCGTCCGATGCTGCGCAACGATGAACTGCTATTCGTGTTGCTGGGGCGCTTGGCCAAGAGCGATGGGCGTGTGGTGGATGGTCACATCCAGCAAGCCCGTCAGGAAATGCGCTCTCTGGAGATGACCGAATCGGCGCAGCGACGCGCCATTGCCGCGTTCAATCGTGGCAAGTCGGGCAATGACCGGTTACGCGGATATCTGCGCCGCTTGAGTGCGCAGCCACATGCGGCAGAAGGTGTATTGCGCGCCTGTTGGCGGATGGTCTGGGCCGATGGTCGTGCCGGTAGCCGCGAGCGCGAGCTGATTGCGCAGTGGGGGAAATGGCTGGGCTGGACACCCCATCAGGTGCAGGCACTGGCGGCCGACTATGAACAGCATAAGCGGCCGGTAGTCAGCGCCACCCTCACTTATCAGGATGCGCTGCGGCTATTGGGTGTGTCGGCGACCAGTGAGCCGGCGCAGATCAAGCGTGCCTATCGACGTCTGCTCAGTCGCCATCACCCGGACAAGATTGCCGGCAGCGGTGCGACCGCGTTGCAGGTGCGTGAAGCGACTGACAAGACACGTGAACTGCATAGCGCCTACACGTTGATTCGTCAGCGGCGGGATTTTCGGTAGCAGGGTAGAAATGTGTCGCCAGTGATACCGCCATCGCGAGCAGGCTCACTCCCACATTGGATTTTCAATGAACACAAGTTTTGTGTCCGACAGAGATCAATTGTGGGAGCGAGCCTGCTCGCGATGGCGGCGACGCGGTCTTTCAGTCCGCCGTTTTCTGCGGATTCAACCAGCCGCGCACTCGACGCACCAATTGCTCTTGCTCCGCCGCGGCATTACCGGGCAGTGCCTTGAGCGATACCTGGCTGAACGCCGAAGTTTTTAACCGCTTGCTGGCCTGCATCCGCTCCAGCGCCGCGTTGCGATCCAGTGGTTTATCCACATAGAAAATGTCTGCCGTCGGCAGCTTCAGCGTCGGCGTCAACTCAACCAACTCGGGTTTCGCCGCCACCGGCGTTTGCACCGCGATCATCACGAACTTCTCCACCTGCGCAGGTTGCTTTTCGCTCAGATAGCGCGCGGCCCAGTAAGCGCCGGTGCCATGTCCCAACACCACAATGCGTCGAGCACTTTGTTGCTCGGCATAGGCAATGGCGGCATCGATACGGGCGAAGATGCGTTCGGCGTCGGCCTTGGCTTGTTCCTCGGTGGTTTCGGCGATGGCCTTGTCGGCCACCTCCGCTTCGCCGCCGGCCGCTTGCTCGATGGGGGCTGCCGTGGTCGAGTCCTTGCTGCCTGTTTGCGGCGCCTTGAGCGTTGGCGGCATTTCCACGACGCGTGGCGCAATGGCATCGCTTTGCAGGTCCGGCAGGGTGATACTCAGGCTGCTCCACTGGGCGTCAGGTAATTTGCGCCGCAATGGACCGATTACTTGCGGCCAGTCAACGGTTTCGCCGGCGCCCGGGATGATAATCACCGCACCTTTGGGCTCGGCGGTATTGGCCGGTTTCCACAGTGCGAGGAAAGTGTCGGCACCGGCTTGCAGTTGTTGCTGTTCCTGAGCAGGGATTTTTCGCTCAAGTGCTGTTGCTTCTTCCTGACTACGCTCAAGCAGCGGCTGGCGTTCGACCGGTTTTTCTTCTGCGGGTTTTTCCACCGCGGCAGGTGCCGGATCGGCTGCTTCAACGGAAAAGGCACAAGGCAGGATCAGCGACAGGCACAATGCTGGCAGTGCCAGGCGGTAGACAGGGGGCATCGGATATTCCAGGCCAGAAGTTATTCCGGCAGCCTAAAGGGTTGGTCAGTATTTGTCAGTGTGTGGGACTTCAATGATGCGTTTTCGCTGCCTGTGGTTTATCGGCTGTTTGTGGTTTCCCTTGATCAGTTGGGCGGCCTCCGCGCCAGCGGCGCACGTCGCGCCCTTGTCGGCCCGGCAACAACAGTGGCTGGCAGAGCATGGCGAATTACGCGTCGGGCTGGTGTTGCAGGCGCCTTATGCGCAATACGATCGCCGTTTGCAGCGGTTGTCCGGGGTTAACGTCGAGTTGATGAAATGGCTGGCCAAAGCCCTCAAGGTCGAGCTGAGCTGGCGCAATTTCCCTGACCTTGAACAATTGGAAGCTGCCGCGCGCGAAGGTGAAATCGACATCGCCCCCGGGTTGACGCAAACCCCGGCCAGCCTAAGGCTCTGGCAATTCACCGATCCCTACATGCGCGTGCCGCAACTGGTGGTCAGTGACCAGAAAAGCGCTGGTGTGGTGGAACTGGAAAAACTCGACAGCCGAATCCGCGTTGCCGTGCGCATGCCAAGCGCCACGGCAGATTATCTGCGCAGCAACTATCCACATCTGAACCTGCAAGGCGTACCGATCGACCGCCAGGCGTTGCAGTTGTTACTGAGTCAGCAGGCCGGTTACGCGATCGTCGATGAGGCGCAGTTGGGGCGTTTGTCGATTGAGCCCGAGTTCGCCGGGCTGGTCGTGGTGGGGGACATCGGTTTGCCGCAATTGCTGCGCGTGGCCACGCGCCGGGACTTGCCGGAGTTGGCCGGCATCGTCGAAAGCGCGCTACGGGCGATTCCGGCCAAGGACCTGGAACAACTGCATAACCAATGGCTGCAACCCAAGTACCCGCGTCTGACCGAATCACCGGGATTCTGGCAAAACCTCTGCCTGCTGATGGCGGTGTTGATGCTGACCAGCATGGCCATCGTGATCTGGCAGCGTCGCCAGCAGCACAGCCTGGAGCAGAGCCTGTTGGCGGCGCGCGAAGACATTGCCCTGCGCGAGGCCAGTGAAGAGGCGTTGCGCCTGACGCAATTTTCCATCGACCAGAGCACCGTGGGCATCCTCTGGGTCAATTGGGACAGCCACGTGCGCTACGCCAACCGTGCCGCCGAAACCATGCTCGGCTACCCGGCGGGCGGGATCATTGATCGGCCGCTGATCGACTTCGAACCCGGTTTGCATATGGACCGTTGGCTGAACCTGTGGAAGCGCGCGCGGGCCAGTGAAGAAGGGCCGCTAAGCTTCGAAACCAACTGTGTGCGGGCCGATGGCAGCATCCTGCCGACCGATGTTTCGTTGAGTTTCCTGCGCTTTCGCGACGGCGAATACCTGGTGGTCTACCTCAATGACGTCACCGAACGGCGTCGCGCCCTGGCCGCCTTGCAGGAAAGTGAGGCACGGTTGCAGGGGATTGCCGCCAACGTTCCGGGACTGGTCTTTCGCCTGGAGCGAGCGCCGGTGACCGGGCAGATCGACTTTGCCTACATCAGTGAGGGCAGCGAGAGTCTGGTCGGTTATTCGCCGGCCACCCTGGCACATCGCGACAAAGGCCTGCGCAGCCTGGTACATCCCGACGACAAGGCCAGCTATCACCAGACTCAGGATCATGCACTGGACACCGACAGTGACTGGTCGTGGCAGGGGCGCATTCTCACGCGTTCCGGCGAACAGCGTTGGGCCGAGATCAAGGCCATTACCCGCCGGCTCGAGGATGGCGCCTATGTCTGGGACGGGATTGTCTGGGACATCACCGAGAGCAAGCGCATTGAACTCGAACTGGCCAGCTCCCGCGAGCAACTGCGTGAATTGTCGGCTCACCTGGAGAGTGTGCGGGAGGAGGAAAAGGGCCGCATCGCAAGGGAAGTTCACGACGAATTGGGTCAGATGTTGACGGTGCTCAAACTGGAAACGTCCATGTGCGAACTGGCCTACGCCCAGCTCGACCCGGGTCTGAATGAACGATTGAACAGTATGAAACGCTTGATCGCTCAGCTATTCCAGTTGGTACGTGATGTGGCGACGGCGCTACGGCCACCGATTCTCGATGCCGGCATCGCCTCGGCCATTGAGTGGCAGGCCCGACGATTCGAGGCGCGCACACAGATTCCGTGCCTGGTGCAGGTGCCGGAAAACCTGCCGGTGCTCAGTGATGCCAAGGCGATTGGTCTGTTCCGGATCCTTCAGGAAGCGCTGACCAATGTCATGCGCCATGCCCAGGCGCATACTGTTGAGCTGACACTGACCCTTGAAGGCGATGAGTTGTGCCTGACCGTCAGCGATGATGGCGTAGGATTCGTTCCGGCTACTGGCCGGCCAACGTCCTTTGGCGTAGTGGGTATGCGCGAACGGGTGTTGATCATGGGCGGGGAACTGTCGCTTGAAAGTGAGCCGGGGGAGGGCACGACGTTGAGTGTGCGTGTTCCTGTGGATAACACCTGATGGTTTTGTGTTGATTGAGCTGACGCGATAGGTCTTGAACCTGGAGAAGAACGTGATCCGTGTACTGGTAGCCGAAGACCACACCATCGTCCGTGAGGGCATCAAGCAGCTGATTGGCCTGGCCAAGGATTTACTGGTGGTGGGGGAGGCGAGCAATGGTGAACAACTGCTCGAAACCTTGCGTCATGTGCCCTGCGAGGTGGTGTTGCTGGACATCTCGATGCCCGGGGTCAATGGCCTGGAGGCGATTCCACGGATTCGCGCGCTGAACAATCCCCCGGCGATCCTGGTGCTGTCGATGCACGATGAAGCGCAAATGGCCGCCCGGGCGCTGAAGGTCGGCGCTGCGGGTTATGCGACCAAGGACAGCGATCCGGCACTGCTGCTGACCGCGATCCGCAAAGTCGCGGCGGGCGGGCGTTACATCGACCCGGACCTGGCTGACCGGATGGTCTTCGAAGTCGGCCTGACCGATTCGCGACCGTTGCACTCCTTATTGTCGGAACGCGAGTTTTCAGTATTCGAGCGTCTGGCCCAGGGCGCCAACGTCAACGACATCGCCCAGCAACTGGCCCTGAGCAGCAAGACCATCAGCACCCACAAGGCGCGCCTGATGCAGAAACTCAACATCACTTCCCTGGCGGAACTGGTGAAATATGCGATGGAGCACAAGCTTCTCTAAGGTTCACCACCGTCCACTGTGGGAGCTGGCTTGCCCGCGATGACGTTGGAGCATTCAGGGTATGTATCTACTGACGCACCGCTATCGCGAGCAAGCTCGCTCCCACAGGACAGCGGTGGCATATCCATTTGCGACACCCCGCAACCGCGCGTTTGCCTGTCCTTGTGGCTTGCAGCTGACCGCCTGCCGCTGCGTTTGCCAAAACGCGCCATCCTTGTAGGGCAATCCCTACCCCCAACCTTCCAAACGGCTGAGGCGATTCTCTCCTGCGCCCCGATTTGCGTGCTCCCCAGCGTCCACTAGGCTTAGTCCACAGCAGTCATCAATAACAAAGGTGTGGGTATGAGCCAGGTCGATTCAAGTGCAGGGGCCAATGACATTCTGGTCAGCTTTCGTGGAGTGCAGAAGAGCTACGACGGCGAGAACCTGATCGTCAAAGACCTCAACCTGGATATTCGCAAAGGCGAATTCCTCACCTTGCTCGGGCCGTCCGGTTCCGGCAAGACCACCAGCCTGATGATGCTAGCCGGTTTTGAAACACCGACTGCCGGCGAAATCCTGCTGGCCGGACGCGCCATCAACAATGTGCCGCCGCACAAACGCGACATCGGCATGGTGTTCCAGAACTACGCCTTGTTCCCCCACATGACCGTGGCCGAAAACCTGGCATTCCCGCTGACCGTGCGCGGCTTGAACAAGAGCGACGTCAGTGACCGGGTCAAGCGTGTCTTGAGCATGGTGCAGCTCGACACCTTCGCCCAGCGTTATCCGGCCCAACTGTCCGGCGGTCAGCAACAGCGTGTGGCCCTGGCCCGTGCGTTGGTGTTCGAACCGCAATTGGTGCTGATGGACGAACCGCTCGGCGCACTCGACAAACAACTGCGCGAACACATGCAGATGGAGATCAAGCACCTGCACCAGCGTCTCGGCGTGACTGTGGTCTACGTGACCCACGACCAGGGCGAAGCCTTGACCATGTCCGACCGTGTGGCGGTGTTCCATCAGGGCGAAATCCAGCAGATCGCCCCGCCGCGCACCCTCTATGAAGAGCCAAAGAACACCTTCGTCGCCAACTTCATCGGCGAGAACAACCGTCTCAACGGGCGCTTGCACAGCCAGACGGGCGACCGTTGCATCGTTGAACTCGGTCGCGGTGAAAAAGTTGAAGCGCTGGCGGTCAATGTCGGCAAGACCGGCGAGCCGGTCACGCTGTCGATCCGCCCGGAACGCGTGAGCCTCAATGGTTCGAGCGAGTCCTGCGTCAATCGCTTCTCCGGGCGGGTGGCGGAATTCATCTATCTGGGCGACCACGTCCGGGTTCGTCTGGAAGTCTGCGGCAAGACCGACTTTTTTGTGAAACAACCGATTGCCGAGCTCGATCCCGCGCTTGCTGTCGGCGACGTGGTACCGCTTGGCTGGCAGGTCGAACACGTTCGCGCGCTCGACCCACTTTTAGAGGCGCATTAATCGCCCCGGCTACACCAACACCAACCTGCACGTGGAGAGAACAATAAATGTTGAGATCCCTGAAATTAACCGCTTTGGTCATGGGCATGATCGGTGCGGCACACGCGATGGCGGCGGGTCCGGACCTGACCGTGGTGTCCTTTGGCGGGGCGAACAAGGCCGCGCAGGCCAAAGCGTTCTACGCACCGTGGGAAGCGGCAGGCAACGGCAAGATCGTGGCGGGCGAATACAACGGCGAGATGGCCAAGGTCAAAGCCATGGTCGACACCAAGAGCGTGTCCTGGGACCTGGTAGAAGTTGAATCGCCAGAACTGTCCCGTGGTTGCGACGAAGACATGTTCGAGCAGCTCGATCCGAAGTTGTTCGGCAAGACCGAAGATTACGTCAAAGGCGCTATTCAGCCGTGCGGCGTCGGTTTCTTCGTGTGGTCGACCGTACTGGCCTACAACGCCGACAAACTGGCGTCCGCACCGACCAGTTGGGTTGATTTCTGGGACACCAAGAAATTCCCGGGTAAACGTGGCCTGCGCAAAGGCGCCAAGTACACCCTGGAATTCGCTTTGATGGCCGACGGCGTCGCGCCTAAAGACGTCTACAAAGTGCTGGCTGGCAAAGACGGCCAGGACCGCGCGTTCAAGAAACTCGATGAACTCAAGCCAAACATCCAGTGGTGGGAAGCCGGCGCACAACCGCCGCAATACCTCGCTTCCGGTGACGTGGTCATGAGCTCGGCCTACAACGGCCGGATCGCTGCCGTGCAGAAAGAAAGCAATCTGAAAGTCGTGTGGAATGGCGGCATCTACGACTTCGACGCATGGGCAATCCCGAAAGGTCTGGACAAGGCACGTGCTGAAGCTGCGAAGAAATTCATCGCCTTCTCGGTGGCGCCGCAACAGCAGAAGACCTACTCGGAAAACATCGCTTACGGCCCGGCCAACACCCAAGCCGTACCGTTGCTGTCCAAGGATGTCCTGAAAGACATGCCGACCACCCCGGAAAACATCGCCAACCAGGTGCAGATCGACGTCAGCTTCTGGGCTGACAACGGCGAGCAACTGGAGCAGCGCTTCAATTCCTGGGCTGCCAAGTAAGCACGTCACACAGGACGACGGTTCACCGGATGATCGTTCCCATGCTCAGCGTGGGAATGCCGCCCGGGACGCTCCGCGTCCCTGTGACGCAGAGCGTCACTGGATGCGTTCCCACGCAGAGCGTGGGAACGATCAGTACCAAAAGTTCGAGGCGGCGTTTGCTGCCTCAGTAACGATCAAAGATTTCCGGAGTACGCCATGGCCACCGCCATTCCCCTGAACGCGGGCGCTGACCCCACCTTGAAGCAGCGGCTCAAGCACGCCGAGCGGATCAACCGCTGGAAGGCCCAGGCCTTGATTGCGCCCTTGGTGCTGTTTCTGTTGCTGGTGTTCCTGGTGCCCATCGTGGCGCTGCTCTACAAAAGCGTTGGTAACCCGGAAGTGGTCGGCGGCATGCCACGCACCGTGGCGGCCATCGCCAGCTGGGACGGCCGCGGCCTGCCCGCTGAACCGGTTTACAAAGCGGCCAGCGAAGACCTCGCTGAGGCCCGCAAGAATCAGACCCTGGGCGATCTGTCCAAGCGCTTGAACATGGAGTTGGCCGGCTACCGCAGCCTGCTGACCAAAACTGCACGCGCCTTGCCGTTCGCTACTGAGCCGGCTTCTTATAAAGAAGCGCTCGAAGGTCTCGACGAGCGTTGGGGTGACCCGGCCTATTGGCAAGCGGTGCGCCGCAACACCAGCAGCATTACGCCGTACTACTTGCTGGCGGCGGTCGATCACCGCATCGACGACCTCGGCGAACTCGCCCCGGCCACGCCGGATCAAGCGATCTACCTCGACATCTTCGCCCGCACCTTCTGGATGGGCCTGGTTATCACCGTGATCTGCCTGTTCCTGGCCTATCCGCTGGCCTACCTGCTGGCGAACCTGCCATCACGCCAAAGCAACCTGCTGATGATTCTTGTGCTGCTGCCGTTCTGGACCTCGATCCTGGTGCGGGTAGCCGCGTGGATCGTGTTGCTGCAATCGGGGGGCTTGATCAACAGCGGCCTGATGGCGATGGGCATCATCGATAAGCCGCTGGAGCTGGTGTTCAACCGCACCGGGGTCTACATCTCCATGGTGCACATCCTGTTGCCGTTCATGATTCTGCCGATCTACAGCGTGATGAAAGGCATTTCGCCGACCTACATGCGCGCCGCGATTTCCCTCGGCTGCCACCCGTTCGCCAGTTTCTG
>Ga0157371_10005611_pt1 | contig 10550 bp, 9 predicted proteins | sample C45metaG_FD_113462 | JGI IMG/M metagenome (GOLD analysis project Ga0157371, IMG submission 113462) | Corn rhizosphere microbial communities from Kellogg Biological Station, Michigan, USA - C4-5 metaG | ecosystem: Host-associated > Plants > Roots > Rhizosphere > Soil | place: USA: Michigan... | reverse complement strand
CAGCCAACTGCAGGTGAACAGCGATCCGGCGCTGCTGACCACGGTGGTGCAGAACCTGCTCTCCAATGCCTTCAAGTACGCCGCCGGCAAGCCCGTGCTGCTGGGCGTCAGGCGGGTCGGCGCCCTGCGTAGCCTGGTGCTCTACGACCGGGGCCGCGGCATCGCGCCGGAGCACCTGCCGCACCTGGGCGAGGAGTTCTACCGGGTACGCGAGGACCGCGACCGGGACATCGAAGGCGTTGGCCTGGGGTTGAACATCGTCCAGCGGATCGCCACCCTGCTGGGCCTGCGGCTGGTCATCCGTTCGCGCCGGGGGCGAGGCACCCTGGTCGCCCTGGAAGGGCTGGTGCCAATGGTGGGCGCGGCAGCGCCGAGACCGGTAGCCAGCCTGCCAGCCATGGTGCAACCGCTGTCCGGGCTGCGCGTCCTGCTGATCGAAGACGAAGTCAGCGTGCTGCTGGCCACGGCGACGCTGCTGCGCCATTGGGGCTGCGAGGTGCAGACCGCCACGGGGATCCCGGAGCGCTCCACCCCCTGCGACCTGGTGATCACCGACTTCGACCTGGACCGCACCGCCTCGGGCGCCGACTGCCTGGCCTACCTGCGCGACCTGCAGGGCCAGCACGTGCCGGCCATCGTCATCTCCGGGCACGACGTGGCCCAGGTGCAGCGCGCCATCGACGATCCGCGGGTGCCGATCCTGTCCAAGCCAGTGCGCCCGCATGAGCTGCGGGCGTTGCTGCGCAGCTTCAGGCTGGAGTCGACGACTCCCGCAGCGCCGGTCTGAGCCCGGCCTGCATGCCCACGGCCACGGCGGCGCAGCGGCTGTTGACCTCCAGGGCGCGCAGCAGCGAAGACACGTGCAGGCGCACGGTGAAGGGCGAGATGCCCAGTTCCCGGGCGATCTCCTTGTTGCTCAACCCCTGTACCAGGCCTTGCAATACTTCCAGCTGACGGGGCGTCAAGGCGCTCAGGGCGCTGCCGGCATGGGTATCGGCCGGGCGGCTGGGCATCGCCTGCACCACGAATTCTCCGGCGCGGATCTTGCGAATAGCGGCGGCGATGGTAGTCGGCGGGAGGCCCTTGCCGATGAAGCCGTCGGCGCCCGCGGCCATTACCTGGTCGATGACGTCGGGGCTTTCCAGCATGGAGATGACGATCAGGGAGCTGCGGCGGAATTCGCTGCGCAGGGTATGCAGCAAGGGCCGCAGATCCTGTCCATGAAAGAGCAGATCGAGCAGCAAGCCGGCCGGCGGCTCACCCTGGCGGGCCAATTCGAGCGCCTGTTGCAAGGTGCCGGCTTCCTCGACATGGAGGTCGGAAAATTCCTGGCGCAGGATACGCACCAGGCCATCGCGAAAGAGCGGATGGTCGTCAGCGACTATGAAGCGTTCCATCGGCATGATCCTGACTGGCCTGTCGTTACCCCTTGCTGGATAGGCAGAGGGCATTCCTTAGGCAGTCATCCTACCTCACTATGCCGGAGCCCTCTACCTCAAGGCTTACAGAACTCGGCCTTCCGGATTGGACGTCCAGTTGCTGGCGCATCAGCCACTCGAAGGCACCGGTCAGCAGCAGCGCCGCACAGGCCAGTCCCAATGCCAGGCCCCACCAGACGCCCTGGGGACCGATACCCAGGTGGACCCCCAGCAGCCAGGCGCCGCTGGCGCCGATCAGGCAGTAGCAGAGCAGCCCGCCGTAGAAGCCGAGGCGCGCCTGGCGGATGCCGCGCAGCGCACCCTGGGCGATGCTCTGGGTACCGTCGAAGATGACGAACACCGCGGCGATCAGCACCAGCTGGCGCGCCAATTCCGCCACCGGGCTCTGCGCATCCGGCAGGAACAGCCCCACCAGCCAGCCGGGAAAGCTCCAGAACAGCAGGGCGATGCCCAGCATCACCAGGGCGCCGCCGCCGATGGCCAGGCGCCCGACCAGCAGCGCCTCGCGCGGTCGTCCCGCGCCCTGGTGCTGGCCGATGCGGATGCTGGTGGCATAGGAGAGACCGGCCGGCAACATGAACACCAGATACACCAGCTGGTTGGCGATCTGATTGGCCGCCAGGGCCGTGGCGCCCAGGGCGCCCATACACAGCGCCGCTGACAGGAACAGGCAGGCCTCCACCGCATAGGTGCCACTGATCGCCAGGCCCTGGCTGAGGGTATCGGCCAGGGCGCGGCGGTCCGGGCGGCGCAGGTAGCGGGCGAGGGGATAGGCAGCGTAGGCCGGGTGGCGGGCGACATACAGCGCCAGGCACAGCGCCGCGCCGTTCATCACCACCGCGGTCACCGCGCCGATGCCTGGCAACCCGGGTTGCGGCAGCCCGCCCCAGCCGTGCAGCAGTGCCAGGTTGAACAGGGCGTTGAGTGCTGCCGCGCCCAGCACGATGACCAGCACCGGGCCAGGACGCTCCAGCGCGCTGGTAAAGCCGCGCAAGGTCATGAACAGCAGATGGCCGGGCAGGGCGAAGGCCAGGCAGCGTAGAAATACGCTGGCGGCCTGGCGACTTTCTTCCGGCTGGCCGGCCAGGGCCAGCAGCGGTTCGATATGCCACAGCAGGGTGCCGGCCAGCAACGCCAGTACCCCGGCGATCCAGATCCCTGCCGCGGTCACCGCCGCGACCCCTTCGGTATCGCCCGCGCCCCGGCGCAGCGCGGCCAGATTGGCTACCGCGGTGATCACCCCCACGCAGATCACCGAAACGAAGGAATAGACCGCCGCCCCCAGGCCGCCACCGGCCAGGGTCGCCGGCCCCAGCCGGCCCATCATCAGCGTATCGGTGAAGACCATGGCCACATAGGCCAACTGGGCACCGATCAAGGGCAGGGCGAGACGCAACAGCGCGAGCAGTTCGTGACGCGGCAGAGACATGGGGCGATCTCGCTGGGCAGGTGGCCGACGTTGACAAGAACTCATTGTTGGATCTCGTGTCCCCGCCCACAATCGGAAAATAGCCATGTCATCCATGAGTCTGAGTCATGTCCGAACCTTCCTCGCGGCTACCGCCCCTGTATGCCCTGCGTGCCTTCGAGGCCGCCGCGCGCCACGGCTCCTTCACCCGCGCCGCCGGTGAGTTGTCGCTGACCCAAAGCGCGGTCAGTCGCCATGTGCGGACCCTGGAAGAGACCTTTGGCTGTCGGCTGTTCGAGCGTGCCGGGCGCCAGTTGGCGCTGACCGAGGCCGGCAAGTTGCTCTTGCCGGGCTTGAGCGAAGGCTTCGAAGCCCTGGCGCGGGCCTGCGGCAATCTCGTCGTGGCGGAGGGTACCCTGAGGCTCAAGGCGCCCACTACCCTGTCGCTGCGCTGGCTGCTGGCGCGCCTGGCACGCTTTCGCCAGCTCAGTCCGCAACTGGACATCCAGCTCACCAGCGTCTGGATGACCAGCGACCGGGTCGACTTCGTCCATGAGCCCTTCGACTGTGCCGTGTTGCTGGGCGACGGCCGCTTTCCGGCGGACTGGGAAGTGGTACCGCTGTTCGAGGAATGGCTGGTGCCGGTCTGCTCACCGGCCGCCGCCTGCAGCGGTAGCTGGGACGTGGCGCGCCTGCAGCGCGAAGAACTGCTGCATCCGACCTTCGATCGCCGTGACTGGCGCCGCTGGCTGCAGGCCATGGACCTGACCCAGGCGGTGCCGCTCAGCGGTGGCCAGGTGTTCGACACCCTTGAACTGGGCATAGCCGCCGCGGCGCGTGGCTATGGGGTGTCCATCGGCGATCTGGTGATGCTCGCCGAAGACGTGGCAGCGGGTCTCATCGCCTTGCCCTGGCCAGAGGCGGTGGCCAGCGGGGATGCCTATTATCTGGTCTGGCCACGCAGTCGTCGGGGGCAGGCGCGTTTTCGCCAACTGGGTGATTTCCTGCAGCAGGAAGTGGCGTCCCAGAGCCTCCCGGAGATCATTCGTCATAAATAAGGCGCCAGACATTCGTCATTGGCTTTAGTTCATCACGCCTCAGCCGATAAAATACCCATGGATAGCCAATAACGCCGCCGTAGAGCGGTTCGTCCCTGATACAGCCTTGCCCTCAAATTTCATACTGCCCTACAGGGATGTAGGCGCTTTGGAGCCCCTATGGTCATTTTCCCGCGTCGTAGTATTGCCCGACAACTTGCCTTGGCCCTCAGTCTGGTACTGATTGTCGTGATCGCCGGCAGCTGTCTGTTCGCTTTGCATGCCCTCAGCGTGTCCATCGAAGGCACCCAGCGCAAGCACCTGGGCAGCGAGGCCCGGCTGCTCTCCGATCAGCAGCAGACCTTCCTCAGCACCCTCAAGATCAGCACCCAGCGTCTGGCCAACCTGTTCGAGCGCCGCTTCGATGGCGGCCTGACGCGGAGCAGCGAACGCACCATGGTCGCCGGCACCGATACCCCGGTATTGCTCTACAAGGGTGAGGTCCTCAACAACGACTTCACCCAGGTCGACGACTTCACCCGTCTCACCGGCGGTACCGCCACCATCTTCGTCCGGGACGGCGACGACTTCATCCGCATCACCACCTCGCTGAAGAAGCAGGACGGCAGTCGCGCCATCGGCACCCGCCTGGACCGCAAGCACCCCGGTTATGCCGGTCTGCTCCAGGGCCAGACCTACGTTGGTCGCGCCCAACTGTTCGGCCGCTCCTACATGACCCAGTACAGCCCGGTACGCGACGCCCAGGGCCAGGTCATCGCCGTGCTCTACGTCGGCTTCGACTACACCGATGCCCAGGCCCAGCAACTGGCCCAATTGACCCAGCTGCGCATCGGCGAGACCGGCTCCCTGGCCCTGCTCGACGAACAGGGCAACTGGCTGGTCCCTCCGGCCAATGCCAAGAAGAACGACGAATTGCTCGCCGCCCTCAAGAGCGATCCCAAGCAGCATGAACACAGCTGGCAGGACGGTAACGAAGCCTTCCTCAGCATCAGCACGCCGGTCGCCGGCGAAGGCTGGACCGTGGTAGCCACCCTGCCCAAGGCCGAGCTGGTCGCTCCGGTACACGCCGTCGGCCTGCGCCTGGCCATCGGCAGCCTGATCGCCCTGGTGCTGGCCGTGGTCGCCTCGGTCATGCTGCTGCGCCGCAAGCTCAGCCCGCTGGGGCAATTGGTGGAGCGTGCCCAGGCCCTCGGTCGCGGTCAGCTCAGCGTGCGCGTCGAGGCCCGCAGCCACGACGAGATCGGCGAACTCGCCCACAGCTTCAACCAGATGGCCGATGCCCTGGCCTCCACCGTCGAGCAGGTCCGTGGCTCTTCGCGCGCGGTCACCGAGCGTTCCCAGCAACTGAGCCAGCTGTCCGACCAGACCCTGAGACGCTCCGCCGAGCAGTCCTCCCAGATCGACAGCATGGCCAGTGCCGTGGAGGAATTCAGCGCCACCGCCCAGAACATCGCCGACGGTATGCAGCGTACCGAGCGCCTGGTGCAGGAAAACGCCCAGCAGACCCGCACCGGGACCCAGGCCATGCAGGGCGCCTCGGGTGCCCTGGAACAGATCGCCGATTCCCTGGCCAGTACCGCCGACCTCATCAAGGGCCTGGACGACCGTTCCCAGCAGATTGGCGGCATCATTGGCGTCATCAGCGGGATCGCCGAACAGACCAACCTGCTGGCGCTCAACGCGGCCATCGAAGCGGCCCGTGCCGGTGAGCAGGGCCGGGGCTTCGCCGTGGTCGCCGACGAGGTCCGGCAGCTGGCCGGTCGCACCAGCGAGGCCACCCGGGAGATCTCGCAGATGATCGGCGCGGTACAGGGCGAAACCCAGCGCGCCATGGGCGCCATCGACGAGGGTAATCGCCTCATGGAACAGGGCCTGGCGCGCAACGCCGATGTAGCCCAGGCACTGCGCAGCATCGACCAGCAGGTCGCCGAGGCGGTGGAGCAATTCTCCGGCATCGCCCAGGCCACCGCCGAACAGAGCACCACCGCCACCGCCCTGAGCCGCAACATCCAGGCGATCGCCGTGGACAACGCCGCCCAGCGTGCTACCGCCGAAGTGCTGGCCGGGACCGCCAGCGAGCTGCGTCACCTGGCCGAAGACCTGAGCACCGAGGTCGGCCGCTTCAGCTGAGACCGCTCCGGCGGGCCGGTAGGTTGATCGCACAAGGGAGGTCCAGGCCTCCCTTTTTCATTCTTTCTCGACCCTTGGTCGACACGAGGCTTGCCCAGGTCCAATCCTCTGACTACTGTATGCAAATACAGTATGACGAGAGGGATGGAAATGGGCGTATCGAACGAAACGGTGCAGGCCGTCGAGCGCATGCTGACCACGCTGCGCGCGGAGCGGGACGACTACCGCGAACTCGCCCACCAGTGGCGGGCCATGTGCTTCGAGCTGGCTCAGGAAAACCGGGCGCTGAAGGACGAGTTGCAGGAGAAGTCACGGCAGGGCGGGCGGGGCAAGCGCTAGGCGGGAGGCCACCGGCGCGCGTACGGCCAGGCCAGATGGCCTTTTCCGGGCGGCCTACTTACCACGACGTCTTGCGGGATATGCCCCGCCGCGCCTGACGACCGCTGAGGTCCATCAGGCGCCTGAAGGTCGGGCAATCCAGATGTGACGGTGCCGGGCAATCCGCGACGTGCACCAAGGTGTCGCGCAGAGCGCTCAGGGCGCGAATCTGCTGATTGATGTCCGCGGCTTTGCGCCTCAACTCATCGCGGGGAATGTCCGGGTTCTCGCGGTGCTCGCCGAACAGGATGACCATGTCCTGTAGCGAGAACCCCGCCATCTTCCCCATGGCGATCAACTGGAGCTGCATCAGCACCTGAGCCGGGAATTGCCGGCGCAGGCCACTGCGGGAGCAGGAGGCGACCAGGCCTATCTCCTCGTAGTAGCGCAGCGTCGAGGCCGCCACCCCACTCCGGCGGACGACTTCGCCGATATCGAGCGTATCCATGCTTGACCTCAAGTCGACTTGAGGCAGTAGCTTCTCCTGCGGACGCCTGTCAGGCAACAAGGAGCAGCCCTGTGGACAAAGCCGCATCGACCTCACCTACCGAGCCTACCGGCCGGACCCTTCCCCTGTTGTTCGTGTCGACGCTCCTGGGGGCGTTCGGCACCAGTGCCGCCAACGTCTTACTGCCCGTGCTTGCCGCGAGTTACTCAGCCTCCTTCGTACAGATCCAGGCGGTCGTGATCGCCTACCTGCTTGGTCTCACGCTCGCTGCCCTCCGCGCCGGTCGCTACGGAGATCGATTCGGTCTTCGTCGCGTTCACCTGGCCGGGCTGGCGCTGTTCGCCGTCGCCTCTTTGCTCTGCGCTTTGGCCCCGACTCTAGAGGTGTTGATCATGGCGCGGCTGCTACAGGGCGCTGGCGCCGCCTGCGTGATGACCCTGGCATTGGCACTGGTACGCCAATGCCTTCCCCCCGCGGCCCTGGGACGTGCGCTTGGCATGCTGGGCAGCGCCTCTGCTCTGGGAACCGCTGGCGGGCCGGTGATTGGCGGTTTGCTGGAGCCGCTCGGCGGGTGGCGAACAGTGTTCCTGCTCCAGCTAGTCTTGGCCTTGGGGACGCTCGTGCTCGCCCAGAACGGGCTGCCACGGGCGGTCACCCCAGGAACGAGCAGTCCCCGCGCCTCTATATCCAGCGCTCTGCAACGGTCGCTGTTACCCAGCCTGGCCTTCAATCTGGTCGTCGCCCTGACCATGATGTCGACACTGGTGGTAGGCCCCTTCTATCTAGGCCTCGGGTTAGGAAGCAGCACGGTCGTGACTGGCTTGGTCATGGCCGTGGGTCCCTGCCTGTCGATTCTCTGCGGTATGCCGGCAGGACGTTCCGTGGACCGCTGGGGATCGACCCCTGTCAGGTTGATAGGCCTGGTCATGTTGACACTGGGCGTCGTTCAACTCGCCCTCCTGCCACCCTTGCTGGGCATCGCCGGTTACGTCCTGGGAATCGGTATCCTGACGCCTGGCTATCAACTGTTCCAGGCGGCCAACAACGCCCACCTGTTGGAACGTGCCACACCCGAGCGGCGTGGGATGGTGGCAGGCCTGCTCAGCCTGTCGCGCAACCTCGGCCTGCTCGTGGGAGCGTGCCTGGTCAGTGCGCTGTTTACCCTGAACACGGGAGCGGACAGTGTGAATCAGCTGACCACCCAATCACTGACAGCGGGACTGCGTAACGTCTTCACCGATACCGCAATACTGCTTGCGGCAACGCTTGTGTTGGCGGTCTGGCCTGTCGCAATGGACTTTCGTCCTAGGCGCCGCGGGCATTGATGCTGTCAGTTGCTCGTCGATCGATACTGCAACGCCTCGGCCAGTTGCGCCCGCTCGATAGTGGCCTGGCCGGCGAGATCGGCCAGGGTACGGGCCACCTTGATGATCCGATGCAGGGCACGCAGGGATAGATTCAGGCGTTCCCCCGCACCTTCCAGCCAGCGCTGATCCGCTTCGCTCAGAACACAGACCTGGTGCAACTGATCGAGGCCGAGCAGGGCATTGGGCCGGCCCTGGCGCGCCAGCTGGATGACGCGGGCCTCGGCGACCTGGCGCGCGGCCTCGGCGGTCGTGAGTTCGGCGACCGGTGAGGCGCCCAGGCGCAGGTGCTCGCGGGCCACGGTCAGGTGCAGATCGATGCGATCCAGCAGCGGGCCGGACAGCTTGCCACGATAGCGCTGGATCTGCTCCGGGCTGCAGCGACAGCGCCCGCTGGGATCGCCCAGATAGCCGCAAGGGCAAGGATTCATCGCCGCCACCAACTGGAAGCGCGCTGGAAAGCGCACCCGCTCGCGGGCCCGGGCGATGACGATCTCGCCGCTCTCTAGGGGCTCGCGCAGCACCTCCAGCACCTTGCGATCGAATTCCGGCAACTCGTCGAGAAACAGCACCCCGCGATGGGCCAGGGTGATCTCGCCAGGACCGGGTCGACTGCCACCGCCTACCAGCGCCGGGCCGGACGCCGAATGATGCGGCTGGCGAAAGGGGCGCTGCGGCCAGTGCTGCAGTGGCTCGGGTCCGGCCACCGAATGGATGGCGGCTACCTGCAGCGCCTCTTCTTCATCCAGCGGTGGCAGGAGCCCCGGCAGGCGGCTGGCGAGCAGGGTCTTGCCGGTACCCGGCGGCCCGGCGAGCAAGAGGTTATGCGCACCCGCCGCCGCCACCACCAGGGCGCGCTTGGCCGCCTGCTGCCCCTGGACCTCGGCGAGATCAGGGTAGGGCAACGGGGTGCGCAACAGGCCGCTGGGCTGATAGGGGGCCAGAGCGGCCTGGCCACTCAGATGGCCGGCGAATTCCAGCAGGTGATCGACCGCCAGTACCGTCAGGCCGCTGGCCAGGCAGGCTTCCTCGGCGTTGGCGCGGGGTACCACTAGGATGCGGCCGGCCGCCCGGGCGGCCAACGCGGCGGGCAGTACCCCGCGAACCGCGCGTACCGCCCCCGACAGCGCCAGCTCACCCAGGCATTCGTAGCCTTCGAGCCCCTGCGCCGGCAACTGCCCGCTGGCGGCGAGGATGCCGATGGCCAGGGCGAGGTCGAAGCGACCCCCGTCCTTGGGCAGGTCGGCTGGAGCGAGATTGAGGGTGATGCGGCGACTGGGGAATTCGAAGCCGGCATTGAGGATGGCGCTGCGCACCCGATCCTTGGCTTCGCGTACGGCGGTTTCCGGCAGGCCCACCAGGGTAAGCGCAGGCAGGCCATTGGCCAGGTGGGCTTCGACGACCACCGGCGGCGCTTCCACGCCCACCTGGGCGCGGGTATGAACGAGGGCGAGCGACATGATCTCTCCTTGATCGTGTTCTGCTAGGCAGAGGGCTGCACCATCCTGGCGCGCCCTTGGGGCTCAATCGGCCGAGGCGACATCCGTGGCCGGGGTGACTGGCGGCTGGACGTCCGCGGTCTGCGGTTTTTCCAGTTCGGTCAGGCGTGCTTCGAGGGCTTCCAGGCGAGCACGGGTGCGGGCCAGTACGGCCATCTGGGCATCGAATTCGTCACGGCTGACCACATCGAGCTTGCTCAGGGCGCCTTGCAGCAGCGCCTTGAACTGGCTCTCGATTTCGGCTTTCGGGAGCGGAGAGTCCTGACCGAACAGCCGGCTGGCCTGCTGAGTCAGGGAATCGAACAGCGAACGGGTCGTGGACATGGTTATCCCCTGCAGGAAATCAAAGCCCAAGTGTAGCACAGCGGGTTTCCAGCCCCTTGATGGCGACCTTGCACTGCTTTGGTGCCTTGCTCGGGGCGAGGCTGTTCTTATTTGGTGCAAAGTTCTGCCCATAGCGCCCTAGGCCTGCCCTGTCAGGAGGCGCGCCAGGCGCGCAGGTTGCCGAAATCCGTGCAACTTCACAAACCTGGCAAGCTTTCTGCTACTGCCGATGCAGAGAGGGGCGTCACAAGGCGCCTGAGGCAGAGGTGCGCTCTGGCCGCTTCTGCCGTGGCCATGGCGATTACCACGCCGACGGTTAAACAGACGGTCACTGCGCTAGACTTGGGCCGGGGTTTGTTTTCCTGGGGCAAGTCAACTCAATCGGGAGAAGTTTCATGAAACTAGTCACCGCCATCATCAAGCCGTTCAAGCTCGACGACGTGCGTGAGTCGCTGTCCGAGATCGGTGTGCAAGGCATCACCGTTACCGAGGTCAAGGGCTT
>Ga0157371_10005606_pt1 | contig 10555 bp, 11 predicted proteins | sample C45metaG_FD_113462 | JGI IMG/M metagenome (GOLD analysis project Ga0157371, IMG submission 113462) | Corn rhizosphere microbial communities from Kellogg Biological Station, Michigan, USA - C4-5 metaG | ecosystem: Host-associated > Plants > Roots > Rhizosphere > Soil | place: USA: Michigan... | reverse complement strand
GAACAGTCCGTCCCAGGCCGCGCCAGCCTGGGCGTGACATCGCTCGTCGTCGTCGCGTCCGGAACTAGCTAGCGCGGCCCGAGCGGTTGCACGGACAGGACTTGCGCGCTGTACGGCGGAAGGCTGACGGGCAGACCAGCAGTGAGTTCTGAGCCGCGGTAGGTGCCGAGGCGGGCACCGGTGCGCACGTCACTGACGGCGTACATCCGGTTCATGTCGACGCCGTGCAGCTTCAGCGACTCAGCAGACGGACCGCCTGCTTGCCGGAACGCGAACACGTAACCCGAGTCGCCGTTCCACGGCTGCCACGCGGCCCACGACTGCCCGTCCAAAGGATCGGCGCCGGTCAGCTCGTAGACCGCCGGGCCCAGCTCCGAGCGATGCGCCTGGTACCACGCGATCCACCACGAGGTCTCCGCCCGCTGCGCGTCCGACAACTTGGTGACGTCGGTCCAGAACGTCGCGTGCGTCAGCATCGCCAACGGGAACAGCGCGTCCACTCCGCCGACACCTGCGTAAGGACCCGTGAGGGTTCCGTCGTACACACCGAGGCCGAGCGTCGCCGGCGGGACCCAAGGCGCGGCGCTCCACACGTCGTGCAGCAGCTTCGCGACCGCCGTACTGCCGTGCAAGTGTCCGTTGTCGAACCACGACGGTCCGATCGCCGCCGACTCGAACGGCCACGCCCGCTGATCGTTCGTCTCGTCGAGCTCGAACGTCACGTGCGGGTGCCGCTGCTGCATCCGACGGACAACAGAGGCGAACGCGTCCTCGTAGTCGGCGTAGTCGTGGTCGCCGCAGTCGACCCACGCCATGAAGTCGAACTTGAACTCGGCGACGTCGTCGTCCGCGACCAACCGATCGACGACCGATAACAAGAAGTCCTGGAACGCAGGGTTGGTCGCGTCCCACACGCCGAGCCCAGCGTCGTCGGGATCCTGCGCGGTCACGTCACCGACCGGAGCGCAGGCCCAATCGGGATGCGCGGCGTAGGTCTGCGACGCCATGTTGAACTCCAGCGGCGACATCCAGAGCCCGAGCTGCATGCCTTGCTGGTGCAGGTAGTCGACGAAGTCCGGCCGGTCGTCGGCCTCGGCGCCGGGGAACCGCGCCGGGTCCCATCGCCAGTCCCCGCTCTCGCCGCCGGTGCCGCCCTGCCACTGGTCGTCGAGCATGAACGTCTCGACACCCAGCGCCTTCGCCGCCACGACCTGCGGCCGCAGGTTGGCGTCGCTCAGGCCGCCGCCGTGCCCCCACGGGTGGAACGTGTTGAGGTCGACCGAGTGCGCGAACGCCGGCTCGACCGACCCCGCGAAGTCGCGCGCGAACACCGCGGCCGCCTCGTCCGCGCCGCCGGAGTAGACGCCGAGGTACACCGTACCGAGGTCGAGCGAGGACAGCGGCCGCAGCACCCGCGCGCGGACCGGCACCGGGTACGCCGGGTTGTCCAACCGGTTGTACGACGGCGGTGACGTCTGCAGCGGACCGAAGTCGAACGCGTCGCGCGCCCAGTCGACGCCGGCGTAGGTGCGACCGGAGGCGTCGCGACCGACCCGGCTCATCGCGCCCCCGCGCCGCTGCGACACGAGGAACAGCCCGGCGTCGCCGCCGACGCGCAGCACCTCGCCCTCGTCGTCGAACGCCGCGGTCGTCTCGGTGGTCACGTGCCGGTAGTCGTCGCGCCAGTCCGAGCCGCCGTTGTACGCCTGCACCTCCGCCGGCAGCGTCGCCGCCGTCGTGACCTGGTCGAGGGTGTACGACGACACCCGCGCCGGCATTGGTCCGTTGTCGACCAGCGTCGACGTCGTCTCGAAGACGGCTGATCCCGGGCGCAGCACCACGCGCCGGTCGAGCTCAATCCCAGCTGCCGCAGCGGCGGTCGAGGCGAGTGAGTAGCGGAACAGCAGCGAGTCGCTGCCCGGCGTCACCGACAGCAGCGTCCAACCGATCGTCGACGTGGTCGGGACACCGTCGAGGTTCAGCGCGAAGTCGTCGCCGGGCGCCGTCACCCACTGCCGGCCGGCGCCGTCGAGCGCCGTCGTACGGACGGCGCCGCCGGCGAGGGACCACGAGCGCGAGACGAGCGCGTTGCCGAGGGTCGCCGTCGTCGCGTCGGCCTGTGCATCGACTCCGTCGCCGGCGCGGTGGCCGTCCGCGCGGGCCGTGGTGGCGACCGGGACGACGACGGCGAGAGCGGCGGTCAGCGCGACGGCGCGCCGACTCCGGGCCGCTGAGCTCATGGCGACGGGGCTCACGGCGACGGGGCTCACGGCGACAGGACTTCGCGGGGCGTCGCCGAAGTCCTGTCCCGTGCGCCGCCTCGCTGCCATCGCCGCCTGCCTCACCCTGGCCGCGGCCGGCCCGGTCCTCGCGAAGTCACCGGAGCACGGCCCGCGCCCGCCGGTCGGGTTCTGGGTCGCCGGCGACCTGCACGTGCACACGATCTACGGCCACGACACGTGCATCGACCCGACGACCGCGTGGGACCCGTCGTCCACCGACCGCGCCGCTCGCCGCTCCTGCGACGCGCCGTACACGGTGGGCTTCTCGCCGGTGCAGCGGCTGGAGGAGGCGCAGCAGCGCGGGCTGAACTTCGTCGCGCTCACCGACCACAACAACGTCGTCAACCAGACCGACCCGGACGCGCTCGCGTTCCAAGCGGCGAACCCGGATTTCGTCTGGCTGCCGGGATACGAGAACTCGCAGCCCGGTCACGTCCAGATGCTGGGCGCGCGATCCTGCTACGGCAACGACGGCGCGATCGCCGGCACGATCATCGAGTGCGACCAGCAGGTCGTGGATCGGTCGGCGGCCGGCGAGACGGCACTCGCCGACGGCTTGCGCGCCGCCGGCGGCGTCTTCCACATCAACCACCCCAGTGACACGAACTGGCTGCGCAACTTCGGCTATTCCGTGGTCCCCGACAACGTCGAGGTCTGGAACGAGCCGTGGTTCTACCAATCGCCCGGACCCGCGAGCAACAGCGACGACTTCTCCATGCAGTGGTACGACGGCTTCCTGCAGCGCGGCTATCACGTCGGCATCACCGGCGGCAGCGACTCGCACTGGGTGACCACCGACTCGGCGCAAGGGATCGGCGACCCGACCACGTGGGTCTTCGTCCGGTCGCTGACCGTGCAGGGCATCCTCGACGGCCTGCGCGCCCATCGCACGTTCGTCTCCGCGCTGCCGCCGTTGGAGCACGGCCCGCAGTTGTTCCTCGAAGCCGACCACAACGGCGACGGCGTCTACGAGGCGATCGCCGGATCCGACACCAGCTCGCGTTCGTCGTTCCGGGTGCGCACCGTCAACGCGCTGCCCGGCAGCACGCTGCGCATCGTCACCGACCGGGGCAGCGTCGAGGTCCCGCTCGGTGTCGCGACGACGTACGACTTCCGGCTCGGTAGTGGCGGCATCCCGGCCGGGTCGACGTTCGTTCGCGCGCAGCTGTTTGCGCCGGACGGACAGTCGGCGCGGCAGCAGGGCTGTGACCCCGTCGTCGGCGACAAGACGACGTATTGCCGCGACTCCCTGGCTATGGAGGCCGTGACCTCGCCACTCTTCCTGGACGACTGAACTGCCGGCGCCGGCCCACCATCCGGTAGTGCGCCGGCCGACCGATCCGCATTGCCAGTCAGTGCGGGCAGGTCGTTGACCAGGTGTGGCCGGTGTCGGCCGAGCACCACAATGCTCGCTTGGGGTTGAAGGCGTCCTGCTGCGGCCAGGCGCGTTGCGGGACGGCGGCGAGTTCGAACAACCGGCCGTCGGCGCCCAACACGAGACTGCGTCGCACCCACTCGTACGACGACGACAGCGGCGCGTCGCTGGCCAGCGTCCAGCGTCGCCCGTCGTCGCGGCTGACGTACATCCGCTGTCGCATCGCGTCGTGGACGTCGTACACGACGGACGCGACCAGCAGGCCGGGTCGGTGCGGATTGGTCGTCACCGCGATATCGGCGTTCTCGCCCCCGCGACTAGAGACGTCGTGGCTCGCTCGGGTCGCGAATGCCCAAGGACGGAAGCTTCGCCCGCCATCGGTGGACACCAGCCATCCCAAGCTGCGCTGGTTCGGCGCGGTCGATATTTCGTCGACGAGCACCATGCCGGTCCGGTCGAAGTCGCCGGCGAGCACCAAGGCTGCGAAGGCACTGCCGGTCGGGAAGCGATGCAGGACGGTTGAGCAGTCGAGGTCGAGTGTGCAGCTGCGCAGTGTCGCGACGTCGGTGCTGAAGGGCGGGTTTGCCGCCGCATCCCACACCTCGGCGGCGTCGAGCAGATAGATGCCGTGGAACGGTCGTGGGGCGTAGGCGAAGAATCGGGAGTACGCCGGGTCGGCACCCTTCTCCCGAGTCGTGACCGGGCCGTCGATCCGAACCGGATCAACCCGATCAGCCGCGGCGATTGGGTAGCGAGTCAGATCGAGATTGCCAGGCGTCGGGCGTGGGTCGGCGTAGCCGACGAACGCCGGCGAGATGTCAGAGGTGGTGTTCTCGAGTGTCCAAGTATCGCCTTCGTCGGTGCTCTTGTAGATGCCGCCTAGCGACCCGCTGGTCGCGAGGTAAACGGCGTGATTCGTGGCGTAGCCAGCGGAGTAGACAACCTGAACCGGTGTCGTGCCCTCGTTCTCGACGTATCCGGAACCTGAGTTCGGCGGCGGCGCGTCGACGGCCGGGAGCGGTGGAAGGCCGGCTCCCCGCATCGGTGTCCATAAATGGCCGCCATCACGGGAGACGTAGACGCGCACCGTGCGGCTGGTCTCTTCTTGAGTTTGCGCGTCGCGGGCGATGTCGGCAGTGACGCACATCGCGCTTGCCGCGGACTGCGCATCCGGGCTGACGCCGAACGCCTGGCAGACCATCGGCTTCGTCCCCGTTGCGTGCGCCGGCGCAGTATCGAACGGTGCGAGCATGACAAGGGCGGCGATCGCCGTCGCCAGTCGCGCTCGTACCACTGCTGCCGCCCCCTTCGGTATCGGATTTCGACGGCGGCCTGCGGTTTCCTGTGCGGCAACAGCGCGTCCTCGACCTAGCGACGGCAGGCTGGCTCATCCGTAGACGGCGCCGCTGCTGACGAGCGAGCCGCCACCGAGCGCGAGCGGGGTGTACATGCCGGCGAGCCCGCGAGCCGTCGCGATGCCACCCATGCCGCCGAGCTCGGCAGGATAATTCGGTGTCAACGGGCTGACCCCAACGATCGATCGGCTAATTCCTTGGACGTACGGCGACGCCGGCCCGAGCTGCTTCTCGTGCTCGGGCCGCTGCTGGTGCGCGCCGTGCTGCCCCGGCAGCGCAGCGTGGCTGTTCACACCCGGGCGGCTCGATGTCGCTCGTAGGGGTCACTGGCGTTGCTATCGCGGTCGGTGTGGCCGGCTGCTTCGCCTTCTACTGGTTGCTGGTCATCGTGAGTGGCGTACGGCATGAGCTCGCGGTGCGGCGGCGGCACATCCGGGCGGACCGCGCGTACTACGCCGCGATCGAGGCGGCAGAGGACGAGCCGGCGTTCGCCCCGGACGCGATCCGGCAGGCGATCGCGCAGCTGGTCGCGCTGGCGGATCGGATGTGGCGCGCCCAGATTGCCGAATTGGAGGACCGTCCGGACGCAGGGCTGATCCGGGCGTGGGCACGAGCCCGCGAGTCGTGGCTGGGCGCCGGGCTACGGGTGCGCGGTACGCCGTACGTCGAACTGCTCCGCGTCGTGAACCGGGCAGGGGAGTCCGAGGACCGCGTCGTCGTGCGCGTTCGGATCCGGGTTCGTCGCCGGCGGCCTCCGCTGAACTTCTACACCGCGCCCCGGGTGCGGCTCGACGAACGCTGGACGTTGGGGCGCTACGACGGCCGGTGGGTCCTGCTGTCCGTGGAAGGCGACGCTCTTGCCGGTCCCATCCTCACCGCGCCGCTGATCCCCACGGCGGCGCACGACACCGAGCGACTGCGCGAGGAGAGCCTCGCCGAGCTCGCGAGCGCGCAGGCAGCTCCGGCGGACGTCTCGCCGAGTGAGCTGGTGGCCCCGGACGCACCGCCGGCGTTCGCGCTGCTCGATCTCTCCGTGGTCGACGGGCGTTACCTGCCGGTGCTCGTCGCGGCGCAGCTCGCGCACCTCGTCGAGGCGTGGGAAGAAGCGGTGACCGGGTCGCCGGAACCGCTGGCGGCGCTCGCTAGTGATGAGGCGCTGACCGCGTTGCTGCGGCCCGCGCCCGGCAAGCGGATGGTCATCCGGGATGCGACGTTGACGTCGTGGGAGCCCGTCCGCCTGGAGCTGTCCGCGCAGCCACCGATGATCGTGGTGCGGGTCGAGATAGAGGCAGCGCGTTACGTCGTAACCGACGACGGAACGCATTGGGCCGGTGTCGACAACGAGCCGCGGTCGATCATCCTGATCTGGCGGCTGGAGCTGACCGATTCGAGACGAACGCCGTGGCGGCTCGTCGGGACCACCAGTCCGGCGCACGGAATCCCGGGCTGGACGGCGATCTGACGTGCTCGACGAGAGGTAGTCCGCAAGGATGCAGGGCATGTCGCGGATTCGACGCTTCGATCACGTCGGCATCACCGTCGCGGACCTCGACGCCGTCACGGCTTTCTTCGTCGAGCTTGGGTTCGAGGTCGAAGGCCGGACGTTCCTGGAGGGTGCATTCCTCGACGCGGTCATCGGCATCCCGGACTCGCGCACCGAGATGGTCATGCTCAAGCTGCCCGACGGCGGGACCCGGCTGGAACTGACAAGGTTCATTCGGCCCGACCACGAGCCGGGCGCGCCCGAGGCGATGGCCACCCGGCTCGGTCTGAGCAACGTGTCGTTCGAGGTGGAGGAGCTGAACGCGATCCTCGAAAGGCTCGCCGCGCAGGGCTACCGGTTGATCGGCGGCGTCGGTGAGTACGAAGGGATCTGGCGGATGGCGTCGGTGCGCGGCCCTGAGGGGATCATCGTCAACCTCGCCGAGCGCACCTCGTGAGCGACGCCGAGAAGGTGCGCCTCAGCGTCTACCGGTGGTTCGCCGCCGACGGACGACCTCCGACGGTGGGCGAGTTGGCGGACGAGCTCGGCATCGACTCCGATGATGTCGTGCAGTGCCTGCAGCAGCTCGCCGATGAGCGACACCTCGTTCTGCGCGCGGATCCCGCGGATCTCCCGCATGTGGTGATGGCGCATCCGTTCTCGGCGGTGCCGTTGGGATTCAGCGTGATGGGCGCGGAGACTCTGTGGTGGGGCGGCTGCGCGTGGGACTCGTTCGCCCTACCGCATCTGCTGCCCGACGTGACGACGGTGTTGGTGGCGACCGAGTGCCCCGCCTGCTTGCGACCGCATGCGTTTCGCGTTACGACGGACGCTCCGCCAACCGGCGAGCAGGTCGCGCACTTCCTCGTGCCGGCCGCGCACATGTGGGACGACGTCGTTCACACCTGCGCGAACCAGCGCATTTTCTGTTCACCCGACTGCGTCGACGACTGGCTTGCTCGGACGAAATTGCCGCGTGGGTACGTCATGGATCTCGACACACTGTGGCGGCTCGCGTCGCATTGGTACGACGGCCGGCTGGAGCCCGGCTACGTACGCCGAGACCCCGCCGATGCGCAGGAGTATCTCGAGAGCGTCGGCCTCACCGGCCCGTTCTGGGGCCACTGACGCCGGTGCTGGCTTGCGCAGCACGCGATGCTGAGCCGATGACCGATCCCGTGCTCGATCTTGCCGCCATCATCATCGATTGTGCCGACCCCCGACCGGTGGCGCGGTTCTACGTGTCGGCAGGCGGCGGTGAGACTGTTCGCGACGATCCCGACGGCGTGTGGATCAAGCTCGGCAGCAACGACGTCATCTTCAGGCGGGTCGATGACTACCGGCCACCGACGTGGCCCGAAAGCCGCGAGCAACTCCAAGTGCATCTCGATTTCTACGTCGACGATCTGCACGCGGCCCGCGATCTGCTGGTAGGGCTCGGCGCCCGGGTCTCGGAGCATCAACCACACGGGCAACCTGATCTGCTCGTGATGCTCGATCCCGCCGGTAGACCGTTCTGCATCGGCCCCAGATAGCTATGCCGAGGCGCGCGTGAAGGTGAGATGCGTGATGCCGCTCGGTGTGCTGACGGCCTCGATGTCGAATCGCTGATCGAGGTCTTCGAGCCCGTCCCATAGCCGCTCTCCGCGCCCCAGCACGATCGGGACGATGGCGACGTGCATGTTGTCGACCAAGTCGGCGGCGAGGAACTGACGCACCGTCGAAACTCCACCGCCGATCCGTACGTCGAGATCTCCGGCCAGGCTGCGCGCGAAGTCGAGCGCTTCCGCAGGTGGTGCGTCGAGGAAGTGGAAGGTCGTCCCGCCCTGCATTTCGATTGCCGGCCTTGCGTGGTGAGTGAGCACCACGACCGGCGTATGGAACGGCGGGTTGTCACCCCACCAGCCCTGCCACGTGTCGTCCTCCCACGGGCCGCGTTGATGCCCGAACTTGTTGCGACCCATGATCTCCACGCCGATGCCGGCGCTCCACTGGCCCGCGAACGCGTCATCAATGCCACGACTGCCGTCCGTCCGGCCCTGCATTCCGCGAAACGTGCGGGTCGGGAAGAACCACTCGTGCAGTCGCTGACCCGCGTGTCCGAACGGCGTTTCCAGGCTCTGCCCTTCTCCAGTGCCGAACCCGTCGAGCGAGATCGAGAAGTTGTGGACCCGTACGAGCGACACAGACCCTCCTGGTTTCGAGCAAGACCGCACAACGTCATCCTGACGCACGGGACTCCACGATGATGTTCGTGCGACTACCGACGACGCATCGGCGTCAGCCCTTAGGCGCCGCAGGTGCCTTTCGACCCCTCCGCGTTGTCGCAATACGTCGCGTTCGTCAACAGGTCGATGAGGACACCGCCGGTCAGCCGTAGCGTGATCGTCTCGCCGACGACGGGTGCCGGATGGTTCTGGTCGAACCCGGCCGGGTCCGCGACGACGACTCTGGTCACCGTGCCTCGGGCGACAGCCTTCGTCGGGGTGCCGTCGAATTGCGTCAGCCGAAACGAGAGGTCGACGATGTGGTCGCAACAACCGTCGTCGATCCACTCGCTCGCGTCGCCCGACGGCTTGATCCGCAAGGTCCGGGTGTGTCCGATCCACATGCCGGCGAACGTGGCGTTCGTCGCCTTGGCGGGGTGCGGCGGCTCGAGGGTCAGCGGCTTGATGACCGACGGGATCTTCGCCAGGCAAGCGATCAACGCGTCGGCGCCGTGGCCGTCTCGTGGACCTACTCGGACAGTCGCATAACGATCGCCGCTCCAGCTCCCGGTGAGGCCGGGCTGCTGGTTCAGGCAGACGTGGACTCCGAGGTTGTCGGACGCCGGGGCGTCGGGCGAGAGTTGAACGACGATCTCCCGCGGTTCGCGCGTCGGGGCCGGTGTGCCGGCACTTCCCCCACACCCGGCGAGAGTCACAACGGCGGCGAGCGATATCGCCGCTCGGATCGTTGATTGCGGCACGGCGTCTACACGTCCAGCTGCTCGCTGCGGTTGCCCGTCGTCGGGGCACGCCTCGCACGCGTGCCCCGACGACGGTCGGGGTCGGAGCCGCTTACTCCTGCGGGCCGACGAAGACGTAGCTGGCGGTGCTGGTCGCCGCGGCGATCGTGCCGTCGGCGGTCGAGGTGAGCGTGGTCGTGCAGTTCAGGCCGCCCCAGGCGCCGACCGAGCCGGTGTTCGGCGCGTCGACGTGCGTCCGGTACGCCAACCCGTCGCAGAGCAGCGTGACATCCGTGCCGCCCTTGGTGACGACGACGTTGACGGTACGGCGGACCCCACAGCCGTTGCACGCGACCGGCGGCGGGCCCTGCGTGGCGCAGGAGGACGAGACGCCGACGGCGGCGTTGTGCAGCGTGGTGGCGCAGTACGGGCTGGCGATGCTTTGAGCGTGCACGGGGACGGCGATGAAGGCCGGCGCGACGAGCGTGGCGGCGAGGGCGAGACGGGAGCGCATGGGCTTACCTTCCGGTTGGGAGATGGAGCGCCGCCCTGCTTCGGCGCGGCCCGGTGAAGTCCTGCTCAGGTCGGACCGCCTCCTAGGCTGCTGGCGTGGCTGCGGACCGCAGGGGTACGGCGAAGGACGCCGCCGTACGGTTCGCGCACGCGGCCCGCGCCGCGAACCGCCGGCAGACGGCGGTCGACGCCGTACGGCGGTTGCGCCGAGCGCTGCCCGGCGATCCGGGGTTCGGTGATCCGCTGACCGCAGCCGGGACCGATGGCGCGGCGGTCGTCGCGCGCATCGCCGACCGGCTGTTCGACGAGGAGCCACGGGTCACGCACGAGGCGGCGCTCGGCGCGCTGCAGCTATGGCACGCGGCGATGCAACGCACCGGTCGCGGCCGCAGCAACAGCGAGTTGACGTTGCTGTTCACCGATCTCGTGTCGTTCTCGGACTGGGCGTTGCAGGCGGGCGACGACAACGCGCTGATACTCCTGCGAGAGGTCGCGAAGGCGCAGGAGCCGGCGGTGCTCGCCCATCGCGGCCGCGTCGTCAAACGTCTCGGCGACGGCCTGATGGCCGCATTCCCGTCGGCGCAGCTCGCCTTCGACGCG
>Ga0157371_10005602_pt1 | contig 10555 bp, 7 predicted proteins | sample C45metaG_FD_113462 | JGI IMG/M metagenome (GOLD analysis project Ga0157371, IMG submission 113462) | Corn rhizosphere microbial communities from Kellogg Biological Station, Michigan, USA - C4-5 metaG | ecosystem: Host-associated > Plants > Roots > Rhizosphere > Soil | place: USA: Michigan... | reverse complement strand
GTCTTGAAGGTGTCGGTGCCGGTCAGGTTGCGCTTGACCAGGTTCGGCAGCTCAAGGTCCTCGAACATGAATTCGAGGAATTCCTCCTGGGTGATCTGGAAGACAAACTCGTCCATCCCTTCGCCCGAGTTGCCGGCCTTGCCGGGGCCTCTGCCGCCGCCCCCTCCAGGTGGACGGGCAATGTGCTCACCGCTGGTGAATTCCTTGTTGCCGGGGTGCACGACGGTCTGCTTGCCACCGCGGCCGTGGTGAAGCACCGGCTCGTCGATGTCACGTCCGGGAATGCTGATTTGCTCGCCGTGCTCCATATCGGTAATGGAGCGCCGGCTGACGGCCTCTTCGACAGCCTTTTTGATGTGATCACGGTAACGCCGCAGAAACCGCTGGCGGTTCACCGTGCTCTTGTTCTTGCCATTGAGACGTCGGTCGATCACATAGCTCATGACTGCTCCTTAGAAGCTGTCCTGAAAGGGGCGAGCGGTGATGCAGCATCGGACCGAGAGCCAAGGGATGCTGAATGCTCCCCCAAACGCTTTGGATGCTGCCTGAACTCGCTACCGACTTTCGAACACCTTCCAGAGGCCTGTGTAACAGAAAAAGCGCGCACAGGTCTCTGGCTGACGACAACCGGTCTGACCGGCAGCGGGTTACTGTGATTTTCTGACCCGCAGGTACCACTCGGACAGCAGCCGTACCTGTTTGTCGGTGTAACCCCGCTCGACCATCCGTGTGACGAAGTCGTTGTGCTTCTGCTGGTCCTCTTTGCTGGCCTTGGCATTGAAGCTGATGACCGGCAGGAGGTCCTCGGTGTTGGAGAACATTTTCTTCTCGATGACCACCCGCAGTTTTTCGTAGCTGAGCCAAGTCGGGTTCTTGCCATTGTTGTTGGCCCGCGCGCGCAATACGAAGTTGACGATTTCGTTGCGGAAATCCTTCGGATTGCTGATGCCGGCCGGTTTTTCGATTTTCTCCAGCTCTTCGTTCAGGGCGACGCGGTTGAGAATCTCGCCGGTCTCCGGATCGCGGTATTCCTGATCCTGAATCCAGAAGTCGGCGTACAGCACGTAGCGATCGAAGATGTTCTGGCCGTACTCGCTGTAAGACTCGAGGTAGGCAGTCTGGATCTCCTTGCCGATGAATTCGATATAACGCGGTGCCAAGTACTCCTTGAGGAAGCGCAGATACCGTTCACGAGTCTCGGCCTGGAATTGTTCCTGTTCTATCTGTTGTTCCAGCACATAGAGCAAATGCACCGGATTTGCGGCGATTTCGTGCGGGTCAAAGTTGAACACCTTGGACAGGATCTTGAACGCAAACCGGGTCGACAGACCGTTCATACCCTCATCTACGCCAGCGTTGTCGCGGTATTCCTGGATCGACTTGGCTTTCGGGTCGGTGTCCTTGAGGTTCTCGCCGTCATACACCCGCATCTTGGAGTAGATGTTGGAGTTTTCTGGCTCCTTGAGACGTGAGAGTACGGTGAACTGGGCAAGCATCTTCAAGGTGTCGGGCGCGCAATGAGCCTTGGCCAGGGAGCTGTTGAACAGCAGCTTGTCGTAGATCTTCACTTCGTCGCTGACGCGCAGGCAATACGGTACTTTGACGATATAGATCCGGTCGATGAAGGCTTCGTTGTTCTTGTTGTTACGGAAAGTGTGCCATTCCGATTCGTTGGAGTGCGCCAGCAGGATCCCGGTGAACGGAATCGCCCCGAGGCCTTCGGTACTGTTGTAGTTGCCTTCCTGAGTGGCGGTCAGCAATGGGTGCAGCACCTTGATTGGCGCCTTGAACATTTCGACGAATTCCATCAGGCCCTGGTTGGCCCGGCACAGCGCGCCCGAGTAGCTGTAAGCGTCGGCGTCGTTCTGTGGGTATTCCTCCAGTTTGCGGATGTCGACCTTGCCCACCAGTGCCGAAATATCCTGGTTGTTTTCGTCTCCCGGCTCGGTTTTGGCCACCGCGATCTGATTGAGGATCGACGGATAGAGCTTCACTACGCGGAACTGGCTGATGTCGCCGCCGAATTCGGCCAGGCGCTTGGTCGCCCATGGCGACATGATGGTGTTGAGGTAGCGCCGTGGAATGCCGAAATCTTCCTCGAGGATCGCGCCATCTTCGGTGGCGTTGAACAGACCCAGAGGCGACTCGAATACTGGCGAACCCTTGATCGCGTAGAAGGGCACTTTTTCGATCAGCTGTTTCAGCTTCTCGGCCAGGGACGATTTACCGCCACCGACAGGTCCGAGCAGATAGAGAATTTGTTTCTTCTCTTCCAGTCCCTGAGCGGCATGGCGGAAATACGACACGATCTGGTCAATGCATTCTTCCATCCCGTGGAAGTCTTCAAAGGCCGGATAGCGGCGGATTACCTTGTTGGAAAAGATTCGCGACAATCTCGAGTTGGTCGAGGTGTCGAGCAGCTCCGGCTCTCCGATGGCCAGCAATAGACGCTCGGCGGCGGAGGCGTAGGCGCTGCGGTCCTGTTTGCACAGTTCAAGATACTCTTGCAGCGTGAGTTCTTCCTGGCGTGTGGACTCGAATCGTTGTTGGAAGTGGCTAAAGATACTCATGACGTCACCTCGCTCGATACGTGGAGCCGACGCCGGATCATTCAGTCGATGCTGGCAGCAACCGGATATGCAGTCGCTGTTTACCCCCCAGAACTCTTTCGGATCTGACTACCCCGAAAGCTACTCCCGATGACCCGCGCGCCGGTGTACCGGCTCTCCCCTGTTTTGGATGGCCTGCGCTTAAGGATAGTTGGGAATTCGTGAGGTAAAGGCAAGATGCGTAATTAGTTGTGGCAGACCGTTCGTCTGCCACCGCGCTAAGCCACCGGGGCCGGGGCTTGCGCGTTACAAAAAAATTATTCTGAGGTGCCTTGGGCGGTTTCAGCTGGATAAGTCGTGCGCCACAGCTCAAAACCGCCATCCATGCTGTAGACGTCAGAGAAGCCCTGGCTGATCAGGTAAGCGGCGGCGCCCTGGCTGGAGTTACCGTGGTAGCAAACCACTACCGTCGGTGCATCCAGGTCGGCAGCCTGAATAAAGGCGTGCAGAGAATGATTGTCCAGATGCTTTGAACCGCTGATGTGCAGCGCGGCAAAAGTAGCAGGATCGCGGACATCGACCACCACTGCGCCTTGTTCGCGCAGGGCCTGGGCCTGTTCCGGGGGAATACGTTTGAATTCGCTCATGGCGGGCTCCTGTGGCTCGGCTGAAAGCGCAGTCTAGCGCGGCGCGCTGGCTGGCGTTGGTTCGCTGGTTTGTGGGGCGACTGGTGGCTCGGCGGCGTGGCCATGCTCGTCGCATTTACAGGACAGGCGTTCCCCGCTATCGACATCCATCAGGGTCAAGGCTCCGCCCCAGACGCAACCTGTATCGAGGGCTGAAACGCCCGGCTCGTTGCACTGGCCTTCAAGCGCGGCCCAGTGCCCGAAAATGATTTTCACACCCTTGGTCTTGCGTTCCTTGTGCTGGAACCAGGGTTTGTAGCCAGGTGGCGCAGTATCCACGCCCTCCTTGGTCTTGAGGTCCAGCTTGCCTTCGGCGGTACAGAAACGCATGCGGGTGAAATAGTTGGTGATCACCCGAAGGCGCGTGACACCTTTGAGGTCGCTGTCCCATTTTGCCGGATCATTGCCGTACATGCCGTCAAGGTAGGGTGGCAGCAAATTATCGTCGCGTAAGGCCGTCTCGACCTCGGCGGCGCACTTCAGGGCTTTGCGCAGCGACCATTGCGGCGGGATACCGGCATGCACCAGCACAACGTTACGTTGCTCGTCGTAGTGCATGAGCTTTTGCTGGCGCATCCATTCCAACAGTTCGGCGCAATCGGGTGCTTCAATAATCTCGCGAAGGGTGTCGGATTTCTTCAGGCGTTCGATATTTTTCCCGGCGGCCAACAAGTGCAGGTCATGGTTGCCGAGCACGCACACCAGCGATTCGCGGATGCTATAGAGGAAGCGCAAGGTGGCCAGCGACTGCGGACCACGGTTGACCAGATCTCCCACCAGCCACAGACGATCCTTTGTCGGATCGAAGGCTACTTTTTTAAGCAGGCATTGCAGGGCTTCAAGGCAGCCTTGCAAATCGCCGACCGCATACGTCGCCATCAGTGCAAGGCTCCGGGCACCGCCAGCCGGAAGGGCGCAATGACAGCATCGAAATGCTTACCGTCGTCGGCAAGCATCTGATAGGTGCCTTGCATCGTACCGACCTTGGTGGTCATCACGGTGCCACTGCTGTAGGTGTGTTCTTCACCGGACTGGATCAAGGGTTGCAAACCCACGACGCCGGCACCGCGAACCTCCTCGACATGTCCGTCACCGTCGGTGATCACCCAGTGCCGTGACAATAGTTTGGCCGGTAGCTCGCCATTGTTGTGCACGGTGATGGTGTAAGCGAAGGCAAAGCGGTTGTGCTCGGGTTGCGATTGTTCTGCCAGATAGCGGGTGACGACGCTGACGTCGACCTGATAACGAGGATCGGACATGCAAGAGGCCTTAAATCAAAGCGGGACGCGGGGCGTAGCTGATACAAATCAGTCTAGGCCAAGTACCGGGTAGTAAACCAGACATCGCGTCTGGCGTCCCACCCGATAACGCTCATCGCCTGTCAGTCGGCGGCAGGCGCCAGCGAGACTTGTTCGCTGAGCTTGTCGGCCAGGCGCACGAAAGCGGCGAGGTCGAGCTGCTCCGGGCGCAGGCTGCCGTCGACACCGGCGGCGGTGATCTCGTCGTTGCTCAGCAGCAGCTTGAGGGTGTTGCGCAGGGTCTTGCGGCGCTGGTTGAAGGCTTCACGCACCACACGCTCCAGCAGTTTGTGATCCTTGGCCGGGTGCGGCAGCACGGTGTGAGGCACAAGGCGTACGATGGCCGAATCGACTTTCGGTGGCGGGTTGAACGCGCCTGGGCCGACGTTGAACAGGTGCTCGACCCGGCAGTGGTACTGAACCATGATCGACAGGCGACCCCAGTCACCGCCACCAGGTCCCGCCGCCATGCGCTCGACCACTTCCTTTTGCAGCATGAAGTGCATGTCGCGAATCAGGCTGGCGTTATGCAGCAGGTGAAAAATCAGTGGCGTCGAGATGTTGTATGGCAGGTTGCCGACGACCCGAAGGCTGCCCGGCGTCGCATTCAGGCTGTTGAAGTCGAACTTCAGTGCGTCACCTTGATGCAGATTGAAATTGCTCTTGCTGGCGAACTGCTGGTTCAGGATCGGGATCAGGTCCTTGTCCAGCTCTACTACGTCCAGTTGCGCGCCGCTGCCCAGCAGGCCTTGGGTCAATGCACCCTGGCCCGGGCCGATTTCCAGCAGGCGGTCTTCCGGTTTGGCGTGGATGGATCGCAGGATACGGTCGATAACGCCAGCATCGTGCAGGAAGTTCTGGCCGAAACGCTTGCGCGCCCGGTGTTGGTAATGCTCGGTCATAAACGGGTCTCGGCCATCTGGTAGGCGGTTTCCAGGGCGACTTGCAGGCTGCCGGTATCGATTTTACCGCTGCCAGCCAAATCCAGGGCGGTGCCGTGGTCGACTGACGTGCGGATGATCGGCAAGCCGAGGGTCACGTTGACTGCCGCGCCGAAACCTTTGTATTTCAGTACGGGCAGGCCCTGGTCGTGGTACATCGCCAGCACCGCGTCGCAGTGCTCCAGATATTTGGGGGTAAACAGAGTGTCGGCGGGCAGGGGGCCGCGAAGGTCCATGCCCTCACCGCGCAGGCGCTCTAATGTAGGTTCGATGATATCGATTTCTTCATGGCCCAGGTGTCCGCCTTCACCGGCATGCGGGTTGAGTCCGCAGACCAGGATGCGTGGCTGGGCGATGCCGAATTTTTCTTGCAGGTCGCGATGCAGGATCCGCGTGACTCGTTCCAGGCGCTCCGGCGTGATTGCATCGGCAATCTCGCGAAGGGGCAGGTGAGTCGTTACCAGCGCCACACGCAAGCCGCGGGTGGCGAGCATCATCACCACTTGTGCGGTATGGGTCAGGTCAGCAAGAAACTCGGTGTGCCCGGAAAAGGCTATTCCGGACTCATTGATCACACCTTTGTGCACTGGGGCGGTAATCATCCCGGCGAAATGCCCATCGAGGCAGCCTTGGCCCGCACGGGTCAGGGTTTCCAGGACGAAAGCGGCATTGGCCTTATCCAGTTGCCCGGCAGTAACCGGTGCGCTGAGGGGGGTATCCCAGACATACAGGCTATTGGCGGGTGCCGGCGCGTCCGGCCAGCTGTCCGGTGTGACGGGGATCAAGTCGACAACCACACCCAGCTGCGCGGCCCGCTCAAGGAGCAGGTCACGGCTGGTTATGGCAATCAGGGGGTGGGGCTGGGCTTGCGCGGCGAGCAGCAGGCACAGGTCGGGACCTATGCCGGCCGGTTCGCCGGGTGTCAGCGCGAAACGCTTGGGTTTCACTGCGCTGCCTGGTCTGCACCAGGGAGTTTGATCTCTACATAAGCTTCGTCACGGATCTGACGCAGCCAGGTTTGCAGCTCTTCGTCGTATTTGCGGTTGCGCAGTACGGTCATTGCTTGCTGCTCACGGGCCTGGGTGGTGCTGTCGGTGGCGCGACGGCCAAGGACTTCCAGAACGTGCCAGCCGTATTGGGTCTGGAACGGCTTGGACAGCTGACCTTGCGGGGTCTTGGCCATCACTTCGCGGAACTCGGGCACCAGCGCGTTCGGGTCGACCCAGTTCAGGTCGCCGCCATTGAGGGCAGAACCCGGATCTTCCGAGAAGCTTTTCGCCAACTCGCCGAAGTCTTCGCCGGCTTCGATACGGGCGTAGAGCGACTGGGCCAGTGCCTTGGTTTTTGCTTCGTCGCGAATCGGACTCGGTTTGACCAGGATATGACGCACGTGCACTTCATCGCGTGTCTGGGTTGCACCGCCACGCTTTTCGAGGATCTTCAGGATGATGAAGCCGCCCGGTGTACGCATGGGTTTGGTGATATCACCGACTGCCATGGTGCTCAGCATGCGATCGAATGGCGGTGGCAATTGAGCAGCTTTACGCCAGCCCATATCGCCGCCTTCCAGTGCAGTTTCGCTGGCGGATTTGGCAATGGCCAACTGACTGAAGTCAGCGCCTTGCTTAAGCTGCTGGTAGACAGCATCCGCTTGTTTGGCCGCATTCTGAATCGCATCGGAGTTGGCGCTTTCCGGTGTAGGAATCAGAATGTTCGCCAGACGAAATTCTTCGGAGAGCTGCATCTTGCCGAGGTCGGAAGCGAGGAAGTTCTTCACTTCCTGCTCGGACACCTGGATGCGTTCGGCCACACGACGCTGGCGCACACGGCTGATGATCATTTCGCGGCGAATCTGTTCACGGGCGTCGTCGTAAGACAGACCGTCGTGAGTCAGGGCGGCACGGAACTGATCAATCGACATGTTATTGCGCTGGGCAATGGTGCCGACGGCCTGGTTCAGCTCTTCATCGGTGATGCGGATGCCGGAACGTTCGCCGATCTGCAATTGCAGGTTTTCGACGATCAGGCGCTCAAGCACCTGCTGCTCCAGCACGCTGGCTGGCGGCACGGCGGAGCCACGCTTGGCAATGGTTGCCTGAACTTCATGAACGCGTTGGTCCAGTTGGCTCTGCATGACTACGTCGTTGTCGACGATGGCCACCACTTTATCGATGGACTGTACGGCGGCGTTAGCCGCGGTACCCAGGAACAGCGCGCCCAGCAACAGCGGGCGCAGACAATCAGAAAGCTTGGTCTTCACGTTCACGATAACCTTGGATGCCTTTGTCGAGGAAGCTCTCTACTTTAGCGCCGGTGAGGCCGCCGAGACCTTTCAGAACGATTTGTAGGAAGACGCCGTGGTCGCCTTTTTGGTTTTGTGGCGCTTGTTGACTGAACTCGTCGAAATTAATGAAGTAACGGTTGATCACGCGCAGCTTCCAGCAGCAGTTGTCGTATTCGAAACCACCAAAGGCGTCAAGGGTCCGGTTTTGGTTGTAGTCATATTGCCAGCGGCTGATGAGATTCCATTGCGGTACGATCGGCCAGATCACCGAGAAGTCATGCTGTTCGATCTTGTAGTAGTCCTTCACGAAGCCAGGCGTGCCAGGGGTGCCGTAGTCACCGCCGAACTGCCATTGACCGGTGTTCTGGTTGTAGATCACCTGGTCGTTACGATAGCGATAGCCGGCGTTGATGACCTTGTTAGGGTTGTCTTCAGGCTGGTAGTGGAACATCGTGCTGCCCGAGCGAGTGCTGCGGCTGTTCGGATCCCAGTTGAAGTCGGCGGTGGTATACCAGTCGCGGTTCCAGTGATATTCGTATTCCAGTGCATAGGGCGAATTGCTGGTTTTCGCGTCGGCGCGGGTATTTGGATTGACACCGGGCAACTGGACTGCGCGGTCCTTGAAGTACAAGGCCTGACCTATAGAGAAGCGTTGACGCTCAAAGCCATCTTCTTCGATCCAGCGGTTGGTGATGCCCAGAGACAGTTTGTTCTCGTCGCCGACACGGTCGGAGCCAGAGAAACGGTTGTCCCGGAACAACGATGCATAGTTGAAGGTGTATTCACTGGTGTCGAACACAGGAATGTCTGTCTGGTCTACCTCTGGTACATAGAGGTAGTACAGGCGCGGCTCCAGTGTCTGGCGGTAATTCTTGCCAAACCATTGGGTGTTGCGATCGAAGTACAGGCCACTGTCAATGCTGGCAATCGGCACGCCACGGTTCTGGTTGCTGCCGAAATTGCCGTTGAAGTTTTTAGTCCCGGCGGCAGCGGCGGCTTGATCCTGAGCCACAATCTGGCCCTTGCCGATGCTGTCCAGGTCCAGTTGGTACTGAGTGTATTGGTACTTGAGCTTCGGCTTCACGAAGCCATAAGTCCAGTCCAGCGGCAGGCTGACGGCAGGCGCCAGGTTGAGGCGATCGCCGTTGGCACGTGCAAGGCCTTGAACGTTGGTGTCCAGACGTGGGGACACGTTGCCGTCTTGATCGGTGTACGTACCGTTTAGCAGGTCTCGATTGAACCGCACGATTTCGGTGTCGTAGGTGAAATCCAGACCGCTTGGATGATCCGGCAGTTCACCGTTCAAGGTGATCTGCGGCAAGCGATCATACGGCGTGATGGAGGCAACAGTCGCCAGCTGAAACGCCTGGGCGTTGACGCGAGCGGTGTAGTTGTCACCGCGGTAGCTGACCGAACCCTGCTGGTTCACGAAGTCAGCGCTTTTCACACCAATCTGGTCGGTCTGTAGATCCTGGAAATAGTAAGGGTCGCTGAGCTTGGTGTAATCGACTTGCGTGAAGACGCGCTCATCGAGACCACCCTTGTGCTGCCAGTTATACATGTAGCGTTCTTTCTGGAAGTCGGTCTGCTTGTCGCGCTGGGTGTCCTCATCATTGAGGAACGCCGCACCGAACTGACCTTCACTTGACTTGGTCAGGTAGCGGAATTCGCCTTCCATCAACAAGCCATGCTTTTCCATGTAACGCGGGTACAACGTGGCGTCGTAGTTCGGTGCCAGGTTGAAGTAATACGGTGTGACCAGCATGAAGCCGGTGTCGGTGCCCGTGCCAAAGCTCGGCGGCAGGAAGCCGGACTGGCGACGGTCGTCGATCGGGAAATAGATGTAGGGCGTGTACAGGACTGGAATGTCCTTGACCCGCAGTGTCACGTTGGTTGCGGTACCGAAGCCGGTCGCCGGGTTCAAGGTGATGTTGTTGCCCTTGAGCTGCCAGGCGTTGCTGTTCGGTTCGCACGTGGTGTACGTACCGTCCTTGAGGCGGATGATCGCGTTTTCGGCCCGTTTGGCGTACAGCGCGTTACCGCGGATGCGGGATTTATGCATCACGTATTCGGCGTTATCGACCTTGGCTTCACCGGTGTCGAGCTGCACGTCGGCATGGTCGCCGACAAGTAGCGCGCCGTTGTCGCGAATACGGACGTTGCCGCTCAGTTCGCCACGGCTCTCGGCCTGGTAGAGGTTCGCTTCGTCGGCTTCGACCTGCATGCTGCCTTGGCGCATGACGACGTCACCGGCGAGCGTGCCGACCTGATCTTCGGTGTTATAGCGCGAAGCCTTGGCGCCGATAAAGGTCGGTGCGTCACTTTTATTCGTCTTGTCATTCATGCCCGGACGAATCGGTTCGATATAGGAACCAGAGCAGTAAGGACCGGTCTCGGCCAATTGCGCAGCGGTGAGGTTCTCGCGCGGAACCCAGTCGAGGTGACTGTAGTCTGCACTACGCGACTTCAGACCGCGGCCTTTGGCCTCGGTAACCAGCGCAGGCTTGGCGCCAGTATCTTCAGGGGTGCCGGCTTCGGGCGAGGCTTCGCCCGTGGCGGAAACTGCGCTGCCCTCATGGACAGGACGCGGAGGCAAGGCCGCCGCTGGCGATTTTGGCGCACAGGCCCAGGCACCCGAAGCAGAGACTGAGCAGTCATACTGTTCCGCGGCGACCACGAATGAAGTGGCTAGGGGTTGCAGGGCCAGCAGACTGCCGGTAACCAACAACGGAAATTTTTTACGAAACGCGGGGGATTTCAATGCCATCTTATTAGTCCGGGCTTCCTGCGTGCCATC
>Ga0157371_10005600_pt1 | contig 10558 bp, 8 predicted proteins | sample C45metaG_FD_113462 | JGI IMG/M metagenome (GOLD analysis project Ga0157371, IMG submission 113462) | Corn rhizosphere microbial communities from Kellogg Biological Station, Michigan, USA - C4-5 metaG | ecosystem: Host-associated > Plants > Roots > Rhizosphere > Soil | place: USA: Michigan... | reverse complement strand
CAGAAAAAAGTATTTAAGCCTGTTGTTGAGCGAACCAAAGCCGCAGCAGGCAAACGAGCAGCAAGATATTACACCGTTGGAGCCATAGCCGCCACACTTGGATTTTCAAGGCAATACTATTACTGCCTCGTCCTAAAATAGGTTGACCCGCGTAGAATTTTTAGTAAACATATTGGTCCAGGAAGAGAAGGGAAAATTAATGGAATAAAAGAACAAATAATCCCGGTTTCTATTTTATCACTTCTTACCAGCTGCTTCCTCCACCTCCTCCGAAACCACCGCCGGAAAACCCTCCTCCACCACCAAAGCTCCCACCACTCGTTCCGCTGCCGGAAGGAGAACTGTAAAAAGTTTGAGTCATTTCATTCATCGAATGATCAAGGCTGTTCATAAACATTAACGTATTAAAATTACCACCTGCATAATTTCCCGAATACCATTTTGGTGGCGGCACCTCAAGACCTTTTAATTTATCTTTCCACTTATCTGCCATACCAAATACGATGGCATAGGGCAAAACTTTATCAAAATAATTTTCATCCTGCTTAAGAAATTCCTGCAGGCGATCTTTCTCAACGCTTTTTATAAACTCTTTAAATCCCAATAATTTTTGATAAAGCAAGGTACCCTTTTTCGTTTTCTTCGTCATGAAAACCCCAAAGGAAATAAAGATAATTCCGCTGGCAATAAGTGCTGTTCCCAACCACAATTTTTCCTGCCAGTCATCCACCAAAGCAAAAAAACCAATGGCCGCAGTAAGAATTCCAAGGAAAGGAAAAATACATCCCATACTTCTTGAAAACACTACATAATAATCTTCCTTGTTAATCTCTGATTCCAATTGAGATTTTGATTTATTCATGGTAATATAAAGCACATTCTTTAAATCACTCAGCTTTACCTCTTCACCGCTTTCAAAAATTCCATCAAACAAAGTTTTTTCAAATTGAGGCACGTTTTCCGGCAAATCTTTCAGCTTTATAAATTCGTAATCTCTGGTTTTAATAATGCCCAACAAAGAGCTTTTTTCTGTTTCGTTTACGCGCAAATAGCCTCCGGCTCCCCAATAGGGAACGAGAGCTGTAAGATCGCGCCTGTCAAGCTTATTATCAATAATATAACCTGAAACGCTCGGACTAATATTTTCGGGTGGGTAATATTCCGTCTGAAGAGTAACGTCTTCATCCTTCCCCCATTTTTTCCAAATAAAATACATTCCTGTAAAAATCAATACCGGTAGTAAAAGCCACCATAATCCCCTTAAAGTATAATTCTGTTTAATCAAATAACCGTTAGGGAAACTAATGCCCACCGTTAATCCTTCATAAGGTTTTAATTTTTGTGTGGTATGGCCGTAAAGAATTTTATTCTCTTTCCACTGTGTAATGGTGTTATTTTCTTTTGATCCAAGAATTCCTGTGGCAACAAAATAATAAGGGGTATCAGGTAGTGCTTGTGGCAAGTCAATTTTAAAATCTGCAGAATCAATGGTGGTTTGCCATTGATTACCTATAACGTTAAAATAAAGCTCTGAGTGATTTTTAAAGAAATTGATCGCATTTAAAATTGTGTATTTGATCACGTAGTGCTGGTCACCATTGACATATTTATCAGCTGAACCGATCTTTATAATTTCATAATCTCCATTCTTATTGGTACTGAAATTATGACCCGGAACTTTTACGTTTTCAATAAAAATTCGCGTATAACCATTCGCATGCATTTGCCTTTCTGCTTTCTCAATACCTGCAGGAAGTTTTTCCATCGGGTATTGGTATGGGATAGAACGGGTTATTCCATGTCTTGATTCATTGAAATAAACGTCTAAATCCTCTGTGATATCCAGAGAAGCGTTCTTGTTTACTTTTAAATAAATGTGGTAATGATTAATGGTAAATGCCTCCTGTGCGCGGGAATATTTGCAAAAAATGATAAAGCAAAAAAGTACAGCAACTTTTTTCATGCCAAAATATTAAAACTTTACTTCCACATTTTTCGCCTCTTCCTGGTTTTCCAGTTCATAAAATTCTCGTGCCTTAAAGCCAGCCATGTTTGCAACAATAACATTCGGGAATTGCTGAATGGCTGTATTATAATCTCTAACTGTTGCATTGTAATAACGACGTGCGTTTCCCAGATCACTCTCAATAGATTGAAGGGCACTTTGCAATTCCAGGAAGTTTTGATTAGCTTTTAGTTCAGGATAATTTTCAGCAACAGCCAGCAATCCTCTTAACGCCCCTCCCAAAATCTGGTTAGCTTGTGCTGCACCTTGAACATCCCCTGGAGGAACCGCTGCTGCTGCGTTCCTGGCTTCCGTCACTTTTTCAAAAGTCTCACGCTCGTGGGCTGCATAACCTTTTACTGTATTTACCAGGTTAGGAATCAGGTCATAACGTTTTTTTAGAAAAACGCGGATATCGCTCCAACTGTTATCCACCTTTACTTTTAAACGTATAAGGCTGTTGTACATGCTTATGATCCAAATGATCAACAAAACTATTATAGCAAGAATAATAATGAGTGCCATAAAAAAACATTTAAAAAATTAATCGAACTTGATCCTTGCAGGTTTAGAAGTATAAGGCCCGCTAAATTTAATTTAAAAAGTTGAATATCGATATAAAAGGAGTAAACCGATCAATTTCGGTCATTTTTATTTTAAATCAGAAACAGCCTTTTTAAATTACCTGGAAGCCATAAGCATAAGGATCATCTTCCTTATCGATAGAGATTGTGTTGTATCCGTAAATTTTTGCCCAGCCTTCTATTGAAGGGCGAATGGCGGGTTTGCCGGCTACGATCAATTCCTCTTCAATGCGGCCGATAAATTTGCTACCGATAATACTTTCATGAACAAATTCATCTCCTTTTTTCAATTTCCCGTTTGCATACCATTGTGCCATTCTCGCGGAAGTTCCGGTGCCACAGGGAGAACGGTCGATCGCCTTATCACCATAAAAAACGGCATTTCGCGCCGTTGAGCTTTTATCGAAAACCTTGCCTGTCCATAAAATGTGAGAACAGGAATTGATCGTCGGATTTTCTGGATGAATAAACTCGTACTGATCGTTTATTCTTTTTCTTAATTCCCTGCTGCAAGCGATCAACTCGCCAGCAGAATAATTTTCAATACCACTAAAGTTTTTCTGTACATCTACAATCGCATAAAAATTTCCGCCGTAAGCAACATCCACTTTCAGTAATCCTAATTCATCATTTTTAACTTCCAAATTTTCTGCTGCAAGAAAAGAAGGTACATTGGTTAATCTGACTGAAGAAACTTTTTCGCTATTTCGTTTATACGTTACCGTTACTAAGCCAGCAGGAGTTTCCATTAATACTCGTCCGGGGATCTTGGGGAGAATCAATCCTTCTTCGATTGCAATAGTAATTGTGCCAATCGTACCGTGCCCACACATCGGCAGGCAGCCGCTTGTTTCAATAAATAAAACAGCTACATCATTTTCAGGATCACAGGGCGGATATAAAATACTGCCGCTCATCATATCATGACCACGCGGTTCAAACATCAATCCCTTTCTTATCCAATCATATTCTTTTAAAAAATGCTGGCGCCTTTCACTCATCGAATTTCCTTCCAATGCAGGGCCGCCTTTAGCAACAAGTCGCACCGGGTTTCCACATGTGTGTGCATCAATACAATGAAAGACAGAGCCGCTTAAGTGAAAATTTTCGGTGGGGGGAAACTCTTTACTGATTGGATTTATTGGCATTTCAATTAAAGATAATTATTGAATTGCATCTTTGGTCAACTCACTATTCACCGTTCTCCAGATATCCAAAGGATTTTCATTTTTTAATTCGTCGGGCAGCAATTTATTTTCCCAGTTCTGAAATGCGATCGGTCTTGCAAAACGCTTGATGCCATCTGCGCCGACTGAAGTAAATCTTGAATCTGTTGTTGCCGGAAAAGGGCCGCCATGCTGCATACTGAGACAAACTTCCACACCTGTTGGTACACCATTCAAAATAAATCTTCCACAAACATCCTTCACCGCTTCAACCAATTTATCATTGGAAATAAAATCGTTATCGGTTGCCATTAAAGTTGAAGTAAGTTGCCCGTCAAGATGTTTTGCAACTTCTGTCATTTCCTGCAAATCTTTACAACGAACCACCAGCGAATAGGGTCCGAAAACTTCCTGGTGCAGAACACGATTAGCAAGAAAATCTTTTGCACTGGCAGTAGCAACAGTAGGTGTTCCTTCATTTTCCTTTTTGGGCGTACCAGAAACAGAGATTACCGTTACATTTTCCTGTTGCAAAGCAGTATTCCTCTTTTCATGAAAAGCTTTTGCGATTCCCGGGTGCAGCATTTTAGATGGAATCTCTTTTTCTATATCAATACCCAAAGTTTTAATAAACTGTTCGAGGCTTTCTCCTTCGATGCCAATGATCAATCCCGGATTGGTACAGAATTGTCCAACACCTTGAGTTATGGACGCAGCACATATTTTAGCGATATCATCAGAAGAACTTTTCAATTTTTCGGGTAATAAAAAAACAGGATTTATACTTCCCATTTCTGAAAAAACAGGAATAGGCACTTTGCGTTGATTTCCCCAATCAAACAATTGTTTTCCTGCGGAAAACGAACCAGTGAAACCAACGGCTTTTGTAAAATCATGCATCACCAAAGATTTCCCAACTTCAATGCTTGCTCCATGAATATGAGCAAAAATCCCTTTTGGCATTTTTTGTTTGTCTGCTGCATTTAAAATTGCTTCAGCAACTTTCTCTGAAGTTTCTGAATGGGCAGGATGAGCTTTTACAATTACCGGGCATCCGGCAGCGAAAGCACAAGCAGTGTCGCCACCTGCAGTAGAATAAGCAAAGGGAAAATTGCTTGCACCAAAAACAACTACCGGTCCGAGAGGAACAAGCATTTTCCGGATATCCGGTTTGGCGGGCTTTTTATCAGGAACAGCCGTATCTATTCTTGCTTCCAGCCATTCGCCACTTTTGGCAGCAGCGCCATATTGATTCAATTGAAAAATGGTTCTGGCCAATTCTCCTTTTAATCTTGCTTCAGGCAGATTTGTTTCCTTCATGGCAGATTGTACCAACTCATCTTCATTATTTTTTAATTCCTCTCCAATCATTCGCATAAAATCGGCGCGGATTTTCAGTGGCATTTTTCTATACTCATGAAAAGCCTCCCATGCGGATTCCATCGCTTTGTTGATTTCTTCTGAAGTTGCGTCTTTAAACATTTTATTAAATTTTTATTACACGAATTGCATCCAATTCCACGAATTATTTTTTGTGTACAAAGCTATTAACCTGGGTTCTGAATTTTGCGGTTCTATCATATTTTATATCATGCAAAATCCGGAAGCTGCGGGCGCAAAGTAATTCCGTCATTAATGATCTTTAAAATCCTTTCTCTCTCCTCCCCTTCCAAAATAAGCCGTGGAGCACGCACTGCTTCACTTCCAATGCCCGTTTGCTTTGCTGCACGTTTTATGTATTGAACCAGCTTGGGATGAATATCCAATTCAAGCAATGGCATAAACCACCGATAAATTTTTGTAGCTTCTTGCAATCTTCCAGCTTTCACCATACGATAAATCGCTACAGTTTCCTTCGGAAAAGCACAAACCAAACCCGCTACCCAACCATCAGCGCCCAAACAAAGTTCTTCCATCGCCAGGGTATCTACGCCACATAAAATCTTATAACGGTCTCCGAAACGATTTCTCAACCTTGTAACGTTAGTAACATCGCGTGTCGATTCTTTTATCGCCTGTATATTTTTACATTCCTGCAATTCATCAAACATTTGCAAAGTGATCAAAATCTTATAATCGACCGGATTGTTATAAATTATAATTGGTAAATCAATTGAGTTTGCAATCGTCTTAAACCATTCAACTGTTTCCCGGTGATCACTTTTATAGCGCATTGGCGGCAATAGCATTAAACCGTTTGCACCCCATTCATTTGCAAGTTGGGCTTGTAGCAGAGCTTCCTTTGTATTGCCTTCTGCAATGTTTATAATAATAGGAATTTTCCCATTCACTTTTTCAAGAGTAAACTTTACTAACTTTTCTTTTTCTACTGTAGAAAGAACACTTGATTCACCCAAAGTACCTCCCAAAATGATGCCATCAATACCTGCCTCTATTTGCGCATCCAGGTTCTTTTCGAACAAAGCAAAGTCAAGGTCATCTGAGGACGTAAACTGTGTGGTTAAAGCCGGGTAGATTCCTCTCCATTTAACTTCCATATATTTTTTTGATTTAAAATTTACTGTCGCTTCTTAAATAATTTCTGCAAGCCCTTTTTCAAAGAAGCCCCAGAAAGCTTTTTTGGGTTTCATATATTTCAATCCAAAAGCCATGATGCTTTTTTCTTCGATGTACTTTATTGCATCAGGGATAGAATCGGTGACGTAATAAAGTTTCGCTTCGTGTTCCGATATAGTTCCTGCTTCCAGCATTTTTTGATTGTGTTCAACAATATTCTGATAAAATTCCTTATCAAAAATAATGATAGGAAACATTTCGATCTTCCTGGTTTCAATTAAAGTAATCGTTCCAAAAAATTCATCCAGGGTTCCAAAGCCCCCCGGCATCACGATAAAGGCATAAGAATATTTTACGAGCAACATTTTCCTCAGGAAAAAATATTTGATATCTACCCATTTATCGAGGTAAGGATTGTGTTTTTGTTCCCGCGGCAAAACGATGTTGCAACCTACACTTTTTCCCCCTACGTCTTTAGCCCCACGGTTTGCGGCTTCCATAATTCCCGGGCCGCCGCCTGTCATAATTGTGAAACCCAGTTGTGCGATTTCACCAGAAAGTTTCCTCGTTTGTTTATAGAAAGGATGATCTTCTTTAAAACGTGCTGAACCAAACACCGTAACGCAAGGGCCAACAAAATGTAATGCCCTAAAGCCTTTTATGAATTCGAAAAAAACACTAACGGCGTATTTAAAATTCTTTACCCTGTTCTGGGGTCCTTCGAAAAACTGGATCTCTTTTTTGACTTTCTGTTCTTTTTCCTTTTCGTGAATTGGTTGCTCCATTCTTTTCCTCAAACTTAATTGATTTGAAATATTCTTCACTCGAATTTTTAAAAATAAAACAGGAATAAAATTATTTGATTTTTGTTTATTTACTGAAGAGGCTATAAATATATTAAGTTCTTCTATTCATTAACTTACATCCTAATTTAAAAAAAATGGCGCAGGAAATAAAGCCCCGGGTAAAGCGAAATAGGCTGCTCAGATTCCTTTCAATTCTCGGTCCGGGAATAACAACCGGCGCCGCTGATGATGATCCTTCAGGTATTGCCACTTATTCTCAAACCGGCGCGCAGTTTGGATATAGACAATTATGGACCGCTTTATACATGCTTCCTTTTATGATGGGTGTACAGGAAGCTTGTGGCAGAATAGGGATGGTGACCGGCAAAGGAATCGCGGCAATTGTGAAACAACATTACAATGCAAAGTTATTATATGCAGTCGTGGCTTTGGTAACTGTTGCCAATGTAATCAATATCGGTGCCGACATAGGCGCAATGGCTGCTGCCGCCACGTTAATTCTTCCCCTTCCTTTTGCCGTCTGGACTTTGGTTTTTACTGCCAGCATTTTATTTCTCGAAATTTTTACAACATATAAAACATATGCAAGGATATTAAAATGGCTTGCGCTATCGTTATTAGCTTATCCCATTACCGTCTTTATTGTAAAGATGCCATGGCTCACCGTTTTGAAAGCCACCGTTATTCCGCACATTGAATTCAATTTTGCCTTCTTTTTTATTATCACCGGCGTATTGGGAACGACTATTTCTCCTTACATGTTCTTCTGGCAGACGTCGCAGGAAGTAGAAGAAATCAAAGAAAGAAAGTGGATGAAAAAAGGAAAACCACAAATAAGAAGAAGTAATATCACCAATATGCGTATTGATAACAATGCCGGCATGATCATTTCTGAAATTACCACCTGGTGCATTTTAGTGGTTACCGGGACCGTTCTTCACAATTCAGGGGTTACGGACATACAAACCTCGGCTGATGCGGCAAAAGCACTTGAGCCGTTAGTTCATTCGTTTCCGTACGCCGGTTATTTATCCAAACTGATCTTTTCTGTTGGCATTATCGGCCTTGGCTTTTTAGCAGTTCCCATTCTTTCAGGATCTGCAGCTTATGCAGTATCCGAAGCAGTAAACTGGCGATCCGGCTTAAATTTAAAATTCAATAAAGCACACGGATTTTATGGGATTATCACCATTGCAACTATCATAGGACTTATTATCAATTTTGTAGGCATCAATCCTGTAAAAGCATTGATCTATACAGCTGTTTTTAATGGCATTGCTTCGGTTCCTCTTATTTTTTTATTGATTAAAATATCAGGAAACCCCACGATTATGGGTGAATACAAAAGCGGCCTTCTTTCAAAAGTTATCCTCTGGATCACTTTCCTGGCAATGGCTTCAGCAGCAATTGCCACGCTGATTATGATTTGAGAGATTAAATCAAATTATTTTTTTTCAACCAAGACTTTCATTTCCGTTGCATTTTTCACCGCGTTACAACCAATATCATTGTTGAAATAAATAAATGCTTTTTTGGTTTTACCACGTGCTTGCACATCCTTAATAAAATTTTTCAAATATTCCGTTGAATAAGGGGATTGATACAGCTGCGGCACACCGTGCATCCTGTAATAAAGGAGTGAAGTATTTTCAATAATGGTTTCCGGCAATAGCGGGTGACTCATACCCGAAAAAGTGATTTTATTTTTTCCCAGTTCTTTATACACTTCTTTTTCCCACCAACTCGAATGACGGAATTCAACAACATTCGGAAATTCCGGATCAAGGCTATTGATTATCTTCTGAAGTCTTTCTTCAGTATAATTGTAACGTGGTGGAAACTGGAATAAAACGCATCCTGTTTTTTCTTTTAAACCTTCTTGAACTGTCTGATAAAAATCATGCAAAAATTTATCACAATCATTCAGTTTTTTGAAGTGGGTAATGATGCGTGGCGCTTTCACTGAAAAACTAAAGTCTGCGGAACTCCTTTCGTACCAACTTTTCAACATCGATACTTCCGGAAAACGGTAAAAAGTTACATTGAGTTCGAGTGTCTTGAAATGTTCGCCATAATATTCAAACCATTTTCTTTGAGGAACTCCTTTTGGATAAAAGACTTCTTTCCAACCTTTATAATGAAATCCAGAACATCCGATGTGCCATTTTATCATATTGATTGAGATTAGATTTCCAAAATCTCAAATAACATGCCTATAGAATCTTTGAGAAGAAAATAAAAATTACAAAAATTTGTTTGTTTGCTGTGAATGTGTGTCGGCAAATTGACGATCAAATGAAATCGAATGGTGAATAATAAATCAATAATTCAATAATTGAATAATTAAGTTACTCACTTTCTCTGCATTTGGTAACATTTCATTTTCCAGGAGATTATTCATCGGAACAGCAGGAAGATTCAATGCACCTAACACCTGCACCGGTGCATCGAGAAACTGAAAACATTCTTTTGATATACGTCCTGCAAGCGCTTCCGCGAAAGAATTGTTTTGTTGCTCTTCCGTGAGAACCAAACATTTTCCATGCTTTTTCACTGTTGAAAAGATCAATTCTTCATCTAAAGGAAATAAAGTTCTTATATCGATAATTTCAATTTTTCCTGTAAAATCTTTCGCAGCGGCTTTTGACCAATAAACTCCCATTCCATAAGTGATAATGCAGCAAGTTTCACCCTTGTTAATTTTATCCTGATCAGCTTGCAGGACTAGGTTTCCTTTTCCTAACGGTAATACGTAATCGCACGAAGGTTCTATTGTTTTTGCATCCTCTGTTCCCGGAACTTTACTCCAGTACAGGCCTTTATGCTCGAGCATGCACACAGGATTCGGATCAAGGAAGGCAGCCTTCATAAGGCCTTTCATATCAGCAGCGTTAGATGGATATGCGATTTTTATTCCTTTGACAGCGAGCAAATAAGTTTCAATACTTGCACTGTGATATGGGCCACCACCGCCATACGCTCCAATTGGCACACGAATTAATGTTTGAACCGGAAACCTTCCATTAGTTAAATAACAGCTCTTTGCCACTTCAGAATACAATTGATTGAAGCCCGGAAAAATGTAATCTGCAAACTGCACTTCCACAATCGGCTTTACTCCCGCCGCACTCATGCCGACAGTAGAGCCGATAACATAAGCTTCCTGGATCGCCGTGTTAAACACACGATGATCACCGAATCGTTCCCCCAATGTAGCGGCTTCCCTGAAGACGCCGCCGAGCCTTTGTCCTATGTCCTGCCCATATAAAACCGCCTCCGGAAACTCTTCCATAATTTCCCGAATGGCAAACAATGCTGCATCAACCATCACTACTTTTTCCTTTCCCTGCGGATTCCGATCTCCCTTTTCTTCAGTAACAGGAGTAGGAGCGAAAACATTGCGGGATACAGTAGAAGGATCAGGATCAGGTGTCGATTTCGCGCTTTCAAATTGCTGTACAACCGCATCATTAACGATTG
>Ga0157371_10005597_pt1 | contig 10560 bp, 11 predicted proteins | sample C45metaG_FD_113462 | JGI IMG/M metagenome (GOLD analysis project Ga0157371, IMG submission 113462) | Corn rhizosphere microbial communities from Kellogg Biological Station, Michigan, USA - C4-5 metaG | ecosystem: Host-associated > Plants > Roots > Rhizosphere > Soil | place: USA: Michigan... | reverse complement strand
TGAACTCTCCCTTTGCAACCTATCCCAGCCTCAGGGACCGGCCGGTGGTGATTTCGGGCGGTGCCTCCGGCATCGGCGAGACGCTGGTGCGCGAGTTTGCGGCGCAGGGCAGCAGGGTGGGGTTCGTCGACCTGATGGCGGAGCGCGGCAAGGCGCTCGCCGAGGAGCTCACGGCGGCGGGGCACACGGTGGCGTTCGAGGCGACCGACATCACCGACGTCGCGGCGTACCAGGCGTCCATCCGCAAGTTCGAGGGACTGCACGGGCCGGCGCTGGTGCTCCTCAACAACGCCGCCAACGACCGCCGGATGGAATGGCATTCTGTGACGCCGGAGGACTGGGACTGGTCGATCGCCGTCAACCTCCGGCATTCGTTCTTCGCGCTGCAGGCGGTGGTGCCGGGGATGATCGCCGCCGGCAAGGGCTCGATCGTCAATTTCGGCTCGCTGAGCTGGATGGTGCTGCTCGGCAACCTGCCGGCCTACACGGCGGCCAAGGCGGCGATGCACGGCATGTCGCGCTCGCTGGCCCGCGACCTCGGCCCGCACGGCATCCGCGTCAACACGCTGGTGCCCGGCTGGGTGATGACCGAAAAGCAGCTGACCACCATCGTCGGCGAGGCCGAGGGCAGGATGATCGACACCAACCAGGCGCTGAAGAGCCGCGTCTATCCCGCCGACATCGCGCGCATGGCGCTGTTCCTGGCCGCCGACGACAGCCAGATGATCTCGGCGCAGGACTTCATCGTCGACGGCGGCTGGGCCCACTGAGCCGCCGGCCGCGCCTCACGCCCGGTTGCGGTCGATGAAGGCGCCGAACGCGGCCATGAATTTCGTCAGGAAGGTGCGCGTGTCGTCGCGGGTGAGGGTGCCGTCGGCGCCGATGATGTTGCCGATATTGCCGATATAGGCCTCGGGCTGCGGCAGCGTCGGTACGTCGAGATAGACCAGCGATTGCCTGAGCGCATGGTTGGCGCCGAACCCGCCGATGCCGCCGGTCGACCCGCTGACCACGGCGCCGGGCTTGCCGCGCCAGACGCTCCTGCCGGCGGGACGCGAGCCGACATCGAGCGCGTTCTTGAGGCCCCCGGGGACCGAGCGGTTGTATTCCGGGGTGACGAAGAGCAGCGCATCGGCCGGCCGCACGCGGTCCCGGAACTGCTGCCACGGGGCGGGCGGCGCATCGGTCTCGAGATCCTGGTCGTAGAGCGGCAGGTCGCGGAACGGTACCTCGTCGAACGTCATGTTCTGGGGCGCAAGGCCGACGAGGACATGCGCGAGCCTGCGGTTGAACGAGTCCTGCCTGAGGCTGCCGACGAGCAGGGCGACACGAGCCGGGCGATCCATCTTCGTTTCTTCCCGCGGGCTGTGTGCGCACAACCCGCGGTGGCCGGAGTCGTTCCGCGGGCGGGGTAGAACGGCGTTTGCTGCCGTGCCCCGGCCGGGCCGCTGCGGGGAAGGGACGTATCCCGCCACCTTACCGTTTCCTGACAGGCCCTTACAAATTTGTAAGAGATCACAAGGCGGCTGCCTAAGGCGTTCGCCTTGCGCTACTCAAGCAAGGGACCGATGCCCCGCTTTGCGGCAATGTCCATGGCCACGACGGACTCAACTCTCTCCCGCTCGACCGAAACAAGTCTCGCCGCGGTGCTGCGCCTGTTCGCGGCCAGCGCCGCGCTCGAGCAGCGGCTGGCGCCGACCCTGCATTCGTTGCACGACCTGAGCTTTCCCGAGTTCCTGCTGCTGCTCAACGTCGCGCGCGCCCCGCTCGGCAAGATGCGTCGCGTCGACCTTGCCGCGGCGTTGAACGTGGGCTTTTCGAGCATTTCGCACATGGCCGACCCGCTCGAAAAGGAGGGCCTGATCGAGCGCCAGACCGACAAGCGCGACGCCCGGGTGATCTATGCCTCGATCACCGCGGCGGGGCGACAGCGTGTCGAGGAGGCCGAGCAGTCGGTGGCGCGGCTGGCGGCGCGCCTGTTCGACGAACGCTGGAGTGACGCCGACGTGCAGGCCTTCGCCTCGAGATTAGCGCAACTTACCTACGGACTTCCGAGTAATCTGGTTGAATGATGGTGCGGTTTACGAAGTGTTCAAGCTTTTGCGGCACCATTGTCCGATTGATTAGGAATTGCCGCGCAGACTGAGGGGGCTCATCCCTTTGGCCTCGCGTGGTCATGCGTTCCTTCTCCGATCTCCTGCAGCGCTTCGGCCGCGACGAACGTGGCGCCTTCCTGGTGATCTTCGCGATCCTCGCGATCGTGCTCGTCGCGGTCTCCGGCGCCGTCGTCGACTTCACCTATACGCAGACGGCGCGCAGCCGCGCCCAGAACGCGCTCGACGCCGCCGCGCTCGCGCTGCAGGCCGACATCAACCAGGCCAACGCTGCCGCCACGATCAAGACCGAGGCGCAGCAGATCCTGACCGAGCGCCTCGCCGACAGCTCGATCACGGCCCAGATCAATACCGTCACCATCGACACCACGCAGGGCAAGCTGAACCTGCAGGCGCAGATCACGGTGCCGACTGCCTTCGTGCAGCTGGTCGGGATCAAGACCATCACCGCGCAGCTCACGTCGGAGGCGACGCAGGGCTCCAAGGACATCGAGGTGTCGGTGGCGCTCGACACCACCGGCTCGATGGCCGGCCAGAAGATCTCGGAGCTGATCTCGGCCACCAACACCCTGATCGACCTCGTGGTGCAGACCTCGCAGACCCCGACCTATTCGAAGATGGCGATCGTGCCGTGGACGCAGGCGGTCAACATCAACACCACCTATGCCAGCGGCTATTCGGTCGCCTCCGTGCGCGGGCCGGTGACCGGCCCCTCGAGCATCACCAATGCGACCTGGATGTCGGGAACGCCCAAGACGATCTCATCGGTGACGCAGGCCAATCCGGCGGTGCTCGAGACCACTTCGACCAACGGCTTTGCCACCGGCGACTACGTCTTCATCAGCGGCGTCAGCGGCATGACCAACCTCAACAACAACATCTACAAGGTTGGCACGATCGTTTCCGGCACCAAGTTCAACCTGCTCAACAGCAACGGCACGAACGTCAATTCGACCTTCTGGACCGCCTTTTCCACCTCGGGCAGCCCGCAGGTGACGCGGTGCCTCAACTCGACCTGCCAGGTGCAGGTGACGACCTCGACGGCGCATGGCCATTCGACCGGCGATACGGTCTACATCAGCGGCGTCGGCGGCATGACCACGCTCAACGGCACGCATCCCAACGCCGTCGGCGCCACCACAGCGACCACCTACTACCTCACCGATGAGACGGCAGCGACTGCGCTCTACTCGACCTACAGCGGCGGCGGCTCATCTTATTGCACGCTCTACGGCTGCACCTACTACTACTTCCAGAACGCCAACGGCGGGAACAACTACAACCTCTACCAGGTCAACAACTGCGCGACCGAGCGCACCGGCACCAACGCCTATACCGATGTCGCGCCCAGCACGACCCTGCTGAGCTACAACTACCTCAGCGGCGGCGGCAATTGCATCGGACAGGCCATCCAGCCGCTGACCAGCAACAAGACGACGCTGCACAACCTCGCCAATTCGCTGACCGCGGCGAACTCGACCGCCGGCCACCTCGGCCTCGCCTGGGGCTGGTACATGATCTCGCCCAACTTCGGCTATCTGTGGCCGGCGGCCAGCCAGCCGGCCGCCTATGGCCGCTCCAACCTGGTCAAGGCGGTGATCCTGATGACCGACGGCGAGTTCAACATCCAATATTACAACGGAGTTCTATCAAAGGACTCGATCAACGGCACGGCGTCGCAGAAGATCAACCAGAATTCCATCAACGGCAGCTCGCAGGATCAGGCCGTCGCCCTGTGCAACGCCATCAAGGCGCCGGCCAACAACACCATTCTGTATACGGTGGGGTTCGACCTCAATGGCGACACCAATGCCATCAACCTGTTGCAGAACTGTGCCACCTCGCCCGCCGACTTCTTCCAGGCGTCGGCCGGCACCAATGACCTGACGACCGACTTCACCGCGATCGCGCAGAACCTCAACACGCTCCGGCTGTCGAAATAGGCTGCGCCGTCGACCCCGCAACGGCCTGGGGCAGCCGGCCTGCGTGCCCGGTGTCGAAAATCCGGACATGATTGTGCGCGACAGGACGGCCGGGTGTGCTACACGGGCGCGTCCTTTCGTTCCATCGCCCCGGTGCCTCCATGAAGACCATCAAAGTTCCGCACTCCGACATCACCGTTTCCAGCATTGTGCTGGGGCTCATGCGCATCGCCAAGATGAGCGACGCGGAAATCCGCGGGCTGTTCGATGCGGCGGTCGAGGCGGGCGTCACCATGATCGACCACGCCGACGTCTATGGCGGCGCGCCGCATGTCTGCGAGGCGCGCTTCGGCGATGCAGTGAAGCTCTCGGCGGCCGACCGCGGCAAGGTCATGATCCAGACCAAGGCGGGCATCCGCAAGGGCTACTTCGATTTCTCGTCCGAACACATTGTCGAGGCGGTCAACGGCTCGCTCGAGGCGCTGCGGACCGACTATATCGACGTTCTGCTCCTGCACCGGCCCGATACGCTGGTCGAGCCCGAGGACGTCGCCAAGGCCTTCGACCAGCTCCACTCCGCCGGCAAGGTCCGCCACTTCGGCGTTTCCAACCAGACGCCGGGACAGATCGAGCTCTTGAAATCGGCGGTGCGGCAGCCGCTGCTCTTCAACCAGGTGCAGCTGTCGATCGCCCATGCCAACCTCTTTGCACAGGGCATCGCCGCCAACATGGCCGGGCTCGACCAGTCGATCTCGCGCGACGTCGGCCTGCTCGACTATTCGCGGCTCAAGGGCATGGTGCTGCAGGCATGGTCGCCGGTGCAGCAGGGCTTCTTCGAGGGCGTCTTCATCGGCGACCGCAAGAACTATGCCGAGCTCAACGATGTGCTGGACGAGCTGGCGAAAAAGTACGGCGTGACGCCGCCCGGCATCGCCATCGGCTGGATCACCCGGCATCCGGCCAATATGCAGGTGGTGCTCGGCACGACCAAGCCGAGCCGCGTGCGCGAGAGCGTTGCCGGCTCCGACATCACCCTGACGCGCGAGGAGTGGTACCGCCTGTTCCGCGCCGCGGGACACACGCTGCCATAGAGGCTCAGTTCTTTTCGCCGGTGATCGCGAGCCCCAGCGTCACAAGTCCGGCGGACACGAAGCGCCACGCGCCGAAGCCCTCCTTGAGCACGAAGCTCGAGATCAGCGCCGCGAACAGCACGCTGGTCTCGCGCAGGGCGGAGACCGTGCCCATGGGCGCGACGGTCAGCGCCCAGACGATGATCCAATAGGCGCCGACCTGCATCGCGCCACCGGCGAGGCCCACGGCGAGGTTCGAGCGTGCGACGCGCCACATCTCGCGCCGCTTCCACAGGCTCGCGATGAGGAAGGTCAGCATGCCGTCGCCGATCGTGAGCCACACGGCAAAGCCGAGGGCGGAGCCCGCGTGGCGCGCACCCAGTCCGTCGGAGATCGTGTACGATGCGATGCTGGCGCCGGTTGCGAGCGCAAAGAGCACGGCCCGCCCATTGATCCGGCTGGCGCTGCGACGGTCGAGTGCGAGCGTCATGACGCCGGCCGCGAGGCAGAGTGTACCGATGATCGTCCATTGGCCGACCTGCTCGCCGGCCACTACCACCGCCCCAACTGTCACGAGGATCGGCGCCGAACCGCGCGCCATCGGATAGATCTGCCCCAGGTCACCGTGTTCGTAGGCGACTGGCAGGAAAAAATGGTAGCCGGTATGAATGAGGATGGTGAGCAGGAGCAGCGGCAGGCTGCCGGCGCTCGGCGGCGACACAAACGGCAGCGCGAGCAGCGACAGCAGGCTGCCGGCGAAGGTCACCGTCGCCATCGCCGCCACGCGGTCGGCGTTGACCTTGATCAGCGTGTTCCAGCCGGCGTGCAGTCCGGCCGCCAGCAGGATCAGGACTATGGTCTGCCAGCTCATCTGGGCGAGGGCTTCCCCCCTTACGGCACGCCGGCCTGGTGCGCGCCCGTCAGCGGCACGAACGGGATCACCTTGCCGCCGAAGATGTCGGAGCGGGCGACGGTGACGGTGCCGTCGGCGGCGGTCTTCTTGGTGACCTTGAGGATATGCTGCGCGCCCGGCGGGCCGATCGGGATGACCATGATGCCGTTGGGCGTGAGCTGCTGCAGGAGCGGCGGCGGGATGTGGTCGATGCCGCAGGTGACGATGATCTTGTCGAACGGGCCCGCTTCTTCCCAGCCGTAATAGCCGTCGGCGGCGCGCGTGTTGATCGACTTGTACTCGACATAGCCGGCGGCGATCAGCTTGTCGTAGATGCCCCGCGTCCGGTGCGCGAGGCCGGGGATGATCTCGATCGTATAGACGTTGGGCGTGAGGTAGCTCAGGAACGCCGACTGGTAGCCCGAGCCGGTGCCGACCTCGAGCACGCGGTCGGTCGGCTTGACCTCGATGGCGCTGGACATGCGGCCCATGGTGCCGGGCGGCGTCAGCGTCACGCCGAAGCCGATGTCGAGATAGTGCCCGACATAGGCATTGGGGATGTCCTCGGGACGGACGAACGCTTCACGCGGCGTGAACAGGAAGGCGCGCTTGTCCTGCTTGGTCCACAGGTCGTTGAAATCGAGCAGCACCTTGTAGCGGTCGAAGCGCTCGGCGGCGAAATTGGCGTCGTCGGCGCGGTGCGCCAGCATCCAGGCGATGTAGGCGGCGCGGTCGGTGAGCGGCGGCCACTGGTCGAGCGTAAACGGCTCGGGCTGCGGCAGTGCCGTCGCGGCCAGGGCCGGCAGCGGCAGGAGGCTCGCGGCCCCGCTGAGCAGCAGATCGCGTCTGCGCATGGATGGTCCCCTTTCGAGCCCGACCGGCAACGAGCCGGCGGACGATAAACCCTCAGCGCATTGCGTAGAGCATTATAGGATCAACATCCACAAGGTCATTCCCGCGAACGCCGAACCTCTGTTTCGCCCGGCACCATGGTTGCGGCCAAACGGAGGTCCCCGCTTTCGCGGGGATGACTCCGTGGGTGCGTCGCACGCTCATGCTATTGCAACTGCGCGGCGAGGAAGGCGCGAAGCGCAGCTGTGGCGGCTTCGCCGGCGGCGCGATCGTATTGCAGATGCATGCCGAACAGCTCCTTGCCGCCGGCAAAGCCGGGATCGTCGAAAACGTGCTCCGCCCCGGGGTAGATGGTGAGCGTGACGTTCGGCTGGCCCCTGGCGAGCGTGGCGCACATCGCGGCCGGGGTGACGGTGTCGGCGGCGCCGACAAGGATGAGCGTGGGCAGCGCGAGCCGCGTGCGGCGGAGGTTGCCGCAGGGCGGGTAATAGGCAGCGACGGCGCGGAACGCGGCCCCTCCAGGCTGCGCGAAGGCGGCGGCGAGGCGCGGCACCGCGAGCTTCAGCGCCGTGTCGCCCCCCTGCGAATAGCCCACGGCGCCGACGCGCGCCCGGTCGACGTCGGGCCGGGCGGCGAGGAAGGCCAGCGCGCCATAGGCGTCGGCGAGGCCCTGCGGGAAATCGACGAGGCAGGTCTGGGTGAGCCCGCGGGTCGAAAAGTCGTCGACATAGAGCGTGACATAGCCCCAGCCGGCCAGCATCGCTCCGACCGTCTTGCGGTCGGACGGCAGGCCGAGGCACGAGTGCAGCAGCACCACCGCCGGGAACGGCCCGCTGCCCTTGGGGAGACTGAGGTAGCCCTGGATGGGCGTCGCCGGTTCGGTCGGCGTCGCGGCGCTGGGAAATCTCACCAGCTCGTCGGCGGTGGCCGGCGCCGCGAGCGCCGTCGCCAGCGCCGCAAGCGTAGCGAGCATTCGGATCGTCCTATGCATGCCCGCCATCCTGCCTGCTTCACCCGGTGAGCGCTACTGTCCGGCGCGCCAATGGCGCCCTTGCTCCCGGCTGCGCCTGAACACGCAGCTTTTGTCGTGTGCAACCTCTCGCGGCGCCGGGCCTTGCTGGGGCAGACAACGAGGGGCGCCATGCACGGCCACAAGGAACATGCGGAGGCGACCGCCACGGTGAACGACAGCCCCTGGGTACCGTTCGCTGCAAGGCCTGCGGGGCGAGGCTGGATTCGAGGGCGAGTTCGGCAAAGGCTCGCGGACAACGCTCGACGTCTGCGAGTGAGGTGCGGGGCTCGCTACTGCCCCGGATGCCGCCAGATGGTTTCCTGCTGCAGGTCCTTGTCCTGGACGATCACCTCGACTTCATGGCGGTCGGCCGCGCGGGCTTCTTCGATGGCGGCGGCGATGGCGTCGTCGCGCGTCTTGAACGGCGCGGTGATGGCGCCGCGATGGGTGAATTGCCAGGAATGGTCGCGTTCGTAGACGATGAAATGGTCGCTCATCGGATCCTCGTTCGCCGCAAAACGCACGGGGCCTGCCCGGCGTTGCCTCGGGCACGACGAGACTATTGCGAACCGCGCCAGGTGAGAAGCCCGCTGAGGATGGCCTCGAGGCCCGTCTCGAACGCCTCGTCGATGCCGCCGCCGAGGCGGAAGGCCTGCGACAGCTCCATCGAGACAAAGCCATGGAGGAACGGTGTCAGCACCCGCGCTGCGGCCAGCGCCCGGTCCTCCCCGACCAGCGCCACGAAGCCCGGGAGGGTCGGCGCCAGCGCCGCGCCGCGCACCGCCGCGCCCTCGGCCGTCTGGCTCGCGCGCGGGTCGAACATCAGCGCGTAGCCGTTCGGATTGGCCTTGGCGAAGCGGCGGTAGGCCCGGCCCTGCGCTGCAAGGCCCTCGAGCGGCTTGCGTTGGAGGCGGGAGACGCCGGCGGCGGCCTCGAGCTCGGCGGCGAGCGCTGCCCACAGCGCGAGCTCGACGCGGTCGAGCAGTTCGGCACGATTGGCGAACCGGGAGAACAGCGACGGCGCGCGGACGCCGACCGCCTCGGCGATCTCGGCCATGGAAAAGCCGTCGCGGCCCTTGCTTTCGAGCAGCCCGCGGGTGGCCTCGATGATGGCGTCGTCGGAGGTCTTGGGGCGGGCCGGCATGGCAACACTCTTATCTTCGCCGCCGCGAAAGCGCGATGCGAACGGCAGCTTATGGACAGCCCCAAAGGCTAATGATAATAGGCTTCGAGCCGGACCCTCGCGTTCGGCGGGTCCGTCGTTGGGAGAGTCCGGTGCAGTTCCTGATCGCCTTGTTTCTGTTCGTCCTCATCTGCGGCGTCATCGACGCTCGCATCAAATGGCCCAAGGCCCGCAAGGAGAGCGAACAATGATCGCCGGACATTTCGGCCTGGCGGCCGCGGTGAAGGCCAGGGAAGCTTCGACCCCGCTCTGGGCGATGATGCTTGCGACGGCCTGGCTCGACGTGGTGTTCGTGCCGCTGTTCCTGACTCATGTGGAAACCGTCGAGCCGGCGCCCGGCGCCACCGCGAGCTATGGCGGCGGCATCATTCACGCCGACTACACGCATTCGCTCGTGGGCGCGGTCGCGCTCTCGGCCATCCTCGGGGCCGCCGGCTGGGCGATCTGGAACCGGCGCGTCGGCATCGTGCTCGGGCTCGTCGCCTTCTCGCACTGGATCCTCGACCTTGTGGTGCACCGCATGGACCTGCCGATCCTGCCCGGCAACGCGCTCGACCTGCCGCGGCTTGGCTTCGGGCTCTGGCAGCTGCCGGATGTGTCGGCGCTCGTCGAACTTCTGTTGGTGCTGGGGGGAGCCTGGCTCTACTGGCGCGCGGCGCGCGCGGCCGAGCGCGCCAACAGCCGCGGCAACCGCTGGGCCGATATTTCGGCGGCCGCAGTGCTGCTCTCGGGCCTCGTGGTGCTCGGGCTCGATTTCACCGGCATCCTCGGCTAGGGCCGGAGTCTCTTTGCGATTTCGGGGAACGGGAGAGAGCGTAACGCCCCCTCCCATCCTGATATGTAGCGCACAAGGGGCTTGCTTCAAGCCCCGCACGATCCGGTAAACCGCGCCTCCCAATCACGAGCGCGGAGGGTTTCGGATGATCCAACATCAGGTGGTGATCGCCGGTGGCGGGCCGACGGGGATGATGCTGTCGGCCGAGCTGAAGCTCAGCGGCATCGACGTCGCGATTATCGAGCGACGGCTGACGCCGGACATCGATGGCTCGCGCGCCGGCGGCCTGCATGCGCGCAGCCTGGAAGTGCTCGACCAGCGCGGCGTGGTCGAGCGCTTCCTCGATGCCGGCTATACGGCCCAGGTGCACGGCTTCGGCACCACGCATTTCGACATCAGCGATTTGCCGACCCGCCATCCTTACGGGCTGGCGCTCTGGCAGAAATACATCGAGCGCCTGCTGGCCGACTGGATCGGCGAGCTCGGCGTGCCGGTCTATCGTGGCCGCGAGGTCACCGGGTTCACCCAGGACGATGTGGGGGTCGATCTGCACCTGGCGGACGAGGAGGCAGTGCGGGCGGCGTGGCTGTGCGGCTGCGACGGCGGCCGCAGCGTCATCCGGCGCACCGCCGGCATTGCCTTCGAGGGCTGGGAGCCGACCATCAGTCACCTCATCGCCGAGGTGGAAGTCGGCACCGACGCGGTCGAGTGGGGCGTACGCCACGATGCGCGCGGCATGC
>Ga0157371_10005595_pt1 | contig 10560 bp, 7 predicted proteins | sample C45metaG_FD_113462 | JGI IMG/M metagenome (GOLD analysis project Ga0157371, IMG submission 113462) | Corn rhizosphere microbial communities from Kellogg Biological Station, Michigan, USA - C4-5 metaG | ecosystem: Host-associated > Plants > Roots > Rhizosphere > Soil | place: USA: Michigan... | reverse complement strand
GGGCCCGCTTCGCGCGCCAACGCGGTCTGCGCCCGCTGCTACATGGACGGTGTGACGCCGCCGAGGGTGTAGCAGCGGGCGCCAGACCGCGACAGCCATTCCGCGCGGTGTGTCAGGCAGAACGCCGGGCCCGCTTCGCGTACACGGGAGGTGTGACGCCGCCGAGGATGTAGCAGCGGGCGCCAGACCGCGACAGCCATTCAGCGCGGTGTGTCAGGCAGAACGCCGGGCCCGCTTTGCGCGCCAACGCGGTCTGCGCCCGCTGCTACACGGACGGTGTGACGCCGCCGAGGGTGCAGCAGCGGGCGCCAGACCGCGACAGCCATTCACCGAGCCTTGAGGCAGGGCCTTTGGCGCCTGTCGATTTTACGGTTTCTTTACGCCGTTGGCCGCTCTGTATCTCGATCCTTTACTGCACCCGCACGGACAATGGCGGGCAAGCGGCAGCCGCCGCGTGAGCGGAGTATTCCCATGAGTGTGATGGAAGGTGTAGCGCTGTTTCTGGCCGTCGGGCTGGCAGCGTACTTGCTGGCAGCGCTTGTGCGCGCGGATCGAGGATAGACCGGCATGCACAGCTATGACTATGCCTTGATTGGCGTGTTCTTGATCGTCGTCCTGGCCAGCGCACCCGGCCTGGGGCGCTTTTTCCACCGGGCCATGGAGGGCCAGCGCACCTGGCTGTCGCCGGTGCTGGCGCCCTTGGAAAAGGGTTGTTACCGCCTGGCCGGCGTGGATCCGACTCGCGAGCAGGACTGGCGAGCCTATGCCGTGGCGCTGGTGGTGTTCAATCTATGCGGCTTTGGGTTGTTGCTGGGCATTTTGCTGCTGCAAGGCCATCTGCCCCTCAACCCGCTGGGTTTGCCTGGCATGGAGCCTTCGCAGGCGATCAATACCGCCGTCAGCTTCGTGACCAATACCAACTGGCAGTCCTACAGCGGTGAAGCGAGTCTCAGCCCCTTCAGCCAGATGGTGGGCCTGACCGTGCAGAACTTTGTCAGCGCTGCCACGGGGCTGGCGGTATTGGTTGCGCTGTGCCGTGGCATTTCGCGGCGCAACGCCAGCACCCTGGGCAATTTCTGGGTCGACCTGACGCGCGCCACGCTCTATGCGCTACTACCGGTCTGTCTGCTGCTCGCCCTCCTGCTGATCTGGCAAGGTGTACCGCAGACTTTCAGCCACACAGCGGACGCACTGACCCTGCAAGGCCTGCAGCAACCCGTGCCCTTGGGGCCGGTGGCCAGTCAGGTCGCCATCAAGCAGTTGGGCACCAACGGTGGCGGTTTCTTCGGCGTCAATTCGGCTCACCCATTCGAAAACCCCACGGCCTTGAGCAATGTGTTCGAGTTGATCTCGATCATCCTCATTCCCGCAGCGCTGGTCTTCACCTTCGGCCACTACGTCAAGGACCTCAGGCAAAGCCGGGCGATCATGGCGTGCATGCTGACCCTGTTGGTGCTGGGTGGCGGCGTGGCCTTGTGGTCGGAGTTTCAGCTCAACCCCACCCTGGCGATACCGGGTGTCGAGCAGACAGCCCCGCTGGAGGGCAAGGAAACACGTTTTGCGACTGCCGCATCGGCGTTGTGGGCGGTGGTCACCACCGCCGCGTCGAATGGCTCGGTCAACGCCATGCACGACAGCCTCAACCCCCTCAGCGGGCTGGTGGCGATGGTCAACATGATGGTGGGCGAAGTGATCTTCGGCGGCGTCGGTGCCGGGCTTTACGGCATGTTGCTCAACGTGCTGGTGACGGTGTTTCTGGCCGGGCTGATGATTGGCCGTACGCCTTCCTACCTGGGCAAGTCGCTGCAGGCCCGCGAAGTGCAGTGGCTGGTGGCGACGCTGCTGGTGATGCCCGTCGCGGTGCTGCTGCTGACCGCGCTGGCCGCCAGCCTGGCCGGCCCCGCAGCGTCGGTGAGCAACCCGGGCGCCCACGGTTTCAGCCAATTGTTGTACGCCTACACCTCGGCCGCCGCGAACAACGGCTCCGCGTTTGCCGGGTTCTCGGCCAACACGGTGTTCCATAACCTGATGCTCAGCCTGGGCATGCTGCTGGGACGGTTTGGCTACATTCTGCCGGTGCTGGCCCTGGCCGGTAGCCTGGCGCGCAAAAACGTGGCACCCACGGGGCCCGACAGCTTCGCCAGCCATGGCCCGCTGTTCGTCACCCTGTTGACCGTGACCATCCTGCTGCTCGGCGGCCTGACCTTTCTGCCAGCCCTGGCGTTGGGGCCGATCACCGCACATTTGAGCCTGGGCTTGTGAGGAAGCCACCCATGACTATGCCAATTTCCGCCACACCCGCGCCTGCCGCGCCTGCCGGCTTCGCCACCTTATGGCGCCCGGCGCTGCTGCAAGCCTTCGTCAAGCTGGACCCACGCGTGCTGATGCGAACACCGGTCATGCTGGTGGTCGAGGTCACCGCACTGCTGACCACCGTGGCCTGCTTCCTGCCCGAAGCGTCGGTGCCCTTGCCCGTCGCCGTGCAGATCGCGCTCTGGCTCTGGTTCACGGTGCTGTTCGCCAACTTCGCCGAAGCCCTGGCCGAGGGCCGGGGCCGCGCCCGGGCCGACAGCCTCAAAGCGGGCAGCCAGAGCCTGCAGGCGCGCCGGCGTGCGTCGGACGGCAATTTCGAGCAGGTGCCGGCGAGCAGCCTGCGCCTGGGCGATATTGTCCGGGTCGAGGCCGGCGAGATGATCCCCGTCGATGGCGAAGTGATCGAGGGGATTGCCGCCGTCAACGAAGCAGCGATCACCGGTGAGTCGGCGCCGGTGATCCGCGAGTCCGGAGGTGATCGCTCGGCGGTCACCGGCAACACCTGGGTGGTGTCCGACGGGCTATTGATCAGGGTCTCGGCCAATCCGGGCGAATCGACCCTGGACCGCATGATTGCCCTGGTCGAAGGTGCCAAGCGGCAAAAAACGCCCAACGAAGTGGCCCTGGATATTCTGCTGATCGGTCTGACCCTGATCTTCCTGATGGTGGTGGTTACCCTGCAGCCGTTCGCGCATTTCGCCGGCGGCAGCCTGCCGCTGGTGTTTCTGCTGGCACTGCTGGTGACCCTGATTCCTACGACCATCGGTGGCCTGCTGTCGGCGATCGGCATTGCCGGCATGGATCGCCTGGTGCGCCTGAACGTCATCGCCAAGTCGGGGCGGGCGGTCGAGGCGGCCGGTGACGTGCACGTGCTGCTGCTCGACAAGACCGGCACTATCACCTTCGGTAATCGGCGCTGCAGCGCCTTGCACCCGGCCCCTGGCGTGGGCATGGAGGCGCTGGCCGAGGGCGCGCTGTTGGCGTCGCTCGGCGATGACACGGCCGAGGGCCGCTCGGTGGTCGAATACGCCCGGCCCCTGTATCACCAGGCAGAGCCGCCGCTCAGCGAGCTGAATATTGTCGCGTTCAGCGCACAGACTCGCCTGTCCGGCGTCGACCATGGCACCCAGGCCTTTCGCAAGGGGGCAGTGGATTCGCTGCTGGCGTTCGCCGGCCTTGACCGCGCGCAGCTGCCGCAGAGCCTGGCCGCCGACATCGACCGCATCGCCCAGAGTGGCGGCACACCTCTGCTGGTGTGCCGCAATCAGCAACTGCTGGGCGCCATTCACCTCAAGGACGTGGTCAAACCGGGAATCCGCGAGCGTTTCGCCGAGTTGCGCCGCCTGGGTATTCGCACGGTGATGGTGACCGGCGACAACCCGCTGACCGCTGCGGCCATCGCCGCCGAAGCCGGGGTCGATGACGTGATCGCCGAAGCCACTCCGGAAAAGAAACTGGCTCGCATTCGCGAGGAACAGGGCGAAGGGCGCCTGGTGGCAATGTGCGGTGACGGCGCCAACGACGCTCCGGCCCTGGCGCAAGCCGATGTCGGCATGGCGATGAATGATGGCACGCAAGCCGCGCGCGAGGCGGCCAACATGGTCGACCTGGACAGCGATCCCACCAAGCTGCTGGACGTGGTCCAGGTGGGCAAACAGTTGCTCGTGACCCGCGGTGCGCTCACGACGTTCTCGATCGCCAACGATGTGGCCAAGTATTTTGCCATCCTGCCGGCGCTGTTCGCGGCGATCTATCCGCCGTTGGCCGTGCTCAACATCATGCAGTTGGCCAGCCCGCAAAGCGCGATCGTCTCGGCCATCGTGTTCAACGCGCTGATCATCGTCGCGCTGATCCCACTGGCCTTGCGCGGCGTGCAGATGCCGGCGCTGACCGCCGCCCAGTTGCTGCGGCGTAACGTGCTCATCTACGGCGGTGGAGGGTTGCTGGTGCCCTTCATCGGCATCAAATTGATCGATCTGGCGCTCGGCGCCCTGGGGTGGGTATGAACATGCAAGACCGTCAAGCGAAGGGCGGTGTGTGGCGCCCGGCACTGAGCCTGCTGCTGTTACTGACGCTGATCACCGGCGTCGCTTATCCGCTGCTGGTGACAGGGCTGGGGCAACTCGCGTTTCCGCTGCAGGCCAATGGTAGCCTGGTGCGTGACCAGCAGGGTCAGGTTCGCGGCTCGAGCCTGATCGGGCAGGCGTTCGAAGGGCCAGGCTGGTTCGCCCCGCGCCCCTCGGCCGGCCAGTTCGCCACGCTGCCCAGTGCTGCCAGCAACCTGTCGGCCGGCAACCCGGCGCTGGCCGAGCGTATTGCCGGGTCGGCCAAGACCCTGTGGGTGCCCGGCGGCGCTCCCGTGCCCCTGGCGCTGCTCACTACGTCTGCCAGCGGCGTCGACCCACACCTGCCGCCGGCGGCGGTGGACTACCAGGCCGCACGGGTCGCGGCCGCGCGCGGGCTGCCCGTGGAACAGGTCCGCGCCCTCATCGAACAGCAGACCGAGCGGCCCTGGCTGGGGCCACCGGTGGTCAATGTCCTGGCCTTGAACCTGGCGCTGGATCGGTTATCGTCGTCCCCTCACTGAAGTCGAGCCTGCCTGATGAGTGATTCACGTCGCGCCGATGCGCTGTTGGCCGAGCTGCCTGCCCCCGGGCGCGGGCGCCTGAAAGTGTTCCTGGGGGCGGCACCAGGCGTGGGAAAAACCTACGCCATGCTGCAGGCTGCCCACGCTCGTCAGCGCCAGGGCGTCAAGGTGCTGGCCGCGGTGGTCGAGACTCACGGGCGCAGCGAAACCGAGACGTTGCTGACCGGCCTCGACCAGCAGCCGCTGGTGCGCCTGCACTATCGCGAACGGGCCATGCAGGAGATGGACCTCGAAGGCGTGCTGGCCAGGGCGCCGCAACTGGCACTGGTGGACGAACTGGCGCACAGCAACGTGCCGGGCAGTCGCCACCTCAAGCGCTGGCAGGATGTCCAGGAACTTCTGGCGGCGGGCATCGATGTGTACACCACGGTGAATGTCCAGCACCTGGAAAGCCTCAACGACCAGGTGCGCTCGATCACCGCCGTACAGGTGCGCGAAACCGTGCCCGACTGGGTACTCCAGGATGCCAGCGAGCTGCTGCTGGTCGACTTGCCCCCGCGTGATCTGCTGGAGCGCCTGCGCGACGGCAAGGTGTACATGCCCGAGCAGGCCCGAGCGGCGGTGGAAGCCTTTTTCACCCCGACCAACCTGACGGCCCTGCGTGAACTGGCGATGCAGACCGCCGCCGCCCACGTCGACGCCGACCTGGCCGAAGGTTTCCGCTCCCTGGGGCGTCCTGCCCCTGCCGTGCGCGGTCGCCTGCTGGTGGGTGTGTCGGCCGACGAGCAGGCCCTGCGCCTGGTACGGCATGCCAGTCGGATCGCTCGGCGTCGCCATTTACCCTGGTCGGCGGTCCATGTGGACGATGGTCGGCCACGTTCCGAGGCTGCTCGCCAGCACCTGCAAAGCGCGCAGCAGTTGGCCGAGCGTCTGGGTGGCGAGGTGGTGGTGTTGCGCGGCAGCGACTTGCCACGCACGCTGCTCCAGCACGCGGGGGATCGGCGCGCCAGTGTCCTGCTGGTCGGCCAGTCCCCCCGGCGGCGCTGGCGCCGAAGCCTGGCCGCACGCCTGGTGGGTGTCGCCCAGGGCGTGGAGATCAACGTCCTGGACCGGCTCGACGCGCCGCCCACCCCCGATCAGCGCCCACGCCTGCAGCTGCGTGCCGGTGACTACCTGCTGGCGCTGTTGGCGACGGTTCTGGCCAGCGCCCTGGCATGGGGGGTGTCGAGCCAATTGGCCTTGCCCAATATCTCGCTGGTGTTCCTGGCGGCCGTGCTGCTGGTGGCCGTGCGCAGCAGCCTGGGGCCGGCGCTGGCGTGCGCGGCGCTGTCGTTCCTGGCGTACGACTTTCTGTTCATACCGCCCAATTTCTCCTTCAGCGTGCAGCGCGAAGAGGATGTGCTGACGCTGGTGTTTTTCCTGTTGATGGCTGCATTGACCGGCAATCTGGCCGCCCGCCAGCGGCGCCAACTGAGCGCCCTGCGCCAGACCCAGCAGCAGACCGCCGAAGTGCTCGACCTGTCGCGCAAGCTGACCGCCGCGCCTGATCGGCAGGCCGTGCTGGCCGCGGCCGGGCAGCACTTGCAGGATTGGCAGCAACTGCGCGTCGGCGTGTTCGAACCGATACCGGCGGGCGGTGGCTGGCAATCGGCCGATCGCAGCCCTGCGCCGTTGAGCGCCACCGAACGGGCCGCCGCCGATTGGGCCTGGCAGCACAATCAGGCCGCCGGTCACGGCACCGCGACCTTGCCGGCCGGTGCCTGGTGGTGGTGGCCGCTGGCGACCGATCAACGGCCCATGGCCTTGCTCGGCGTCAGCGCCGGTGCCGGGCCGGCCCTGGACAGTGCGCAACGGCGAGTGCTGGTTGCGCTCGCGCAACCGATCGCCCAGGCGCTGGCGCGTGCCAGCCTCGCCGAACAGTTGGAAGCGGCGCGCCTGCAGGGTGAAACCGAGCAATTGCGCAGCGCATTGCTGGCCTCGGTCTCGCATGACTTGCGCACACCCCTGACCGCCATGCGCGGCAGCATCGACAGCCTGCTGACCCTGGGCGAGGTGATTCCGGCGGCGCAGCGCCTGGAATTGCTGGAAGGCACCCGTGATGAGGCCGAGCGACTCGACCGCTACATCCAGAACCTGCTGGACATGACGCGCCTGGGGCATGGCGCCCTCAAGCTGGCACGCGACTGGGTCAGCGCCGGCGACATTGTCGGCAGTGCCCTGGCGCGCTTGCGCAATGTGCTGGCACCGCTGCAGGTGCAGAGCCAGGTACCGACCTCGCTGCCGCTGCTGTATGTGCACGCGGCCCTGGTCGAACAGGCGCTGGTCAACGTGCTCGAGAACGCGGCGCGTTTTTCCCCACCTGGCGAGCGTATCGTGGTGGTCGCCGCAGTGCACGAGGCATGGCTGCAGCTTTCGGTCAGTGATGAGGGCCCCGGCATTCCCGCAGCTGAGCGGGACAAGATCTTCGACATGTTCTACACCGCAGCGCGCGGGGATCGAGGCGGGCAGGGCACCGGCCTGGGCTTGGCGATCTGCCAGGGCATGATCGGTGCCCACGGTGGGCGCATCACCGTCGCCAGCGGGCTGGATGGCAAGGGCACGTGCATCGCTTTATGCTTGCCACTGCCGGTGCAACCCGAACCTGACGACGAAGGCTGAACATGACCCCAGGCCCCACCCTACTGGTGATCGACGACGAACCGCAGATTCGCAAGTTTCTGCGGATCGCCCTGATGTCACAGGGTTACCGAGTGATCGAGGCGGGCACCGGTGGCGAAGGCCTGCAACAGGCGGCGCTGGAGCGCCCGGACATTCTGGTGCTCGACCTGGGCCTACCTGACATGGACGGCCAGCAGGTGCTGCGCGAACTGCGCGAATGGTCGACGGTGCCGGTCATTGTGCTGTCGGTGCGCGCCAGCGAGGCGCAGAAGGTCGAAGCGCTGGATAACGGCGCCAACGACTATGTGACCAAACCCTTCGGCATCCAGGAGTTCCTCGCGCGGATTCGTGCCTTGCTGCGGCAGGTGCCGCACGCGGCGGCCGAGCAAGCGCAGGTGGATATCGGCCCGTTGCGTATCGACCTGGCGTCGCGCCAGGTGTTGCTGGACGGCGTCGACATCGCGCTGACGCGCAAGGAGTACGCGGTGTTGGCGCAACTGGCCCGGCATCCGGGCCGCGTGGTCACCCAACAGCAGTTGCTCAAGGACATCTGGGGGGCCTCCCACGCTGCCGATAGCCACTATTTGCGCATCGTGGTCGGGCATGTGCGGCACAAGCTGGGCGATGACCCTGCCGCACCGCGTTTCATCATGACCGAAGCGGGGGTGGGCTACCGTCTCGGGCGCGCTTAACCCTGTCGTTGCTGCTCACGCTCATAGGTGTCCAGCGTGTCGCTGGCAATCTGTCGACCCAAGGCAATCAACTCCGGTGCCTTGTAGAACTCGAAGAAGCGGCAGACGCGCTTGGGCACGTTGATCAGGACGTCCGGTGGATAGCCGGCGATCTTGTACTGCGCCAGTGACGTCTGCATGACCTCGAAGCTCTGGTTGATCAGGTCCAGTAGCGATGCCGGGCCGACGGTGTCGATGATCACCGAGCCCGTGGCGGACTTGGGCGCGCCCTCTTCCTCGGCGGTCTTGTCAGCGGGTTGGGGCGGCGGTGCGAGGCCATCGGCCAGCCAGGGGTTGGCGACGATGCCGGCCTCGGCGTCAGCCTGCAGTGCCTGTTGCTCCAGGCGCAACAGTTGCTCGGCCTGGGTGCGTCGGAACGGCAAGCGCGAGCCCAACGAGCTGAGCAAGGCATCGAAGCGCATGCGGAAGGACGCCGGACGCTCGATCACCGGCAACTGATACTGCTTGTGCTGGGCCGAATTGAGGTTCACGGCAATGATCAGGTCACAGTGGCTGGACACCACCGGCACGATGGGCAGCGGGTTGAGCAGGCCGCCGTCGACCAGCATGCGGTTGCCCTGCATGACCGGGGTGAACAGGCTGGGGATCGCCGCCGAGGCGCGCATTGCCTGATGCAGGCAGCCTTCCTGAAACCAGATCTCCTGCTGATGCGTCAGGTCGGTGGCGACGGCCGTGTAAGGGATGGCGAGGTCCTCGATATTGATATCGCCGACGATCTTGCGAATCTGCCCGAACACCTTTTCACCGCGAATAGCGCCGAGGCGAAAGCTCACGTCCACCAGCCGCAGGACATCCAGATAGTCCAGGCTCTCGATCCATTGGCGGTAGAGGGGCAGTTTGCCTGCCGCGTAGATACCGCCCACCACCGCGCCCATGGAGCAACCCGCGATGCAGCCGATCCGATAACCGCGGCGCTCGATTTCCTCAATGACCCCAATGTGCGCGTAACCCCGTGCGCCGCCGGAGCCCAGTACCAGTGCGACGGTTTTATCCATGTATCACGCTCCACGCCGGTGTCAGCCAATAGAGCGCAACAATGCACGCTGCGCCGTTTCGGTTCAACCGCTGGCAAGTGATGGCTCGGTGGCACTTTTGCCCGCAGCCGTCGTCTTAGCCACAATGACCCCCTGCTGTTTTTCCCCGAGGTGTGACTGGTATGAAAGCCTGGATCTGCTTGCCGTTGTTCGTTGTGTTGCTGGCCGGTTGCGCGGGCAAGACGGCTTATCGTGACAGCTGCGGTTCACAGCTCGACGCCGCCTGGCAAGAGCTGGACCTGGCCAAGGCCGAAGGCCTCGCCGGCACGGTCAGCTACTCCAAGGCCCTGTCGTTGCTGACCGGGGCCAAGACCCAGCAACAGTTCGAGGCATTCGAAGGCTGCACGCAGAAAGCCGAGAAAGCGCGCTTCTACATCCGCGAGTCCCGCGCCGGGCGCTGAGGGCCGACCGTCAGTCCGGACAGGGAGTGTCAGCCATGCGCAGTGTGCTGGATGAATGCCTGCAAGCGGTCAACGACGTGGTATTGGGCAAGGAAACCCAGGTTCGCCTGGCGCTGACCTGTCTGATCGCCAACGGCCATCTGTTGATCGAAGACTTGCCAGGAATGGGCAAGACCACGTTGAGCCATACCCTGGCCAAGGTGCTGGGGCTGAGCTTTCAGCGGATTCAGTTCACCTCCGACCTGTTGCCTGGGGACATTCTCGGTACGTCGGTGTTCGACCGCGACTCGGGGCAGTTCCGCTTTCACCCGGGGCCTATTTTCGCCGAGCTGGTGCTGGCCGACGAAATCAACCGCGCCACCGCCAAAAGCCAGAGTGCATTGCTTGAGGCCATGGAGGAGGGCCAGGTCACGATTGAAGGCGCCACGCGGCCGCTGCCCCAGCCCTTTTTCGTGATTGCCACGCAGAACCCCATTACCCAGGGTGGTACGTTCGCATTGCCCGAATCGCAACTCGACCGCTTCCTGATGTGCCTGTCCCTCGGCTACCCGGCCAGGGCCGCGGAAAAGGCCCTGTTGATGGGTGAGTCTCGGCGTCAGCTGTTGCCGCGCCTCAATGCCGTGCTGACGCATCGGCAATTGGCGGCACTGCAGGATCAGGCCCGGCAAATCCGCGCCAGCGAGGCGTTGATCGACTATGTTCTACGCCTGGTCGAGGCGACCCGGACCAAGGCCCAGTTCGCCTGGGGTCTTTCGCCGCGTGGCAGCCTGGCCCTGTTGTCGGCGGCCAAGGCCTGGGCATTGCTGGCCGATCGC
>Ga0157371_10005592_pt1 | contig 10562 bp, 8 predicted proteins | sample C45metaG_FD_113462 | JGI IMG/M metagenome (GOLD analysis project Ga0157371, IMG submission 113462) | Corn rhizosphere microbial communities from Kellogg Biological Station, Michigan, USA - C4-5 metaG | ecosystem: Host-associated > Plants > Roots > Rhizosphere > Soil | place: USA: Michigan... | reverse complement strand
TGGAAGCTATCGTCACCAAGCTGCCGCCGCCGAAGGGCGATCGCGACGCGCCGCTCAAGGCGCTGCTGGTCGATAGCTGGTACGACGCCTACCTCGGGGTCGTCGTTCTGGTGCGCGTCGTCGATGGCGCGCTGAAGAAGGGCCAGCGCATCCGCATGATGGGCACGAACGCGGCCTATGAAGTGGATCGCACCGGTGTATTCACACCCAAGCTCACACTGGTGGACGAGCTCGGTCCCGGCGAGATCGGCATGCTCACCGCCTCGATCAAGGAAGTGGCGGACACGCGTGTCGGTGACACCATTACCGACGACCGCAAGCCGGTAGACAAACCGCTGCCGGGTTTCCGGCCGGCCGTGCCTGTAGTGTTCTGCGGCCTGTTTCCCGTCGATGCCGCGCAATTCGAAGACCTGCGCGCGGCGATGGGTAAACTGCGCCTCAACGATGCGAGCTTCACCTACGAAATGGAAACGTCAGCCGCGCTCGGCTTCGGTTTCCGTTGTGGTTTCCTCGGGCTGCTGCACCTGGAAATCATCCAGGAAAGACTGTCACGCGAATTCAACCTGGATCTGATCGCAACCGCGCCATCGGTCATCTACAAGATCAAGCTGACCACCGGCAAAGAGCTCGAGATTCACAATCCGGTCGACATGCCGGATCCAAATCACATCGAGGAGATGCAGGAGCCCTGGATCGAGGCGACAATCCTGACGCCGGATGAGTATCTCGGCTCCGTGCTCAAGCTTTGCCAGGACCGGCGCGGCGAGCAGAAGGAACTCACCTACGTCGGCAACCGCGCGATGGTGAAATACAACCTGCCGCTCAACGAAGTCGTGTTCGATTTCTACGACCGGCTTAAATCCGTTTCGCGTGGCTACGCCTCATTCGACTATCACCTCACCGACTACCGGCCGGCGGACCTCGTAAAGCTGCAGATGCTGGTCAACGGCGAGCCGGTCGATGCACTGGCGATGCTGGTGCACCGGACGCGCGCGGAGAGCCGCGGCCGCGCCATGGCGGAAAAGCTCAAGGAGCTCATTCCGCCGCACATGTTTCAGGTGCCAATCCAGGCCGCGATCGGCGGCAAGATCATCGCGCGCGAAACGGTGCGGGCCTTCCGCAAGGATGTCACCGCCAAGTGCTACGGCGGCGATGCCACCCGCAAGCGCAAGCTGCTCGACAAGCAGAAGGAAGGCAAAAAGCGCATGCGGCAGTTCGGCAAGGTCGATATCCCGCAGGAAGCGTTCATCGCCGCGCTCAAAGTCGACGTTTAGTCGGAATTGGAGCCCATAAGCTCCTTTGTTCCCTGCAAATTCTGCACCGCCCGCCCCCGCAATTCACGGGAACTAAGGATGGCGAACGGCGAATTGACCTGACAGGCGGCACCGAAGCCGCTAAATCGGAAGCATGCGCACTCGGATCGCGTCCCTGTCGGGACTGCCTTTCATTGCGGTTGGAATTCTCGCTGTGGCGGGGCGGATTGCGGCCGCGCAAACTCCAGCCGCCGCGGCGCCGTTGCCACCAGCAAAGCCGGCAGTGACCGAAAAGGCCCGCGAGAAAGCGGTGCCGGCGAAGATATTGTTCGGTGCCAAGGCCCTGCCGTCCGCAGGCAAGTCCATGGCAGTCGGATACTACCACAAGGGCTGCCTTTCGGGCGGCGTTGAGTTGCCGATCAACGGGCCGAACTGGCAGGTGATGCGCCTGTCACGCAATCGCAATTGGGGGCACCCGACCCTCATCCACTTCGTAGAGAAGTTTGCCGCCCAGGCTTCGAAGACGACAGGCTGGAACGGAATCCTTGTCGGCGATTTGGGACAGCCGCGCGGCGGGCCCGCGGTGTCGGACCATGCGAGTCACCAGACCGGCCTGGACGTTGACATCTGGTTCATGCCGATGCCGGACCAAGTGCTGAGCAAGGAGGAGCGCGATACGATTCAGGCCAGCAATCTGGTTGCCGCGGATTGGAAGCGTCTCAACCCGCAGACGTGGACGCCGCAACACGTCGCCTTCATCAAGGCCGCAGCGCAGCAACCCGAAGTCGAGCGCGTGCTGGTCAACGCCGCCATCAAGAAGGAGCTGTGCCGCGTGGAGGCCAATCAGCCGCATGCCTGGATGGCGAAGGTGCGACCCTGGTATGGCCACCACGATCACATTCATGTCCGGCTGCGATGTCCGGCCGATTCCCCGCAATGCAAGCCACAGGAGCCGGTAACTGGAAGCGACGGGTGTGGTCCCAAGGAGCTGGACTTCTGGTTCTCCGACAAGGTCATTCCGCCGAGAAAGCCGGGGCCGCCGGGACGACAAACCATGCTCGCGGATTTGCCTCCTGCCTGCAAAGGCGTGCTTGAAGCACCCGACAAGAAGACCAGCGTCGCAACAGAGAACCGCAAATAGCTCGCGCAGAGCCTTACTCCGATGTCCAAGAGCACGAGTAGTTCGAACAAGCGCGAGGATCTGCAGATTCTCACCGCGCTCGAGCACAAGGTGCTCTGGCTCGCAAGCTGGATGATTCACAACGCCAATCATCTGCGCGAGAACGACGACGGCTTGAAGGTCGGCGGCCACCAGGCGTCGAGTGCTTCGCTCGCGACCATCATGACCGCGCTCTATTTCGACGTGCTGCGGCCGCAGGACCGCGTCGCCGTCAAGCCGCACGCCAGCCCAATCTTTCACGCCATCCAGTATCTGCTCGGCAATCAATCGCGCGAACGCCTGGAGGCATTCCGTGGCTACAAGGGCGCGCAGAGCTATCCCTCCCGCACCAAAGACGTCGACGACGTCGACTTCTCGACCGGCTCGGTCGGTCTCGGCGTCGCGCAGACTTTATTTTCCTCGCTCACGCAGGACTATGTGCGCGCGCACGGCTGGGGCCTCCAACGGCCGGAAGGGCGCATGGTCGCGCTCGTCGGCGATGCCGAACTCGACGAGGGCAACATCTTCGAGGCGCTGCTCGAGGGCTGGAAGCAGGGCCTGCGCAATTGCTGGTGGATCATCGATTACAATCGTCAGAGCCTCGACGCTGTGGTGCGCGAGGGGCTGTGGGAGCGCTACGAGCAGCTGTTCAAGAATTTCGGCTGGAACGTCGCCATCGTCAAATACGGCTCGCTTCAGCAGGCGGCCTTCAAGGAACCGGGCGGCGAGACGTTGCGCCGCTGGATCGACAATTGCCCCAATCAACTCTACTCGGCGCTGGTGTTTGCGGGCGGCGCGGCCTGGCGCAAGCGATTGAACGACGAGATCGGCGACCAGGGCGACGTCAGCAAGCTGATCGAAAAGCGAACTGACGATGAGCTTGCGGCCCTGATGAACAATCTGGGCGGGCACGATCTTCCATCTGTTCTCGATGCCTTCCACAATGCCGATCCGGAAAAGCCGACCTGCTTTATCTGTTACACCGTCAAAGGTTTTGGACTGCCCTTCGCCGGACACAAGGACAACCATGCCGGGCTGATGACGCCGCAGCAGATGGAGACGTTCCGTCAGGTCATGGGCGTACGGTCAGGCCATGAATGGGACAAGTTCGAAGGACTGCAACCGGCAGCGGGGCAGATTCAAGCGTTTCTCGCGCGCGTGCCGATCGCAACGGGAAATCCGCGGCGTCTCTCGGCGCCTCCGGTCGACGTGCCGGACAACCTTGCCGTCACCATCCAGCCGGTGATGTCGACGCAAACCGGCTTCGGCGCCATTCTCAATGAGGTAGGGCGCGGCGACAGCGAATTTGCACGCCATATCGTCACGACGTCGCCGGACGTGACCGTCTCGACCAATCTCGGCCCGTGGGTAAACCGGCGCGGCCTGTTCGCCCGTCAGGCGATGGCCGATACGTTCAAGCGAGAGCAAATCCCCTCGACGTTCAACTGGGAGTTTTCGCCGAAGGGCCAGCACATCGAGCTCGGCATCGCCGAGATGAATCTGTTCGTCCTGCTGTCGGCGCTCGGTTTGTCGCACACGATCAACGGCGAGCGATTGCTGCCGATCGGAACTTTGTACGACCCCTTCATCGCGCGCGGCCTCGATGCGCTCAACTACGCCTGCTATCAGGATGCACGTTTCATTGTCGTTGCAACGCCGTCCGGGATAACGCTTGCAGGCGAAGGTGGCGCGCACCAGTCGATCGCCGAACCCCTGATCGGGCTCGCGCAGGACGGACTCGCCAGCTTCGAGCCGGCCTATGTCGACGAACTCGCCGCCATCATGCGGTGGGCCTTCACTTACATTCAGAAAGACGGCGACGCAGCGCCGTTGGAGCGCAACTGGTTGCGCGATGAAACCGGCGGCTCAGTTTATCTCCGGCTGTCGACCCGGCCAATCGAGCAGATCAAGCGACAAATGACGCCGGAGTTGCAGCAGCAAATTGTCGACGGCGCGTATTGGCACCGCAAGCCTGGCCCGAATTGCCAGGTCGTCGTCGCGTATACCGGAGCGGTCGCTCCTGAAGCGATTGAGGCTGTCGGCTTGATGGCGGAAGACCGTCGCGATGTCGGCCTGCTGGCGATCACGTCCGCCGATCGCCTCAACGCCGGCTGGACCGCAGCGCAGCGTGCCCGCGAACGCGGGCTCGTGCACGCGCGTTCACACATCGAGCGTCTGCTCACCGACGTGCCGGCGCATTGCGGAATTGTCAGCGTTCTTGACGGACATCCGGCGACATTGGCCTGGCTCGGCGCGGTCGCCGGTCATCGCGTGCGGCCGCTCGGCGTCGAGCATTTCGGCCAGACCGGCGCGCTGGCCGACCTATATCGCCACTATGGCATCGATGCGAATGCCATCGTCGCGGCGGCGCAGGCGATCGCGCCCGGCCGCCCGATCCGGCACCTCAAGGCGCTGCCTTGAGCCGGCGCTACATCATCATTCCCATTCCGAACAGCATTGCCGGGATGGCGAGGATGACAACCCAGACGATGATCGCGCACACGATGACAGCAATCGTGTAGATCAGCGCATTGCTCGCCGCCGGGCGCATCAGCGTGCCGATGCCGGTGTACAGCAGGTACAGGCTGTAAAGGCCGAGGATCGACAGAAAGCTCAACGCAGGAAGAATATTGAACACGCCGGCAAGCCAGGCCGCCGTCGGCGCATAGGCCGATACTTTCATGGCGCTTGCGAGATTCTTGCGGGCACCAAACGTGCCAGCGAGGAAATCGATGATGGAGCCGACAAGGAAAAAGCCGATCAGCGTCAATACGTAAACAACGACGGCACGAAAGAGCCCAAGGCCAATTCCGATGCGTTGGCCCCCGATGCCGATAATCGATGTGCCGATAAAAGTACAAATTGGCGCAATGGCAGCAACAATCGCAACATAGTTGGAAAGAAGATAGCCGGCGTCGCCCGGCTCGGAATCGATCTTCGACCATTCCGACTTCGGTTGCAGCAGGATCCCCTTGATTCGGTCCACGAGATTCATGACACCCCTCCATTCATCCGCGACCGATTATAGACGTTTTTGATCCTCCAAAATCATCGCCGAGCCCTTTTCCGCAATCATCATTGTCGGCGAATTGGTATTCCCGGACGTGATCGACGGCATAACCGAGGCATCAACAACCCGCAGTCTTTCAATGCCGATGACACGAAGCCGGCCATCGACGACCGCTCGTGTGTCGTCGTCCCGGCCCATGCGGGCAGTGCCTACGGGATGGAAAATCGTAGTCCCGATGTCACCTGCTGCCTTCACTAGGCCGGCCTCGTCGTTATCCCCCGTCAAATCGCCGGGGAGATACTCGACGGGTGAGTATTTCTGCAGCGCGGGCTGCCGCACGATCCCTCGGGTGACCCGGATCGAATCGGCCGCGACCCGCTGATCTTCCGGCGTCGACAGATAATTCGGACTGATCGCCGGCGACGCCGCTGGATCGGCTGATTTGAGCGTGAGTGCGCCGCGGCTGGTCGGGCGGACATTGGTCACACTGGCGGTAAAGGCCGGAAACGGGTGCAGCGGCTCGCCGAACTTGTCGAGAGATAGCGGCTGCACGTGGTACTGAATATTGGCGCGGTCCTGCGTCGAATCGGACCTGGCAAAGGCGCCAAGCTGCGACGGCGCCATAGTCATCGGTCCGCGTCGACGGAATGCGTAGTTCAATCCCATCCCAACACGATTGAATAGCGAAGCGTAGGTCTCGTTCAGCGTCTTCACACCGGACACCTTGTAGATCATGCGCAACTGCAAGTGATCGTGCAGGTTGGCGCCGACCCCCGGTTTGTCGAGCGTGACCGGAATGCCAAATTTCGACAACTGCGCGGCCGGACCTACTCCCGACAGCATCAGGATGTGCGGTGAGCCAATGGAGCCGGCGGCCAGGATCACCTCGCCACGGCTGCGCGCGGCGCGTTGCTCGCCATTTTGCCGCCACCGGACTCCGGTGGCACGCTTGCCGGTCAGCTCCAGTCCTTCGACAAGACAGCCGCTCTCAAGCTGAAGATTTTGCCGGTGCAGGACCGGCTTGAGGAAGCCGCGTGCGGCGGACCATCGCCGGCCGCGCTTCTGATTGACGTGAAAATAACAGATGCCTTCGTTGTCGCCGGTGTTGAAGTCATCGACAGTGGGAATTCCATATTGATTCGCCGCTTCCCGGAAGGCGTCGAGGATTTCCCAGCTCAGTCGCGGATACTCGACGCGCCATTCCCCACCAGCCGCGTGGTGCTCGCTTTTCAGGAAATGATCGACGTGCTTGCGGAAATAGGGCCGAACGTCCTCCCACGACCATCCGGGCAGGCCGAGCTGGCGCCAATTGTCGTAGTCGGCCGACTGGCCGAGCATGTAGATCATACCGTTGATGGCCGACGAGCCGCCCACCACCTTGCCGCGCGGATAGTTCAGACTGCGCCCATTCAGCCCCGGCTCCGCCTCAGTCTTGAGGAGCCAGTCGGCGCGCGGATTTCCGATCGCGAACAGATAGCCCACCGGAATGTGAAACCAGATCCAGTTGTCATTGCCGCCCGCCTCCAACAACAGCACGCGATTGACGGGATTGGCGGACAACCTGTTGGCCAGCACACAACCGGCGGAGCCCGCGCCCACGATAATGTAGTCAAATTCGCCTTCGATCGATGCCACGTCCGCACTCGCTCCCTGCGTCCCAACGCGGACTTTACCCCCCTCGGCTGGACTTGCTAGGCTCGGTTCTCAGCAGCGCACCGTGCGTGCGCCGCCCTAAACCGGAACGGCGGTTCCGAATTCAATCCGGCTTTCAAGCTAATGTCGGCGCGTCTTGCGCTGAGGAGAACCGCCATGTTCGTGAGATTTTTCGCATTTGTCGGCTTTCTGGTCGTCCTTGTGGGCGCACCGCAGACATTGGCCGCCCAGGAGCAGATCACCATCTTCGCGGCCGCGTCGCTGAAGAATGCGCTCGACGACACAAATGCCGCATTCACAAAGGCAACAGGCGTCAAGGTAACCGCGAGCTACGCCGCAAGCTCAGCACTCGCCAAACAGATCGAACAGAGCGCGCCGGCTGACGTATTTATTTCGGCGGATCTGCAATGGATGGACTATGTCGGCGAACGGAAGCTCATCAAGCCGGATACCCGCGTCAACTTGCTCGGCAACAAGCTGGTATTGATCGCACCCGCGGATTCCAAGATTGCCAATGTGACCATCGGCCAGGGCTTCGACATTGCCAAGCTTGCGGGTTCGGGCCGCATTGCGGTCGCCGACGTCAACGCGGTTCCGGCTGGCCGCTACGCCAAGGCCGCGCTTGAGAAACTAGGCGCCTGGGCGGCAGCCGAGCCGAAGCTTGCACAGGCAGAGAATGTCCGGGCGACGCTGGCGTTTGTCGCGCGCGATGAAACGCCGATCGGCATTGTTTACGAAACGGACGCAAAGGTTGAACCCAGGGTAAAAGTCATCGGCGCATTTCCTGACAACTCTTATCCGCCGGTGACTTACCCTGTCGCAGCAACCGCCACTACGACGAAGCAAAGCGTCTCGCAATATCTTCATTTCCTGCGATCTCCGGCAGCCAAGGCAATCTTCGAAAAGTACGGCTTCAGTTTTCTGATCAGGCCCGTGTCGTAAGCGGTATCCGACGCGTGTTCGAACTGTCGCCCCAAGATTGGACCGCAATCGCACTGTCACTGCGTGTTGCAGTCGTCTCGACATTGATTGCGCTACCGTTCGGCATCGCAATCGCGACTGTACTGGCGCGCGCATCGTTCTGGGGAAAATCAGCGCTCGATGCCCTCGTCCATTTGCCGCTGGTGCTTCCGCCGGTGGTGACGGGTTATCTCCTGCTCATTACGTTCGGCCGCAAAGCGCCGGTCGGGGCCTTTTTGGCCGACCATTTTGGCATAGTTTTCTCGTTTCGCTGGACCGGCGCCGCGCTTGCCTGCGGTATAATGGCGTTTCCGTTGATGGTGCGCGCCATCAGGCTGTCGATCGAGGCCATCGACAAGCGGCTCGAACATGCAGCCGCGACGCTTGGCGCCAATCCGGTCTCGACGTACGCAACCGTGACACTGCCATTGGCTTTGCCCGGCATCATTGCGGGCATGATGCTCGCCTTCGCGCGCGCTCTCGGCGAGTTCGGAGCAACCATTACCTTCGTTTCCAACATTCCCGGCGAAACCCAGACGATTTCCGCGGCGATCTATACGCTCACGCAGGTGCCAGGCGGCGACGCCGCCGCGCTTAATCTTGTCATTGTGTCGATCATCATTTCGTTTGCGGCGTTGCTTGCTTCGGAGTGGTTTGCGCGCCGCGCTGCCGCAAGGTTGCACGGGAGCTGACGATGCTTGCGGTTCAGGCGGAGAAACAGCTCGGCGAGTTTGCGGTGAATGTCTCCTTCACCAGTGACACGGCTGCGACGGCATTGTTTGGCCCGTCCGGCGCCGGAAAGACCAGTGTCATCAATATGATCGCGGGGCTGTTAAAGCCCGAACGTGGCCGTATCGTTCTCGGCGACGAGGTTCTCTTTGACAGCGTCACCGGTATCAATGTGCCCACTTGGCGGCGGCGCGTCGGCTATGTCTTCCAGGAAGGCCGGTTGTTTCCACATTTCTCGGTGAAACGAAATCTGGACTACGGCCGCTGGGTCAGCGGCCATGCCAGCAACCCCAGGCAGCTCAGCCATGTGATTGACCTGCTCAATGTAGGTCATTTGCTCGACCGGCGGCCGGGCAAGTTGTCGGGCGGCGAGCGCCAGCGCGTCGCCGTCGGCCGTGCGCTCCTTATGCAGCCGCGTCTGCTGTTGCTGGACGAGCCTTTGGCTTCGCTCGACACGGCCCGCAAGCATGACATCCTCCCCTACCTTGAGCGTCTGCGCGACGAGGCACGCGTGCCCTTGATCTATGTCAGTCACAATGCAGCCGAGATAAAACGCATTGCCAGCCGCGTCGTACGTCTCGACTCCGGAAAGGTCGTTGAAACGGGCGGCATCGAGCTACTCGACGGCGCGCGGGCCGATGTGCTTGCCTGAGGAATGTTTCCTCCGGAACGAATCGTCTGCCTGACCGAAGAGACGGTCGAGACCCTTTACCTGCTCGGTGAAGATCGCCGCATTGTCGGCGTGTCCGGCTACGCCGTGCGGCCGCCGCAGGTGCGGCGCGAGAAGCCGCGCGTCTCCGCTTTTATTTCGGCGGACGTGCCGAAGATTCTCGATCTGAAGCCGGATCTGGTGCTTACGTTTTCCGACCTGCAGGCTGACATCGTCGCCGAATTGATCCGCAAAAATATTTCCGTGCATGCATTCAACCAGCGCGACATCGCCGGCATATTCGACATGATCCGCACGCTCGGCGCGATCGTGGGCGCAACACAGAAAGCCGAAGCGCTCGCAAGCTCCCTCGCCCGCCACGTCGACGAAGTGCACGAGCGTTCGTTGCATCTCGCGCGCCGTCCTCGCATCTATTTCGAGGAGTGGGACGATCCGATGATTTCCGGTATTGCCTGGGTGTCGGAGTTGATCGAGGCCGCCGGCGGTGTCGATGTATTTCCGCAGCTCGCCGTACGCAAAAATGCCAAAGATCGCATCGTATCACCCGACGAGGTCATCGCCGCGCGGCCGGACGTCATTGTTGGGTCCTGGTGCGGTAAAAAATTCGTGCCGGGAAAAGTCACCGCCCGGCCGGGCTTTGCCGAAGTTCCCGCCGTCGCGACCGGCTGGTTGCGTGAAATCAAATCGACGCTGATTCTGCAGCCCGGGCCCGCCGCGCTCACCGATGGGCTCGATCATATGGCGCGAATCGTGAGCGAATGGGCTGAAAGGCGAGCGACGGCCAGCTAATCAGACGATAGCAATCATGTCCGCAGGCGTGGTAAGGGTTGTGCTCGACAGGCAAAGGACCGAGCCGAATGCAGCCGACTGATAAGCGCACGAATCTCTGGATGGACTTGCTGCTGGTAGCTTTTTTGATTGCCCTGAATGTGGCAGCACGGCTGCTTCCGCACGCACCGGGCTTCCTGCCGGTGGCAGCGAGCGGATTTTTCGCTGCGCGCGTGCTGAGCATTCCGGTGCTCGCTCTCCTCGTGCCTGTCCTTGGCATGATTTTGAGCGACATGGCCCTGCCGGGCGAGGATTGGCGCATTCAGGCCGTGGGCTTCGTCGCTATCGCGATCCCGGCGA
>Ga0157371_10005591_pt1 | contig 10562 bp, 15 predicted proteins | sample C45metaG_FD_113462 | JGI IMG/M metagenome (GOLD analysis project Ga0157371, IMG submission 113462) | Corn rhizosphere microbial communities from Kellogg Biological Station, Michigan, USA - C4-5 metaG | ecosystem: Host-associated > Plants > Roots > Rhizosphere > Soil | place: USA: Michigan... | reverse complement strand
TGATTTTCTCGACCCCCAGAAACGACAAAGCCCTGAATAATCAGGGCTTTGTTGTATCAAATATGGCGGAGGCGATGGGATTCGAACTCATGGACCTGTTACAGTCGACGGTTTTCAAGACCGGTATTGAAAGCCGCTGAATACGCGGCCTCAGGCGCTTTTTCGTTCCAATACTTTTGTTTTGCAGCACCTCTACAGACCGCATTCTACAAGGGGCGCGATTTGAGTTATGGAACGCTTTTTTTGCCTATTTTGATGGTTTGGCGATGGCGCCGACGCGGCGGTAAACACGCTCGGTAATGTCGCCTTTTGTGTGCCCAAGCAACAGGCTTGCGTCACCAACATCGCTGATTTCCGACGCCGCCTTTGGCCGGATGTCCCTGAACTGGAATTCACCGATCCGCTTCGCCAGCAGTTCGTCTCCCTGCTCAAGTGCTTCAAGTTTTGCCTTCTCCCGCGCCGCGTCCCATCGCTTCCTCAGCATCGTCGCCGTCATCCGTTTACCGCTCCGGCTGATGATCAGATAGCTCGAAACGTGCGCAGCGTTTCGCTCGATGATCGCTGCGATCAGAATGCCCAGACTGTTCGCCTCTCCGGCGGTCGTCATTTGGATGCGCAGCTTCTTGTGTGTCTTGTTCTGCTGAACAGTCAGATATCCGCCTTCAACATCATCCTTCCGCATAACCAGCACATCTGCCGGCCTTTGCCCGGTCAGATAGGCGAGGTCCATCGCTTCCTGCAGCTCCTGAGCTGCCTTCTTGTACACCGCCTCCCAAACCACATCATTCGCGTAATAATCCCTTGGCGTCTCCTTATTCTTGCGCACCCCTTGGCAGGGGTTCTCCTTCGTCGTCAGCCCCCACTCTCGGGCGATATTGAAAATGTGGGAGAGGGTAGCGATCTCACGGTTCGCCCGAACCTTCGCCGATCGTGCATCACGATATCCCGCAATCGTCGCCGGAGTGATCGAGTCAATCGGCGCGCTGTCGAACATCGGCCGCAACTGTTTGATCTCTGCCAGATTGTCCTTCTGCGTTCGCGGCGCTTTTTTGGGCACCACGTCGCGGATGTACCGGTCGAATATGCCTTTCATGGTGCGCAGATCGAGCGGCTTTTCCTTGGCTTCCAGTTCGGCCCACTTCAGCCTGGCCTTGTCGAGATCCTTGCCCAGAGGAATGTCATTGCCGAGCAGGTCGCGGTAGTAATACGCGGTCCAGGTACTACCGTTTTTGCGCTTTCGGGATCGCTTGTACATTCGAGGGGGCAGGTGCTGGTGCTCGGTCTTGCGGGGGCGCATATCAGTTCACTCGCGAATAATCAGGTGTCCATGCCGGGGCGGCCGGCGGCGGGTTCGGATCGGCAATGGTGGGGCTGATCATGCCCAGCTTCATGCGCGCGTACATCCGACCCACCAGCGGGCGCTTGCCGCGGCTTTCGACGAACACCCACTGGCGATCAATCAGCCAGCGGCGCTGGTAGGCGCGGGCCTTGTAGCCGGTGAGCTCGGCCAATTCCTCGTCGGAGAGAATTTCAGTTTCCATGGTGATGCTCCATGCCGCGCGTGGCGGCAGAAGGTGGTGATGGGTTATGCGCCGGCCTTGGCCAAAACCGCGTCGGCAATCTTCATTGCTGCTTGGGCATCGTTCACATAGGCAGGGTCGAAGCCGCCGCACAGGTGGATGGTCGCTTGGCAGGCTCGCAGGTTCTCGCGGGTGAGTTTCAGCGCGGCCACCAGCTCTTCGTGCAGTCCGCGCTCCTCGCGGCCGATATCCCAGAAACGCTGACCCCAGTGGGCCGCCGGCGGTGGGTTGCTGTTCTGCGCGCCGAGGGCGAGGGCACCGACAACCGAGTCCAGCAGGTCACGCTTATAAGCGTTGTCGCCGTCGATGCTCAGGCCGTTTCGGCGCAGCGCGTCGAGCGCGTTATTCAGGTTCGCCTCGGGCGAAGGCAGCACCAGGTCGTAGTTAGATTTGCCCGGCCTGCACACGACGACGAACAGCTGGCAGTCGAGCGGCAGGTGCTGGGCGATATCGGAAATGGCGTCAATCGCCGCTTCGCGCAGCGGATATTTTTGATCAGACATGGAAATACCTCGCCCGCCGTACACCGGCAGGCAGCTATGATTAAGGAATGGTGTGCGATTTCTAAAAAGGCAAAATCAATGACGTCACAAATAAAGCACTTTCATTTAAAGACTCCACTAGATCTTTTGTTGAAATTAAAGTGGGGCATTAATCGTTTTAATGAGGCTATTGAAAAGAATGAACCTGGCGAACTGTTTTTTCCCGCTGTTTACTATGCTTTTGATTGTGGGGTTACAGCTTGGTCAATGGTTGATTGGGCATGGAAGTACCATGAGGCAGAGTTTAAAAAAAATCCGTTATTCTCCAGAGGAGGAAAGAAGGATTTTGAACAATGGGTAAGACAGAGCTCCGACCATCTGCGAATTTGTTATCAACTTGCCAATAGTGGTAAGCATTTGGGGATCGATAAGTACGCCGATGCCGGGCTTGTAACCGAGGTTGAGTGGAAGCAGGTGCCTTTTACTGCTGGTTCGTCTGCTGGTGAGCCTTTGATGCGCCATCGCTACTATTTCAACGTCGATGATCATGGCACTCCGCTTCAGATAGGAGAGGTGCTCGAGGGGGCATATCAATTTTGGTGTCGCGAGCTTGGAATCCCTCCGATTAAATAGCGAATCTCATTCATCCCCGCAGCCCTTGTAGCAGTACACGTAGGCGAACCAGGCGAGGGCGATCATGGCATCACCTGCTTGAACTCGACGACCCAGACCCAGGGATTGGCGTCCCAGTCACCGCCAGTGGAGTTCCACAAATTGGCGAAAGCAAAGCGCGGTGTGAAAAGGCATTGTTCGTGGCTGGTGGTCTTGTCCCACGCCCATCCGTTGCGCTGCTGGTGGCCTACCTTCGCCGGGCAATCGCCGACATCTTTCGGTTCGGTGCCGCCGTGGAAGCACTGCTGGCCGTAGTCGGTGAAGAAACAGCCTTCAGCCTTGGCCTGCTCGTCGCTGATGTCCTTCAACCGCTCGACGCGGACGTCGGTGATCTCCAGCAGGATGCGGCTGTCGCGGCGGAACATGTGGATGCTGGGTTTCCAGCGAATCTCGCTGGCAGCCGGGATGTTTTCCAGATCCACCGGCAAGCAGGATGGATAGGTTGCGGCGAACGTCAGATATCCCGGGTCGCCATTGCCAACGCGCGCCCAGGTCTCGCGCACCCACAGCCGGTCGCCGATCTGCCCAAAGGGGCAAATTCCATTCGCGGTATGCGCCACGAACTCCGGCACAAATTCTTCCAGCCATTTCAGGGCGGACCCTTTCACCGGCCGCCTGGTGACCGTCTTCCGGCCATCCAGAATGGCGCGCACCATCGGCGCCGAGAACAGGATCGGCCGTTCCTTGATAGCGGTCATGGCGTCACCTCTCGGCGCGCCCACCAGCAGACAGGGCCGTCGTCAGTGTCGTGGATGGCGAGGCAGAACCAGTCTTCGCCGTCAGGGCGGGCCGGCTCCCAGTAGCTGCAGTCCGGATCGTGGGATTCGAAGTAGCGGTCGGCAATTGCTGGATCCGCGAACTCCAGACTTACCATCTTCACGGTCAGGCCCTGTTCAGCAATCCAGGCTTTGCACTTGTCACCGTCACCCTCGTCGAAGTCGGGCATGTCGGGGTGCTGGAACATCCCGTTCTCATCCCGCTTTACCGGCCAGTGCTTGATCAGGCCAATGCGATCAATGCGCTCAATCTCGGCGAGCAGCAACGCCGCTGCCTTCACGAGGTCGCGCCGCCGATCAGAACTCGGCTTGAACTCCCCAATCACACGGGGCCATGCCGTGCTCATGCTGCGCGGATTCCCGGCGAGGCTTGCATAGGTGGATGCAGCTTCGGCAAGTTCGCCATTCACGTAGTGATCGTCGCGATACAGCGAGAAGCCCTCGACTGAAAGTTGGCGTTGACGTTCGGCGATGACATCCCGCGCCGCGCTGTTGAGGCGAATTGCATTTTCTTCAGGCATGACTTCGTCCTTGCCGCTATAGCGGCTGACTTGAATAAGAAGGGTTGATATATTTACTGCTAAAATTGGCGGATGAATTAAGTAGAGATTTTTTATGATTTTCGGCGAGGATAGAAAAAAGATTCTTCGAATCGTTGACGAATTCAAAAGTGAATCTGATCGGGGGTGCGCTGTACTCGTTTTATGCGTGCTCGAAGATTTGCTCATTGAAGTCGTGAGACATCGGCTTCCTCCATGCTCTGCTGATGAACTCCGAGCGCTGGCACCTTTTGGGCGACTGTCGGCCACAGTCAGCAACGCTTTCTTGATTGGCGCGATATCTCAACGTGAGCGTGATGAACTGAATCGGCTCATTAAAATTCGTAATAAATTCGCCCATAACGCTTTGGAAGGAATGAAGTTTAATCACCCTGATATTCGGGATATGTGTAAGAAACTTGAGCTGGCAGACGTTTTTAGCGAATTTAGTTCACAAGTTCCAAGAGCTAGGTTTACGATCTCGGCTGTTATGGTTTATTCATCTCTTTACAACTCTTTGGGCATAGTCGAAAAGCTTAAAGTTCTTGAAAGTCGAACGTATGTTCTTGAGTCCTTCTCCGACTTCGATGAGCAATGATTTTTCGTAATCACCTCCAGAGCATTAAGGGTCCGCTACAGTTCAGCGATCAGCCAACGGAGGTGGGTATGGAATGTTTTATCTGCGGCACTGAGTCGAGCGAGGTTCCATCAGCGGGCGACTACAAGCAGCTCGCCTGCCCAGAGTGTGGTGAGTACAAGCTCTCAGGAACGGCGATAGCTCTTTTCAAAGAGCACAACTGGAAATTCAATATTGAATTCACGAGGCTCTGGCTTGAAACACAGCGAAAGGGCGGCACGATTCCATTGATCAGCTCGGAAAGAGCCGCAACTTTGATTTGAAGTCAGGCCGCTTCGGGTCGGCGTTCAGCAACACGCCACGGATCGTTGGCCCGAGCCAGTGCTGCCATCGGCGGAGGGCTGACGCTGTTGCCGCACATGTGCACCTGCTGGGTCTTGGTGAAAGGCTTGCCGTCGGCGCCATGGCTGATGATGTAATCCGCCGGGAAGCCTTGCGCCTTGTACAGCTCAGCCGGTTGCAGCATCCGCAGGCAAATGTCGACGATTACGTAGGGCGTGCCCTTGATCGTGACGGTGACCAGGCCCAACCGATCCTTTGTGGTGATGGTTGGCGCTGGCGCGTCGGCGGCGCTCATGTTCTCAGTGCCGTAGTAGCTGATCAGGAATGCCGCGACCCGCAGAGCGCCCGCTTCAACCTCTGGAGATAGCTTCAGCTCGACCAACGAACTCTTGCCGCCACCGCCGGCGGTGATGGTCGGTGCAGGTTCATCCACGCCCTGGCCGACGCTGGCGCCGAACTGACGCTCCATGAAGGCGGTGACAAGCCCGTGGTGAGTGCCGCCGGCGCTTATGGTGTGCAGTGGGTCGGCGGTGTCCCGCGCATCGCAGTTGCCGCGTAGGTGCACCAGGTTCGCGGTCACCAGCTGCTGCTGGCTTCCGGTGTTGGTCACCGTCGTCATCGGGTCATCGACGCTCTTGGCGTCCGTGGTGTTGAAGCCGCCATTCATCTGGGCCATGAACACCGTCGATATTCCCATTGCATGGGCAGCGCCGGCTGGGCGCTGGTAGTTGCCGCCGCTGGTGATGGTCGGCAGTGGCTCGTCGAGCGCCTTTCCATGGTCCGCAAACCGGAACTTCACCAAGTGCGCAGCGGCGAGCGCGCGGTGACCACGCGTCATTAAGGCGCCGAGAGGCTTATCCGCAGCTACCGGGTTTCCGGCATATACCGGGCCACCGGCACCAACCAGCACTGGGCTGATCAATGTCAGCTCGCCGCGATTCGCGCAGGTAACTGTAGGGAGCGGGTCGTGGGGGTCGTTGATTCGGTCGCTGCCCTGATGGGTCGCTGGCGCAATGATCGGGCTGGCCATGGCGAATGATCCGCCGCGCGGCCAAGACGTCACGGTTCGCAGCGGCTCATGAGCAGACTGCACGCTATCACCAGACCAGTTCGCGATCGGCACAATGAACGGATCAGCGGCGTCGATGACGAACTTCTTCATGCCCTTGGCGATTCGGCGCAAGGTGGCCGGTGCCAGTGGCTTGGCACGGTCGAAAATGCTTTTGCTCGGGATGGTCCAGTCGATGCATTCGGCGGCGGTGCGCCACTTCTTTTGGCCCTTGGCCGGGTGCTTCGCGTGGGTCGGCTCGGGCCATACAATAGGCTGACCATCGCAGCGGGCGATCATGAACAGGCGTTCGCGGCTGGTCGGTGCACCGAAGTCGCAGGCTTTGATCACCCGCCATTCAACTGCGTAACCCAGACGCTGCAGCTCGGCGACGAACACAGCCCAAGTCTGCCCGCGGCGTGCCGGATCCGGTACCAGGAACTGCTGGCTGACCGGTACAACTTCGTCAGGCTCGGCAACACTGCCGCCCAGTTTCACCACGCGGCCGGTGACCTTGCAGCGCTTGGCGATCAGCGGCCCCCACTGGAGGATCTGTTTCACGTTTTCCAGGCTGATAACGCGCGGCTTCTTTTTGCCTGCCCACTTCAGGCCGATCCACGACAGGTTCCGGATCTCGCGCTTGCGCGGCTGACCGCCGGCTGCCTGACTGTGATGCGTGCAATCCGGCGACATGTGGAACCATCCCACGGCCTTGCCGCCGCATTCGGTATCCGGATCACCCTCGAACACATCGGTGGTGAAGTGCACGGCGCCCGGGTGATTCACGGTGTGCATGCTGATCGCGGCGGCGCTATGGTTTTTTGCCACGTTCACCGCCCGACCCAGCCCCATCTCCAGCCCGGTACCGGCGCCGCCGCCACCGCAGAAGAAGTCGACAACGATCTCATCGTCCTGAGTGCTGAAGCCGAGTCCGTATTGAGTTTTGAAATCGAAGGTGTGTTTCTTCTTTTGTGCGGACATAGGGGATCCTCGCCGGTATAGTTCGGCCAATTTCTAGGAGGTTGATGATGTCGATTTGCTTAGCGATCAGTGATGCGGACTGGACGCTTACGAAGGATGTTTTTTCCATTATCGGAACAGTCGTCAGCGCGGCTGCGGTGGCCGTTGCCTTTTATTTTGGTCGAGAAGGGCTGCACACATGGCGCCGACAACTACGAGGCTCTGCTGATCACGATCTTTCCCGCCGCTTGTTGATCGAGCTTTATAGATTTCGGAATGAGATACAGAGAGCCAGGTCTCCGGCGATTTTCACTTTTGAAGGCATGCCTTTTGAAGGTGAAGCGGAGGCTGAAGATGCGCGAGAGGCGAGCTTCAATTTCACCGCGCGAGCGTACCGTCGGCGAATGAGCGCATTAGACGAAGCACGAAACCCTCTTCTGGCGACCATGCTAGAGGCCGAAGCGGTATGGGGAGGTAAACTGAAGGAGCTCATGGACCATGTCTTCAAGCTCGAGAGAGAGTTTGTAATCTATGTACAGCTATATCTGCGCACGATCGACCCATCCAACACCGTGCAGGGGGCATTCTCTCGTTCCGACATTCTTGAAAAGCGAAGGAACGTCCTTTATCACTTGGATAGTCCCGATGATGCATATTGGAACGAAATGATGGCGTCGCTTAACCAAGTCGAACAGCATTTGCGAGAACGCCTTATTCCTGCCTAACCGATGAGCTGTAGACTGCCACGCCGGCTGGCGTGATTCGTAGAAGTGGGGTATTTGTGTTCGGCCCGGCATGGGGCTGGTTCAAGGAGAGCGAAATGAAGGAACTTGTTCAGAAAAACGATTTGCCTTCGTACCTGAGAGGCCTAGCTGCAGCTTCAATGCTGGTTGTCAGCCTGAGTTCGCCGGTCATGGAGATAGCTTCGACGGTACAATCGACCTATGAAATGGCATATCTCGTTGAGAACTATGGCCAATATTTGGGTCAAGGTCCTTACATGATCGAAAGCAAAGAGGGCCACGAATGGAAAGACACCCCATTCCCTGATCCAGTAATTTCAGGTTATGCATTTGCTTTTACTGTTCGTGCGAGGCTGGCGCGCTCAGGAACTGAGATTGGCGGGCATAGAACCCTTCGTGAATCTCTATCTGGGTATGAGTATTTGCAAATGTCTAAGGCAAGAGACGATGACATGGTCACGTCCATCCTGATCAAATTGCCTACCGATCCAGTCGAACTTCAATCCCTTCGCGATCTGCTTGCCGAAACAAGCGTCATGTTTTCAATAGATGATGGAAGCGGCTTTTTCCATGTGGGAAATACAATGATGGGCAACGGGCTTTCTCACGCTTAGACACCTGCTTTGCAGCGCAATAGGTGAGGGCGGCTCAGGCGCGACGGACTTTGAAATGCAGCATCGCCTTGATACTGTGGCAGTAATCGTGAAGCCGCTCGTAAGCCTTGTATTTGGCCTGGCTGCGAGTTGCTGCCCACATCCTGACCAGATCTTCGCGGGCCTGGCGGTTCCAGTCGAGATCGTCCCAGTCATGCTTAAACGGCATGACCAGCCACTCTTTGAGCGGTAGCGTTTCCGCCATCTCGCCGTACTGCATTTCATGCGTCGTATGGTAGTTGGCGATCCGCTTCTTCGGTCTTCATCCAACACCACGCCTATGTAATGGCCGCGATCAGCCAGGATAACGCCTGGCTTGCCGTAGGCGATGACGCGGCGGCCGATTTCGGCAGGCACCTGATAGTGCAGCCGGACGTACGCGCAGTTGTGGTCCATGGATTATCTCCAGTCAGGCGCCGCCCTCCGTGACCGGTGGTGGCAATTTGGTTTGGGTTGGGATATTACGGGTGACCGGCATGGAGCCGGTCAAGGAGCGGTGATGTTTGCGAAAATTGTTGTGGAATTATTGATCGGATTTGTAGGTGGTTTCGTTGAGGCTCGAGGGCCATCCTGGAGAAAGAAAACAGAAATTATTTCTGAGGTTTTACTTTTCCTTGTTGGGCTCTCATTTCTTATTTCATCTTTTATGTTCGGCGCCGTCTATGGCGTCATGGCAATTGTTGAAATCACTGCTGGCTTCTATGCATACGGCAAAGCTTTTCGTTCAGAAAAAGCAAATTCTTAAATTGCTCCAGTCAGGCACTGCCATCCGTGACCAGTGGTGGCGAGATATGTGTTTGTGAGCTATTGCTTGATGGTCCGGCATGGAGCCGGGTCAAGGAGAAATGCTGATGACTACTGATCGTGAAATTGCTTTGGAACAAGCACTTATTATTGTGATTGGCGCGGCGAAGAGCCGTGGTTATGACGATAAGGATTTGGTTGACCATGCTACAGCGCTGTTGCTTGGCAACAACATTCTGCGCCGCGTTGAGCATCCGCATGTAGAGGGCGCGATCCGAGAACTGTCTGATGCTCACGCGGAAGTTCTATCCGTCACGGCCCTTTCACAGGGTTAATAATAAAGTCGTCAGGCTCGGGCGGGTCATCGGCGAGCGACTTCAGGCCGGCTGCCCGGATTAGTTGCGACACCTTTTCAGAAACAACAAAAGGTGTCGTGACACACTTCAGCATCTTGGCCTGCGTTTCGAAGTCGGCCGCGAGCAGGTTCCGCAGCAGGTTCTGATACACCTCTTGCTGGTTGTTGAAGCCGTGGGCAGCCATGATCCGTTTGAGGTCTGGCTTGAACACGCCAGCCACTTCAACCGTAAACTTCTCGACGCCCAATGCAGCGTCCTTTGCTGCAGCCTTCTCGCGCTTTTTCTTCTGCTTGATGGCTTCCTTCGTCGGCTCCGTTACTTCGGCCATGGCCTACCTCTTCAATTCCGCTGGCCGGCAAGTCCAGCCAGGTCTGTCGGCGGCGCTGGTGCGCCCGGTTGATGGTTCGTCTCACGCTGCAACCTTCACCTGATGCCAGGCGCCGGCGGCGTAGAACAGCTTTGCGGCTTGGGCTTCGTCCATCGATATCTCGTCGGGGATGGCGATCCAGCCCGAGGCCACCAGATGGTTCGGGTTCGCGCTGTTGCGCAGCTCCAGGTAGTAATGCTCGATGGCATCGGTCAGGCGCTCGACCTTGTAGATACCCTCGGGCGAGATCTCGACCGACTTGATGTACTCGGCCCCGCGCTCGTCACGACACATGGCGCCGATGTAGATCGTCCAGCGGTAGGAGAAGTCGAAGATTGCGTTGGCGATCGCCAGACTGCGGATCTGCCGGCAGCTCTTCCAGTTCGCCATGATCTGGCTGCCACTGGGATCGATGTTCACCACCGCGACGTGGTTGGTGCGCAGCAGCGCCCGGCAACTGCGTTCGGCCCGAGCGAAACCGTTGTTGGGTTTGCGTTTCGACTTCATAACGAGTCCGCCATTTTGCGAAGAGCCTTGCGGTCAGCGGCCGATATCGGCTTCGGCCGGCGCTTGAGGACCGTTTCAGGGTCTATTCGAGTTGAGCGGGGCGGTGGGAGCGGATTGCGCGGTGGGTTTTTCAGTTGTTCGATCCGCCCGCCGGTGGCCAGGTACTGGGCGACCTGGTCATTGATGGATTCCGCGTGCTGCCGCTGCTGCTCGATC
>Ga0157371_10005590_pt1 | contig 10562 bp, 9 predicted proteins | sample C45metaG_FD_113462 | JGI IMG/M metagenome (GOLD analysis project Ga0157371, IMG submission 113462) | Corn rhizosphere microbial communities from Kellogg Biological Station, Michigan, USA - C4-5 metaG | ecosystem: Host-associated > Plants > Roots > Rhizosphere > Soil | place: USA: Michigan... | reverse complement strand
TTTCCGCGCCCTTGGGCACCTGCACTGTAAGTTCATAGAATGTCGCGGCTGTAACGGTTGCGGGTTTGCCGTTAAACGTTACCTTATTGCCGGCCGGGTTTTCGTCGAACCCGGTCCCGGTTATAATGATCCGCTCATTTGCATGGCCGTAATTTTTGCTCAGGCTGATGATCGCAACGTTTGGTGTAACTTCAATTTTGTTCCGGCATGAGTTAAGGCACAGCAAAATGAAGGAGCAGAGTAACAGGGAGCAGGTTTTATGAAATCGCATAAAGGTTCAGATTTATGCAAAATTACGGATGTTTTTCTTTCAGGGGATTTTACCGGTGATTATGTGCGTAGCACTTTACTGCAATGCCACCATTTTGATCATATATTTGTAAAAGGTGATAACAAATTAAAACCGTCAATTGAGCTTGGTGAAGCTTACCACTGTTTAGACAAAATTTTGGTATGATTATTTTGTAACTTGAGCTGACTGTCTGAACTCGTATGTTTGTAATAAAAAACTACAAACTGCACCTGAAATATTAACAGCAAGTTCCGCATGACGTGCCGAGGGCTTGACATTTGTTATTCGTTTTCCATGCGCGTCACTGTGTTTATTTCGTAAGCTTCCGAGACCGGTCACGATATTGAAGCAACCTGTGAGAATTTGTTTGAAAATCGCTTCGGTATGCGCTTCTGGCGAAAGTTGTAGCTGTTTTGCCGTAAGTCTATATAAACTGGGAAGATCTGCACCTTCGTCGTAAGTGACCATAAGCGCGTCCAGAATATATTTGCAAACGGTTTCTACCAAGGACCTTGCTGAAGTGATGGCCGCTGCCGGATCCTCTTTTAACCGGTTAAGTGCCTTTCGCCAGTCCTCGTTGATAAAAGCCAGATCAACATGCGGTATATTTTCAACAAAAAGATTTTCCTGAGCTACATTTAGTATACTTTTAGCAGCTTCAAGCAAAGGTTCAAACGTTTCGTCTATAAATGCTTCTCGTTCCCTGTAACCGCCCTGGCCTTTGATGAATTGCCAAAAGCCGTCCAAATAAACATGCTCATTAATATAGCCCGGAACGAGATTCTTAAGTTTATGGTGTTTTATGATATCCACTCGCAACAATTGGTAGTGTTTCTCATTTACGGTAGTAGAATTTCTGGCCCTTGTCCTTACCAAATTGTATAAATAGGTTGCTTTCTTGTTGTAATCACAATCTGCGATTTGCCAGGTATGATGAATACGGTCTTGAAATGAGTAGCCAATATTCAAAGAAGCAAGATCCTTCTTGATACTGTCGACGTTTGAAACATATGGAAGTTGTGGAATCGTAGCCTCGAGCAAAGACGTGAGCGACTCTGCAAACTCCGGCAGAGGTTTATCAAACATCTTATTAAGCAATAGCCCCAATATTTCTTTTTCGGTTTCATTATCTGATAGAAAGATTGCGTAAGGATCCTTACGCTTTGCCTCCATGGCTTCATTGTGTGAATCAGCGAAAAGCTCAGTTAAGTTAAGGGCATTAGTAACCCGATTGAAACCAGGATCGGACAACAATTTTTCATAACCCAGACTTAGCAAGTCGGTATATAAAGGATTTATTTTGGCGATGATATTCACTTTTTAGTTATTGAATTTAAAGCAGACTACACTCATATTGCTACTGAAATCTTATGTCCGCAAAAAAATTATTGGTGATTTGCAGGTTGAATTAGATGAATTTAGTGATTTCAAATTTTTTAACCTCTGCTAACAACAATTATAATTATTAATACTGCAAAAAAACAACGCAACTGCGCAGTGTATTTGCGCAGTTGTAAAAAAATAAAAATCATTTGATGTGTATTACATGTGACGGGATTTCGATCATATCCATTGGTTTGATGTTGCTTGAAAATATGGGGTATTATACAACTTTTATTAAGTTGGCGAGAGATACGACCATTGGTAGTTTTTGAAGGTTTTACCATAAATATGAATACTCTCAGCGTCTAGCTTTATATCTTTAACACAAGCAAAAACTGCTTTTACGGTGCTTGTTGACTAGTTTAATCTTTACCTTGTTGGATGGGATTGTGGAAAAACGAAAATCTTGTAACCAACTCGAAATTTGCTTTGAACTCTTTAATCCTTAACCCCATAATCTCGTTAATTACCGCTGTATCAGGAGAACGTTCAACCAATTTGATTAAATCAGAAAGCGACAATGTATTTTTATCATTCAACTTATTACTTCCGGATATAACTTGAAAGAAAATTTTGTAATCGTCTGTATTCAAAATTTCTTGCCGAAAATCATCCATGATATGGGGGCGACCAGTCATTATTGCCAGTATAAGAAGAGTTGCAAAGTAATATGAATTAAATCTCCTTAAACCTTTCCTCATTTATATTCATCTCTATGTTTTTAGCATATAGCTTCACATAGTTGACAATCTTTCCTGAATACCCAGTTTTCTTCATCATAATTACTGATAACAGCATGTGCAGCCGCAGGCTGATATGGAAGAGCTCTTTATACCCGTAGTCCTCACTTGTTTCAAAATCTATTTCCAGCGTGCTCCCATGTAAAAATTTGTCGCGCAGTTTGATGACTGCGGTCTCGGCGTCATTAGGTTTATATCCAACCACTGTAAATCCTTCTTTCAACTTATCCATATTAGGCGGCGTATTGAAATGAAGGAGTTTTTTACGCAAGGGTTCTAGTTTTTTGTCCTGCTCTTCCGTGAAGCCGTGATCCTTCGAAAACTGGTCCAGCGTAGCTGTTAACGCCGTGACTAAGTCAGCTGCAATATCATCATCCGTAATAGGCTTTAATCCTTTATTTCCTCCTTTCTTCACCAGGGTAGCAGTCAATGCTTCCAGGGCTACGAATTGTGAAGGTATCCTCGATTCCAGGGTCACATTTTGTGTTGTCACGAGGATGATCATTGAACGTAATATCTTTTCTGAGGAAAGTAATTCATTACATAGATTAGAAAATACAGTCGTTGAAATGCGATTGATTGTCACCCTGGCGTTATTGCGTTCTTCCTCAATCAATCTGCCGTCCTCATCAAGGGCGTCATCATTGTTATAAATGCCGAAAAATCCGTTAGTTGTAAAGATTCCGGGATAACCATATATTGAGTCACGCGTCGTATGGAAATAACTTCCTATAGCGTTCGTCATATCTGGTGTATCATAAAAGAAAACTCTTGCTTCGCTGGACAAATAATCTCCTTGCAGCAAAGCGTACACCAGTTGGATGGCGTGCACAATTTCCATAAACCGTTTTAAAGGCAAGGTGGCAAGCGCATCGATGACCAAATATTCGGTCTTCTCAATCTTTAACTGGTAATAATGTATCTCAATGTCGATAATTTTTAATTTTATCAATCCCTGATGTAGCCGCCCGTTTTCCAGGTAACTCACATATTCGAAATCACTTCTCAGGTCTATTCGTTTGTCAATAGGGATCATCATTCTGCAATAATGCTCGTCGATAGTATTAATGGGAAGCGTGCTGAAGCAGGAAAAAGAACCATGCAGAAGTTTGAAGTCAAACTGATCATAAGCAATTTTACTTACCAGAAAATTTTTGTCGGGTATGTATATCTTTTGCCGTCCCTGTTTTAGAATTAAGGTATTTTTATTCAGATTCAGCTCATAATTTAGCTGTGTGCCACGTGGGATTGGCGTTTTTGTGTCAAAAACGTATTCGTGACCGGCTTTATGCACGTCGAAGGTACAGCCATCGAATGTATGACCGGCCAATCGGGCGGTATACTTGCGCGGTTTATTTTGTCGCTTGATAGCAGCTACTGCTTCCCCAAGGTTCTTTTTGATCAATGCCGGATACTTCAAAAAATCTAGAAAGGTTTTCTTTCGCCAGGTTGAGTCTTCTATAGTTGATATTTTTCTGAGTTTTTCGAGATAGTCCGGCGGTAGATTAAATGATTCGGCACCGGCCAGCATTAATTCCTTATACCAGTTATAAGGTGCGTCGCCGTAATTAGGTAAATGTTCAGGCAGAAAGGGACGTTGCATTTTTATTATCCCTTCGTTTATGTTTACCTCCGCTTCCAGAAATTCAAGATCAAAGTCTTTTTTGAACTTGCGGCTTAGCATATTGTATTGTTGAAGATTCAAGCGATAAACAGCGCCCCAAATGATCTCCGCAGCATCTGGTGTGATTATCGCTTCAGCCTTGGCAAAACCAGCATCACGGGTTTTCCGGAATTTTAGGGCGTAGCCGTTAATAGATCCATGGCCCACCCGTTCAACCAAACCAACTTCACGTTCCAAGTAAGAGGAAAACATCCATATATCAAAGCAAAATAAAAGTACCGTCTGTTTCATGAAAGTATTATGGGGCACAGCCCGTGATAAGTAAGTTAATTTGTTGCTGGTTTTACGACGTTAAACCCTTCATAAGCAATATCGGGATAAAAATCAGATGGCTTAATATCCGCGTGAACGACATCATTGGGAATATTTTTGATCAATTTGTAGTCCGTTACCATCTGGTGTGAACGTTCTACAGCAGCGCCAGTCTTCGTATTTTCCAGTTCCCACACCCTGCCCAACTGCGAAAGGCTGTTTAAAAAGAATAATACCTGTTCCGGCGTGGAAAGTTGGCCGCGAAGGTGTTTCACCCAATCGCGCTGTAGCTCACCCGGCGAGTTCTGCAATTTATTGATGAAAGAAACAGACTGATAAAGGTGCCTGAAATAGTGGCCCAGCCTGAACTGGTGCCCCCCGTAGTGCTTTTCATAATTAGTAGCGTAATAGGGGTCGAACGCTGTGTAGATAGCGCCGCTTTTTAACCATTTGGGCGTTAACTCCGGAAATTCCGAAGCCGGGTTTTTACGTTTCGCCAAGATTGCATCGAAGTACTCGTCGCCATTTTCAAGGAATCGGGTGCTGAGCCATTTGATGAAATATTTGGAGTTTGCTTTCGGTTTTAGCGAGGCATAATCTAAAAGTTTATCCATGAATGCGGGCTGGTATTTGCCTTGCACCAGGCTTTCAATTGCTTCCCTGCCACTGGTACCCACGCCAAAAAACACGATCAAATACAGTAGATCAACTTTGGCATATTTAAGGTAGTCGATACGTCGCGTCCTAAGCGTGTCGTTCGCGGACAAACGTGTGAGATAGTCAGGAACGTAAATGCTGTTGATTCCAGCATCGTCGAATAAATGGCTCAGTTCATTGAAAGCATCATCAAATTGATCCTTAATGCCTTGAAACACCTGGCGCTGCTTGAGATCGACGTCGATGACCTCGAATTCGAAAAACGTTTTTCCTGTAAATACAATCTCCTTGTATTTGAATTCCAGTTCACTGACATTGTCACGGTGCAGTTGTATCAGCTCGAAAAAGCGGGTCGCGATTTTATCATGTTCAAACGCTTCGTTTTGCTGCTGGTTAGCTTCGCGCTGCTGCTTAAAAGATAAAAAGAGATAAATGAAACCGCCGAGTGAAAATATGGTGCCTATAACACCGGCCGTGAAATCACCGCGCGTGCCGTTGATGGTCCAGTAATCTTTTAGGGTGGTGTTGTCTTCAGGATTTGTATCCGCATGTTTGGTATCGGTCGACTTGCTGATATTGACCTCTTTTCTTTTTAGCGAATCCGTTGATAATGGCTTGCTTCCAGTGGCCTTTCGGTCAGCCACGACTGATGAAGGCTGTGCTATGGGCTTACTTTCTCCAGTAGAAGTTTTAGGAGATACTATAATTGGGGGCTGGCCCAAAAAGGTGCACGCAGCCAATATAAGCCCGATAAAAATGGCGCCGTTGGCGATCCATCGGTATTGGTTGTCAGAAATGTTAAAACGGGTTTTGATGTGAGGTTTAGGAGAATCAGGATTCATATATCGTATTTTTATGTTTTATTTTTTTGCTGTCGTTTCGCCCTTTAATACGTATTATGAAGGATTTCTTAAATGGCTTTTTGATGCGTACCAATGATCCCCGGGCGGGTGATTACCACGATGTCAGCGACATTATTAAAAGCACGAACACCGTTTTTGAATGTTCCATGCTCCTGCGTTCGGTTGCTATCGTCCCACAGGAATACCAGCATTTTAGTATACTTGTCTTTGTAGACGCTTTCCTTTTTAAAGTATAAAGTAGTATCCGCAGCAATTTCCTCCTGGATCTTTTGAAAGCTTTTCCCCGCCCTAAGAAACTTTACCTCAATGATCAGGTTGAGGGAAGGCAAACCGATATCTGCCCGTGGATTTAAAAGCCCGGTTGTTTCCAGGTAAAACTCATCCTCGATATTGGGAAACAGCGGCGTGAGCAGGAAATACAGTAGGCTCTGAACGTGGTATTCATTTTGTATGTCCCATCTTTGGGTTGTGCTTTTGGGCGTCTTAGGAGCACTCTCCCATACCCAGCGGCGAAATGCAGGCGTGATGTTTTCGAGCACTTGAGTGAGCTGTTGAATGGTTGGCTTGTTAATCGATATCGCGGGAATATGTTTGATGAGGTAATCTATCGCCTGAAGTTTTGCGGCCGCAGCGGGCGGCTCAATGTCATCCTTAATTGCAGTCGTACAGATTTCCTGATAAGTATGATCCAGATCAATCTGTGGGAAACTATCTATGCCGCGTGACGTTAGCGCCAGCTCGATGTCAGCAGCAAGACCCGTACTGTTTGCTACGGGCTTATCGAGCATATCCAGTGTCGCAATGATCAGTGTCTTTTTCCAGGGTGGCAAGCTCGTTGCCGCTATCCTGGCAAATGAATCCATCCAGCTTCCTATTTCTTGAATTGTATCTCCGCCGAGTCGCTTTGCACCCAGCGCCAGTCCGATTAAGGCTATTGCGTCGCTATAAAATCCGGCCGGACCTACACCGGTTATCGTTGCCGCCCGCGCGGAAGTGCGGTTTAATCCATCCGTCAATGATGGTTGCTGATCCGCAAATAGTATCGGGTTGACCTCCGTCAAAAAAGCCAGTTGAGCAACGTGGCTATAGTTGCTAACTGAAAAATCTGACGGCAGGATAGGCTCATTATGATCTCTAAGTGCCGGATAAATCCAGCACATAAAGGCATATTCTATCGTGTCAACCGGCGTATCTTTTACCCGCTCGGTTAATGCCGCAAAAATATCGCGTAGGATAAACCCGCTTGTTGTCGATTTTAAAGAAACCATCTCGTCGTCCCAATTTTATTATATATAGCATCTGCGTTCCAGTTGGGCACGCCGGAAAGTTGACTTAACATTTGCGCCATCAATTGCGAATAGTAAACGGAAACCGGCATTGGCGCGGGCTGGTAACTTCGCCAGGAATGTGCACCGAATTTGATGACCTGTTTGGCCAGGTAGGCCATATCCTTAAACGTCGAATCACGGTGCAGGATTAACTGGACAGGCTGGGGAATACCATCGCTTTGTTTTTTGAGTTCCTGTGCGCCTGTTAAGCACGCGAGTGCGACATGTTCGGAAATTTGCAGATATTTAGTTCTATCAGGTGCAAATACGCCTTTTCCGAATACTCCACGTTGATTTGTGTCGAATAAAAGGTAAGGGCTATTGGGCGCTACATGGACAAAAGCATACTCTACGTTGAAATCGCCAAGTTCCGCCATTACTTGTTTAACGGCATCTGCTTCGGCATCCTTGAATGTTTTGAAAGCATGGAATATCAACCGAACGGTATCGCGGGGGCGCCAGGCGAAGTCGTTCTTTACCCTTTCCATGGTAGTGCGGAGGCTGGCTAAAAGAGTTTCTGCATAATCCACCGAAGCGACCGCCGATGAGACGTTATTAACGTAATAACGTCCGTCTCCCGTAAAGACAGTAGTAATGCCGATCATCCGCTCTTTAGATCCCATTCTACTGGTATGGATCATGGCGCTGCCAATGCCGAATACCACTTCATGGGCAATGGTCGTATCCGCTGTCAGTAACCAGGGCACCCCGCCGAGCTTAGCATAAGTAGCCAGAGCCATATTATTGAGGCTCCAGACAATACGCGCATCCGGTTGTCCCAGGTTTTCCAGCGTAAACTCCTGGACGGGTATCTGCTGGCCGATAAAGCGTGCTTTTGCAGCGAGGTAGGGATTATTGTAAGCGCTTCTGGCGCGGAAGCTGTCGTCGATCTGTACCAATGCCAAGTCATAACTACGGCTACCGCTAGATTGCAATGCTGCACCGATCGCTTTATTGTAGGCAGCCATTGAATCGTCGTCTGCCGCGAAAAAGTCGATTTCGCAATCCTGCAACCGGAATTTATTAATCAAACCGGTGAATTCGAAGGTTTTGCCGTTCTTGCCATAAGCGACCGGGGGAATGCCATGCAGAAATTTGTGTAGTATTTGTTCTACAAGGCCTTTTTTATTCGACTGGAAGACTACGCAGATCCGGGGTTTGTTTGGGCTGAAGGTTTCCCGCGAGAAAGGGCCATATTGCTGTAAGCCGAGGTCATTCCATTCCTTGATCTTCGTAGCGCCAGGTGCGAATACAAATCCTGGCTTTTCGGCACTGTTTACCTTCAGGAATTTTCCGGCGGCAGCATTGTCATTGAGAAAGTCACCGACGGTGAAAGGGATTCCTTCGACCAGGCTAAGCTGAAAGCTTTGGTAATTTTTTAGTCCGTTCATCAACTTGCTGAGCTTTTTATCACCGGTGTGGTACGCCGATAGACGCGCTTCGATACTGGCCATTACCTCCGGGCCATTGACACCATATAGCGCCCTGATGCAATTATCCAACAAATCCTCCCGCGGTTCCAGGTAAACTTCGGCCGGGTCAGCTAACTGTGATTCACCGTCACGTACATCCGCTAGTTCAAGCATTCCGTCACTGTTGACGTCGACTACACGACCAATGGTGGAAAAACGCGGTTTAAGCTCCGGGTTTCTTCCATAATACGGCTTCCCGATATAGTTGTTAAGAATGGGAACACCTTTCGTCATCAGCTGCTGGCAGTTAAGAGAGATGCGCGGCGCCGTGCCGATGTTGACCGTCATAGCAACGAATGGGGCTTTTCCGACAGGATCGATGACACGAAATTCTATTTCCCATTTGACGAAGACATTCAAGCCTTTGATAGGGGTCACACCTGGCGGAATGCAATCGTCCAGCAGGTTTTTCTTGGTCATGAGATAAATTAACGGATTCAGGCTGGATATCCAAAGCCCACGTTGGTAAAGTTCACGATAGAATGCGTGGTTGGCAAGCGATTTTGCCAGTGAAAGGTCTTCCTTCAGATTTACCTGGATCGTTTTACCGCCCAGGGCAGGCAAATTTTTTGCCAAAGGCACTGCAAAGATGTGCTGTCCACGCCGCTTGATCAAATGCGTTTCGCGACAATCATTGAGTAATTCTTCCAGTTTATCATCCGAGTAAGGAAACTTTTCCAAATAAATCTCGGCTTGATCGAATGTGATAGGTGCGGTATTAAGTATAATCGGCATATTAAATATAAAAACTAAGCAATTTAGTAATTTTCATACTTATAAGAGAAGATGTTAGGAATTATATAAGTGGGAGAATCATTAGCGTATTCCAGGGATTGAAATACTTATAATTGATCGTATTTAGCCTCTATAATAGCTAAAGCTAATCAACGATAAATCATGGTTGAATGAACTTTTTATTAAAAAAAATCATTACCAGATATTGGTTGTATTTGATGACGGGAAAATCTGAAGTTATGAATGGCTTTTCGGTTCTGTTAATCAGTAATTTAAAATCTAAATCTGCGATAACGGGAACTATTTCTGATACCTGGGATAAAGCAGTTTTCTCAGCTTCTTCATTACTGATATCAGGAAAAAACTTTGTCGGGTCTAAATCAGCGTCAAGTTCCAGGGCTCTTGATTGCGCCGATTTCACCAGATCTCTCATATTTTGTATGATCGCGGGATTTCGCAGGTGTGCCAGTACAACAAAAGCCAGTAAATTAATATGTTCTTTTGATAGCTTTTCCGGAACCTTTCGATTCGAAATTACCTGCCTGAGGCTTTCTGCCAATGTACCTTCAATAATTGATAGGCCTTCTTTAATTATACCATCAACACCATAGAAGAAATCTTTAGAGCCCTGGTTCTTTAAAGGAGCAGTAGGATAGAAGAATGATTTGCGGACATTGAAGAGGCCTATTTGTTTTTCATTTCCCTGATAGGAGAATTTTCGCAAATAAAACTTCGGGATATAATGTTGATTTTTTTTATCGGCCACTGTGTAAGGTTAGTATGTAATAATATGTTTTATCTCGCTATTTGCCTAAAAAATAAATTGATGAAGATGAATTCTAGCGTCGCCGTGACGAGGCTTACTAATAAAAGTCAACCTGAGGTTGTAAAAGTCAACTTGAAAATTCAGGTAACACATCTCAATTTAGTCCATTGCAATCGCTTTTCGCCTATTATGACAACAAAAAAATTGATTGCAAAAAGCCATCAATTTATAGGAAAGAAGATATGCTTCTTGATTCGAGCCAAATTTTAGCAACGGCATTTATAACCGACGCTAAATTAATCGCAGATAATTTCGATGAATTTTTGAAAGATTGGGCAAATACAGTCTACAGCTATTTACAATCGATGATTTAAAACTTGTGCAAATTCG
>Ga0157371_10005588_pt1 | contig 10562 bp, 9 predicted proteins | sample C45metaG_FD_113462 | JGI IMG/M metagenome (GOLD analysis project Ga0157371, IMG submission 113462) | Corn rhizosphere microbial communities from Kellogg Biological Station, Michigan, USA - C4-5 metaG | ecosystem: Host-associated > Plants > Roots > Rhizosphere > Soil | place: USA: Michigan... | reverse complement strand
GTTCATGAGCGGCCCGGCTATCTGTCAGAAGCGTGTAAGGCTTCAGCCGTTGCCTAGCATGAGTACCAGCAAAACAAAAAATCGCGGCAAAATCAAAAATCGCGGCTGCTTTCGATAACCGGCTTGAGATCGACGATGGGAGTGCCGTCCATCGCTTCGAGAGCCGCGACTTCGAGGCAGTTGCCTGCGATGTTCAGAATTCTGCAGCGATGCAATCCGATGGGGTTCGGGCGGTCCGGAGAACGGGTGGCAAACACGCCTGCCAACGGATTTTGCGGATCGCCTCGCGGATGCACCTGGAGAACGGAGCGCTGCGATTCGTGCAGCCAGGTGAGAATTCAGATGTCCTGGCCAGGCTCGATGCCGGTGAGACCTTCCAGGAATTCCGAAAGAATTTCGAGTTTTGCCTCCGGCGCGCCCTCCGAGCCTTGACAGGGAGCGGTGGAACGGTCTTGCAAGGCGGAGCGTACGAAGCCAATGGTCGTGATTTCGAATAGGCGACCGGTCATGATCTGCTTTTCCGCTTGACGATAACACCTCTGTTATATAACATGTTGGTTATGAAACAGCGGCAGGAACCGCCGGTGGAAAGGAATGCAATGAGCAAAATGACTCTGAAAACTGAAGACGACAGATACGTGGTAATCACCAGGCGCTTCGCCGCGCCGCCCGAGGCGGTGTACCGCGCGCACATCGAGCCGGAACTTATCCAGAGATGGATGCTGGGTCCGGACGGATGGACCATGCCGGTTTGTATCAGCGAGGCGCGGCCCAACGGAAAGATACGGTATGAGTGGACGAATGGCAAAGGCGGCAGCTTTTATCTGACCGGCGAATATATGGTGTTAGAGCCCTACAGCAGAATCGTTCACGTGGAGCGGATGCATTTGCCCGATCCAACGCCAGACAATCATGTAGAAACGAGATTCGATCCGGACGGCAGCGGCACGCTGCTAACGATGCGGATGACGCTGCCCGACGCCGAAACACGCACGCGCATGCTGGCAAGCGGCATGGAGCATGGAATGGAAGCGAGCTACGAACGGTTAGAGCGTATGATTTGAGCCCAGGCGATTCGTCTGCCGCTCATTCTTGTCCGTGGCGCGGATTTTGCAGGATCGATTTAAAGAGCTCGCCCAATTTGAAGAATTCCTGCAGGCGCAGCGGTTTGCGGACGTACAAGCTGGCGCCGAGACGTATGGCCTCCGCCTTCTCATGTTCCATATCGGAGGAACTGAGAATCAAGACGGTTGCATCTTGACACCGCACGCTTCTGCGCATCGTTTTGAGAACCTCGAAACCGGATACTTTAGGTAGGTTCAAGTCGACGATAACGAGATGCGGACAAGCCGCAGGCGCGGTATCTAGAGCCTCGATAAAACGGACCGCATCCTCTCCGTCGGAAATGACGGCCAGTTCGCCATGGACACCGTGCTCCTCGAGAGCCTCCCGCACCAATCCCGCATCCGCCTGGCTATCCTCGACCAGAAGAATCGAATAGCTCCTCTGCTCCGGATCGGTCTGCTGCGGGCTCCGGGCAGGGGATTGTAAAGTAAAACGTCGAACCCCTCCCGAGTTCGGACTCAACCCAAATCCGGCCTCCGGTACGTTCAATGATCCGCTGACAAATCGCAAGCCCCATCCCGGTGCCGGGATATTCGGAGGCGCTATGAAGACGTTTGAAGATCCCAAAGATTTGCTCCTTGAATTTAGGGTCGATGCCTATCCCGTTGTCCTGGACCGAAAACCGCCATTCGTTGTCTTGCGGAAGGGCCGAGACATGAATGCAGGGTGGCTTGTTGCTACGATACCGAATCGCATTTCCGATGAGATTCTGAAAAATCTGCTCCAACTGGAATTCGTGCAGAGGAACCCTGGGCAGGCCGGCGCTGATAATCGAAGCACCACTCTCTTTTATCGCGACTTCCAGATTGAGTAGGGCCTTTTTTAAGACCTCGTTGGCGTCCGCTTCTCCGCCGGCGCCATACTCGGTGGTGGATGCCTGGGTATAGATCCTGAGATCGCGCAAGAGGCTTTCCATGCGGGCTGCACCTTCCACAGTGAAACGGATGTATTCGTCGCCCTTTGCGCCCAGTTTGCCGCCGAACCTTTGTTGCAACAATTCGCTGTAAAGCGAGATCATGCGTAGCGGTTCCTGCAGGTCGTGAGCCGCCGAGTAGGCAAATTGCTCGAGGTCGGCATTGGCGCGTTGGAGAGCTTCGTTCGCCTCACGAAGAGCTTTCTCCTGGCGGATGCGGGCAGTAATATCGCGCGCTATTTTGGGCGCGCCGACAATCCGGCCATCGACATCTTTCACTGGCGAAATGGTGAGTGAAACGTTCAGCCTCGTACCGTCTTTGCGCATGCGAATCGTTTCAAAATGGTCGATGCGTTCGCCGCGTTTTAAACGTGCCAGGATCTCCGATTCCTCATTGATACGCTCCGGAGGAATGATGAGCGTGATCGATTGGCCGACGGCTTCCGCCGCGGTGTAGCCGAACAATCGTTCGGCAGCCTTGTTCCAGCTCATAATTGTGGCATTCAGGTCCTTGCTGACGATGGCATCGTCGGAGGAATCGACGATTGCGCTGAGCAGGGTGGAGGCGCGCGCGACTTGCTTGCGGTCGAAAATCTCGCGGTTAAGCTCTGTAATCCGATCGTTGAGGGCGCGAAAACGTTTCACGGCGTCATCCTGGGGCTGCAGTCGCAATAGGAGCGCCTTGCTATCCGGCGTCGGCAGGAGAGCCCCTTCGACGCGGCAAACTATTTCGCTGGCGCCGTTTTTGAAGGTGAGCGCCCCAGGCATCAATCGACCGTTACGTGAAAACAGCGAAAGCAGGCGCGCGACGTTTTCCGGGCGAGCCGCGATATCGGATATAGTCGTGGCCGCCAGTTCCAAGACTCCGCGGTTCAAGAGAGCCGCCGCAGCTTCATTGGCCGCGAGGATGCGGCCCGAAGGCGTCGCCAACAGCATCGCTTCCGGCAGAACCCCGTAGGCGAGTTCGAAATCGGCGGCTGTCATTCCTGCCTAAAGTACTCTCTCCCGTTTGCCTTCCGGGCTTCCTCGTTCGCATTAAGGTAGACCACAACACGGCAGCCCGGGCTACCTTGTGCAATTGTTTCCTGCAGCTCGACCTTGGCATAGCCCAGATTTTGCGCGGCAATCGAGCCGAAAACGTTAGAGGTCATCATGCACATCGACGGTCGATTCAGCACCTTGTCGCCGAATGGGCAGCGCGTGTTGCCAAGAACGATTTTTTCCGGAGTTTCCTCCAGTATGTGGAAGTTTCCATCAATACGCCGCTTCAGATCGACCAGGACCTGCGCGACTTGCTGCCGCGACAAATGGGAGACCTGAAAGGCGGCCTTATATTCGCGATTGATTTGTTCGCCAACATTCTGACCGACCACGCTGATAAAGCCCGCGGCCTCGTTCAGGCCCACCACATCTTCGAGAGTGCCCGACAATTCGCGTACCAGCGTTCTCATAAAAAGATCCCGATCAAGCGGTACGTCGAGCTGTTCCGCGACCTTTTCAGCCGTTGTGTCAGCCATAGAAAACCTCCGGAGAGTAGAAGTTCGAAGGAAAATTGCAGCGGCTGTTCATCGCAAGAACGCCAGAACCCTGACCAGCACTGAAGCCATCATCTCGTGCTTTCGGTGTGGAGCGCCCACTCGTGAGAATTATACAGGAATTCCGTGCTGGCTCCGCCGCGCAGCAGTACCCATCCGAGGCGTTAGGATGGGGCTCGGAGCTATACTTCGACGCAAATTCAACAACTTATTGCTAAGCACCTGGCAAGACAATTGCTTCGGCCCGCGATGGCACTCGCTCTGGCCTCAATGGTCAATGCCATCTGCGCCGGGCCAAGCGCCACCGCCGCAATTCAACGATCCGAGTATGTAAGGCTCAACGACACGAAATTATATTTGCTCATCCGCGGAGCCAACCGAACCAGCCCCGTATTGTTATGGCTGCATGGCGGTCCGGGCGGAGCGGAACGGCCCCTTTTTCGCTATTTCAACGGCAAACTCGAACAGCACTTCACGGTCGCCTATTGGGATCAAAGAGGTGCGGGCCGTTCTTTCGACCCGAAAGCGAGTCCACGCGATCTGACAATCGCACGGCATCTGGCGGACCGGGACGGGATTATCGATCATCTGAGGAGCACTCTGCACCGGGACAAGGTTATTCTTGCCGGTCACTCCTGGGGAGCAGCACTTGGTCTCCTGTATGGGCACGCCCATCCGAACAAAGTAGCGGCCGTGGTTGCGGTTAATCCTTTAATTTCGACTCGCAAGCAGAGAGAGGCGGAATTCCAATTCGTCTGTGGCGAGGCGGCGCGACGAGGCGACAGGAAAGCGGTGCGCGCCACAGAGAAGATCGGCGCTCGGCCCAATTGGAGCACCGATCAAGTGCTCGCGATGGAAAAGCTCGATCAAAAGTACGGCGGCGTTTTTCACAAAAATCCAGTTCGCGCCTGGATCGTATTGCGAGCAATGTTCTCCGGCATTATCTGGCCGTGGGAGATTCCCGGCTGATACACGCCAATAAGGTATCGCTCAAAGCAATGCACGATGAACTTCTACGCCTGGACTTAACCGATTCAGTTCCGAGCATCGAAGTCCCGGTTCTATTTTTTCTCGGCCGATACGACCGGCATGCGGAGGCACGAGTTGCGGCAGCCTACTTTTGGAACACTTTGCGCACCGCTAAAGCGGCTGATCTGGTTCGAACACTCGGCTCACAATGTTCCGTTCGAAGAATCCAAACTTTTCAATGCGGCACTTACGCGAGAGATCCAATCGATCATCCACTCGCGAGGCCATTTATGATCCGGCGTCGAACGTCCGGTTGCCGTGAAGTGTCCGGAGAAATCCGCTGATCCAGCGGATTGGTATGGTCGTGTTGTGTGAGGCGCGCGATTCGCAAGGTTCTAATCGGAGCCGCCGGCGCAGCCGCATTAACATACGCCGGCGACTTTCTCTCGCTCACGTTTCAGATACCCAAGCGCCCGAAGTTCGGCACGGTACATATACAGCCGTATCTTGCGGTGCCGCGAAAAGACGGGCGGATGGAATTTTTGCTTGATGAGCCCTTCGAACAGACTTGCGTTCACGCGCTGTTCCCGCATTCCGGCGCGAGTCCCTGCTGGTATTTAGAACGAGAGCGGAGCAGGCGAAAAACTCTTTGAACGGTTACCGGATCCATTTCGCGGCAAGTTGCACGATCCGAGAGGGACTCGCGCTAACGCGTCCGAACTGTGAGGCGTCAACGTATTGAAGGACGGGTTGCGTTTCACCGGGCGGGGGCGCGGCTATCGAGGACGCAAGGCTTGCGCCGCCGAAGACGAACTGCGCGTGATTAAAGGCGTTGAACAGCTCGGCGCGAATTTGCGCTTTGAATCGCTCATGAATGGAGAAGTTTTTGACGATTCCCAAATCGAAGTTTTTAACGCCAGGGCCATGAAAAGCATTGCGCGCCAGTGAGCCGAGAGTTCCGAAGGCGGGCGCGGCGAAATTCCCTGGCGTAAGGTAAATGCCGTTGGACTGGCGAATGTCGAGGGTCGTCAGAGGTCCGGCCGGATTCGGGAAAACCGGGATGGAGCCTCCGCGAAATGAGGTGTCGACGCCCATTTGGATGGAATAGGGAGGTCCGGACTCGAAGGTGGCAATGCCAGTCAATTCCCAACCGGCGGTGAGCGGTTTCCATTTCCGACCGAGGTCGGGAAGATTGTAGACCCAACTTCCTACGAAACGGTGCGGATGATCGAAATCGGCATAGCTCTTGCCTAGCATCAGATTGGCGTTGAATCCCGGGAGCCGCTCCTCGGCAGATTCCCAGTCAAGGGCTTTCGACCAGGTATATACCGCGGAAAAGTTCAACCGATTGGCGAAGCGGCCTTGTGCCCTGAGGTTCAGAGCGTCGTACCAGGACGGAGCAATGTTCTGCACATATTGATAAGCCAGACCGACATTCGGGAAAGGAGAGCGCGCAAGGCCCAGAGTGGTATTCAGGGCCGGATTCAGTTCGAGTTGCGCGAGCTGCGTGGGATTGGGAAGGTCCGGAGTATTGATCAATACGCTGAGCGGATTGTGGACTCCGTAATTGCCCAGATACTCGGCCGCAAGCAGAACGTTGTTCGATAATTGGCGCTCCAGGCTGAAGGTCCACTGATAGAGATGCGGATCGCGATTGCGTGGATCGTCACCGGCGGTTGCTACGCCGGCAGGCGGTGTGGCGGGCCAGAATTCCGAATCGCGCAAGGGCTGGCCGAGCGGCACAAAGGGCGGAAGATTGATGACCGTCGCCTGATACGAAAACGGGGGGGAAGTGAGCTCCTGTGCAACGGAATTTGCATCGGGCAAAGCGTAGTAGATCCCGAAGCCTGCGCGGATAGCCGTTTTGTTGTCATCGAAGGGACGGTATGCCAAGCCAATGCGCGGCTGGAAGTCGCGCCAGGAAGGATCGATCAGGGAAGCGCGAATTAAAGGAGGTCCCGAGCCGGAAATTACGCCGGTTCCCGGCAAATAATAGTCGGGACTGCCGGCGAGAAGGAAACGGCCACCCAGGTCGCGGCTGAGGGTGCTGGTATCGAGAGTACCCAAACGATTCAGGCGATGATCCGCATCGCGCCAGCGCTGTGCGTATTCGTAGCGGAGGCCGGCATTTATCGTGAGCCGTCTGGAAATCCTCCAATTATCCTGCACGTATGCTCCGTAGACGGAGCGCGCTACCAGGGGAGCTCTTCCGGTCCCCTGAAAAGTAACTCCGAGATAGGGAACGCCTACGAGAAAGTCGGCGAAGCTATTGCCGGTGAATCCGAGCACGCCGGGTAAGTTATCGACATAGACAAAAAAACGCATTCAAGTTGACGGTGTTCCAGAAGCGGGCAGGAATGAGTTCAAACCCGGCTTTCAGTTCGTGCGCTCCATGAATATGAGTGATGTTGTCGCTGAAACCCCACGAATCTTCCAGCGAGAAGTTGCGATCCGAGATGGCGCCGTTGCCAAAGGTCTGCGAATAGCCGCCGAACGCGAGAGTAGGATACAGCGACGGAAGACTGGTCGGCGTGTTTTGAAAGGTGAATGCACCGTTCGCATCTTGCTGCTGCTGAAGTGTCTGGCGCAATCGCGTGTATCCGATTCGAAGTTCGTTTATGGTGGTTGGGCCAAACGTGTGGATCTCGTCCAAAACTCCGAGGTACGCGCGTACGGGCGTCTCAAGAACTGTGATCGGGTTAGGAGAGGGAATAGAAACCGCGTCAGATCGTTGGATTTGGAATGTGCCAAAGAGGGCATCGCGATCGCTGAAGCGATGGTCTATGCGGCCAAGATAGAGGTTGTTATTTGTGTGGGTGGGCTCCTCGCCGGCAAAGTTAAATCCGAGTCCGGCGGCCTGACAGGTTACGCAATTGGCCGCGAGGAATCCGCCCGCCGCAATAAACCTCTGAGCGAAAGCGGAGAACCGCAAATCGGGAATTCGATTGGCGGGAAAGGGCTGTTGTGTTGCGGGATCAATGACTGGCGCAAAGGGTCTGAGTGTTGCGCCGCCGAGCGGATTCACGCCGGAAAAATCCCCCTGAAGCATCGATTGAGTGGGCGCGGTTGTGCGCACCTGGGTGTGAGTAACGGAGCGAATTAGTTCGGTGTCAAAAAAGAAAAACGTCCGATTCTTGCGGACGGGGCCGCCTAGTACGCCGCCGAACTGGTTATAGCGCAACTGATCCGATTGCGGAGTAAATCCCGGTGCAACGATCGTGCGCTGGAAAAAAGGATGTGCGTCAAGCACGTTGTTGCGAAAGAATTCGTAGACGGAGCCATGGAAGGCGTTCGTGCCCGAGCGAATGGCAATGTGAACCGAAGACGTGGACGTATCGGAAGCGGGAGCAAGCTGAGTAATGGCCCGGAATTCCTGCACCGCGTCTAATCCCGGCTCGATGCTCGCGGCAGGCAGGTTCTGGCTGTTCACATCGGCGCCATCCACGCGGAACACCGTGTATCCGGCGCGACCTCCGGCCAAGGCAGGGCGTTCGAGGGAGGTGAAGCGCGCCGCGGGGCTCGGACCCGTTTCCGCGCCGGCGGAGAGAGTGAGAAGCGACAAGACATGACGTCCGTTCAGAGGCAACTCGGTTATCTGACGGGATTCTACGAGCTGGCCGATTTCCGCACTTTCCGTCGGGACCAGCGGAGTGGAGGACGTCACTTCGGCAGTCGCCGTCACGGGAGCCAGTTCGAGGACGGCATCCTGTCGCAGAATCGTCGCTACGTGAGTTTGGATGCCGTTGACTTGCAACACACGAAACCGCGGCGCGCTGAAGATAAGGCTATAGGCGCCGATCGGAAGATTGTTAAAAACATAATCGCCGGTCGCCGTCGCCTCGCGAATCACCGTGATCCCCGTTTGCTGGGCGACTGCTTTGACGGTTGCGCCGGGAATCGCGGCGCCGGATGCGTCCCGCACGGTGCCGACCAGGGAACTGAGAGCTTGTGCGCATCCTGAAACGGCAAAGCAGCCAATCAGTACAAGACGGTAGCCGATTGCAGACGCTAACCGGGGTCGTCGCCTCCTAGCTGCAAATGCAGCGATAGAATAGTTCATTGTTCCACGTTTAGACTATATACGGGCGTTGCTGCATCCCATGCGCCCTCCAGACCATTGATGCTGGCCAACGATTCGGACGGTGTGCTTGCCGATGGGGAGATTGTCGAGACAGTTCTGTCATCGAAGATCGCCCAGTACAAAAAATTCATCCTGCGCCTCGGCCTCTCGCTGGGTTTTCTGCTTCTGCCCGCCGCTTTGGCGATAGCAATCAAAACTCATCCGCGCTTTTATCCAATCATTAGCCTGTCATTTGTGGTGGCAGTGTCGGCCGCGGCATGGTGCGGCGGCGCATTGGCGGGCATTTTAGCTAGTTGCCTCACCATACCAGTACTTACGTTGGCGGCGACAGGCGGCAAGGAACTGCTTCCGCCGCATATCGACCTGCTCGGCATTGGTCTCTTTTGTTTCATTTCGTTTCTGGTGAGCCGGGTGGCGAACAACCGTCGGCGGATTGAACAAATTCTACGTTCGGCGAATGCGCAACTGGAAGGCAAGGTCCGGGAGCGTACCGCCGAGCTGCAGCAAGTCAACGCCGCCATTCAAGCGGCAAATGTGGAGTTGCAGAAACGCGAGGAGCAGTTTCGGACGCTGGCAAACGCGATCCCACAGCTTTGCTGGATGACGGATAACGCCGGCGCGGTGTTGTGGTGCAACGAGCGATGGTCCGCTTACACAGGGTTCACAGTGGAAGAAATACAGGATTCGGGCTGGAGCAAACTTTTCGATGCGGAAACGGTAGCTAGCGTAGCAGCGAGATGGGGAAGGTCTATCGCAACCGGCGAGCCATTCGAGATGGAATTCCCACTAAGGGGATTCGACGGCCAATTTCGCTGGTTTCTGAGCCGGGTACTGCCGGTGAGCGATGGTGCCGGACAAATCGTGCGCTGGTTTGGCACCGCCACGGATATCGATGAGCTGAAACGATTCCGTGAGGCGCTGATCGAAAGCGAGGCTAGATTTCGCGCGATGGCGGACGCGGCGCCGGTGATGATTTGGCTTTCGGGTACAGATAGAACATTCACCTGGTTTAACAAGCAGTGGCTCGCCTTCACAGGCTGCACTATGGAGCAGGCACTCGACCGTCAATGGTCAGCAGATATCCATCCGGAAGACAGAGAGCGCTGCATCGAAACCTATGTAAGCAGTTTCGAGGCCAGAGAAGAATTCATTACGGAATATCGGCGCAAGCGACATGACGGAGCCTGGCGATGGGTATTAAGCCATGGCGTACCGCGCCTTGGCGCCAGCGGCAATTTTTTAGGTTTTATCGGAATCGCCGTCGACATTCACGACCGGAAGGAAATGGAACAGCATTTACGGCGTGCTAATAGCGACTTACAACAGTTTGCCTATTCTGCATCGCACGATTTGCAGGAGCCGATTCGAACGATAGCCATCTATAGCCAGCTCGTTGGCAAGCGCTATGCATCGAGACTGGATGAAACCGGCCTAAGCTTTCTCGAATACCTGACCACGGCAGCCCAGCGGATGGAAAAACTCGTTCGCGACCTGCTCCTCTATACACGAACGGACCTTATCGATGGATCCGCCGTTCAAACCGACGCCAATCAAGTCCTGACCGACGTGCTGGCGGGTCTCGCCGGTAGGATGAATGAAGCGAATGCCGTTGTGACAAGCGATTCGCTGCCAATCGTTGGCATGCATGCCGTTCACCTGCAGCAACTGCTGCAAAATTTGATCGGCAATGGAATCAAATATTGCACCGGCAGACAAGCGCAAATTCATGTCTCGGCGCGCGAACGGAATGGCTGCTGGGTTTTTTCCGTCAAAGACAACGGGATTGGCATTGACCATGCTTATAAGGAGCGCATCTTTGGAATTTTCAAACGTCTGCACACCAGCGATAAATATTCCGGTACCGGCATCGGGTTGGCCATATGCCAACGAATCGTGGAGCGCTATGGGGGACGCATCTGGGTCGAATCCGAACCGGGCC
>Ga0157371_10005587_pt1 | contig 10564 bp, 9 predicted proteins | sample C45metaG_FD_113462 | JGI IMG/M metagenome (GOLD analysis project Ga0157371, IMG submission 113462) | Corn rhizosphere microbial communities from Kellogg Biological Station, Michigan, USA - C4-5 metaG | ecosystem: Host-associated > Plants > Roots > Rhizosphere > Soil | place: USA: Michigan... | reverse complement strand
GCTTTTCTTCTGTTGCACCTTTGCGATGGTTCATTTGAATACTATTTTTTAAAATGGACAAACTAAATGAATAAAAAGGGAAGGCATGTGGTACTTGTGAAAAACCTAAAATTCGTTCGTTCCTCAATTGGTGTGAAGTACCAAAAAAAAGCACAATCGGAAGTAGGGAATAGTACAAAAGCAGAGCAGTTTATTAATGACTTAAAAAAACATACAAGTAAAATGAATGATGTTATTTTCAAAAAAATACCTACAAGTGAAAGTGTTGTAACAGTCATTTATTCCAGTTCACTTGTAGATAAAATAACTATGCAATTAATGATATTTATTCCCTTAGCAAATCATTTGAATCAAATTCACCAAGTAGCCGAAGTGATAAAAACGACAGATGTCAATGGAATTTCATCAAAGCTCATTTCCGGTCAAACACTTCTGTACTTCCACCAGTCAAATTTATTATTAAGCATTGATACATACAGTGCACCTACTCGTTCCATAACAAATACTGAAACAGAGTCGACAGTTATTGGTCCACAAGATGCTTTTACGGAATCGCTGGAAACAAATATATCTTTAGTAAAAAGACGTATCCAAAATCCAATGTTGAAAAATGAAGAACGAACTATAGGAAAAGAAACGAATACGAAAATTTCGATATTATATATAGATAATATTGTAAATCATGAAAATTTAGAAAGACTAAGGAGTCGAATTGATCATATTGATTATCCAGCATACTTCGATATTTCCGTATTAAAGCAGCTAATCGAAGATAACCCTTTATCTCCTTTTCCACAATACTATATGACGGTAAGACCTGACACTGTATCGTATTATCTTCTCGATGGAAGAATGGTTGTTTTTATGGATAATAGTCAAGATGCCCTTGTTTGTCCGACCTCTTTTTTGGAAATGTTCATTTCCATAGAAGATTACTATAATCGATGGACTACCGCATCTTTACTTCGAATGCTCCGTTTTTTTGGATTTTTCTTAACAATCATGATAACACCAATGTACATATCAGCTTTAACATTTCATCCGGAAATTCTTCCTTATGAACTTTTATTGAATTTGCAGGAGTCAAGAAGTAAAGTACCTTTTCCACCGCTTTTTGAAGTGCTGTTTATTGAACTAATTATAGAAGTCTTAAGGGAAGCTGGGTCTCGAATGCCTGCAAAAGTAGGGCAAACCATTGGTATCGTAGGAGGTATTGTAATTGGAACGGCAGCAGTTGAGGCGGGTCTCATTAGTAACATTTTAGTTGTCTTAGTTGCAACCTCCGCGTTACTTTCTTTTTTGCCTCCTATATTTTTAATGAGTAATACGAGTAGATTTGTTCGATATATTTTTATTCTATCTGCAGGGTTATTTGGGTTGTTTGGACAAATGCTAGCTTTTGCTTGGCTAATTACTCACTTATTAAGATTAAATTCTTTAGGAACTCCTTTTATGACACCGGTCATTCCACGAAAAGCGTCAGATTTAATGGATAGTATTGTTAGGTTTCCAATAGCTAATCTAAAAGAGAAAATGGGAATCTCAAGGTCACAGAAAAAGTAGAATGTCTTGGGGGAGGTGTTGGAGTGAGTACAAACAAGCGGAAACTTTTGAATAGATATCATGTTGTTTTTTTGGTACAAAGTACAATGTTTGGTACTGGAGTCCTCTCACTCCCTCAGAGACTGAGTTCTCTAGGGTATAGTCAAGCACTTTTCCCATTATTGTTTGGTGTCATTGCAAGTCTGTCGATTTGGCCAATGATTTGGATTAACTCAAAGTATAAAAATGAAAATTTGTTTAGAATAAATGAAATATTGTTAGGGAAGTGGATAGGTAAAAGTATCAATTTATTTATAGTTCTTCAATTTACTCTTTTTTTAGCCGCAATTATTAGTAGTTATATGAATCTTATACAAACTACAGCGCTTCCTGAACAGACTTTGACGATCCCCGTACTATTTTTCTTGCTGTTACTTACCTACATTGTAAATGGTGGAATAAAATCCGTTGCAAGGTTTTGTATCATGGCATTTTTCATCACTATACCAATGTTGTACTTTTTACGTTGGGCAATTGAGAAAGGTGAAATGAGTCATTTATTCCCTTTATTTAATTACAATGGACATGAATTTTTTGAAGCTTTGAGAAAAGGATATTTATCTATACTGGGATATGAGGTTATCATGTTTTATTTCCCGTATATTGTGAATCAAAAGAAAGCATATAAACATGCTCTTGTTGGAATTTGGATAAGTATTTTTCTTTGCTTTATAACAACTTTAGTGAGTGTTATATACTACTCAGAATGGCAATTGGAAAATATTGAATTTACTGTTTTGCATTTGTTTAAGGCAGGCGAATTTTCCTTTATTGAGAGAATTGATATTATTGGTATCACATTGTGGATATTTTTAATTTTATCTACTTCAGCTGGATATTTATGGAGTGCTAAGAAAGGTCTAGATTCCCTTCGATCGAAAAAAAAGAAATATCATGTTTATTTAATAACTATCGTGATTTTTGCTGTTGTGGTAATGCCTATTCCTCTTGAATCTCAGAAGAAATTATTTGAGGGAAGTTATTATGTTGGTTATTTACTTTTAGTCTGGCCGATATTTTTAAGTGTTGTCCATATACTTAGAAAAAAGCAGGTGCAACAATGAACGTAAAATTTATAATACTTGCTATTATTCTTGCTATGGCATTTTTAACAGGTTGTACAGCAAAAGAAAAGAAAATTCCTTTGGAAGATGTAGGGATGGTTGGGGTTATGGCAATTGACTATATTGATGAAAACTCGTTGAAGTTAACAGTGGCGATTCCTCAATATTCGCCTGAAGCGAAGGAACATACCCAAATTTTCTCCGTGACCACAGAATTAGTGTCACAAGGAATTGTCGATATAGAAGCACTTTCTGATAAAAAGGTAGTATTGAACCAATTACGGGTTGTCCTTCTCAATGAAGAGTTTGTACGGCATGGAAAAGCTAGAGGAATTATAAAGCATTTATTTAGAAATGCTGAAGTTGGTAATAAGGTGCTAATTGCAGTCGTTAAAGAGAGTGGTGAAGAAATATTAAAAGAGGAATATCCTGATAAGCCTAATATTAACTTTTATTTAAATGATTTATTACAACCAAGTATTAATACTGCATTTAATCCGAACACCAATATCCATGATTTTATATATACACAAACAAATCCAGTACTTGACTCGATCGTTCCTTTACTAGAAAAAAAAGAAGGTAAAATAGAGATAAATGGAATTGCTCTATTTAAAGGAGATAAAATGCTAAGAAGTTTATCGAAAGATGATGCTCTCATCATTCAAGCGTTACAAGGGCGTAAAAAACTTGCTCCATTATATATAAATTTGAATGATAATAATAAAGAAGAAAAGATGATGCTCGATTTAATTAACAGTAAGGTGAGGATGAAAGGTAATAAAAGTATGGATTCACCAAAATTAACTGTTTCTTTGAAAATTGAAGGTACACTTGTGGAGTATAAAGGGGAAAGGGAAGGTCATCTGAGCACACACGAGGAAATATTAAAACTTGAAGAAGATATAAACAAAGAAATTGAAAAAGACATCAGTAAATTTTTGGAGACTTTAAAAGAACTAAAGGTTGATCCAATAGGTTTAACCGAAAAATTTCGCATGCACTACCATGGAGATTGGGATAAAACTATGACGAGAGAAACAATAAGTAAATTACAATGGGACATTCACGTTGAAACGTCAATTGTTAGTACAGGTACGTTAAGGTGAATTTAGAAAACTATAGGTAGCTGGAGCCTTTACAGCTGCTCTGTTAAACGATGGTGTTGTTATGGACTAAATCTGCTCACTTTCCGCGGACGAACTGCCAAACCTCCACACTCGCAAGCCCGCTCTGGGGTCTTGGCAGCCTGTTTTCCGTAGGAGTCTCGTGGATTTTCAACACAAAATATATGCTTCTAAAAATAAAGAGCCTAATTTACCAGAGACATCTTTTTTTAATACTTCAGTGTCTACTGCAAAATAACCTGAAATTTAAAACCCCACTAGAAATAATCAAAGTGGGGGAGGATTTGTATAATTATTGTCCCGTTAAATTTATTTCTTTTTATTATTTCGTTTTTTAAACGATTCGTTATGTTTCAGTTCACCAAATTCTCGAGCAAATTCTTCTTGAATTTCATTTGGTTTAATTTTTTGATTTTTAGGCGTTTGAGGGAGCGTATCTTTGTTCTGACTTTTGCCTTGTTTATTATCTCTACCCATGTAAATCCTCCTTTCGTATATTACGTACCTAACTAATATGGCATGGAAGGTTTGTTTCTACTCATAAAATATAAATAAACACTGAGGATTTTTTTCCCAGTGTTTTAAGGTATATATGGAATTTTATCTCAAAACCAATTCACTCGTTGTATTCTTCGTTTCTGTTTGTGCAACGGAAATAGAAGATGAACTAAACATAATTTCAAATGTCGTACCTACACCTAGTTCACTTTCTACATGTATAGTTCCATTCATTGCACGGATAAAGCTGAAAACAACAATCATACCAAGGCCCGTTCCTTTATCGCCTTTTGTTGAATAATAAGGTTCTCCTAACCGAACTACTTGTTCAGATGTCATACCAGACCCTGTATCCCCAATTGTTATTCTCACATTTGTTTGTGTGGAGTGTGTCTCAACCTTTAATATTCCACCATTCGGCATTGCTTCGATGGCATTTTTCATTATATTCACTAAGCATTGATGGAATTTCTGCCGGTCACCCTCAATAGTTGCCTCATGTGAAAAGTTAGTTATTACTTGAACGGAATTCCGATTTGCAGAAGGTTGCAGTAATTGGATAACTCGTTGTATTTCCTCTTGGACGATAAGGGATTCGACCAACTTTATTTCAGGTTTAGATAAATTCAAATAATCTTGAATGACTCTTTCCGCTGATTTAAGCTCTCTTCTTAAAATGGAAAGGTATTGCAATCGATTTTCATCAGAAATATTCTCACTTTGCAAAAGCTGGACAAAGCCGATTGCTGCTGTCAATGGATTCCTTATTTCATGAGAAATAGCAGCACCCATTTTCTCGATTACTTCCTGCCTGTTTACTTTTAATAGTCGTTCGCTCAAAATGGCGGATTTTCTTGTTTCCTCGATATAGTATGCAATCATACCAACTCCTAATGGTTGGATGAATAAAAAAGCAAAATATACATCGAACAAAGGGTAAGGAAGATGTACAAATTCCAAAACTGTTTGTATTAAACTAAGCAAAAATGTAAATCCAACTGAAAATAAGATTCGTTGATTAGATGATTGTTTTAAAAAAAATGGAGAAAGCCTCCATAACGAGAAAGAAATAGCGCTATAGAATATTGCAGTAAGCCAAAAATCGAAGTCAATACCGTACATTCCCCTAATCCCAATGGTTACTAACCCCAATAAAGGGCCTAGTCCCATATAGAGACCACCAATAATAATAGGAATATTTCGTAAATCTAAATAGAAGCCTTCGTGTATAGGATAGCTAAATGCGAGACAGATGAAGAAACTAATAACAAGATAAAAGAAGGCTACTATTTTAATAGACCTTGTAATATTCAACCTTTCAACCCATAACAAACCTAAAAAAAGTAATACTATTAACAAAGATAGGTTAAAAAAAAAGTGTTTAGTCAATTCCAACGTATTACCTCTCTTCAACAACAGAATGGGCAGATACTGTCTAAAAATGTGTTAGTTTATTCAACGCTTCAAATGAGGTTTTATCGGTTTAAAAGAAAATTTCAAAAATTTCCCTTTTCCATTCTCCTTTTTTACTTCATCAATCGTCCCTTTCATCGCACGCACGATACTGAAAGAAAGTGTCATAGAGAAGTCCTTTTGTTTTAATTGTTCGCTACAAATGCTTGTTTCATTATCTTGTATAGTAATGACTATATGAGTTGTCGTTTCTACTGCTTCTATTAGTAATGTACCACCGTTTGGTCTAGATTCAATAGAATTTTTAATAATATTTATAAAGCATTGTTGAAACTTAGAACGGTCTCCTTCCATTAATCTAGTCGAAGAGAAGTTAGTGGATAATTTAACAGAATGATAGTTAGCTAACGGCTGTAATAACTTAATAACGTGCGTTAGTTCTTCCTGTACATTTAATGGCTCTACTGATTCAAGTATTGGTTTGGAATAGGATAGATAATCTTGGATAATTCTTTCGGCAGAATCCAATTCATCTTTTAGGATAGCAAGGTATTGTGTTCTTTTTTCCATGTCATGCGTGTCTTTATATAGCAGTTCGACAAAACCAAGTGCTGTTGTTAATGGATTGCGAATTTCATGTGAGATAGCAGCACCCATTTGTTCAATTGCTTCTAATTTTTCAGCAATAATTAACTGATGGCGTAACAGAATGTTTTTTTCAATCATTTCTATTATATATGCAATTATCACTACCCCAAGAGGAGGGACAACTAAATAAGCAAAAAACAAATCAGGTATAACATTAGATGGTGCAATTTTTAACACAAGGATTAGGATACCGACACTCAGAAACAAAGCATGTCCCATAGAAAAAAGAATTCGATGGTTTGAAGTGAGCCTCATAAACCACGGGGAAATAACCCATAAGTAAAAGCTGAAAGTCGTGTAAATGACGCATGCTACCATAAAACCAAAATCAATTCCGTGAAATCCACGCATTAAAATGACCAATAAACCCAAAGCAGGACTTAGCCTTAGATAAAGTCCCCCAATTAAAAATGGTATTATTCTTAAATCTAATACAAATTCGTCACCGAATGGATAGGTAAATATGTTGCAAAGAGCCAATGACACAGTAAAATATAATAGCGCAGTTCTTTTGTGTAAAAGAATACTACCGGATCTCCTGAATATAGAAAAACAAAGGAAAAACAAGATTATTAATAAGGAAAGATTGAATAGAAAGTGCATCGTTATAGTTCCCACTGGTATACCTCTTCCCAATTGTTTATAGGTTAATAGTAACTAGAGGAAAAGTAATATTCAATAGTTTATATTTATTATTTTGAAAATTTATTTAAATTAAACAAAAAAAACCAGGTATATACATGATCGGTATATGCCTGGGTGCATGTTATTTACTTTTCTTTGTTAAAAAAAGAAACTAACTGCTTTTGAGTTGGGGCTTGAATTTTAAACGTTAACTCTCTATCTCCACTATTTTCTATACGTGGAATAATGGATTCAATAACGTTGAATTTCCAAAATGAGGGCTTGCTTTTTGTGCTTTTTTCCGTTTCTGGGGTCATCATTTTTCTTTGGAAAGAATGAAGTTTTGCCATTAGGAACTTTTCTTTTATTCGAATAAGTAAATAACCTTCATCGGTCTCAGGATTAAATTTCTTCATCAGTGATTCACCTAATTCAAACGTGTTGGATTTATTTTGAACAGATGGTGAAATAACAAAGATATTTCCCTTACGAAATAGGGCAGTGTTAGATACTTGACTAAGACCTAAATCATTTATTAGAAAATCCAGGTTTACTTGGGATGCTTCACTAGCGACAGACATATAGTACCTCCTCTACTTGTACACGGACTAATACTATAAGTATACCCCATTTTGCAAGTAATATCTTTAATTTTGGGAATACTTTCTTAATAAATGAGAAAATTATTGCTTTTTACGTAATAAAGAAGTTTAATACAAGGCTCCGTTAAAACAATCATGTTGTTACCTGCCGATAATTCGCTCGCTTTCCGGGATCTTGGTAGCCCGTTTTTCGTATAGTAATAAATTTTGTATGTGTGTCTATAGAAAGATTAATTAATTTTAACTACCTATATTATAAAAAGACGAGGATTGTGAACAATTTAAAATTGTTCACAATCCTCGTCTTTTATTTAACGATAACTTATTATATTTGCTGAAATTTTTTATACTTCCTCCTGTAGACTCAGATATAGTTGAAGATAGGTAAAATTAACAATTGTATGCGATCAAATACTCATCCACCTGGAAAAAATAGGTGTATTTAATTTCTAAAACTTTTTTCGTAGTTGCGTGTCTAATAGATAAGGGCAAATAAATGAGGTGAAGTCTTGAGCGAAAAGAAATTGGTGGAGAAAGCGATTAAAGGTAATGAAGATGCGTTTTTAGAACTAATCCATTCCTATCAAGAAGCATTGTATCGAACAGCAATATCTTATTTAAAAAACGAAGGAGATGCACTAGAAGCAGTCCAGGAAGTGACATATAGGGCTTATCGCAGTTTAAAAACAGTGAAGGAGCCTACTTACTTTAAGACATGGCTCATCCGAATAATGATGAATTATTGCCAGGATGTCTTAAAGAAAAGTAAGAGGGAAGTGCCAGAAGATAGAATACTTGGCATGCAAGGAGTGAGTGAAGATTTCACTTTTTTAGAACTAGAAGAAGCCCTTTCCAATCTATCTGATTACGAAAGAGAATTACTACACTTGAAATATTTTGAAGATGTCAAAATAAAGGACATCGCTGTTATGTGGAATACACCAGAAGGAACGATTAAAACGAGACTACATAAGGCGTTGCGAGCACTTAGACATAATTTTGAAGAGAAAGGGGAGATAAAACGTGTTTGAGGAAGAAAAAAAGAAATTGGAGCAGAGGAAGAGATTGTTTGATAACATTGCTGTGCCAATGGACAAGCTGCATTTTGCTGTACGAAGTGGGTTTGAGAAAGCAAAAAAAGAACGAACACTAAAAAGAAGGATGATTAGAAAACGAAGTACTTGGTCGATAGCGATAGCTGCCATCCTACTCATCTCATTTGTTACATCTATCTCTGTATCTCCTGTATTCGCAAGTAAAGTAGCTTCGATTCCTGGTCTGGATAAGATTGTTTCTCTTATAAAGCAAGATAGAGGTTTAACCGCAGCGGTAGAAAATGACTTCTATCAACCTATAAATCTGTCTCAACAAAAGAATGGCATTACAGTGACGCTTGATGGAGTAATTGCGGACAATAAAGGAATGGTGATTTTTTACTCCGTCCATACGAAAGAAGTCGATGTAAAGTCACTAGAATTAAAGTATCTTCAATTAAGGTCAGGATATCAATTACATGTGAATGGGGGAGTGCCTTTGAAGTCGAAACAAGATACAAATCTTTTTAGTTCAAGCATGCATATAGAGAGATTTAAAGGTAAGAAAGATCTTAATTTTGCAATAGGTTTGATAAATGGAACTAAAATAGAGCATTTCAAAATACCATTTACTTATAAAAAAATGGATGTAGAGAGTAAGAATATTATTGTGAATAAAAATGTGACGATTGAAGGTCAACGTATTAAAATAAAGGAATTGATAGTTGATCCAATACGTGTGGTTGTTAAGTTAGAGACAGATCCAAATAACAGAAAGAAACTTCTGTTAAATGCATTTGACGAATTAACACTTGAAGACGAATTAGGTAGGACATGGTCTGCTCTTCCAGGTACTTATTATTGGAATGGTGATGAATGGGAAGTGGCCATTAGGGAGAGTTTTTACTTTTATGAACCGGAGAAATTGTTCCTAACATTTGGGAAAGTTGCAGCGATGGATAAAGATGAAGCTTATATCTTAATCGATACTGAATCAAAGAAGTTTTTGAAACAACCTTCGGAATCGATTTTCTCAAATTTGAAAATTGAGAATGGAAAGGTTAGTTTTACAATACAGGTTAATGAGGAATATGCTCCTGTTTCTTTTCCGAAATTTACGGATGCAGATGGGAAAGGATTTTTAATAAAATATGAAAGTATGCCATTTAGTTCTAAGTATGTAAATGGTTCATTAACTGATACGGCAAAAGAGGAAAAGAGACTCGAATTTGAACTTCCTACTGAATCTTTTTCGAACCCGTTAAGACTAGACCTCGATTTTTACCCATCCTGGATAGAAGAAGACGTAGAGGTAGAAATAAAGTAACAATAAGATGAGGTTCTTAAACAATATTTCATTGTTCAAGAACCTCGTTTTTATTTATCGATATTTTGTTATGTTTATTTAATACATATTAACAATGCCCACTCGGTCTATTTTAAATTCCATCGAACCAGTCGATTGAACAGTGAAATACATTTTGTTTTCTCCATTCTTTAGTAGACCTCTATAATTATTTTCTAGCTCGACGTTAAAATACGCAATAAATTCTACTTGTGAATTGCTTTTTCCGATTTCCTTTAATTTAGTCAATTCCACTTTTTTTATTCCTTTTTTAAATTCTGTCACTTGAAATGAAGAGTAGGGAAGGAACTGGTTTTGTGCTACTTTTGAGTCAATGAGTAAATAATTGAATAGCGTTGAAATAGGATTAATATTGCTAGGAATATCTAAATTCCAATAAGGCTCTTTACTAACTCTCCAACCTGCTTTTTCAACATATTGATATTCCACAATGTACATTTGTTTTTCGTTCGTGTTTCCAATAGGAACAGTTACTCTATAGAACGTTGTATTATTATCTGTCTTTATAAATTCAGCGGTAGCTTTTGACCATTGCGCCATTGAACCACCGTCTGCTTCAATCTGTGCAAGTTTCCCATTGTATTCG
>Ga0157371_10005584_pt1 | contig 10565 bp, 10 predicted proteins | sample C45metaG_FD_113462 | JGI IMG/M metagenome (GOLD analysis project Ga0157371, IMG submission 113462) | Corn rhizosphere microbial communities from Kellogg Biological Station, Michigan, USA - C4-5 metaG | ecosystem: Host-associated > Plants > Roots > Rhizosphere > Soil | place: USA: Michigan... | reverse complement strand
GGACTCCGTAGACCCCTCGCCCGACCCAGACCTAAGTGCTTGATTTTCAAGCCCTTCAGCGTCTGCGCCGGAAGTGGGGCGCATTATAGGCGAGTTTCACAGGGCGTCAACAGGTTATTTCAAGAATCATCAATAAAGTGGGATGGGCGCCAGGCGATAGCCTGCTTCGGTCGCGATGATCCGGTACTGCTTGATCTCGCCGGGGTTGAGCAGGATGGACTGGGCGACACTACTGGCCATCGGGGCCGCGCAGCCACCCGGGCCGGAAGAGGTAAGGCTCACGGCGACTTCGCCAGGCGGCAGATTGAAGGAGGCACTCTGGCCCGCCATGAGCGTACCGGCCAGCCTCCCCTGTATCACCAGCCCGATATCGCATCCCGAACCCGAATAGGCATCGCCACGGGTGATCATGAGGATGCCCGGCTGTCCTGTCCCGCCCTGGGGAACCTGGGCCGAGGCGAAAGAGCTGCAGAGCAGGGCCGCCAGCATACCGATAAGCAACTTCATGTCCGTCTCCTCCGGGTCGCCAAGCACCTTAGCACTGCCCAGCCCACTGCGCTCTCTTTCGAGGCAGGGCCGCTGTGGATGCCTCTGCGACGCCCAAAAACTGAGCAAGTGGTCAGGTTTTTACTGGGCGAAAACCGCGAAATCCAACTGAACACTTATACAACATATTGAAAAATAACTATTTTTTACTGTTTGACCGGGCTTGGCGTTGATCTTGCTGAACACGGCGAGCGCTACACGTAACGAGAAAGCACTCTAGGAGCCGACATGCATAACCCCCTTACCACCGCACTGCTGACAGGCAGCCTGCTAGCGGCCGGTGCCGCCAACGCTGCTGACAGCCCCCTGCTGTGGCATGGTGAAAGCCTCACCTATCTATATGGCAAGGATTTCCGGGTCGACCCCCGTATCCAGCAAACCGTCACCTTCGAGCATGCCAGCGCCTGGACTTGGGGCGATCTGTTCCTCTTCGTCGACAGCATCTGGTTCAACGGAGCGACCAACGCCAGCGATGGCCACCAGGGCTTTTATGGCGAGCTCAGTCCGCGGCTGTCCTTTGGCAAACTGTCCGGCCGGGATCTTTCCTTTGGCCCGGTCAGCGATGTCCTGCTGGCGACGACCCTGGAATACGATCAGAACGATGGCAAGGGTGCCGGCCGTGACCAACGCAACTATCTGGTCGGCCCGGGCTTCGACCTCAAGGTGCCAGGCTTCGACTACTTCCAGCTGAACCTCTATTACCGCAAGCCCGATGGCGGCAGTGCGCCTTCAGGGGCCTGGCAGCTGACGCCGGTATGGGCCTACACCCTACCCCTGGGCAATTCGGATCTGCTCATCGATGGCTATCTGGATTGGGTGATGAACAACAAGGGCAGCTACCACGCCAACCTGCACTTCAATCCGCAGATCAAGTACGACCTGGGCAAAGCCATGGGTTATGAGGCCAAGCACCTTTATGTGGGTACCGAATACGACTACTGGTCGGACAAGTACGGCATCAAGGACAGCGAGGGTTTCCGCACCGATCAGAGCGTCTTCAGCTTCCTGGTGAAGTATCAGTTCTAGATCCGCTACCTCCATCCAGGTACCGCACCCACCGACTACGCCGTCAGCTCCGCCGCGAGGTAATCTCTCATGTCCAGCTCCTCCCCCAATGATCTGCTCTATGGTCTGAACGAGCGTCCAGCACCCCTGGCTGCCTTCTGCGCGGCCCTGCAACATGTCCTGGCAAGCTTCGTGGGAATCGTCACCCCGCCATTGATCATCGCCGGGGCCTTGGGCCTGCAAGAGCATCTGCCTTATCTGATCAGCATGGGGCTGATGGTGTCGGGCGTCGGTACCTTTCTGCAGGCGCGCGGTGCCGGTGGACTGGGAGCGGGCATGATCTGCCTGCAGGGCACCAGCTTCTCCTTTCTGTCAGCGGTACTGGCGGCGGGAATGCTGGTGAAGCAGCGGGGTGGCACGCCAGAGGACATCATGGCGATGATCTTCGGTGTCTGCTTTTTTGGCGCCTTTGTCCAGATCGGTCTCAGTCAATGCCTGGGGCTGTTGCGCCGGGTGATCACGCCCCTGGTGACAGGCATCGTGATCACCCTGATCGGTATCAGCCTGATCAGGGTGGGCATTACCGACCTCGGCGGCGGCGCCAAGGCGGCCGACTTCGGCGCGCCGGCCAACCTGGCGCTGGGGGGATTGGTACTGGTGGTCATCATCAGCCTGAATCTGTCGCGCCGTCCCTGGCTGCGGCTGTCGGCGGTGGTGATCGGCCTGCTGGTGGGATCCCTGGCCGCCTGGGCCAGCGGCCTGCTGAAACCCCAGGCCTTGCCGCCCTTGCCGTTGGTGAGTGTGCCCCTCCCCTTCCACTTCGGCTTTGCCTTCGACTGGTCGGCCTTTCTGCCAGTGGCGCTGATCTATCTGATCAGCACCCTCGAAACGACCGGCGACCTGACCGCCAACTGCCTCATCTCACGGCAACCCATCGAGGGCCCGGCCTATCTGCGCCGTCTCCGGGGCGGGGTCCTCGGGGATGGCGTCGCCTGTCTGCTGGCGGCCACCTTCAATACCTTTCCCAGCACCACCTTCGCGCAGAACAACGGCGTCATCCAGCTCAGCGGCGTGGCCAGCCGCTATGTGGGCTACTGGATTGGCGGCATTCTCCTGCTGCTGGGCCTGTTCCCGGTCCTGGGCGCGGTCCTGCAGCAGATTCCCAAGCCGGTGCTGGGCGGTGCGACGCTGGTACTGTTCGGCAGCGTGGCAGCAGCCGGCATTCGCCTGCTGGCCCAATGCAGTCTCGACCGCCGCAGCTTGCTGATCATCGCCACGTCCCTGGGAGTGGGGCTGGGCGTGGCCAGTCAGCCGACGCTGCTGGATCAGTTGCCGCCACTGGTGAAGAATCTCTTCGATACCGCGATCACCAGCGGGGGTATCACGGCCATCCTGCTCAATGTGCTGCTCCCCGAGGAGAGACCCATACAGGCCACCGAACGCGAGGTGACGGCGCCGCACTCCTGAGCGGAGGCTTGTGTCCACGGCAAGGGGTGCGCTATTGATGCCTGCCCCGCCTTCGGACCCTGCAGTTGCCATGACCCTACTCGTACCCGCCCACCATGCCGGCCAGGACAGACCGGCCGGACGCATCCGGCAGAAGAATGAGGAGTCGATCCTGAGCGCGGCGGAGGAAGAATTCGCCCGCCACGGCTTCAAAGGCACCAGCATGAACACCATCGCCCAGCGCGTCGGGCTGCCCAAGGCTAATCTCCATTACTACTTCACCAACAAGCTCGGCCTCTATATGGCGGTGCTGGGCAACATCCTCGAACTCTGGGATAGCACCTTCAACCACCTGACCGTGGACGACGATCCGGCCGAGGCCCTCAGCCGCTATATTCGCGCCAAGCTGGAGTTCTCGCGGCGCCAACCGCTGGCCTCGCGAATCTTCGCCATGGAGATCATCGGCGGCGGTCACTGCCTGTACGAGTATTTCGATCAGGACTACCAGACCTGGTTTCGCAGTCGGGCCGCGGTGTTCGAGGCCTGGATCGCGGCCGGCAAGATGGATCCGGTCGATCCGGTCCACCTGATCTTCCTGCTGTGGAGCAGCACCCAGCACTATGCCGACTTCGCCAGCCAGATCTGCCAGGTGACGGGGCGCAGCCGCCTGACCCAGCAGGACTTCGATGAGGCGACGCGGACCCTGACCCATGTCATCCTCAAAGGCTTGGGTCTCCAGGCGCCATGACCCTCACCCTGACCCAGGACGCTGCCTTCGAGGAAGAGGTGCGCAAGAGTCGTTTCCTCGCCCTCGCCGCGCCGGTCACCACGATGGAAGCGGCCATGGCCTTCATCGAGCGCGTGAGCGTACCGACCGCGACCCACAACTGCTGGGCCTGGAAGCTCGGCAATCAGTACCGCTTCAATGACGATGGCGAGCCCGGGGGGACGGCAGGCCGGCCCATCCTGGCGGCCATCGAGGGGCAGGATTGCGATCAGGTGGTAGTGGTGGTCATCCGCTGGTATGGCGGTATCAAACTGGGCACCGGCGGACTGGTACGCGCCTATGGCGGTTGCGCCGCCCGTTGTCTGCAGCAGGCGGACAAGCAGCCGTTGGTGGTGCGGCAGGACTATGGCTTCGCCTGTACCTATGCGGAATGGCCGCTGATCAAGGCGCGCCTGGCGACCCTGGCGGTGCTGGTACTGGAAGAGGACTATCAGGCACTGGAAATCGCCCTGCGGATCGCAGTGGAGCCGCAGCGTCGGGACGAGGTGGCGACGCTGCTGACCAATCTGAGCAGCGGTCGTATCGTCTTGCGCTCGCTTTAGCGGCACGACCTTTGCTATTTGGCGGTGCACGCCCTACCGATTCGCACCGCCTTGGCGCATTCCTGCGCCAATCCTCCGTTGCACTCTGTCTGGCGGCAAGACTGAACCTGCCGAGAGCTGCAGCTCGCCCCAAAAGCGCGCACCAAGCAGCCAACAGGCATGTTTTTGGTGCAACCCTTTGCAACGACTGCCCTGATGAACGAATTACCTTCTGCCGTGGCTACCCTGGTCCACAGTGCCAATACCCTGTTCCTGCTGCTTGGCGCCGTGATGGTGCTGGCCATGCACGCCGGCTTCGCCTTTCTCGAAGCCGGCACCGTGCGGCACAAGAACCAGGTGAATGCCCTGTCCAAGATTCTCGCCGACTTTGCCATTTCCACCCTGGTGTACTTCTTCGTCGGCTACTGGATCGCCTATGGCGTGACCTTTTTCGCCTCTGCCCAGGTGCTGACCGCCGACAGCGGCTACGGACTGGTGAAGTTCTTCTTCCTGGCCACCTTCGCCGCAGCCATTCCGGCGATCATCTCCGGCGGCATCGCCGAACGAGCGCGCTTCGTGCCGCAGCTGTGTGCCACTGCCCTGATCGTGGCTTTCGTCTATCCGTTTTTCGAAGGCCTGATGTGGAACAACAACCTGGGTCTGCAGGATGCCTTCGAAGGGCTGTTCGGCGCGCGCTTCCACGACTTCGCCGGCTCCGTCGTGGTGCACGCGGTGGGTGGCTGGCTGGCACTGGCGGCGGTGATGCTGCTGGGTCCGCGCCAGGGCCGCTATCGCGAAGGCCGGCTGGTGGCCTTTCCGCCGTCGAACATTCCCTTCCTGGCGCTGGGCTCCTGGATCCTGATCGTCGGCTGGTTCGGTTTCAACGTGATGAGTGCCCAGAGCCTGGCCGGCGTCAGTGGTCTGGTGGCGCTTAATTCGCTGATGGCCATGGTGGGCGGTACGGCCGCCGCCCTGCTGCTGGGGCGCAACGATCCCGGCTTCCTGCACAACGGCCCACTGGCCGGCCTGGTCGCCATCTGCGCGGGTTCCGATCTGTTGCATCCCATCGCCGCACTGGCAACCGGCCTGGTGGCGGGCGCCCTGTTCGTGTGGGCCTTCACCGCGGTGCAGACGCGCTGGAAGCTGGACGATGTCCTGGGCGTCTGGCCGCTGCACGGCCTCTGCGGCGCCTGGGGTGGCATCGCCTGCGGGCTGTTCGGCCAGACTGCGCTCGGCGGCCTGGGTGGCGTGAGTCTGCTGGCGCAGCTCGCCGGCACGGGGCTGGGGATTGCCGTCGCCCTGCTCGGTGGCCTGGCGGTCTATGGCCTGCTCAAGGCGGTGCTGGGTCTGCGCCTGAGTCAGGAAGAGGAATACCAGGGCGCGGACCTGTCGATCCATCGCATCGCCGCCAACAGCCACGACGGCTGACCGCCTGGGTTACCCACAGGCGCCGTGTACAGTGGTGTGGATAACCCGTGCATGAAGTCACGAGAACGCCACGGAGACCGGCCTGGCGGCGACTGGTGAAGAAATGAGCACGTCGCGGGTGTCGTGGGGGCGACGGTGGACGACGGACCCCAGGTAGCCGGCCGGCGGCCGGAATCGGTAGAGTGGGCGACCCTTCTTCCAGGAGCGCCCCATGCCCGCCCTTTCGACCCTGCTGCCCTGGCTCCGCGAGGTGGACCGCACCACCCTGAAGGCGGATCTGGGTGCGGGTTTGCTGGGAGCGGTCCTGGCGCTCCCCCAGGGCGTGGCCTTCGCTACCCTGGCCGGGCTGCCACCGCAGTACGGCGTCTATGGCGCCGTGGTGCCCTGCATCGTCGCCGCCCTGGCGGGCTCCAGTCGCCATGTGGTGACCGGTCCGACCAACGCCAACTCCCTGGCGCTGCTGGCGGCGCTGTCACCCCTGGCGCTGGCCGGCTCCGGCCCTTATATCGACCTCGCCCTGGCGGTGACCCTGTTGGTCGGCCTGTTGCAGTTGACGGTGGGCGCCCTGCGCCTGGGCGCCGTGGCCAATTTCATCTCGCCTTCGGTGCTGCTCGGCTTCATGAGCGGCGCGGCCGTGCTCATCGGCCTCTATTCGCTCAAGGACTTGCTGGGGCTGTCGCCGCCGCTGGGCACCTCGGCCTTCGGGATACTCGGCTATGTCCTCGCCCATCCCCTGGCGATCCACTGGCCATCGCTGGTCATCGGCGCCGTGACCCTGGTCGCCACCCTGCTGCTGCGGCGCCTGCGCCCGCGTTGGCCGACCATGCTGCTGGGCCTGCTGGCCGGTTGCCTGAGCGCCTGGATACTGGAGCGCAGCGTACCGGATGCGGCCCAAGGGATCGCTACGGTCGGGCGTATTCCTTCGGCACTGCCGCCCTTCCATTTGCCCAATGTCACCCTGCAGGACCTGGGCAATCTCTCCGGGATCGCCGTGGCCTTGACCCTGGTGGCCCTGGGGCAGTCGCTGTCGATCGCCAAGGCGGTGGCCCAGCGCTCCGGGCAACGCCTGGACGTCAATCGCGAATTCCGTGGCCAGGGCCTGGCCAATCTGGTGGGCGGCTGCTTTTCAGCCTATGTCTCCTGCGGGTCACTGAATCGCTCCATGCCCAACTTCGAAGCCGGGGCCCGCACGCCACTGGCCGCGGTGTTCGCCGCGTTGCTGGTGGTGGCCCTGGTGGCCTTTGGCGGCGCGCTGATCGCCACCATTCCGCTGGCAGCCATCGCCGCCACCCTGCTGCTGGTGGCGCGCGGCCTGCTGGATCTGGTTCGTTGGCGCGAGGTCGTGAGGGTCAGTCGTACCGAGGCGCTGGTGGCTGGGGTGACCTTCCTGGCCACCCTGACCATTGCCCTGGACCGCGCCGTGCTGCTGGGCACCCTGGTATCCCTTGTGGCCTATCTCTATCGCACCTCGCACCCGGCGATCCGCCCCCTGGTACCGGATCCGCGGACCCCCGAGCGTCGTTTCACGCCGCTGGACGAACTGGGGCAGCCGGCGCAGGAGTGTCCGCAACTCAAGCTGGTGCGGGTGGAAGGCTCGGTGTTCTTTGGCGCCGTACCCCATGTCGGTGATCAACTGGACGGCTTTCGCAGTGCCCAGCCCGGCCAGAAGCACGCCTTGTTCATGACCAAGAGCATGAATTTCATCGATCTGGCGGGTAACGACCTGTGGCGCCGGGAATGGCGCGAGCGCCGCGCCCAGGGCGGCGATCTCTATTTCCACCGCCCTCGCACCCCGGTGCTGCAGCTGTTCGCCAAGACCGGTTTTCTCAAGGAGCTGGGCGACGGCCATGTCTTTTCGTCCAAGGATCAGGCCCTGCGCAGCATCTATCCGCGCCTGGATCCGGAGGTCTGCCGCACCTGCACTGCGCGGACCTTCGTCGAGTGCGCGGCGCGTGCGGCGGAACAGGCGCCAGGCGCGGACGCCATCCGAGCGGACTGCTAAGCTGGCGGCTTCCTTCTGCCACTGGAGACCCTCATGATCGTAGCCCTGCGTCACGCCCGTCGCCTTGCCCTGGCCTGCCTGCTATTGCCAGGGCTGGCCCTGGCCCATGGTCATCTCAAGAGCGCGGAGCCCGCGCCCGACAGTACCGGCCCGGCGCCCAAGCAACTGAGCCTGAGTTTTTCCGAAGGCGTCGAGGTAGCCCTGAGCCAGGTGCAACTGCAACGGCTGGATGGCCAGGCCAGCACGGCGATCACCACTGGCAAGGTGATTTCCGGTCGTGACGAACGCACCCTGGACGTTCCGCTGGAGGCACCCCTGGCGTCCGGTCGCTATCAGGTGAAATGGCGGGTGCTGGCCAAGGATGGGCACAAGACCCAGGGTGATTACCGCTTTACCGTCCAGTAAGGATGGAGACGCCTGACGCCTGGCGTCCCCTCGCCCGTGCCCTCTTCCTGCTGCCGCTGCTGCTGACCTGGGGCTATCTGGCCCTGGCGCTCTGGCTCGGGCGTGCCGGCCTGTGTCGCTGGTTGCTGGAGCGGGCGCGGCCCGCGGGTCGCCTGCTGGGGGCGTTGCTGCTACTCGGGGTGCTCAGCCAATTGCCGTTGCAGGCAGCGCTGGTGGGGGATGGCTGGACGGATGCCGTCAACCTGAGCCTGTGGCAGCTGTATCTGGCCACCGAGGCCGGTCACAGCTGGCGCTGGCAATTGCCGCTGGGCCTGCTGCTGGCCCTGTGGCTGCTGGCAGGTCCGGGGATACGCGACAGCCGCTGGCTGTGGGGATTCAGCGGCTTGCTGCTGGCCAGTCTGGCCCTGGGCGGTCATGCCGCCGCGACGGCGGGCGGCCTGGGTCTGGTGCATCGACTGAATCAGGCCCTGCATCTGCTGACTACGGGGCTGTGGCTGGGCAGTCTGCCCGGGGTGCTGCTGTGCCTGCGGCAGCCGCCGGCCACCTTGAGCAATGATGTCCAGCACCTGCTGCGGGGTTACTCGCTGCCAGGGCAGATCAGCGTGGCGCTGGCCCTGCTCAGCGGCGCGCTCAATGGTCTGCTGATCCTCGGAGCGGACGGCCTGCTGCGACTGACCCCCTATTCCGGCCTGCTATTGGCCAAGGTCGTGGTGGTGGGGGTGATGGTGGTGCTGGCATTGATCAATCGCTATGTACTGGTGCCGCGGCTGAGTCGGGAGCCACACGCCTTGACGCTGCTGCGGCGGGCCACCGTGGTGGAGATCGCCCTGGGCGTGCTCGCCGTGGCGCTGGTGGCGGTCTTCTCGGGACTGGATCCTTACGCCTGAAGACCGGGGCGGCAGCCACCGCCCCGGCCACCACTCAGAAGTAGACGTTCATGCCCAGGTAGATTTCCTTGGTGCTGTCGAGCTGGGTCGAGCCGAGCTTGGTGCCGTCTTCGTCGATGTCCGGCTTGGCATTGCTGCGCAGGTAGCGATAGCCGGCTTCCAGGGAGGTACGGTCGTTAACCTGCTGCAGGATGCCCGCCTGGACACCGGCCAGGTAGCCCGTATCACCGTTGTGGCTATAGCTGGAGCCATCCTGGGTCACCCGCGTCAGACCCAGGGTGCCACCGCCGAACAGCTTGGTGCTGTTGCCCAGCGGGTAGAAGGCGTCGTAGCTACCAGTGAGATCTTGCTGCCTGAGCTTCAGGCCATCGCTGCTGCCGCTGGCCTGGTCGAGGGTGGCGTAGTAGCGCCCCATGTCGTTCTGCTGACCCAGGCGCAGGCCCCAGGTGTTGTTGCCGTCAATGGCGCCGTCGGTGTCGGGGCTGTTGAGGTTGCTATTGAGCGCGTGACTGTTGTTGAAGTTGTCGTAGCTCTTGCCGTAGGTGAGGCCGGCGAAATTCTGGGTATCGGCGGCGAAGACCGAGTGGCTGGCCAGGGCCAGCAGGCCGAAGAGGACGACACGGGATTTCAGGGCGTTCATGTTGATGACTCCTCACGCGAATTCAGATACAGCCCGACCGGCTGCGCGGCCATTCTCGCCGGACGCAGGTTATCGGCAGATTAACGGTGCTGAATCGAAGCTGAACGGCATGAGGCGGGAAGCGACCGGACCGCCCGTTGCAGGCGGTCCGGCAGAAGGATCAACGCTGACGGTGGTACTCGGTCACGCGCTGGACCTCTTCCTTGGAGCCCAGGAACACCGCTACCCGCTGGTGCAGGCCGTCGGGCTGGACGTCAAGGATGCGCTGGTGACCGTTAGTGGCGGCGCCACCGGCCTGTTCGACCAGCAGGGCCATGGGGTTGGCCTCGTACATCAGGCGCAGCTTGCCGGGCTTCTCCGGCTCGCGGGCATCGCGGGGGTACATGAAGATGCCACCGCGGGTGAGGATGCGATGCACGTCGGCCACCATGGAGGCGATCCAGCGCATGTTGTAGTTCTTGCCCAGGGGCCCTTCCTTGCCGGCCAGCATCTCGTCGACGTAGCGCTTGACCGGGGCATCCCAGTGGCGCTGGTTGGACATGTTGATGGCGAATTCGGCGGTGCTTTCCGGAATGGAGATGTCTTCGTGGGTGAGCACGAAGCTGCCCAGCTCGCGATCCAGGGTGAAGCCCTTGACGCCGTCGCCCAGGGTCAGCACCAGCATGGTCTGGGGACCATAGATGGCGTAGCCGGCGGCGACCTGTTCGGTACCCTTCTGCATGAAGGCTTGTTCGGTCACGTCACCGGTGGTGCTGCTGACGAAGTCCTTGCGCAGGATGGAGAAGATGGTGCCGACGGAGACGTTGACGTCGATGTTGGACGAACCGTCCAGCGGGTCGAACATCAGCAGGTAGGCGCCCTTGGGGTAGTGGCCGGGGATCTGGTGGACCTGATCCAT
>Ga0157371_10005582_pt1 | contig 10570 bp, 12 predicted proteins | sample C45metaG_FD_113462 | JGI IMG/M metagenome (GOLD analysis project Ga0157371, IMG submission 113462) | Corn rhizosphere microbial communities from Kellogg Biological Station, Michigan, USA - C4-5 metaG | ecosystem: Host-associated > Plants > Roots > Rhizosphere > Soil | place: USA: Michigan... | reverse complement strand
TTCGGATGCCGATGCATATTGCAGATGGGCCGGGGTAAGGCTTCCCACGCTGGACGAATGGGAAATTGCCAGTCGCGCCGGATCAAAAGCAGCATATTTTTGGGGAGATGATCCCGGAAGGATCAATGAATTTGCGAACATCTGGACAGGAAAGAACCACATGGCCGCGGCTGAAAATGAAGATCACCTGTATACTGCGCCTGTGGCATCGTACAAGCCAAATGCTTTCGGGCTGTACGATGTATATGGAAATGTGTTCGAGTTCTGTTCCGGCCTTACGGAAAATGCAAAGCAATACAAAAACGTGGCTTCTTCCCGCGGAGGCTCCTGGTGGTGCTCAAAGCGCTCCTGCAATTTTTTTAATTCGGCCGATATCGGGCATGTGAACATACATGCTTCTTTTTCCAACCAGGGATTCAGGGTTGTGAAAGGGAATTGAAATTCATTCCCTGAACTTCAGCAGCCAGCGTTTGGCCGACTCTTCATTGCCGAACAATTTAAAAGGAACCGTTTTGGTTTTATAAAACAGGTTAAAGAAATTCACGATCAGCCGGATGGAGAAGTTGGTGCTGATGATGGCAGAGGCAATGAAGAAATCGTTGCCGTGCTGCGCCGCATATTCCCTGCCCTCTTTATCCATCGTTACGTCCTTCTGCGCATCTATCAACTGCAGCACCTTATTATCAGGTCCGATGCCCATTTCACGGTAAAGATCAAAGCAGGCAGTAACCTCCTCAAGGTCGAGCTCCGCATTTGCGTCGGGCTGCAGCCAGAGGATGCCATTTTCATCCAAAGATATCTGGGTATGCCTGGTCCTGCATACCTTTTGTTTTAACTGCATAACGGGGGGATGTGTTTCGAAACAAAACTAAAAAAAATACCTGATCTCCGCAGAACTAAAATTATTTTAACCTGCTGGCAGATATAAGCGCAGCTCTCCATTTTAATTAATTCGGATAAAACGCGCTTCAATCAAAGCTTTTGCTAAATTTGCCACCCTAATGTAATTTCTATGTACGAAGATTTAGTAGTAAAAAAGTCGACACTTCCCGGAGCCGGCAAAGGCCTGTTCACTAAAAGAGATATTAAAAAAGGCGAGCGCTTTGTGGAATACCACGGCGAGATCATCACGGAAGCCGAGCTCGATAAAAGGGCGGAGAACGACATTTACGGCTATGCTTTTTATGTGAGCAAAAACAAGTGCATAGATGCCTACTATACTCCCGAGCACCTGGCGCGCTATGCAAATGATGCCAAAGGAATTGTACAGATCAAGGGCGTAAAGAACAACTGCTGCTACACCATCTACAAGCGCAGCGGCTGGATCGAAGCTGAGCGGGATATCAAAGCCGGCGAAGAGATCTTCGTAAGCTATGGCGCGGAATACTGGAGGGACATCCGCTATAACATCAAGCTCGACGAGGAAAAGAAAGCGAAGAAAAAGGCGAAAAAGGTTAAGAAAGCAACAAAGTAGCCGGGATTACCGGTACACTTCCTTTTTGCTGGCCTTGAGCGTATTCATCAGTAAGGATGCGATTGTCATAGGTCCCACACCGCCGGGAACAGGCGTAATAAAGGATGCCTTGGCCGCCACTTCATCATACTTCACATCACCGAATAATTTATAGCCGCTTTTTGTTTTGGCGGAAGGCAAACGCGTGATCCCTACATCGATCACCACTACTCCATCCTTTACCATATCAGCGGTTAAGAATTCTGCTTTGCCCAATGCAACGATCAGGATATCCGCCTTCAGCGTAAACTCTTTGAGGTTTTGCGTGCGGCTGTGCGTAAGCGTTACCGTGCAGTTGCCGGGAGCGGCATTGCGGGCCATGAGCATGCTCATCGGCGAGCCTACAATGTTGCTGCGGCCGATCACCACACAGTGCTTGCCGGAAGTTTCAATATTATAGCGCTCCAGCAGCTGGAGGATGCCGTAAGGAGTTGCAGGAAGATACGTGGGTAAATTCAATGCCATGCGGCCTACGCTCTGCGGATGAAAGCCATCCACATCCTTTTTCGGGTCAACCGCTTCAATTACGTTTTGTTCGTTGATGTGCTTCGGCAGGGGCAATTGTACAATATAGCCGTCAATGGCGGGGTCATTGTTGAGCTCCGCTATTTTACGAAGCAGCTCCTCCTCAGTTGTGCTTTCCGGCAGGCGGATCAGCGTTGACTCAAAGCCGATCTTCTCGCAGGCTTTCACCTTTGCACCTACGTACGTTTCGCTTGCGCCATCGCTTCCCACCAGTATGGCGGCGAGATGCGGGATCTTGCCGCCCTGCTCCGCAATAGATTGTACTTCTATCGCGATCTCGTTCTGGATCTGCTCGGAGATTAATTTACCATCGATTATTGTTGCCATAATTTACATCTTCCCCATTCCGGGCATGTTCTTCATCTGGCTCATCATCTTAGCCATTTGTTTTTTATCGCCCATCATGCGCATCATTTTGCGTGTATCGTCAAATTGCTTGATGAGCCTGTTCACTTCCTGCACGTTCGTGCCGCTTCCCCTCGCGATCCTTTCGCGGCGCTTGCCGTTCAGGATCTCCGGGTTCTCGCGCTCGGCAGGCGTCATCGACCCGATGATCGCTTCAATGCTCTTGAATGCGTTCTCATCAATGTCGACACCTTTCAATGCCTTGCCTACGCCCGGGATCATTCCCACAAGGTCTTTGATATTTCCCATTTTCTTGATTTGCTGAAGCTGGGATAAAAAGTCGTTGAAGCTGAACTGGTTCTTCGCGATCTTCTTCTGTAATTTCTTTGCTTCTTCGGCATCGTACTGTTCCTGGGCACGCTCCACAAGCGTTACCACATCACCCATTCCGAGGATCCTGTCGGCCATCCTGTTCGGGTGGAACACATCCATCGCATCCATTTTCTCGCCTGTACCCACAAACTTGATCGGCTTGTCGACAATGGATTTAATGGATAAAGCGGCACCGCCGCGTGTATCGCCGTCGAGCTTGGTAAGCACCACGCCGCTGAAATCGAGCCGCTCGTTGAATGCCTTCGCCGTGTTCACCGCATCCTGCCCGGTCATGGAATCCACCACAAAAAGGATCTCATCGGGTGTGATAGCAGCTTTTACCGCAGCGATCTCGTTCATCATCTGCTCATCAACAGCCAGTCGTCCGGCAGTATCGATGATGACAACGGAATTGCCATTCGACTTTGCATGCGCGATCCCTTTCTTCGCGATCGATACGGCATCTTTATTTTCCCTGTCGGAAAACACATCCACGCCGATCTGCTCGCCCAGCACATGCAGCTGGTCAATAGCCGCCGGGCGGTAAATATCACAGGCAACGAGCAACGGCTTTTTGCCGCGCTTTGTTTTTAAATAAGTAGCCAGCTGCCCGTAGAACGTGGTTTTACCAGAACCCTGCAATCCGCTCATGAGGATCACGGTCGGATTTCCGCCCAGCTTGATCTCGGATGTATTGCCGCCCATCAGACCCGTAAGCTCCTCCTGCGTGATCTTGATCATCAGCTGTCCCGGGGAAATGGACGTAAGCACGTTCTGCCCCATCGCCTTTTCCTTTACGCTGTCGGTAAACTGCTTGGCTACTTTATAGTTCACATCGGCATCCAGCAAGGCTTTCCTGATCTCCTTCACTGTTTCCGATACGTTGATCTCGGTAATTTTTCCCTGGCCCTTTATATTCTTAAAGGCGCGCTCCAGCTTTTCACTTAAACTATCAAACATGGTATTTAATTTAGTACGCGAATTTAATCATTTTTCAGGGTACAGATAACTAATAAATACGAATTTATGAATCTGTCCGCAGGTCATTTCGTTTCACCTACGGCAAGCCTTCGGCGACCGAAGGAGTTCGACCGAAGGGAGAGTATCGAGAAAGTGTGCGGGCTTGTTCTCGATATGCTCGTGCCTCGCTACTCGAACTGACGCTAATAAAATTTACTTAAAATAAAGCTTAACAATCATAACCGACTTAATTACGAATCCGGACATAAAAAAATCTGCAGGTTATTTAACCCACAGATTCGCAAGATTCGTTTTTATTATAATCCGTACTACTTTTTCTTCAGCTTCAGCAGGCTCTGGCTTACGCCGATCTGGTCGATCTGCTCGGCAACGTTGAACCCTGCCGCTTCAATGCATTTCACAAACACGCGTGAATCGTACATCTGGCTGTTGCCGTTGGCAATGGCCGTAAAATACAATGAGGTCTGCTGCAGCGAAAACGCCGCCGCTTCAAAGCGCTGGCGGTCCCAGAACGGTTCCAGGATGTATACGTATCCATCCTCGGTGATCGCCTCATGGCAGCGCTTTAAAATTGAAACGATCTCTTTTTCGGAGAAGCAGTCGAGGAACTGGCTCATCCAGATCGCATCATGCCCTGTAGGCAATTTCATTGTTTCATCCAGCAGGTTGGTGCCGTGGAAGTCGATCCGGTCGGATAAACCATGCGAAGCGATATTGGCTTTTGCCATGTTCACCTGGCCGGGAAGGTCGACAATGGTTACATGCACATCCTTATCATATTTTGCGCAGGCGATCGACCATTTACCGGTGTTTCCGCCGATGTCGAGCAGCTTCCTCGGCTTGTTCTTAAATACCAGCGGCAACACCAAAGGGAAGGCGTCATCGGAATAAAAATGGTCGAAGCCGAACCAGCTTTTCTGCACTTTCGGCGGAAGCTCGGAAAGCGCTTCATACACCGTGTTCCATTTGTCGCCAAACACTTTCAGGCCTTCCGGCTTTTCATTTTTTATCGACTCTTCCAGGAAGAACATGCTGTTGTAGCATACGTCATGCGAAAAATCCATGTTGGCGCGGGTCATCGCATCCTTGAGTATAAAATATCCTGTTTTGGAAATCGTGTATCTTTCTTCGTTCACGAGCAGCAGCCCGATGCCCAACCCTGCTTCCAGCAGCACACGCACGCCATAATGCGGCAGCTTCACCTTTTCAACGATCTCCTCGAGTGTAAGCCCCGTTTTTTTGCTGTCGAGCACACACTCCAGGATGCCCGAATCGCGCAGGATGCGGGATGCCTGGAACACCATCGGCGCATGGGCGATCAATTGTGCATATTCAATCGCCTGCAATGCAGTGCGGGTTTCCTTCTTAAAAAAGTCCATAGAGCTGTGTTTCAAATTTTGTCAAAGATATAATTTTTTCAGCACGGGCGTACACGCAGGTCAGCGCAGTTCACAGATTGCCCATGTTAATTGAATTTGTTTAAATTAGCCGCATGTTACGGACTTTTATTTTCTTTTTTATGTCCACCGTATTTTGCTGCCAGGCACAGGTGATCGTGCTTGAAGGAAGTTACGCGGGAAAGAACCTGTATATACAAAATCCGGCTGCCGATACGGGCTTTTGCACGCAGCGGCTGCTGCTGAACGGAAAGGAAATTCCATTTACACATACTGCTTCCTTTGTTATTCCGCTCGATTCAATGCATTTCAGCAAAGGCGATAAAATCAGGATCGAGCTCTTTCACAAGTCCGGCTGCAACCCCTCCGTTCTCAACAGCTTTGATCATTACCCCGGAAATGCATTTGAAATTGTTTCGATAAACATCGATACAAGTGAAGTGCTGCGCTGGCAGACAAAGGAAAGTGGCAACAAGCAGCCTTTCATCATTGAACAGTTCCGGTGGAACAGGTGGATCAAGCTTGCGGAGATCAGTGTGAAGCCCGGGGAAAGCTATGAGCAACCGGTAAAACCCTTCGTGCATTCGGGGCTTAACCAATTCAGGCTTAAGCAGGTAGATAGCCTCGGCATTCCGCATTACTCCAAAGCGCTGAACTATACCTCGGCAAAGAAGAAAGTGGTGATCGATTCAAAGCGATGCAGCGGAACGGAATACACCTTCAGCGAAGAAACAATGTACGAGGTGTATGACCAATACGGGGCGCTGATGATGGAGGGAACGGGTAAAACCATTGACATCTCCAAATTGTCGAAAGGCCACTATTTTCTTAATTACGATAATACGCTGAGCGAATTCATCAGGCATTAACCCGACCCGGCTTTAACAGGCCGCTCCTACGGAGCTTGATGTTCATCGCGTCCGGATTGTTACAAACAGGCTGCTCCTCCGGAGCGAAACGCAACCTGCTAATCCCGAAAATCTGTACAAATAATTCGCTCCGCCGGAGCTCTGTGGAAATTGGGAAAACGAATTTCGCTATGAATAATATGCTCCTCCGGAGCACGTTATAATCCGGGAAATCTGTGGTGAGATTTTACTTCAAATGAAACAGATCACTCACTCCGTGCACACGCTCCGCGATAAATCCTTCTGCATAATCATATCCCGCATCACGACCGTAAACGCTCATTTTTCCCAACACCACATCAAAGAAGTTCTTCACCGAGATCGGCGATTCCGGCTCATTGGAATCAGGGTTGTAGAATTGTGATTTGAAAGCCTTGATCGCCTCCATTTTTTTATCAATGAAGGGCGTAACGTCCACTACAAAATCAGGCTTCATTTGCCTGTCCTGGATGTAATGGTACACCGCTTTCGGACGCCAAGCCTGTTGTTGGGCGCCATCGACCTCTGTTTCGATCCTTCTCAGTCCGCTGTAAAAACAGGCTTCGGAAACCAGCTGCGCCGCCCTGCCATGGTCCGGGTGACGGTCGGAAACGGCATTGCAAAGCACGATCTCCGGCTGATATTGCCTGATCTTTTTAATAATCTCCATCTGGTGCTCCCTATCGTTTTTGAAAAAGCCATCCGCCATACCGAGATTATCACGCACCGGCACACCCAGGATGGCTGCCGCTGCCGCCGCTTCCTGCAAGCGCAGCGGTCCGCTTCCGCGTGTTCCCAGCTCGCCCGAAGTAAGGTCCACGATGCCGCATACCTTTCCCATGCTGATGTGCCTGAGGAGTGTTCCCGCGCAGGAAAGCTCCACATCGTCGGGATGTACCCCTATTGCTAATATATCGAGTTTCATATTTTTAATTACTTGCCGTTGATCCAGTTCACGATCTTGTCCGAAGTCGGCTTTTCATTGGAATACACTACATCCACAAGGTTTCCGTTCTCGTCGATCATGTATTTCTGGAAATTCCATTTTACGGAAGAGTCCATTTTCCCGTTCAGGGATTTCTCGGTCAGCCATTTGTAAACAGCGTTCATGTCATCGCCCTTTACATCGATCTTTTCCATCATCTGGAAGCTCACGCCGTAGTTCTTCTGGCAGAATTCCTTGATATCGCTGTTGCTGCCCGGCTCCTGGTGCCCGAAATTGTTGGCCGGGAAACCGATGATCACAAAATTCTTATCCTTATACTCTTTGTACAGCTTTTCAAGATCCTCGTATTGCGGAGTATAGCCGCATTTGGAGGCGGTATTCACGATCAGCACCTTTTTGCCTTTCAGCTCGGAGAAATTAAAATCCTTGCCGTCGATGGTCTTAGCCTTCAGATCGTAGAATGTTTGTGCTTTTACAGAAATGCCCAGCGTTACGAGAACAGCGAACAGGATAGCGGAAATTTTTTTCATGGTCTTTTATTTTTTTGTTAAAGATAAATAAATGCTTCTGATTCTTCCAACAAATTAAAGGCCCGTATGTTGAACGGTTACGTATATTTGCCGGAACGGTTAAATGCCATTCATGATCGCTTCGCAGACAAAATATCTCATTATTAAGGAATTCCGCCTCGAAATGCGGAACAAATACGCCCTTGGAGGGATTCTCCTGTACGTAGTATCCACGGTTTTTGTAAGCTATTTATCATTCAAGCAGATCATCAATGTACCTACGTGGAATGCGCTTTTCTGGATCATCCTGCTGTTCGCCTCGGTGAACGGGGTTGCCAAAAGCTTTATCGGCGAAAGCCGGGGCAGGTTATTATACCTTTATACGCTGGTGAGCCCCCAGGCGGTGATCCTTTCCAAGATCATCTACAACTCGCTGCTGCTGCTGATCATCTCCGGACTCTGCCTCCTCACCTACAGTCTTTTTGTGGGTTACCTCGTGCAGGACCTTCCGCTTTTCATCCTCACGCTGGTGCTGGGCAGCTTCGGCTTTTCTTCGCTGCTTACCATGGTTTCGGCCATCGCATCCAAAACCAGCAATAACTTCACGCTCATGGCCATCCTGAGCTTCCCGATCATGATGCCGCTGCTCATGGTGCTGCTTAAATTATCGAAAAATGCGATCGACGGGCTGGAGCGATGGGACCTGAACTACCTCGCGGTTTTAATGTTTATAAATGTGATCATTATCGCGCTTTCGTATCTGTTATTTCGCTACCTTTGGCGGGACTAAGCGGTCGGTCCTCTTTAGCGGGTTTTCTCAGCATTTCCTGCTAAAAAAACGCCCGGTCCCCGCGGTTTACAACAGAATAAATTGCAATGAAAAATTATTGGTGGAAAATTCTCGCAATCGTGCTCGTGCTTTATACGATCATTGGCGGTTTTTTAATTAAAGTGCCTGCCCAGCCCATTCTTCACGAAACCATCCGCAACCTTTATTTCCATGTGCCCATGTGGTTCGGCATGATGACGATCCTGTTCGTTTCGCTCTGGCACAGCATCAAATACCTCAGCAATTCGAAGATCGAAAGCGACATCGTGGCAACGCAGGCGGCGCATACCGGCATGCTGCTCGGATTCCTGGGCATCGTTACCGGCTCCATCTGGGCGAAATACACCTGGGGCGCATGGTGGGTTTCCGATACCAAGCTCAACGGCGCAGCCATCACCCTGCTTATTTACCTTGCCTATTTTGTGCTGAGAGGCTCGCTTGAAGAGGAGCAAAAGCGCGCACGCATTTCCGCGGTCTACAATATTTTCGCCTACGTAATGCTCATCGTGTTCCTGATGATCCTCCCGAGGCTTAATGATTCACTGCATCCCGGAAACGGCGGCAACCCGGGCTTCAACAAATACGATCTCGACTCCAACATGCGCATGGTGTTCTACCCTGCCGTGCTGGGCTGGATCCTGCTTGGCGTATGGATCATGACCATTAAGGTACGCATTGAAAAACTAAAAAGAAAAACCCTGACCAATGATTAATTGTTTGAAAAAAGCGGCTTTCATAGTGCTCATTGCCCTGCTTTCCGCAGGCAGCAGCTTCGCCCAGCAAATGGAAGAAGTGAAGCAGGTAAGCACGGGCCCGGTTACCGGAACCGAATCACAGCCGGCGGTAGAGATGGCGACCGGACTTTACCAGTCGGGAAAAATTTATGTAGTAGTGATCGTTCTTGCCGTGATCATGGCGGGGATCTTCGCCTACCTCATTATGCTCGACAGGAAAGTGAGCAGGCTGGAGAAGGAAGGTAAATAGGTCACCTATCCGTAATTAGTAGATTAGTAAATATTCGTAATTCGTAGATTAGTAGCTATTCGTAATTCGTAGATTAAAATGAAGAAGATCCATATTCTCGGCATCGTCATCATCGCAGTAGCGATAGGTGCCATATTGACCACCCTAAACAGCACCAGCACATACGCCAGCTTTCGCGAGGCATCCGAAGCTCCCGACAACGAATTCCACGTGGTAGGAAAGCTCGATAAAACGAAAGAGGCCGTGTATGATCCGAAGACGGATGCAAATGTGTTCAGCTTCTACATGATCGACAATGCAGGCACCGAAAAAAAGGTGATCCTTCACAAGAGCAAGCCGCAGGATTTTGAGCGCTCCGAGCAGATCGTGCTGATCGGCAAAGCGGAAGGCGATGAATTCCACGCTTCCGAGATCCTGATGAAATGCCCTTCGAAATACAATGACGGCAAACCGCAGGCAAGTAATTAGAGCTTAGGTTGGAGAACGGAGCCGGGAGACTATTAACAACACACATTAGTAAATTAGTATAGATTCGTAATCAGCAGCTATGGAGTACATCGGTGAGCATTTAGTGATCGGTAAGGTTGGAAATGTATTCGTTATTCTTTCTTTTGTTTTTGCGCTGCTGGCAAGCGTCAGCTATTTCTTCGCCGCCCGCGACAATGCGGAAGCGCCTTCCTGGAGGAACATCGCGCGCTGGTCGTTCCGCATTCATGGCTTTTCCGTTTTTGGCATTGTAGGAACACTCTTCCTGATGCTGTACAATCATTATTTTGAGTTTGAATACGTATGGCATCACAGCAACAAAGAAATGCCGATGCGGTATATCCTTTCCTGCTTCTGGGAAGGACAGGAAGGCAGCTTCCTGCTCTGGACTTTCTGGCATGTGGTGATCGGCTTTGTGCTGCAGCGTAAAGCGAAGGACTGGGAAGCTCCTGTAATGTCGGTGCTCTCGCTTGTACAGGCGTTCCTTGCATCCATGCTCTTAGGACTTTTTATTTTCGGCGAGCACCGGATCGGCAGCAACCCGTTCACCGTATTGCTGCGCGAACATCCCGATTACGGTGCAATTCCTTTGTTCCAAAACGCAGATTACATTAAACTGCTCGACGGCCGCGGATTAAACCCGCTGCTGCAGAATTACTGGATGACCATCCACCCTCCTACTTTGTTCCTCGGCTTTGCGCTTACCGTTGTTCCTTTTGCTTACGCGATAGCCGGACTATGGAAAAGGAAATACACCGAATGGCTGAAGCCTGCTTTGCCATGGACATTCCTCGGG
>Ga0157371_10005581_pt1 | contig 10572 bp, 9 predicted proteins | sample C45metaG_FD_113462 | JGI IMG/M metagenome (GOLD analysis project Ga0157371, IMG submission 113462) | Corn rhizosphere microbial communities from Kellogg Biological Station, Michigan, USA - C4-5 metaG | ecosystem: Host-associated > Plants > Roots > Rhizosphere > Soil | place: USA: Michigan... | reverse complement strand
TCTTAGCTGTTTTATTAGGTCCAGTGTACTTGTTTTCAGTTCGCTTATTACCGCCGTGAACCTTGATCTGTGAGGTGTGGAAATTCAATCCTGCATGAGGTTCTCCGTCTTTTCCCAACCATGCAGAGGTGTAGGCTCTTCCGCTTAATTCTACCAAAGTGCCTTTTGTTAAAAAGTCAGCCACTTTTGGAGAGATCCAATAGGCGCATTCGAAATACGTGGTCTGTTCGATCCGTTCGCCTTGCTTGTTGCGATAATTGTCATTCGTAGCAATTGAAAAATTAACTACCTTTTTTTCATTTGGCAAGTTGCGAACTTCCGCATCCCTTGTCAGTCTTCCGATAATGTTCATAACCGTAGGTTTTTTAAAGATTGTACATTTTGATTTGTTCTCAATCTCTTCTCCGTCCTTTCTCTGAAAGCCCTTTGGGCTTCGCTGAATATTTTTCAAAAGAAAAACCGGAAAAAAGAAAGCAGATAATTTTAGCGGGCAAAGGGGAAAGCCAAAAGGAAACGGAATAATTGGAGGGTACCTTCAGGGAGGAAACCGTTTATGCCGTAGTCTTTTGGCTGGGTGAAGAAAGGGATGACCGATATACCTTAGCTGCCTTTTTACCGGTTTTTTATGAAAAAGATCAGTTGTTTGTAATATTTAATAATTCTCCCTGATTATCAGTTTTAGTGTTTTTCGATTTGTATTTTACACACTAAATACACTATATTTACATTATTCATTTAAATCTTGAACACCTATGCAGATCAGTGCTTTTAAAGAATACTACGATAAGCTTACTACCGTTGAGAAGAAAAACAGTCCCAAAGAGTTATTTTACAAAGGGGACTTTTCGTTATTGGAAAATGGAAGAAGGGTAGCGGTTGTAGGTTCAAGGAAGGTTTCTGAATTGGGTGTACGAAGAGCAAGGAAGATCGCAAAGCTCTTGGTGCAAAATGATATCACTGTGGTTAGTGGTTTAGCAGAAGGTGTTGACTCGATCGCACACAGAACTGCCATTGAATTTGAAGGTCATACCATCGGAGTTATCGGAACACCGCTTGATAAATATTTCCCAGCAGAAAATAAAGAACTTCAGGATTTTATTGCTGAAAATCACCTGCTGATCTCGCAGTTCCCGGAAAACTATCCAGTAACACCAAAAAGTTTCCCTATCAGAAACCGAACAATGGCATTGATAAGCGATGCAACGATCATCATTGAGGCAAGTGAGAAAAGCGGGACAAAACATCAAGGTTGGGAAGCGCTTCGTCTAGGCAGACAACTGCTGATCATGGAGAATGTCCTCAACGATAAAATTTCTTGGGCAGAAGAAATGCTAAGCTATGGTGCACAGGTACTGACCAATGATAACTTTGAATTTTTAATTGAAAGTATTCCCTATTTAACAACAAAGAAAGAGTATGTCTTTTGAGTTCCTTACATTCTTGGCGTATTCTCCAAGAGGTAAGGCCGAGATTGAAATTTCTTCAAGGACGGTTGCCGGTTCCTGTAAAAACGGAGATATAAGCTTCAGTACGAGATTAAGTCAAAGAATAAAAGAAGCCAATCTATCGGAATATTTCGCAAACTCAGCTTTAGTTCCGGTACCAAGAAGTACACCTTTGGTTGAAGGAGCTGTTTTTCCTGCAAGGATCATTTGTGAAACCCTTGTCAGTAATGGATTGGGCGAAAGTGTAGCCGATTGTCTTAAACGCAAGCATGCAATTCCCAAATCAAGTGGGCAATTTCACGCAGACACCAGAAATACGGTGCAGGCACATCAAGACAGTCTACAAGTAACCCCGATATTGATTACAGAACCAACCATTATTGTGGTTGACGATATTCTGACATTGGGTAGAACATCCATGGCCTCGGCATTAGAACTTCAGAAAGTTTATCCTGATAAGGAGATCAAAATATTCTGCGCTATTAGAACGAGAGGTTGGAAAGAAGTTGATAAAATAATTGATATCAGCAGAGGGACTATGCACTTGGCCGCTAATGGTGGTGTACAATTACCTGATTGATCATTACATCTATTTTTATCTATTTCACTTTTTTTTATCGATTATATATTGAAATACCCTCATAGCTAATTGAAGTTTAATTCAGAGAATATGTTTGCTTCGAGATCCGTTAAATCAGAAAGTTGTAAAGAACCATTTAGCATTTTAAAAATAGCATCGCAATATATTTGTAAAGAGTTTCCGTAAAAATTTTTTGAGTTGTGTGTCGTTAAAGCTAAAATAGCATTCGAAATTAAAATACTGTTGCGTAGTAAATTAATTGTGGTTACTTCTGATTTTTTTTCATTTTTAGCTATGCGTAAAGCATCCCAAAAACCTTCATCGGCTCTCGGATGTATATAAGATGAACCAAGGTCATATCCTAAAGAATAGAGTGGTTTCAAATCTATCCTTTTTGAAAAGTCTTCAATTTTAGGCTCAATCCAATTTAGTTTTTTACTTTTTAATTCCTGATATAACTTAATTTGAAATTCATTATCTTTAATTTCATCCGATATTTCTTTCGTATTATAAGAGTTCTGGCTTCGCATTTTATTTCTTATTTCAAATGTTTTAACAAATGACCAGTCTTTAAATTCTTGATATAAACCTGAATCTTCTAAATATTCCACATAAAAATATCTTTCTATTAATAGACGATATAATGCAGTTGCCTCTCCTGTCTGATCTTCCTTAATTAAAAGTGAAATGCTATTAAGTAATGAACTTGCTTTTGCGATAAAATTTCTGAGAATTGTTTCTTTTGTATCAAAAGTATGAGTTTCAAATCGTAGTATTATATACTTTGATATTTTTTTATAAGAATCTACAATCTCATGAAGTTCCGATCTTGTCATCAGTTTATTAGTTTGATTTCTAAAGATAATTATTTAATTTCAAAAAATATTGAAGCCAGATCATAAAGTAAAGAATTGAATTTATTTACTATTGATTATGATTTTACTAGTTTTAACTGTGTCGTTAAATTTATTTTATGTTGAGAATGTGAAAGAAATTTTTTTTTCTACTTCTGGCTTACAAAAGTAAGTCAAGCATCGAAAAATTTTCCCGAATAAATCACATTTAGTAATAAAACAGCAAAAGCAAGGTAAAAACCTTGCTTTAGAATCTGTGCTGACCAGGCCTTGATCTGCAGTGCTTGATAACATACTCTAGTCTTCCATAACGAATTCTAGTATAAGCTCTAACAAATACAGGTCTCCAACCGGAGCAAAATAAACAATGTTGCATGATAAATGATTTTAAATTTAGCATATCTAAAATCCTCTGCAGATTGTTTAAGTAACAAATATATGTAATTATAATAATAATTCAAAATGAATTATCAATGCATTCTTATAAAAAAATCTTTTTTTACACTCTACTTTAAACACTTACTATTCTAATTTACTGAAGCTTACTAGATTTTTCTCATCTGTCCAATAAGCGTTTTGAGAGTGTATTCAAGTGTTGTAAGACGTTCATTTTGTGAAATGGTAAAATGATCTTCTGGATCAAAATTATTCTTAAGTTCTTCACTAAACATCTTATGTTGAGCAAAAAGAAACATCAATTGTAAGTAAATTGGTAAAAAAGGAATGATTAGTTGACAATCCTGATCAAACTCATGTACATCAATTCTAATTTTCTCTTCCTCGTTGATATTTTGGTACCCTTTAGGTTTGGGGTTTTTAGTTGGATAACTGTCTCTATGCTTAACGCAATTAGCTACCCAATTAACTTTGTGAACAATATTGAACTGCTGCCAATCTCTGATATTGAAATCAAAATGCTCCTTCGTCCAGATATTCAAAGTTTTTTCAGATTCATAAAACTCATCGAACAATATTTCTGTAACCGAGATAACTTCATTAACATAGTTTTCAAGTTTATGAAACAATCCAACGTAGGAAAGCCGGATCGTATCATACATCGTTTCTGTGAAATCTATCTGTTTTAAATCTAGATATTGTCGGTATTTAGAATTCTCAATATCCTTTTTTGAATCATAGACAGCTTTATTTGTTGCAGGTATAAAATGTTTAGTCACCAATTCTTTGTAAGAAGAAATATCTGCGATTTTATAAGATACAATATTAAATAATTTATGTGCAAGTTCGTCTCTCTGTGTTAAATCAAAGTTTGGTAATTTAGAAAAACCCTCTATGAGTTTATCGACGAACAAATCAAATTTATTCAGTTTAGGCTTTTTCATTATTTGAGTTTAAATTAAATTTTTTGAAAGTAATTTCACTATTGATTTTTACATGTGCGTGCTTCTCTTTAAGAGAATTTAATAGTTCATCCTGTTCTTCATTACTTAATGGCTTATCAGGAGACTCTGCAATACCATATATTCCTATTTTGGCAATATATTGCATTTGCTCATATTCTTTAACAATCTTTCCGATTTGTTTTTCTATTTGGCTGTACTCAAATGCTGTTTCAAAAACATTTTTGGTTAATAGATCGGTTATTATATATCGATGAATAACCTTATTCCTTTGATCATATAAAATATAAAGCTTATCATGTAAATCTTTGTTAATTATACCATTTTCAAGAGCCATTCTGTAAACTTGCTTTTCCATCACTGGTTTATCATGTTCTCGCTGATATATGAGAGTTGTATCGATAATATTCGATTTATCATCCAATTGCTTCTTTAAGATCAAGACCAACCGTAATAAAGCATCAATCTGATTTGATAGCAATACTGTTATTTCTATTGCAGATCCATTATCATATGCTCTTTGTAGAAGATCTACAGAAGCTGCATATGAATTCATGAATTGATTGAAACGATAAGAGTTTAAAACAGAGTCTTTATATTTTTCGTCAATCATTCGGATACTACTTAGACAGAAACGTACTTTGTCAAGCTCTTCTTTCAATCCATCCGTGCCACGTTGAACACTTTCATAAGTATAAGTACACGAAAGATAATTATCATTTATAATGTCTTCCCATATGTAGGCATCAATATCATCATCTGGAATAAACTTTTCTTTAAAATCTATTCTTCCAGAAGGTATATCCTGTTTGATGAATTTAGTAAGATGACTTTTAATATTTGTTTTATTGTTTGTAATCAAATGACAACTAATTTGAAAACTTCCAATGGGATTTTCATATAGTTCAAAACAATTTGATACAGAATTTTTGGAGGCGTAAATATCATTTTTAAAAACCCAATCAGGTGGAATGATTAACATGTACCTTCCTGAATTATCAACAAATTGTCTCATAAATTAGTTATATAATGTAAATTTACTCACACAGAAAATACAAACAAAATAAATTACTTTATGGTGGTCAGATTTGCAGAAAAGATATCAACTATTTTCAGAAGGTATTTTAGAAGTCGCGAAGTATTTTCAGTCAATAGAACTACTTATTACTCTCTTCCCGATAAATTTAGAAAAAGCCATGACTACTGTGAATTTGTAATCAATCAAATTGAAGAGCTTGTTTTAGATGATAAATTTATTCAATTGAAAATGCAGACATTCGAATTTTCAGAAGATGTGATGAGTAGAATAGATGTACCTGAAGAACATATTTTTGACAGATTATCTGAATTGGGTCTCATAGCGGAATTAAATAAAATTGTTACTAATCACTTGCTTCTTTCACTGATTATGGAAACCTGCTATTTTATTCAAGAAAGTTTACTTTGTTGTTTGAAGATGAGGATGACCGTTTGTTTTACCTTGTTAAGAAAACCTTTTCTTGAGATATCTATAATAATAATGAAGCTTCTAAATGAATCCGATTTTATTGACAAATTCAATAATGTAGAAGGTTTCGATCCCATAAAAACAACAATAGCAGTAAAAAAAATTCTAATTAGTAAAACCAATCAATTGTTAAAAAATAATTTTGATGATGAAGATTTGTATGATTTAATTTTTAACAAAGAATTTGGAAATAGTCTTTTTAATCTTACCAATAGCGCAATACATTTATATACTGACCGTAATCCTATTTCTGCAACTGAAAAACAGAATTTAAACCTGATTTTTGGAACACAAGAGAATATTGATGATATGTGGGAACACATTTATGATACCATACCTATGCTATTATCTTTTTTGGCTGGTGCATTAGACGAATTAGTTTATAAATGTACTGATGTTGATCAAACTGTTTTTGATGAGAGGTCTTCCGTGCGTCATAGGATGAGGGGAATATGTAAAGTTGGATAAATAATTCAATTGCATTTAAATAATCTGACCAATAATTACAATCAATCAAGTTGATTTGATAAGTTCTGTTCTTGCACAAAATACAAAGCTGAAAATTGCAGCTCTGGTGAGCTGTAATAATCTAAGAGTTTCTTTTTCAAACGTTTTTACATCCGTTTTTAAAGAAAATTGTGGCTCTTCCCAATTAGTTTCTAGATATAATTCGTTATTGAGCGAAAAGACACCGTGCTCCAGTTTATTTCTCCATTCCTTATAGAAACCAAATTCGCCGTTTATTTTTTCAAGATCGCAAGCTATACTATACAGTGCTGTTAAGTGAATGTTTTTCTTTTGATTTATTTCCTCCCACCTTTTATTATTTCTTTTGGAATTCCAAAAATTCTCAAAGTAGATAGATTCGTTTTTAGAAATATTTAAATTAAATATATAGCAGACTCCTTCTGCTATTTTATCAAGAATTCCAAAACATAGTCGAAAACTTGTTCGTAATTTTTCGTACTTAGTTCCGTTTAAAATTCCATCCACAACTATTTCATAATGCGTAGTCTCTTTTTTCAGAGGAACTTCATCAAAATATTCAAACAATAATTCTTTTGAAAGACAAAATTCGGACTTTAACCGGTTGCAAAGTAGTTCTGATTGCACTATTTTTTTGTCATTTGTTTTGAAATTTTTATATCCGATAGTGATATCATCTATTTCAGATCCATTGCATTTACAATATAGGCTGTGTTCGGATAAACTTAAAAAATTGTCTAAAAAATATTTAAGTTTTACGGAATGTTTTTTATACTCCTCATTATTTAAAAATATCTCTTGCGGAATTTTTGAAATACAAAAATTTAATTCTTTAAGATAATGAAGAGCATAAGCTTTACCTTTCTGAACCCTATGTCTTACTTCTTCTAAAGGAATTGGATGCTTCTCGGCATTATTAAAAAGTCTATAAACTTCAACAAAGAATCCTGTGGTGATTGAACATTGTGAGAATGTTGCCATTGTTATCAAGCCATCAGCCTTAGCTGCTTGCGCATAAAAAAAATCAGGATTATAATCTAAAACAGTATCATATAATTGTAGAGCTTCTACATAGCGGCCGGAATTAATTAAGTTGTTACCAAGGTTTGTCAGAACTTGTATTGAGTAATGATTAAGGTTTTTAAGGTCTAATTGTTTAAAGCTTTTAAAATAATACTGCTTCGCTTCAAATAAAGTTTCAATTTTTTCAGGTATAGGAAAAAAATCAATAATATTTGCAGTATTAATTCTAAAAATTGATTGGTATGCATTACCAATGCAATAATTTATTGAATCTTCTGAAACGTATTGTTGTATATTTTCCTTATGGTCTAATAACAAATTTAATCCTTTTTCAACAAATTGGAGATTAAAGGACTCATCTCCTAAATCAATAAAGAAGCCTGCTATTGCCTTGAGATGAAGGTAATCACCATGTTGATGATCATCCATTTCTTTCTGTAAAATTTCCTGGGCCAGGTCATAATTACGGCTATCAAGTAATTTACTTATTTTTAAATTCAAATCAAAAATGTGCTGCATGGAATCAAATTATTGTTTGATGGAGATTATAATTTTTAAGGATTTTCAACCATTTTAAAGATTGATGTAGATATTTTGAAATAATGATTTAAATATTCTGGATTCTTTTCAGAAAGAATTAGTAAAGAATTCATTTTGATGAATGCAGTAGTTTGGAGAGCTAACCCATAAATTACAGTTAATTTTTTAATTTTATCTGAATCAAATTCAAAAGCTATAAACTCTTGATGGGCAAATATCCCTCCATGTACATAAGATGATAACTTTGAATAATGTACTATCTTTTGTCTTAAAAAGTCGTCAAGAATGGGATTAACTTTCAGTATATTTTTCTCAATTAAAGAAATGATATTTTTGATTGTAAGTTCTTTTGTAATTTTTTCTAATTCATTTAATTCGTAGTTTTTATAATTAGAATCACTATTATATAAACCTTCTTTAATTTGAGTTAGTGTTTTTATTTCTTGACTGTTTAATTTTGATAAATGATTTTTAGATTTTAAAATTAACATTTTGTCATTAAAATCTAAAACTGTTCTAAATTTATGAGAATAGATATCAGTATCACTAGTAGTAATTTGATTAAAAAAGTAATACATAAATCTAAAAAAATGCTCTAATAATGCACGATACAAAATGTTTATTGCATAGTAATTATTAGAGGATATCATATTAAATATTGATTCTTTGATTGCATCAGTAGTATTTATAAACATGAAGCATATTTCGCTGGTATATTTACTTGAATTCTTTAATAGATCGGGAAGATCGTTTATTACAATATCAAATTCCTTTGAAATCTCATCGTTGATACTTCTTAAATCCTTTAAACCTAACATTTTTTGTATAAAATTAAGTTTTAATTTTAACAATCTTCTGTAGATTATTAAAGAAAATAGGTAGGAATATCATAAACTTGAGATGATTTTAAAATTCAAGTATCTTATGAAAATTAAATAATTTAACAAGATTAGCAAATCGATTTGTTGCCTATAAAATACTTTCACATCATTTTTAATAATTTTGAAGTCAATGCCAAATGATGCGATATGTTTCCTATCAATTCTTCTTTAATTGTATTTCTTTAATTTGCTTAAGGAAGATAATTTACAAATAACTTATTGTTGAAAGTTTTGCAAGAACATTCAAATCCTCAAGAAAAGTGTTCGAAAATTGTACCTCTGGGGTCCCAAGGCGGGATTACATTTAATATCTGCATCACTATTTTATCTCAATTAAACTCACTTCTCAAGTTTGCTTCTTAAAACCGACATATCATCGCTCACTTTCTTATCCAAGATTTTAGCATAATGCTGAGTAGTTTTTATATTCGTATGTCCGAGCATTTTGCTTACACTTTCAATGGGAACGCCATTAGACAATGTAACCGTAGTAGCAAATGTATGTCTTGCAATGTGGAAAGTCAGTTCTTTATTTATTCCACAGACATTCGCAATTTCTTTGAGATATGAATTCATCGTCTGATTACTTACTACAGGAAACAGAACATTTGAGTTTACACATTGCGGATGGTTATCATATTTTAAAACCAGCTCTTTAGCTACAGGTAATAGCGGAACTCTAGTTGAGGTGTCTGTTTTTTGACGGCGGCTGAAGATCCATTGTTCTCCATCAATCCCAATATTGATGTGTGACTTTGTCAATTTCTTCACATCAACATAAGCTAAACCGGTATAACAGCAGAAAAGAAAAACATCTCGTACTTGCGTCAATCTATCGGAAACAAATTCTTTTTCATACATCGTCTGGATTTCTTCTTTAGATAGAAATGGACGTTCTATAGCTTTGAGCTTTGCTTTATAACCAAGAAAAGGATCTTTGTTTAGCCAGCCATGTGCCATACAGAGTTTGATGATTTTTTTGAAATTCTTGATATACTTTACTGCAGTATTATTCGCACATTTACGCACACTTCGAAGCCAGAAATCATAATCCATTATGAAAGCATGATCAATTGCCTTGATATCAATATCAGAAGTTTTGTACTTCCAGTGAATGAATTCTTGTGTATGCTTTAACGACGTTTTATAACGCTCTAATGTTCCGGGAGCAAAATCGTGACCGACAAGTGCTTCCACCTTATCATTGTGCTCCTGAAAAATAGGAATGAGCATTCTTTGCTCAATATCAGTTCCAAGCAGTTTAGATTTTAAACCAACTGCTGTCACATTGTTATCCTCTTTTAACATCACGTAGTGTGAATCGTAAACCTGTTGCTCTAAAGTCTTAAGATAGACATTAAGCGTTCTGGCCTCTTGAGAGTTCCCCAGTGCCTTATGTGTTTTACCATCCCATTTCTGCGGTTCGGTATACCTTTTAGCGGCAATGTCCGCCGCCTTGCCATCTATCGTGATTCGTAAGTAGATGGGAGCGGTTCCGTTGGTTCTGATTTTATTCTTTTTTATAAAGAATAACAGGTTGAATGTTTTGTTCATGATGTGGTAACTTTAATTGTTAATAATTTAGCTTTTGTTACCACTTTCTGCAAGATGTACAATCTTTAAACTGCCTATTGGTCGGGTTTCCCTGAATTTTTCGTGACCTATTTTCCGATTTTCGGGATGGGTCATTATAAAGGTCATAAAAATCGTGACCTATTTTGATTTTTTTTGATTCTAGCGCAAAACAAAAAACGCTGTAAACATTGATGTTTACAGCGTTTTAGCTTATTTTAGTTTCTCAACCAGCGGAGAGAGAGGGATTCGAACCCCCGGACCTGTTACAGTCAATAGTTTTCAAGACTATCGCAATCGACCACTCTGCCATCTCTCCAAAAACT
>Ga0157371_10005580_pt1 | contig 10574 bp, 4 predicted proteins | sample C45metaG_FD_113462 | JGI IMG/M metagenome (GOLD analysis project Ga0157371, IMG submission 113462) | Corn rhizosphere microbial communities from Kellogg Biological Station, Michigan, USA - C4-5 metaG | ecosystem: Host-associated > Plants > Roots > Rhizosphere > Soil | place: USA: Michigan... | reverse complement strand
GGATTCCACGACAGTTCTACCACATAAGCATCACTTAATTTTTCTACCAAACCTGCTTTTAATTCAATCTCTTCTCCACTTATCGTTAGTTTTTTATAAAGGAATTTTTCTTTCCATTTTCCAGCACCGCCGATCATGCATTTCCATCTTGCTGAATTTTTTTGCTGAAGAACCACTGCATAATCATTTATTTTTTCATGGGGTTCCAAACAAAAAATTTCTATCACCGCGCCGGTTGATTTTTGAAATAAAATACGCGCTTTAATTACTTTGGTATCATTAAAAACCAGGAAAGATTTTTCGGGTAAATGGTCAGCAATATTCCTGTAAATATCTTCTGAAATATTTCCGTTCTGATAGATCAATAATTTTGATTGATCCCTTTCGGGCAACGGATAAACGGCAATTTTTTCTTCCGGAAGATCGTAATCGAAATCGTTTATCGATAAATTTTTTGGATGCATGTTGCAAAGGAAATAAAAAAAAGTTGGTCACATTTTACAGCAAACCAACTTTTATCATCTTTTTTTATTTTTCCTGTCACACTTTGTTATTCTTGATTTCATCTACAATTCCCGGATCAAGCAAAGTAGTAGTGTCGCCCAAATTTTCCATTTCGCCTTCGGCAATCTTACGAAGGATACGCCGCATAATTTTGCCGCTTCTTGTTTTAGGAAGGCCATTTACAAATTGAATTTTATCAGGCTTTGCAATCGGGCCGATAATTCTTGAAACAGTTTCTAAAATATCCTGTTTTGACAGTTCATCTTCAGAATGTTTTTTATCTGTGATTACAAACGCGTATACGCCTTGACCTTTTATTTCATGCGGGAAACCAACAACGGCGCTTTCAACAACGCTTGCATGCATGTTGATCGCGTTTTCAATTTCCGCAGTTCCAATTCTGTGACCGCTTACATTCAAGACATCATCCACCCGACCGGTAATCCTATAATTTCCATTTTCATCTCTTAACGCGCCATCACCCGTGAAATATAAATTTTGGTAAGTAGCAAAATAATTTTTTCGGCAGCGTTCATGATCGCCATAAGTGGTTCGTAAAATTCCGGGCCATGGCGCTTTAATACAAAGATTGCCTTTCAATAATCCATCTTCATTTTTCTCCGTTACTTCCTCGCCCTGGTCATTCACCAAAACTGGCTGAACTCCCGGCAAAGGAAGTGTAGCCCAACTTGGCTTTGAAGGAGTTACTCCCGCGAGGTTTGAGATCAAAATTCCTCCTGTTTCTGTTTGCCACCATGTATCTACAATTGGACATTTTTTCTTTCCAACGTGTTCATCGTACCAATGCCATGCTTCTTCATTGATCGGTTCGCCAACAGTTCCCAAAACCTTTAATGAAGACATATCTTTTCCTTTTAACGGATCCAAACCATAACTCATCAAACTTCTTATCGCTGTTGGCGCTGTGTATAAAATATTTACTTTGTATTTATCAACGATATCCCAAAACCTTCCGGCATCCGGCCATGTAGGAATTCCCTCAAACATAACGCTGGTAGCGCCCGCAGCGAGCGGGCCGTAAACAATATAACTATGCCCGGTTATCCAACCGATATCGGCCGTACAAAAATGAACCTGCCCCGGTTGATACTGAAAAACATTTACAAAAGTATAAGTAGTCCAAACCATATAACCTCCAATCGTGTGAACCACACCTTTTGGCTTGCCCGTAGAACCGGAAGTGTATAAAATAAACAAAGGATCTTCGGCATCCATTTCTGTTGCCGGCATGGTGACCACATTATTTTTTTCAATTTGAGATAAAGCGTAATCCATTTCATCTTCCCACCAAAGATCACGCCCTTTGATCATGGAAACCGGCCGACGTGTTCTTGTATAAACAATAACTTTTTTAACCGTTTTGTTTCCAATTAATGCATCATCAATAATGCTTTTTAAAGGAATGTCTTTGCCGCCGCGAAAAGCTCCGTCACAGGTGATGATAAATTCTGCTTTTGCATCTTCAAGCCTGTCGGCTATGCTTTGTGCAGAAAATCCGCCAAAAATTACGCTGTGTATCGCGCCAATTCTTGCACAACCCAAAACCGCGTAAGCCAGTTCTGGCACCATTCCCATGTAAATACAAACCCGATCACCTTTCTTCACGCCATTATTGATCAGCATCTGGGCCACCTGGCAAACTCTCTTGTGTAGCCTCGAATAAGTGACAACTCTTGTTCTTTCTTCAGGATTATTAGGTTCCCAAATAATCGCCGGCTTGTCGGCCATTGTTTCCAAATGACGGTCGATACAGTTTTCTGTAATATTCAATTTTGCACCCTTAAACCACTCAACTTTCGGCTCCTTAAAATTCCATTCGAGTACTTTATCCCACTTTTTTCTCCACAAAAAATTTTCGGCAACATTCGCCCAAAATTCTTCCGGTTTTTCAACACTGTTCTTATAAGTTTCGTGGTATTCTTCCAAAGATTTTATCTGATAAGGATACTCCATAATTGAAATGTTTTACGGTTAATACGTTAAAAATTGGTTTATAAAGGTAATACGATAATTAAAAAAAGAAGCAAAATAACAATTGCAATTATTTCTTTGTCCACTGCAAAGGCTCTTAATCCTGCTTATCAGGTTGCTACTGTTTTTCCATTTCTTCTCGTTTCAACACCTCAGGAATCGCCGGAACCATTGCTTCGTAAACTGCGTCTTCAATTGCACCGCGGATATTCAATTTGTATAAATCGGTGCTTCTTGTCGGATTTACACGATTGCTTAAAAATACATAAACCAGGTCATATTTCGGATCAACCCAAATGGCGGTTCCTGTATATCCGGTGTGTCCAAAAGTGAGCGGTGACGCATATCTTGAAGGATACGGATGCGGATCAGTTGTGGTATAATTATCTTTCTCAGGCTTATCAAAACCAATTCCCCTGCGGCTAATGCTCGAGTTGTAAGCCGTAAAAAGTTGCAACGTTGAAGCCTTGATATATTGCTTCCCTTTAAACTTTCCACCATCCAAAAACATTTGTAAAAGCGCCCCAATATCTTCTGCATTGCTGAACAAACCCGCATGACCTGCAACGCCACCAAACATCGCGCTTCCCTCATCATGAACATCTGCATGCAAATGTTGAAAACGCCAATATTCATCAAGCTCGGTCGGCGCTACCAAATTCGTATCGGCCCAGTTTCTTGGATTGAAACCGATAGAATGAAGGCCCATCGGTTTATAAAAATATTTGTTGGCATATTTGTCAATCCTTAAACCAGAAATCGCTTTAACAACATCGGCCATGAAGATAAAATCGTTATCGCTGTAAACATATCTTTTCTTACCGGAAAGCAATTTACTGTCGAGAATACTTTGATTCATTGTGTCAGCATAATCTCTTCTCAAATATAAATTTTGAGCAACGCGCACACTAAATCTTTTTGAAGAATCGGGTTGAAAATACTGTGGCAACGGCCTTCCTGTTACAGGATCGACGGTCTTTTTATAAAAAACCACATCGGGCACAAGTCCCGCCTGGTGAAGCAAAATATCTTCAATCTGTAAATTTTTCTTATCGCTTTTCCTCGTCCATGGAACATAATTGCCGAGGGTTTTATTAAGATCCAGTTTTCCTTCGCTGTGCAATTTCATAACACTCAAAGTAGTCGCACAAATTTTTGTGACCGAGGCCATGTCATAAATTGAATTCAGATTTACCGGTTCCGGAGTATCATAATTATAAGTACCATACGCTTTTTCAAACACAATTTTTCCATGTCGTGCAATTAACACAACGCAACCCGGATAAGCTTTTCCCGCAATTCCTTCAAGAGCAATTGAATCAATATTGTGTTCCATTTGCAAGCCATTTAATCCTTCCTGGTCGGGGGTTGCCAAAGGCATTATTCTTTTTGGTTGAATGCCACTTCCATATTTATAATTCGGACAAACGGTCACCGACAATGTTCCTTTGGCAAGAATTTTTCCTTCCAAAATATCTGCAGCCGCGTTTTGTGTAGCGGAGTCGTCTTCATAACAAGCAACCAAGTTTTTTGCATCGCAAAAGTTCTTAATGGCGTAAGGATTTCCAAAATCGAACAAAATGGTTTTATAATTAGCGCTGTCGGCGGTTTGCAATTGTTTTATCAGATCAAAAGCATAATCGGTAATGCCAAAATTGTTTGCAGGATAGCGGTGATAATTTTGAATACCTATCACCACGGTATTATAATGACTCTTTATTAATTTGGCCAGCGTCAAAACTCTTCTTGCGTCTTCTTTATAACTAAAATAAAATCCTTTGGCTCCCAAATCATTTTCGAGGCGCGAGCCAAAAGTACTAGCGCTATCAACGCCAATGCCCACATAGGCAATTCTTTTATTCTCATTAGTTAGCGGGAAAGATTCTTTGTCTTTATTATTTAAGACAGTTATCGCATTTTCCGCAACCAGTTTTTTCATTTCGGTAATTCCTTCATTAAGATCGCTTGTTAGATTTTCTGTGTTGATTGGCTGTGGATTAGCCATCCCATACATATATTTATAGGCAAGTACTTTTTTACATTTTTCGTAAATGTCATTCCAGCTTAATTGATTGCTATCAATCGCTTCTTTAATTCTTGCGATTGCAGAATCAACATTTTCAGGAAGCGAAAGAATATCATTGCCAGCAACCAAAGATTGAACAGCAATTTTTCCTCCCGGGAAATATTTGGCAACACCTTTCATACCCAACGCATCGGTGAAAGTGAGACCTTGAAAATGAAGTTTGTTTCTCAATAAACCTGTTACATTTTTTTTAGAAATCGAAGTAGCGGTGTTGGCCGTTGTATCAATTGCCGGAATATAAAGATGTGCGATCATCACGCTTGCCACGCCTGCTTTGAACATTCTTTTGAAAGGATACAACTCCAGTGAATCCAGTTGTTTCATCGATTTATTAATTACCGGCAGATCAAGATGTGAATCAACAGTCACATCGCCATGGCCCGGAAAATGTTTCGCGCAAGCCATCACTCCTTCATCCTGCAGACCTTTCATATAAGCAATTCCATAACTTGCCACTTTATATTTGTCTTCACCAAAAGAGCGGTCGTTAATTACAGGGTTATCAGGATTGTTATTTACGTCAACATCCGGCGCAAAATCAACACGCACGCCGATTCGCTTCAATTGCCTTGCAACGAGTCTTCCATATTCATAAACCAAAGTTGAATCGTGCATCGCGCCCAGCATCATTTGATGGTTTAGCGGCTCAACACTATCGAAGCGCATGCCTGCTCCCCATTCTGCATCCATGGTAACCATCAAAGGCGTTTGCGCAATACTTTGGAAATGGTTGATAAATTCTGCTTGTTTTACAGGCGTTCCCTGGAATAAACAGATGCCGCCAATATCATATTTTTTGATTGCTGCTTCAACAGCGGAATCATAATAAACGGGGCCATCCGGTGTATAACTGCTTTCACGCAAAATCATCAATTGACCAATTCGCTGATTATTGGTCAGTGAATTAAAAACACTATCAGCCCAGTGTTTTGCAGCATTGGTGGGCGTTTGAGATAAAGCAAGAAATTTTAAAGACGTTAGAAGTAAAAAAGTTAGCAGGGTTCTTTTCATTAGAATAAAATAGTTTTTAAGATGGCGCACAAGGTAAAGAATAAACTTTTTTTCTTTTAGAAATTGCTAAAAAAGAAAATAGTTTTCACAATAAATTCTTATTTATTTTTAAACCGCAAATCTGAAAAGCTACTTTTGCCTTATGAAAATTGAAGAGATTTATAAAATTTATCAGCGGTTTCCCCAGGTGCAAACTGATTCAAGAAACTTACAAAAAGATGAAATTTTCTTTGCGCTAAAAGGACCAAATTTTAATGGAAATGATTTTGCAGAAAAAGCGTTGGAATTGGGCGCAGCTTATGTTGTAGTGAATGAACCGGTGGAATTTGAAGATGAAAGAATTATTAAAGTGGCGAATGTTTTGGAAACCTTACAACAGTTGGCGAAGCACCATCGCGAACAATTTAATATCCCATTCATCGCCATTACCGGCAGCAACGGAAAGACAACGACCAAAGAATTAATTCACGAAGTGCTCTCTTCTACGTATAAAACTTACACAACAAAAGGCAACCTCAATAATCACATCGGAATTCCTCTAACCATTTTAAAAATAAAGCCCGATGCTGAAATGGCCGTTATTGAAATGGGCGCGAATCATCTTCATGAAATTGCAGGATATTGCGTTTACGCAGAACCGTTATATGGATTAATAACCAATATAGGTAAAGCTCATTTGGAAGGATTTGGCGGTGTTGAAAATGTGAAAAAAGGCAAGGGCGAACTTTTTGATTATCTAAAGAAAACGGAAGCAACTGCTTTTATCAACACAGATGATCCGGCAGTTTTTGATTTAGCTCAATCAATAAAAACTACAGTTTACTACGGCAGTAAAAGTGAGAATTGCCGCGGAGAAATTGTAAAGAATGATCCGTTTATTGAAGTAGAAATTGAAGGAAAAGATCCATTACAAATTAAAACCAATTTGGTCGGCGCTTACAATTTGCCGAATATTTTGGCAGCAGTTTGCATGGGAAGATATTTTAAAGTGGAAGACGAAAAAATTAAAAAAGCGATTGAAAATTATGAGCCTTCCAACAGCCGTTCTCAATTGATAAAAAAAGATTCCAATACAATTATTCTTGACGCGTACAATGCCAATCCGGGAAGCATGAAAGCCGCAATTGAAAACTTTGCCAACATGCAGGGAAATAAAAAGATTATGCTTTTGGGAAGCATGATGGAGTTGGGCGAAGACAGCAAAATGGAACATGAAGCCATCATTTCTTTAATCGATAAATACGAGTGGGAAGCAGTCGTTCTTGTCGGAAAAAACTTCAACGAGATTCGAAATAAGTACATCAATCTTGAGAATTCGACTGAAGCAGGTGAATGGCTAAAAAACAAAAATCCAAAAGATTCTTTGATTCTCATCAAGGGTTCGCGAAGCATGCAAATGGAAAAAGCGCTTCCAATGTAAAAATACAAAGTCGTAATTTTGCAGCTTTCGAATTGTAGCATGCAAGCAGCCAACGACATACTTTCTCTCGCAACAAGACAGCCTCTGATGGAGGATGGATTGGAATTGGTGCAACATAATTCACAAAAAATTCCCGGTTCTGTTCAATATATAATTAATCGTTACCGAAAACCGCCAAAAGCTTTTTTTGAAGAAACCGGAATGATGATCTACAATTATCACGAAGAAGACCAGGAATCGCGTAACCTCGAACTGGTTTTTTGTATGGAAGGCAATCGCTATTGCAAGGTAAAAGACAGTGAATGCAGTTTTTGCAAACATTCCCAATCACATCATTGTGAAGCGCTTGTCGATACGATCGATGTCGGTTGTTTCCGGTTTAACGCAGATCATCTTTCTCAATTTGTAAAAGGTTTAAAAACTACTTCTTTTTCAGAAAATGTTTTGGCCTTCAGGCACACTTCTTCCTTCAGCAAAACACTTCCTCTTTGCAGCAGAACAAGAAATATTTTGGAAGAGCTGATGAATCACAAGTATTCGGGTAGCCTTGAAAACATTTTTATCAATGCCCAAACGCAGCTGCTGCTTCTTTGCAACATTGAATGCATGTTTGGCGATGATGAAGAAGGATTTTCCTGCAAATTTTTGACGAATGAAGCCGACCGGGAAAAAATTGCTCTTGCAAGAAATATTTTGCTTGAACATATTGGCGAGCCGCTTACGATTAAAGAATTGAGCCGAAAAGCCGCCATTAATGAATGCTATTTAAAGAAAGGATTTAAAGAAATGTACGGAACAACGATTTTCGATTTCTTTCAAAGTCAGCGAATGGAACACGCCAAATATTTGCTCTATGAAAAAGGATTAACCGTCACAGAAGTTTCTGATTCTCTTGGTTATTCGTCCATCTCCCACTTTTCTACCGCGTTCAAAAAACATACAGGAATAAAACCTTGTGAATTGTTCAGGTAAATAAAAAGGCAAAATAAAATAATCCCTTTTTTGTTGGTTTACTGTCAATCACAAACAAAATAAGACGAAGATAAACTTCGCCTTACTCATTTTCCACTGCAACTTTACTATAAGTGATTCTAATACTTACTTAATAAAGGTGTTTTTCATAGTTGCAACGGCAATTACTCTAGTAAGTAAATACAGTGCCAAAACGTTTTTTTGTGAATAAAAAAAGTCGTTGAGACTGATTCATTTTTAGATTCTTAACAAATTCAGGAAACGATAATATTAAGTAATTGATAGCATTTAAGGCCGAAAAAAGCCAAATTCCACATATAAAAATCTTTACCTTTGCATCCTTTTATTTTAACTGAAGGATTTATTTGTAATGAAGAAATATCGTGAATATAAGCAGTTGAATCTTACTGAAATCGCTGATGAAATACAAAAATCGTGGAAGAAGGAAAACGCCTTTGAAAAAAGCATTACCAACCGGGAAGGAAAAACGCCTTTTGTTTTTTATGAAGGACCGCCAAGTGCCAACGGGATGCCCGGGATTCATCACGTAATTTCCAGGACGTTAAAAGATTTGGTTTGCCGTTATAAAACGATGCAAGGTTTCCAGGTGAAACGAAAAGGCGGCTGGGACACGCACGGTTTGCCTGTGGAATTAGGCGTTGAAAAGCTTCTCGGGATTACAAAAGAAGATATTGGTAAATCAATTTCTGTAGAAGAATATAATGCAACATGTCGGAGAGAAGTTTTAAAATTTAAAGATCAATGGGATGAAGTAACTCAAAAAATGGGTTACTGGGTTGATTTGAAAAATCCGTATATCACTTTTGAAAATAATTACATTGAAACGCTTTGGTGGGCGCTGAAAGAATTATATAAAAAAGGTTATTTATACGAAAGTGTAAGCATTCAACCTTATTCGCCAGCTGCAGGAACAGGTTTAAGTTCTCACGAATTAAATCAGCCGGGCACTTATCGAGATGTAAAAGATACGAGTGCAACGGTGATGTTCAAGCTAAAATATTCTCCAAAGGAAAAAAAGGATGATAATTTCAATTCAAGCGCAGAAGCTATGGCTAGCATGGGGGAAAAAGTCCCGAGTTTGGTCGACATGGCTGAAACTGCTTGGAAAAATTCGAATAGAAAAACATCAGATATTTTTTTCCTCGCCTGGACTACTACTCCCTGGACGTTACCTTCCAATCTTGGTTTAACTGTGGGAAGATTTATTGATTATGTTTTAGTAAAAACTTTTAATCCATACACACATTTACCTACAAACGTTATTCTTGCCAAAGATTTGCTAAGTAAATATTTTAAAGACGAAGGAAAAGACGGGGATTTTGAAAATTATTCAGTTGTTTCTAAAACAATTCCTTGGAAAATTTTAAGCGATCCCTTTAAAGGTGAGTTTTTAGAAAATCTGGAATACGAACAATTAATGCCTTTTGAAGCAAACTCACTGGAAGTAATTGAAGAAATTACTCCTGGAGCCAAACCTTTTAAAGTCGTTTTAGGAGATTTCGTAACCACAGAAGACGGAACCGGAATCGTTCATACTGCTCCTGCTTTTGGTGCGGATGACTTTAAAGTAGGTAAGAAATACAACCTGGGAATTTTAACACTGGTCGACCGCGAAGGAAAGTTTGTGAAGGGCGTAGGAGAATTCAGTGGCCGGTATGTAAAAGATTACACTGACGATCCGCACTATGTGGATGTAAATGTTGATATTGCGGTTAAGTTAAAGAAAGAAAACCGGGCTTTTAAAGTTGAAAAATACGAACACAATTATCCTCATTGCTGGCGAACTGACAAGCCCATTATTTATTATCCTTTGGATGCATGGTTCATAAAAACCACTGCAAAAAAAGATGAGATGATTCGCCTAAACAACACGATTAACTGGAAACCGGCTTCTACCGGAACGGGAAGATTCGGGAATTGGCTGGAGAATATGGTGGATTGGAACCTCAGCAGGAGCCGTTTTTGGGGAACACCTTTACCGATTTGGCGCACAGAAGATGGAGAAGAAGAACTTTGTATTGGCTCAATAGATGAACTGAAAACTGAAATTAAAAAATCAATCGGCGCCGGAAACCTAAAAGCTGATGAAAGTGAGATTGACAAATTAATTTCTGATTTGCACAAACCGTTTGTGGATAATATTGTTCTAACTTCTGCGACAGGGAAACCAATGAAACGGGTTCCTGATTTGATTGATGTTTGGTTTGATAGCGGTGCCATGCCTTACGCACAATGGCATTTTCCTTTTGAAAATAAGGAACAATTTGAGAAAAACTTTCCGGCAGACTTTATTGCCGAGGGAGTAGATCAAACGCGTGGCTGGTTTTATACTTTACATGCACTCGCCGTTTTATTGTTTGATAGTGTCGCTTACAAAACGGTAGTTAGCAATGGTCTTGTTCTGGATAAGAATGGGAACAAAATGAGTAAGCGGGTAGGAAATGTGGTAGATCCGTTTAAAACTTTGGAAGTTTTTGGACCGGATGCTACCCGCTGGTATTTGATTACCAATGCTTCTCCGTGGGATAATTTGAAATTTGACACTGAAGGAATTAAGGAAGTTCAACG
>Ga0157371_10005579_pt1 | contig 10574 bp, 11 predicted proteins | sample C45metaG_FD_113462 | JGI IMG/M metagenome (GOLD analysis project Ga0157371, IMG submission 113462) | Corn rhizosphere microbial communities from Kellogg Biological Station, Michigan, USA - C4-5 metaG | ecosystem: Host-associated > Plants > Roots > Rhizosphere > Soil | place: USA: Michigan... | reverse complement strand
GCACTACTTCACCGTCATCCTCATCGATCAGCAAATTGACCTTGTCCTTGCCGACATAACGAAACGGAAAATCGCTGCTCCTGACAAGCTCAGTAAGGTAGCCGTAGCAACTCCCTTCGCTGGTAGTCGCGGGCAGTGAATGAGGTAATAGCGAAAGCGCAATCAGCACGGGCCAAATGAAAAACCGGTTCATCCACTCACTCCTCATCCATCGGCGACGATTCCACGTCGGTCATGCTCAGCAGCCGAAACTCATTGTTCACAAACTCGTAGTAACGATCCCGATTACCACTTTCCAACGCATTCCCCTGCGCATCTTCTTCGCCGTCGAGCGTGATGCCGGACACGATGATCAAGCGGCTGTCAGGCTGGTAAATCATGCCGAACGTGCTGCCGTCGTAAGCATTGGGCAGACCGCCAAACACCTCACCGGTCTGGGCGTCCAGCACTTCGCCGCAAATGGCACTTCCGCCACAGCCGAGCCTGTGCAGGATGTAATGGCCAGCGAAGTTGACTTTGCCTTGCAGGGCTTTCGCTCGGTCACTGTCCATGACCGGGTTGTTTTGTTCTTGCGGCACCGGTGCATGGTTGGGGCCGGGAAACACGGAGGCGACCCTGTAGTCCTTGAAAGCTGGATCGGCGGCGGATGCCATCGAAGTGGCGGCTAACAGCAGGCTGCCGAGAAGAAGCGAAAATCCTTTCACGCTGTAACTCCTTCGTTACCAATATGCCCAGTGCGCATTTATTGAGCGATTTTTCGGCGGTCCTGGACATACAGCCAAATCAACGGCGGCAATAGCACGAGCAACGCAAAACCGTCGAGCCACAGGTGCGACCAAACCTGCTTTTGCGCAGACAGCCACATGTCCTGCGGCGCCCATAACAGGATGCCGGCGATCAACCATCCCCACACTGCTGGAGCTTTCAAGCGATTGCCCAAGTGCACCAGAGCGAGCATGTACAGCGAATAACTTTGCAGCGTCGCGCCGAACAGCGCGAGCCACCAGACCTGTTGTTCGTGGCCGGCGGTGGGAACCGTATCGGCGCCCCAGAATGCGAGTTCCAGGGTGTGCAGATAGCCGTCAAGTAATCCGGAATGCCCGGCCCAGGTCAGGGTGAGGCCGGCGAGTATGTGCGCGATTGCGGCGGCGTATAGCCAGAGTACTAACGCTGGGCGAAGGGAGATCGAGGGGGCTGGCATTCCGTGTCCTGAGCGCATTACTTGGGGGTGGAGAGTTTAAAGGAAAACCGGGGCAACCTGAAAAACCCTAACAACTTTCTAAGGTATGTTTTTAAGTCGTACTTATTCTTCAAGTGAGATAGCCATTTTCAGAGTAGATCCATTCAGATAAACGATCGCTTCGCGCCCGTTAACATCGATAGGCGTAGGATTCTGAATCATGCCTTCATCACTGGCCTTCGCAATTTTCGTCAGCGTCTTATCCGCAACATTGGCACGCCAAACAGTTTCATCGCCATTCTTGAAATAAAAAATCGGCCTTGATTTGCTCCAGATTGGATTATAAATATTCCAACTAGCATCCGGCCCACCAACCGGCGCTATCGTTTCATACCCTGGGGTATGCGAATAATACGCTTGCAACTTTCCATACTCTCCACCCCAGCCGAATGTCAAACCACTTACAGCATTTTCATCAGCATTTGGCCACTGCTGAAACAATAAACTACTTTCAACCGGCGGCAGCTTGGAGCCGAGTTTATAAACCATCACCCGCAACTGATTTTTCGATAGCTGCTGTCGATAGTAAAACGACCCGTCCAGAATTCCCGCAAACCTTTTGCCCTCGTCGTTCGACCCCAGACTCAGAGCACCATCAAAGCCGATATCTTTCGCAATGGTGTGCAGTACTTGCCTGTCATTGCGATCAACGTACTCATAAAGATTGCCCCTGTACGCAATCATCGCTGGATCAAAATGCCCTTCAAATATGATGACATGCAACATGCCTGAGATTGTTTCGGCGGAGATTACAAATCGTTCGACAACCCCCTTTTCATTGGGAAGCCATGCTAAATCAACGACTTTCCATGAGCGCTCAAACTGCGTATATGGCTTATCCCCCAACATCAACTTAATGTCTTTCTGGATCGGCCTAGGCGCAATAGGGATCGGCGACAGAAACTGTATCTGCTGAGCATAAGCATCCTCTAAACACTCAACTGACTCACAAGCATTACGTTCCGACTCCAGCCAATCGCTTTCGATTATTTGAAAAGCCCGTCGACTCTTTAACGGCTTGAAAAACTCACTCAACTTTTCATCCATTATGGACAAAGATGGAGAATTACAAATTTTCTTTTCTACGTCCGTTGAAGCCTTGCCGCAATCGAAACTCGCGGAAAGTGCGAATGAGCTAAAAAACAGAAGGGTTAACGATAAAAATCCTGGGAGTGAATATATATTTTTCATTGAATCCGCCATCAAAGAATTTTTTTAACAAGCGCCACATACTTCGCAAGTAAACCTTTGCAATACAACAAACACATCCTACTCATTTATTTTTCTCATTTTATTTGCCGCTAACCTGCCTGTTGGCCAGACACTTTGCATAGCCGTTGGCGAATTTGGCATCGAATGACAGTTCCACCGGCTCTTCCAGTTCAGCCGAGGTATTGAGCAACACTCGAGTGGCTGGGGTGTATTTGATCCAGCCGATGGTTGCGGTGCCGTCCGTATCAAAGAACAACTGGGCTCGCACCATTTCACCGTCGTCTTCATCAATCAGTAGATTGACCTTGTCCTTGCCGACATAGCGAAACGGGAAGTTGCTGCTCCTGACCATTTCGGTGAGATAGCCGTAGCAACTCCCGGCTTCGGCAGCTGCCGGAATGGCATAGGTGAGGGGCAACAGTAGAAGTGCACTCAGCATGGGCCGAATGGAAAAGCGGTTCATCCAATCATCCTTAATCAAACGGCGGCGATCACAAATCCTTGAACGTCAGCAGCCGGAACTCGTTGTTCACAAACTCGAAGTAGCGGGTTCTGTAACGGCTTTCGAGCTCATTACCCTGCGCGTCCTCTTCGGTATCGGCCGCAATGCCGGAAACAATGAGCAGACGGCTATCGGGCTTGTTCGACAGGCTGAAGGTATTGCCGTCGTGCGCATTCGGCAGCCCCACAACAACCTCCCCCGTGCGCGCATCGAGCACTTCGCCGCAAATGGCACTGCCACCACAGCCGACTCGGTACAGGAAGTAGTGGCCGGCAAAGTTGACCTTGCGTTTGAGTGCCTGTGCACGATCCTTATCCATCCTCGGGTTGCTGTGTTCTTGCGACACCGGTTCGTGATTGATACCCGTGAACTCTGGGGTGACGGTGTAATCCTTGAAGTCCGGGTCAGCGGCGAAAGCCACGGACGCGACAATGGCCAAGAGGCCGCCGAGTAAAACTGAACATCCCTTCACGCTGTAACTCCGTTCGGTCTTCGCAGGCTTACTCAAAAGCCATGCTGCGAACCGCTGTTTTGATTTGTTCAAATCCTTCGGCGCTGATCGCCAGCGGGGTGGGCGAGCCTGACTCCGCCGAGCCGATCAGCACGCTTTCGCCGCGCAGCAGGCAGAAAGCGACGCGGGTGATGTGACGTCGTGACTTGTCATGGAAACCGAAGATGAACCCCGAGGACCTCTCCCCACCTAATGCCTCAAAGGTGTATCTGTTTTTTGGCCCCGCCAGCGACGTAGGCTCCCAACCATGATCGGTCAGGGTCGCCGGGCATTTACGGTCGTTACTCTCTCGCACAAGTTGCAACTCAATCGTGTCATCAAGCGGCGGCTTCTGAGTGGTGAGCACAGAAAAGTTGTTGGTGTTTTCACACATGACACCGAACCAGGGCTGGCTCAAGTTTGTGGGCTTTTCGAAATTCCACTCATAACCCGTCGAGGTCTGAGCCTGCGATAAACGCGGGGCGCTAGAGGTTTCAGGCAGTTGTTTGGCCGCAATGAATACCAGATCAGGCGTATTGAACTGCAACCATTGATCTTTCGAGAGCGTCATTGAGAACCGACAAGGTGTCATGTCGACCGCAGCTTCGGATGGGCCTTGCGCGATCTGCGACTGACCCGACGCATTGCCCACCGAGACAACACTTGCGGCGGCATGACTGGCCTGAGCGAACGCAGCAACGCTGATCAGCAATACCCTCAGATATCGAGGTCTCACGAAGCCCGGAATCGACAAGTCAGGCACAGTTCCACTCACTTGGAATTTAACGGCAAAGAATCGCGACACATCCGCGCTCCGAGTTTCAAATGCAGTGGCTCGCCTTGATCGGCTCTGGACCTTGCGACTTCAATCGCGCCACGTTGTCGATGCTCAACCGGTGACCTTTATCAGCCGCCATTTGATAACAGGCTAATGCTCGGGACATATCCTTTGTTCCCAACTCGCCACCCTCAAAGGTGGAAGCCAGATAACTCATCGCCTCTATGGAGCCCATGTTGATTGCTCGAATGACCTGCTCTTCTGCCTGCTTGGGATGGAGGCAAGGACCGTCGTAATCGGTGGAGTTCCCCATACAAAAAAACGAGGCATAGCCCAATGCACCACTCGGCGTCTTTGACGCGGCTTTGAACAACGCCTCAACCTTGCTGGTTTCCAGCTGGGACGCCATCTGCGAAAGGCTCAGTCTTGCCGCTGACTCGCTCGCCTCTGGATCACCCGACTCTGCTGCGCAGACATAATTTTCCAGAGACGCTTCAATCAACTCCACAGTTAGACGGTACTGCTCAATAAACCCTAGCCCTCCTAAAGCCTCGGCACGTTGTTCGCAGAAGTTCTCGGCGCGGCCCATTCCGGGTTTACGTGTTGCGACAAGATCATTCTCGCTGATCGACCAGTCTTCGACGCCCTCAAGTACCCAACATGCCTGACGTGAGAAGTTGAAGATTTTTACATTGCTGTTGCCCGCCCGCTTATCGACCACGTTGACGTGACTGTCATCGACCTCTTCAATCTCGACTCCCGGTGTCTTGCCGGGTGTGATGGCGGCCATCAGCGGATAGGTGAAGGAAGCTCCGCTGACGCCCGAGGTCGAAGGCTCAAAGGTACTACGGTCCTTGCCTGCAACCGGCTTCAACACAAGCGATTTGACTGTCATCGCAGTGAGACGGCGCTGTGATTCACCGCTGGCGGAAAACGCTGTCAGGAAAGCAGGGAATTCCTCCGAAGGACAAGCGCCGTTGGCCGGCGCTGTCGAAGTGCTCTTGTCGGGTGCAAGTGCAGGGACAATCTTGTCCAGATACGCCGAGCGTTCGCGACTCATTCTGGCGATGCACGAGTTGACCGCGAACACATGTGCCGGCACCCCCGTCTCGATCTCGAATGCCTCCAAAGGGCAGTTCGCATCGCGCAACTTCAGCCATGCACGTTGCGATTCTTTAATCTTCGCTGCGTACTCCGCTCCCAATGCCGGATCCGCTCGATAATCAGACTCAAGCCGCGCCATCAATTGCTTGTAGATGAGGTTCAACTGCGTATCGGCAGCCTTCTTCGCCGCCTCCGAGCAGGGCACCATTTCCAGGCTTGAGCTGACATGGCTGCAGTCATCCTGCGCGTACACCGCTGAGAGTGGCAGCAGCACGGCCAGCAGGGTAAAAACAAAACGTTTCACTGTGTTCTTCCTTGAGTCATTCAGGCTTTGCGTTTGGTGAATCGGGTGACGCATTGCTTGGGTATGTTCATTTCCCAGTAGGTGCTGTGCAACGCTTTACGCTTTTTGTCGACACGCAAATTAACGAAACCATCGCCGCAGTCCGGCTGCAACTCTTCGAACGTGCCGGTTTTGACTTGGTAAATGAACACCCGGTAGTAATGGTAAGTGCCCATGCCGTCATCGAGCTGCCAGATCGCGAAATCCTGAGCGCCGTCGAAATTGAAATCGTCGAACTGCATGTGGAGTTCGTTTACGGCTTCAAAATCGACCGTCCGCGACTCGTTATGCGTTTCGCTTTTAACCGCGACGTTCAGCGTGGAGCCTTCGAGAACCAGCGTCGCTTCGACGCCCTGGGTTGGGCTGAACGTTGTGGTTTCGGCTAACACCGGCATCGTCCACAGCAGGCCGAGCAATGATGCTGCTAGAGCTTTTGATCTCATGTACTCGCCCTACTCCCAGTTGCATCCGGACTCCAGAGAGAGATCGACGCTGGTGATATTTCCAAAGTAGTAAACCTTGCCGTTGGACTTCTTCGTGTACGTCATCGAGACGATCTGCGTTCCTTGAGTCACGAGTTCGTAAATCCCTGAAACCTTGCCCCTGATGACTTCAGACCAGATTGTAGTGCTCTGCAAAGGGGCATCGGGACCGAGCATCTCCTCCTCGGAATGCGTTGACACAACGGAAATTGGCTCGCTGGACTTGGCGTACTTTACGAAGCCGCCAGACCATTTGCTGGAGGCATCGTAAAAAATACGGAATTCGAACTTCACCGGACTCGTTTCGGATAGTTCGAAGCAGAGTGATTCGCTGGTGACTGCGCTGTGGGCGGCTAAAGGAAATAACGCCAAAAAACCAAAACATGACTTATTCATATTTATCGAAACTCGTTAACCACGGACGATTTCTCAAGCAGCCAATGCAGTATTGCTGTTGACGAGCGAAAAATTTATTTAAGACCTTAATCAGACGTTAAGAACGTCGAACCAAATAATTAAATCCGCCCCCTTTCACATTAGTAGCGACTATGAGTAAGGGAAATGTAGGAGATACGGGCGGGCGAATTGAACCAAAGTAATCTGCCCCTTCTTCGCAAGGGCCTAAATACTCTCTCTTACGCTGCCGCCCTACTCCCTTCTGAAAGGCTTCTTATTTCAAATCTACCAATAACCGAATAGGCCCCACCCCCTTATTTAACTCTTTCTATTGCCCTTGACGGAATTAGATGCTCTTTGCCTTGACCTTTCATCATCGCGATATAACTCTGATAGTACTTTTTCGACTTCACTTCATCACTACTCCACAAAACGTCCGCAATATTGAGTTTGAGAACCACGCGCTCAGGAGAGACGGCTTCAACTTTAGAAAGCAAAGAATAAGCAACTTTGTTAGATCCAGCCTCTCCCAGAGCAAAGCCAAAATCATTATAGATTCCGGAGTTAGCTCTCGACACCGGAGCCTCCCTTAATAACGAGTCAAGTCTCTCTTGCGTCAGATAAGATTTGAGAGCTTCATAATCTTTATCTTTAAGTCTCACTAGAACGATATCGTGAGACAACTCCAAAGAATCTTGTCTAGCTCCGCTAGCGGTCTCTTTTAGTTTCTTTGAGGCAAGCGCTCGTGTTGAATACCAAAAATAATCCCCCCCCCCCTCTTCCAGGCTTCCTTCATACCCAGAAATAGATGAAGCAAGCTTCTTGTCATTTACAAGACTGCGTATTTCTTTATCGCTATAAACGTAGGAAACAAAATCTGTCCCTTTTAAGTTGACCCCAGGGTGCATAACAACCCAGCTACACGTAAAAACAAAAAATGTGTTGCCCGCGCTCACCGTGTAAGCATCATGCAACTGTGCATCTCCCCCCTCATGCTCGCAGACATCTGGAAATTGAGTACTTCCTTTCCCCGCCACTAGCAACTCGCCACGGAGTGTTTGACTCCCTTCTGATCCCACATAATAAAATCTGGCGCTTTGAGACAAACCAAAAACAGGATCGAGGTTTACTACTTTCTCATCAGCAATAACGGATAAAACAGGAAAAACAAGCGACAAAACCAAAAATACAACTTTCATAACCCCATCTCCTCCGCAACCATGTCTTTCAACAACTTGAACAAATTAATACGTTCTTGAAGCCCGGTAGTTCCGCCGTTAACCTTTATAGAGATATCAGAAACATGGCCATCAATATCTGACATTGTTCTCAGGGCCAGAGAATCATCAATAGCTTGATTTATCTTAAACATCGACCACCAAACAAAGGCAGATTCAACTCCATATTTTATGCTTTCCATTATCAAATCTGGATTAGCAACAAAATCCTGAGGATCCGAAGTGTCAGCTTGGTTGTGAATTTTTGTATATTGGCGATAATTATACTTACCCGTTAGCTGTATCACCCCACGACCACGATATTTATACCCTTCGCCACTAGCCTCATTACCGTTATCATTCCTATCGGCATATACATAGCTGCCAAGCTTTACAGGATTATGTGCGTACGTCTCAGGCTCACTCCAAAGCTTTGGCAGTAACCTAGGCAGAACTTTGCACTCGTCCGTTGACGCCTCATATCCTTTTGCATTATTACGACAGCCGAATTGTTTTCGCATGCCAATGGCAGTGTAATTCAAATCTTCAGAGGTAACTTTAAATCCATTCTCATGGCCCACCTGAGCTAAGAAATGCGCGACCCTCAGAGGACTATCAACCTTATAAAGCGCGGCATACTTATTTAGATAAGGCAATATCTCTTCGCAATAGGCATCCGTAATGCTAGGCTTGGCCGCCTTCAACATTGCTTGAGTAATTAACTTACGCGCTGACTTCCCAGAAAAATTTCCAATAAAACCTATAGGGTGAAGATGCCATAACTTTTTACTATCGATGCCGTACTTACCCGTCAGTTTGTCTAACCACCCCAAGCGTTTGATTCGAACCTTTTCCTCTTGCCAAGCTATATTAGGCTCAGAATCAGTGTGCCCCATCACTTCATCTAATGCGTTCCATTTTTCGCTCTCATAAAACCACTCGCTCTCGTACTGAGTAACTATCTGAGAAATAGGCTGAGAAAACCAAGGCTTCTTCAATGCTTCTTTTATCTCATCGGGCGTAAGTTTTTTATCTCCATTCCTGTCGAGAATTTTATATAAGCGCTGTTTCGCCGTTCCATCTTCAGCATTATCGATATTTGGTGAATAAGTGGCTTGCTCCTCTTCACTGAGGCTTTGTTGCGCATGAAGAAAAGCAGACAGATGGTCCACGTTACTTCCTGTCTCCTCTATGAAGCTGAAGCCTTCCCATTCAAAGGGAGAATGGCGTGACAGAGCAGTATCTGGCTCTGCAAACCAACCGCTAATTTCATTCCCTTCAGCATCACCTAGCAATCCATCCAAACGCCACCAAAGCGTATAGGTGGTAGATCCCGCCATAACAACAGGCGCCTTTATCTTTTTCTCCGCCGGTAGCGCCTCCAACACCCCGACAGGAACAAAGAAATCATGACCAACAGTTTTGTGGGGATCTGTCACGCGCGGAGGGTTTGTTGCGCTCATTCCTTGGGAGTGCGTGACCAACACGCTGCCTTGGGGAATTTTCACAAGTGTTTTTTCGACTGCTGGCAATCCTGCAGCTTTGTCCTTGCTCAGGACAGTGAATGCCTTAACGTCTTCGCAGCTAAATACCTCAACGTGCAGCAGATTTTTTGGGGCCGAGTCCGAATGGTTTTGATACTTCCCTACGTGACCGATCAGACTTCCCGCCGAAATCGGGATTGGAGTTGTCAGAACATGTACAGCGTCCTTTTCAGCTGGCTCACTTTTCGCTTCAAGTTGCCCCTCCCAGACATACCCAAGCACCTCAGCCGCTGCCAAGGGCGGGACAGCATTCCCACTAACGATCTCCAACAATTTTTGATATTTGCCGCGCGTCCCGTCGTTCCCGATTTTAACTTGAGTACCGTGGGGCAAAATTGCTTTTGCAGCACCTGATTGGCTTGCAGAGGCGCGGACAACGAGACCTTTCTGAGGCGGATTCATCGGGTCTTTTGCAGCGGTGCCAATGACGTAAGTATTAGGTGTCGAACCCGCCGTCATTTCTGTTTTATAGACCCAGCCTGTACCTGGCGTCAGATCGGTACTAGGCGGTGTAACGCTCACGACCTTCAGCCAACCATCCTCTTCCTCACCTGTCTGAACAACCGTACCGCGAGCCAAAACCGTTAACACGGTACCGTAGCCTGGCTTTCCGCGCCGCTCCAAACGCACGCGCAAACCAAGAATTTCGTCGTCGGCGGTTGCTTTGACCTGCAACGTGCCGCCACTCCAAAACGCTGGGCGCGACAGTGCTGGGGCTTCTTGGTAGTTTTTCCACTGCAATAGGTGCATGTAAAGGCTGAAAAACGTCAGGCTGGGGCCAGGAGCTGCTGCTACTGATTGGGCTCCGGCAGTGGCTGGAGGCGCAGGAGGTACCGGCACTTCCAGACGATGCTTGATCAGAACAAAACCAGTCGAGAACTCGGACTCTGCCGTACCGTAGGCCGATTTCGGGTAAGTACTATCAATACGGTAAGCGACTACTTCACCATCCGCGATGCACTTGACTTCCGCCAAATCCGGCACCAAACCCGAGGCTTCGTCGAAATGAACACCACCATGCCAAAGACCATTGGCACCCAACGGGTAAAAACCATCTTTGGCCTTGGCTAGAGCTTTGTAGAACTGCTGCGGATCTGTCGCCCCGGTCGCCCCTGCTTTTAATGGATACGACCATTTTTCTATTTTCTTGCTGGTTGTCTCTGTCATTACCAATTACCTGAATTCTGATCCCTGGTGGCTTGGATTGCCGTCAATGTCTTACCCGGAAAAATTGAGCATCCGCTTCGGCTTGCGTTTGATTTTTTC